>Ga0265295_1004248_pt1 | contig 19488 bp, 20 predicted proteins | sample Munlansysbiofilm_FD_192503 | JGI IMG/M metagenome (GOLD analysis project Ga0265295, IMG submission 192503) | Leachate microbial communities from a municipal landfill in Southern Ontario, Canada - Methane capture system biofilm | ecosystem: Engineered > Solid waste > Landfill > Unclassified ... | reverse complement strand
ATAGGCGCCGGATCCGGGCTCATCTTCGGCAGCGCCGTCGGCAGCGGCACTTCGTCGCAGTCGTACTACGCGACTCAGAGGCGCTACGACACCGCGTACATGCAGTGCATGTACGCAAAGGGCCACCTGATCCCCGGCGTGCGGCGGATCACCCGTACGACGGATTCCGCACCGGCGCCCATGTATTACTATCCGCCGCCGCCGCCCGGCTATCCGGCGCCGGCGGATTAATCGCCGGTACGCGGGAAACCCTGTTGAAAGCGCCGTCTGCGACTGCGAAGACGGACGCGGGAAACCCTGCGGTTGCTTCAGGCCCTGTGCGCAGCGGATCATGAACCGTTATTCCGGCTGCGAAGATCTGCGCAGGAGCCCCCTGTCATGAAAGCCGCGCGTCATCCATTCCTGTTTCCTGTTCAAAGAGCCCGGACCGCTTGTATGGAGCACGATCCGTTTCGCCGGCCATCCGGAATGTCGAGTTTGACAAAATCCTGCGCAAGTCCGCATGCGTCAAGCCAAGACGGCGATGCCCGGATTCATCCTATTGATTTTCGGATAAAATCCGATACCCGATATCCCTTGTAACTATTTTGGGGATATGATAAGTTCCCCGGTTATGAAACATTATGTCATCGATGAACTCAGGCCCGGAGATTACGAAAAACTCAGGATATGCCTGGACGAACGCTACGGCCCGTGCCGCATGGGCGGAATCTACTGGATACCGCTGCCGGACGATCTGCTGACCGGGCTTCAGGCATCTCACGCGGAATGCCGGCCGCACTACTTCGCCGCTGACCTGGAGTTTGACCGGATATCCTTTGAATTTCTGGTCCGCTCCGAGAACCGGATGCGATGCGATTGCATTGCCTATGCCACGAACACACAGCGCGAGTGGCTCATGCGGTTTGCCGACAATCTGATGGAAGAACTCGAACTCATCACCTAGGCCTGAAGCCGCGGGATTGCACCATGTTGCGAAGTGTTTTCATTGCTTTCTGGTCCCTGGTGGTCACCGGTTTCTTCAGCGCGGCCGCCATTGTAGCTTCCCTGCCGGATTCAAGCGGAGAAGGGGCGTTCCGGGTGGCGCGGCTGTGGGCCAGATCCCTTCTTTTCCCAACCGGCATCAAGGTGAACGTCCGCGGGCTTTCCAATATCCGTCCCGGCCGGCCGTACATCTTCATGTCCAATCATCAGAGCAACTTCGATATTCCGATCCTGATCGCCCATCTGGGCGTATCTTTCCGGTGGCTTGCCAAGGCCGAACTCTTCCGAATACCGCTTTTCGGACTGGCCATTAAACGTTCGGGATATATCAGCATCGACCGGTCGAACCGGAAGGCCGCCATCGCCAGCCTGAGACAGGCCGCATCCATCATCCGGTCCGGAACATCGGTCAGCATTTTCCCCGAAGGAACCCGAAGCCGCGACGGACGCATTCATCCCTTTAAAAAGGGAGGATTCATTCTGGCCGTGGACGCGGGCGTTCCGGTGGTTCCCATCGTCATCCACGGCACCTGGCCCATCATGTCGAAAAACCGGCTCATGATCCGGCCCGGGCCTGTGAACGTGGAGATATTTCCCCCGGTGAACGCCTCGGACTATACCCGGAAAAACAAGGACCTGCTTCAGGCGCGCATCGAAAAAACGATTCAGGAAGGATTTCAAAAATACGAGAGGGGGTGCCCGTCATGCTGAAGATCATCCCCCTGGGCGGACTGGGCGAAATCGGCCTGAACATGATGGTCGTCGAATACCGGGACAGCATTCTGGTGATCGACGCGGGCCTGATGTTTCCCGAAGATTACATGCTGGGCGTGGACTTCGTCATTCCGGACATGGAATATCTCCGGCAGAACCGCCACCGGATCGCCGGCGTGGTTTTAACCCATGCCCATGAGGATCACATCGGCGCCCTGCCCTATCTGCTGCGGGACCTTCAGGTTCCGGTCTACGGCACCGCGTTCACCCTGGGAATGGTCCGGCACAGGCTCGAAGAACACGAACTGCTGGCCCAGGCCCGGCTGTTTGAGATATCCCCTCAAGAAAGCCTGAAGCTGGGCGTCTTTGATCTGGAATTCATCCGGGTGTGTCACAGCGTGGTGGACGGCGTCGGCATTATCATTCACACGCCCCTGGGTTTGATCGTTCATACCGGCGACTTTAAAATCAACCACACGTCCATCGACGGGATGCTCACCGATGTGAGCAAATTCGCCAGAGCCGGAGAAGCAGGCGTTCTGGCCCTGCTGTCGGATTCCACCAACGTGGAAAAAGAAGGCTACACCATTTCGGACAAGCAGATCGGCGAAACCTTCGAGGACATCATCGACAACAGCACGGGACGGGTGATCGTCGCCCTGTTCGCCTCCAACATCGCCCGGATTCAGCAGATCATCGACATCGCCCGGAAAACGGGGTGCAGGGTCATCATCAACGGCCGCAGCATTGAGATCAGCGTCAGCATCGCCAAATCCCTGGGCTATCTGCAGATTCCGGAAGGGATGGAAATCGGCATCGAACAGGTCAAGCATTTTCCGGAAGAACGCATCGTCATCATCACCACCGGAAGCCAGGGAGAACCGATGTCGGCCCTGGTGCGCATGGCCATGGGATATCACAAGCAGATCAAGATCCAGGCCGATGACACCGTGGTCCTTTCGTCCAAATTCATTCCCGGAAACGAAAAGGCCATTGCCAACATCATCAACAAGCTTTACAAGCTCGGCGCCGACGTCATTTACGAAAAAATCTCCGCGATTCATGTTTCCGGCCATGCGTTCCGGGAAGAGCTCAAGATGATGATTCACCTGACCCGACCCCGGCATTTCATTCCCATTCACGGAGAATACCGTCACCTGCTGCTTCACACCCGCCTGGCCGGCCAGGTGGGCATCCCTTCCGAGCGGATTCTGCTGGCCGAGAACGGCCAGGTGATTGAATTTGACGAAACCGGGGGGAGGATTCAAGGCAGCGTGACGACCGGCCGCATCCTGGTCGACGGCAAAGGCGTCGGCGATGTGGGGAAAAGCGTTTTAAAGGAACGCCACGTGCTTTCACAGGACGGGCTGGTGGTGGTCAACATGGCTTTTGACCGGGAAACCGGAATCGTGATATACGGACCGGAGATCGTCTCCCGCGGGTTTGTCTTTGAAAGCGAAACCGGGCATCTTCTGGAGGACGCCAAGCAGGTGATTCTGGAAATCGTCGGCAAGACGGACATCGACGTTCCGGACCGGATTGAAAAGATCCGGGCCGCCATGCAGACGGTTCTGAAAAAATATTTTTATTTTGCCATCCGTCGCCGGCCGGTGATCCTGCCGTTCATTCTGGAGGTATAAGACGGACCGCGGAACGCACCGAACCCGAAAACGCACTTTGATTATGCCCAAAAACATGCGCAAAGAGATTATCGGCATCGTTGTCTTTTTCCTGGTTATTTTCTGCCTGATCAGCCTGCTTTCCTACAGCCCGGACGACCCCTCCTTTCTGTATGCCGGCGCCGGCGAAAAAACGCACAATCTGTTCGGCGTGGTCGGCGCCCATCTTTCGGGCCTGCTGATCGGTCTGTTCGGTCTGGGCGCCTTCTGGATTCCCGTTCTGCTTCTGCTGATCTGCCTTCATATTTTCGGAGATCATCCGGGCCACGCCATCTGGCTGACCGCGGGCGGCGGCCTGCTGCTGATTATCAGCACCGGAAGTCTGCTGGCCTTTCAACAGGATCACTATGTGATTTTCGGAATCCGGTTTACCTCGGGCGGTCTGGTCGGACTTCCGTTAAAATCGCTCCTTGCCAAGTACACCAATGTGGCCGGCGGCACGATGACCATGATCGTTGTCTGGATCATCGGCCTGATTCTGGCCACCGGCTTTTCGATGATGCAGTTCATTCGATACACATCGTCATCGGCGGTTCGGGTGCCCGGCAAGTTCAAGAATTTTTCCCTGATGTGGAAAGAACGCCGGCGAAAAACGCAGAAACGATCCGAAGAAAAAAAGCAAAAAACAGCCGCTGACGCAAAGGAACCCCGGATCGCCATCAGAGCCCCGGCGCCAAAGCCCATCAAGGATGTTCCGGTACCCAGGCAGGAAGTGTTTCCTTTCATGAAAGAGACGGACAAGGATGGATTTCAGCTGCCTTCCGTCGCCTTTCTGGAGGTTTCCGAACCGATTCAGACAACGGCCAACGACGAGAACCTCCGCATGCAGTCCAGGCTGCTGGAAAAAAAGCTGGAAGATTTCGGCGTTCAAGGCAAGGTTTCCGCGGTCATTCCCGGGCCTGTGGTCACCACCTTTGAATACGAACCTGCCTCGGGAGTGAAGATCAACAAGGTTGCCAATCTTTCCGACGATCTGGCCCTGACCCTGCGGGCGATCAGCATTCGCATCGTCGCACCGATTCCCGGAAAGGCGGCCATCGGAATCGAAATTCCCAATGCCGTCCGCGACATCGTCCGTTTCCGGGACATCATTGTATCCGAGTCATTTCAGAAATCCAAATCCAGGCTGACCATGTGCCTGGGCAAAGACATCGAAGGCCGCCCCGTCACCGCCGAACTGGAACGCATGCCGCATCTTCTGATCGCCGGCGCCACGGGCACCGGAAAAAGCGTCGCCCTCAACACCATGATCTGCAGCCTTCTGTACAAATCAACGCCGACGGATGTAAAATTCATCATGGTGGACCCCAAGCGCATCGAGCTTTCCATGTATAACGGCATTCCCCATCTGATCACACCCGTTGTCACGGATGTGAAGAAAGCCACCCACGCCCTTTACTGGGCGGTGAAGGAAATGGAAAGGCGCTATGAACTGCTTTCCGAAAAAAGAGCAAAAAACATCGCCCAGTACAACCAGAAGATCGAAAAGGAACCGCCCGGATCCGAGGAACCGCCTCTGGCAAAGCTCCCCTTTATCGTGATCATCATCGATGAACTGGCCGACCTGATGATGGTGGCATCCCGGGATGTGGAGGTTGCCCTGACGCGTCTGGCGCAGATGGCCAGAGCGGCCGGCATTCATCTGATTCTCGCGACCCAGAGGCCTTCGGTGGACGTGCTTACCGGAATCATCAAGGCCAACTTTCCGACGCGCCTGACATTTCAGGTCTCTTCCAAAACCGATTCGCGCACCATCATTGACGCCAACGGCGCCGAAAATCTTCTCGGAAACGGCGACATGCTGTTTCTGCCTCCGGGAACGGGCCGCCTGCAACGGATTCACGGCGCCTATATTTCAGAGCCCGAAATCACGCAGATTACGGAATTCCTCAAGAAGCAGGCGCCGCCGGATTACGACGCCAGCGTGATCACGGCGCAGGAAACCGATCAGGAAGATCCTTCAGATCCGGAAGCGCACGATGAACGTTACGACGACGCCGTGGCGCTGGTGACCCGAACGCGCCAGGCCTCGATTTCAATGGTTCAGCGGCACCTGAGAATCGGTTACAATCGTGCGGCCAGAATTATCGAAATGATGGAAAAGGAAGGAATCGTCGGACCGTCCGACGGCGCCAAAACCAGAGAGGTTCTGGTTCAGGGATATGATGATATGGATTGAGCGTTTCCATTCAAACGCGTCCGCTTGCGGCTGCCCGGAAGCGTGCTCCGTCCTGAAAAGCGGCGGGTTGAAAAAAAGAGGCCTGAAGATTTAAAATGGAAAAGGCGGCAAGCGGTGTCGCCTTTTCCGGTTGTTGTGCAACCCCGTTCCCGCAGGCGTTTCAACCGATCAGGTTACGTCGATGGATATCTGTTTGGGCTTCTTTGCTTCCGGTTTGGGGACTTCGATCTTCAACACGCCATCCTTGAAACCGGCCTTGATGCTTTCCGGATTCACCTCGGTCGGCAAGGAAAAAGACCGCTGAAAACTGCCGAAGCTTCGCTCCCTTCGGTAATAATTCTCCTCCTTGACCTCGCTGTCTACCGAACGTTCCCCCTTGATTGTCAGAATATTGTCCTTGACCTCGATGGATATATCCTCTTTTTTCACGCCGGGAAGCTCGGCGGTGACCACGATGGCGTTTTCCGTATCGCAGATATCGACCATCGGACGCCACATTCCCAGTGAAAGATCATCTCCTTCGGCTGTTTTTCCGGGGAAAACATCGTTAAACAAACGGTTGATGTTGCTCTGCAGGTTAATGAGTCCTCCATAAGGTTCCCAACGAATCAGCGACATAATTTCACCTCCCTTTTTGGTTTGATGGAATTGAAATCAAACTCCATATGATTTAACGGGGCGTTGATCGTTCAGTCGGGCGTCACTGGAACGGCGCATTTTCGATAACCATCCGTTGCGTGAAATCAAAACAAGGGTCGATCATGTTCCGGAGCAGATGCGGCGATAAGCGCCTTACGGCGGACGGCGCGCTGCCGGAAGACAGGGCGTCGGCGACAAATCAGATGAAGATGATCAGAGACTCAATCCGGCCTCGGACTTTCGCGGGCGGCATCGAATGCATGACGCCCCTGCATCCGCGACGGATCAGAATGCCCGACTGTATGGATAGGGGGAAGAACAACAAGCTGAGCGTTGCTGCATTGAGCGTGTATTGAAGGCAGGAAAGTTTTTGTCTGTCACAATCTTTCCACGGGCCGGGACAGGCCTTAGAGAGCCAGGCGCCTTTAAACAAAGAAAAACATTCCCCGCGCAGAACCAACCGGAAGGATGGATCGGAACACCGGCCATTCCGACTATACCGCGGCCCGGCTGTTGATGCTGAATCGTCCCTCGTCGGAGTAATCGATCGCGGAAGAAATTTCCGATTCCCCTCCCTCTTTGAAAGACAGGTAAAGCTCCTGAACGGCCTGCAGCATCCGGCAATCTTTAAAGCATCGATCCTTTGGCTGATTCCTCATCGGGCATCTTTTGCAGGGAGAAGCTATCATGGCCATCCTCCATTTCTAAGGGATTCAAAAAATGACTTAACAAGGTGTTTATTTTTTTCGAGGCTGTTGAATTTTTTTTAGCACTATTTAAAAACGATTGTATATAGGGGGAGGTGCTCAATTTATGTAGGGGAAAATCCCATGAAGCGTGACTCTATAGGGGAAAAACTCTCAAAAATAAAAATCGGATTCAAATTCCTATGAGAAATTCCCGAGCCGCATGCAAACCGGTTCATTGAACATCGTTGCATCAGCCGACCAAACGTTTTAAAATAGAACCCTGATAATTTACTATGGGAGTTTAATGCCGAATGGTTCCACTCAAAATGAAAATCATGGACGATCTCTGGCAGGTTGCGGGAGACGGATTCACCGCTCCCGAAGATGCGGCGGGCTATCTGATTCGATTCGGAAAATCCGCAGCCCTGATCGATGCGGGAACGGGAAAGCGTCATGACCGGCTGGTTCGGAACATCTCCGCATGCCTGCCGCCTGAAACAGACATTGAATTCCTTTTCCTGACCCACTGCCATTACGATCATGCCGGAGGCGCGGAAGGCATTCGAAACGATTACGGGTGCAGGATTGTAGCACACGCCCATGATGCGGTCTTTCTTGAAGCGGGCGATGGTTTAACCACGGCCGCAGAATGGTACGGCGCCGTACAGGACAAAATTGCAATCGATCAAAAGATCCATGCCGAAGAGGCTGAATTTGCGGTGGGAGATGGACGGATCACGGCTTATTTCTGCCCGGGCCACTCTCCGGGATCTCTGGTTTATACGGCCGAGTTAAACGGATTCAGGGTTCTTTTCGGGCAGGACGTCCACGGCCCCCTGCACAGGGATCTGAAATCCGATGCCCGGGCATATGCAGGGTCGCTCGAATTTCTGTTAAGCCTGAACGCCGACATACTCTGCGAAGGTCATTTTGGAATTTTCCGGGGAAAAGAATCGGTTCGAAGATTTATCTCTTCCTACCTGCCCGGACGCGTCTGAAACAAAACGGCACATCAACGCATCAAGCAGGGAGAGTGGCAAATGAGGCCCGGTTTACGGTATTTCGCGGCAAGCTTCGTAATATTCTGCTCGGGACTTTTACTCCCGTTCCAACAGGCTTCCGGGACTGATACGGATTGCTGGACGCGCTATTTCGGCGAGCCCGGCAGCGTCATCACGGATGTTGTTTCCAATCCACAGGGAATATGGATTGCCGGACGCATTGCAGAAGAAGGATCCAGCCCGACGCTCTGGATCGCGTTGCTGGATTCGAAAGGCCGGGTTCAGTGGCAGCAACGGCTTCCGGCCACAGGGTACCAGCTGTATCCCAGACTGTCCTCGAGCCTTGAGAGCATGTGGGTGATCGCCGAAACGCCCCTGCCCTCCGTACCCGCACCCGGCGGCGGGTCTTTAACTTCAAGCCAGGTCTGGATCGGAAAAATAAACCTCGATGGCCGGTTGATCCGTCAGCAGACGCTGGCTCCCCATCGGGTCAATACCGTACAGGCAGTATCCGGCATCGAGGATGGCGGCGTCCTGCTGGCCGGGCTTGTCGAAACCGGCGCGGATATGCACAGCAGCGGATGGATCGCTCAGCTGGACCGAGAGGGGAAACTGATCCGGCAGCAGATTCTGCCCCAGGTCTCCTGGCTTTCATCCTTGAAAAAGATGGAGACAGATCAATGGCTGATTGCGGGAACGGCGCATGAAAAAGAGGGGGATCAACGGCCCTGGCTGGCTGTTGTCAACCGAAGGGGCGATATCCAGCAAGCCTGGAAACCGGATATTCAGGGCTTCTGCCTCTACAGCGCCCTGGCGGTTTCAAACGACTTCTGGCTCGCGGGTGAATGGACCGCCGCCCGAAGCGGGGCAGGATTGATCCGCATGGATCGAACCAGCGGGCGCGTCACGGAGTATTCCGCAACCGGATTTTCCGTGCTGCGGTTGCTCGCCGTTGAACCGCGCGGCCTGCTTGCAGGCGGGGACGGCATGGGCGAAAATCAGCCGGCCGCGCCCGAAAGCGCTCCCGGCTGGTTAAGCCTGCATCCAGGGGGGATGGAGAGCCATATGCGCTCTCAGAAAATTCCTGAAGCGCCTGCCGAGGTGAGTCGTTTGAGGCACCTGCCCTGCGGCGAGCTGCACGCCTGGACCTTCTGCGTTCCCGATCGTATTTTCTCAGACAGATTGATGCTGATTGGGGCCGGTGCAACCATCGCGAGAGGCGCCTGGGTCGGCTGCATCAGGCCCATGTATATCAATCCGGACAATCCGGTTCCGCATGCCGCGCCCAAGTCCGTCAAGTAATATTCCATGGCGCCGCGCGCGCGACCGGGCGCAGCAAATACCGATACGCTCTCTTGTGGAAACAGCGGATGGGGCTTCCGGCACGACTCAACTGTACGGCAGGATTTGAACTGTTTCCTTGCTACGGAATAGATATGGTATAACGCTTACGCTCTCCCGCCTTGATCTTTCCGGTTACATAAGTTTTGCCATCGGAGAAATGCATACCCCGGCCCATTTTGACGCTGTAAGAGATCACGTCGTCGTCATTACACCTATATGCCTTACCGCCGCTGTGCAGGCCGATGATTTCCAGCGTGTGTTTGCCCCGGCTTAACTGATTGATGTTGAAATGCCGCTTGTTTCCGGCGGGTGTCGATCCATAGCCTGTTCCGTCAATGGCCAGCCCGATGGTATCGTCTCGACATTCATTGTCATCCACAATGACTTCCCACTCGTAACACCCCTCATCAATCTGGTTGTTTCCATTGTTGTCGATTCCGTCGCCGCAGATTTCCCGGTTTCCATGGGTCCCGCCACCGGGAGGGCTGCTGCCGGCATACTTATAGAATTTATATGCCACCGGAGTTCCTGCATGTAATTTTTGACCGAACTCATATTGTGCGAGAGCGACTTTTTTGTCATTCCCTGCATCATGGGTTGGTATGACATTCCCATAGTCAGGAGCGGGAACAAGGCTATGCGATTTCAATACAGCGATCGCGTCCTGAGCATACCTGGTTTTGATGTCCGGCATGACAGCCGGAACTTCAAACTCTATCATTTGACCATAATGTGTCGATACCATTGTGAAAAAAGTATCTAAAATCGCATCTTTTCCTTTGTCCTTTGCAAATCCATAAACCAGACCCGGAATACTGGTCGCCTTGAGCGCGTTTTCAAAAGCTGAAACCATATCGCTGCGATAAAATTGGATGGCTTCTCTGATACTGCCGGTTTTGCTGTACATCAGATACGGAAAGACGGCAATTCTGATACGATGCATTCCCGGATGCAGGCCGGTTGTTATGTATAACGTTATGAACCTGGGATTGGCAGGTTCTATGTCCTGGTAAACCTCCATACCATTCCTGATCGCAATGGCGGGACTGAATCGATCCTCTGCGGCCCAGTAATAGATTCTGTAATCAAACCCGGCATCGTATACTACCCCGCGGCCGTCATCATTGCCCGGTCTTAAAACAGTCGCCTTGAAACCATAGGTGTATTTTCCAGTTTCCTTATTGAAAAACGTTTTGCCTGTGTGCTCGACTTTCACAACCTGGAGGGGCGTTCCGAAAAATGAGCAGGTGGCTGGAAAGGATAACGGTTTAAAATTCACGGCAAACGGCTCTGTAAAACCAGCGCGGCACAGCACGAAGATTGTAAGCAGTACCATACCGAGGACAGAATGGATTGTTTTCACTGTTTTTTACCCTGTTTTACATGTCTTAACGCTGAAGCGGCATCATTTCAAATGAAACATATTCACATTTGAGTAAATTGCGGCATTTTGCAATCCAGGGCGGAAAACTTCGACCCTGAGCTGCCGTATGCCTGCCCGGCGTGAACAGGCTTTGAATCCGGAGTTTGCTTTCAGACCTGTCTGTTTTTTCGAAGAAAGGCGACCCGTCGATTGCGGATCGGAAAAACAGCTCAAATTATCGCTTGTACAGCTTGAGTGCCTGTTCTCCGTTATGATAGGTCATTTCCCCCGCCTGCACATCCAGCCTCAATTCGGCTTCTCTTTTTCCGCCCACAGCGTCATACCCGAATTCCGTTCCCTCAAAAACCGCGGCATTCCACGGCTGGGGGCTCACCCTGAAAACAAGGTCCCCTTCCTCAAAATACTGAAGCCGGTCCAGCGTCAGGATTCCCGTGAACACTCCCTTTGCCTTCTCTTCCAGGGTCACATAGATGATGGATTCTTTTCCGTTCAGCGTCAGAATCCAGTGGCCGCTGATGATCCTGTCCGCTTCGGAGACGATATGCCACGGGACGCCTTCTTCCGCCGCCGGATCATCCTCCGGGTTCCCGAAGCCGCTTCCCTCATGGCGTTCTCCCGTCAATGCCGAACTCCGAAGCCCCTCCCGAACCTGCCGCAATTCCCTCCATAAATCCGGAAGGACCTGTTCCCTTACCGTCTTGCGGTATTCAGCCGTCTGGCGTACCGCCAGAGAAACAAATTTCGCGATCGTTTCTGGCGGTTCGCCCCGCTGTTTCATTTCCAGAAGATAATCAACGAATTCTCCCAGAGGGACGGGACGCAACAGGGTTGCATATCTCACAAACATCAGGTTTTGATCGTTGATCATATTCTCGTGCTCCTCGATCCGCAGTTCGAGTTCGCCCTGCCGCTGCCGCAGTTCGTCATGTTGCGGCGCGTCGCTCGCCCATGCCGGCGCTGAAAAAAGAAGCAACGCCATCATCAGTATCGTTTTCTTCATCGGTTTCGCTCTCCCATCCGCCATGATGAACTTTTCTTACCACGCCTTACCGGATTCACAGCGGCGCATATCCGCCTATTGGGGATTTTTCGAATCATCCATGAACTCGAGGTCATTCGGATTCGTTTCCATATCGCCATGGCCGTGGACCGCTGATTCTCCCGTGCCTGAAGCCGGGGAAAAAACTTCGTCCATCAGGATCAGAGGGCTGTCTTTCCCCGGCGAAGGAGACAACAGGGACGGAATGTCCGTATGGGCGGGATCCACCTGGTATCTCTTTTTAAAATCCTCGTTGAGTTTTCCGGAAAGTCCCTTCATGGCAAAATCGCTCCAGATGCGCCGCCACTCTTCGGAATTTTCCAGGACGGTCGTTCTGGAGGCGAGATAGGCCATCACGGCGAGTTCCAGCCTTTCATAGGACTGCTCGAATTCCGGACCGCGGTATTTTGTCTGGCTCTGAAGAACCGCTCCGAGTATGGCGGCAAGATTCTCGAGATGATGCGGCTTTTGCGGATTCACGTCCTGCAGGGTGAGTTTGTTTGGAATCAGATACACCTGTTCCGCCCAGTACAGCAGGGCATCCAGTTCCTTCATTCCCGTCGACGGGGATACCGCAAAGTCCTCCTGGGAAGACGACGGGAAAACCGCCGGGGAGGAAACAAAAAAGAAAAATCCGCAGAAAATGGCAACCCGCGCGAATCTTCCGGTTTTCATGACACATCTCCTTCCTCTCTGATCTGAACCTTTATCCGTCAGAAATACAGTCCGACTCCGATCCGGTACTCCTGCTTCGCCGTTCTTTCATAGGTATAATTTGTTCCGGACTGATCCCAGCTGCTGAAAGAACTCACGAACAAAGATCCGCCACAGGTCATTTCCGCCTTCACCCACTGGGTTCCGGTGATAACAAGATTCCAGAAAACCTCATTCCCCACCATTTTTTTCTCCGATTGGGTGGTTACACGAAGCGCCTGCCCGACGAAATAGGTGGGCTGTCCAGCCGAACGGGCGGCTTCAGAAATCTTCATTCGGAAAATTTCCAGCCCCTTGAACGCCTCAAAACCCGGAGGCGCAAAGATCACCCTGCCGATATAGGTGTCTCCGGACTTTGAAACATGAATGACGGTCTCGGAATCGCCAAATTTCTTGTATTCTGAGCTGAGGTTGTTTTTGCCCACAAAAAATCTCCACTGACCCAGAACATTCGGCGCAGCCGCTCCCTCCGGAACCGGTTGAATCGATCCGTCTCCGTGCTCGACGCCGAGCAGGGTCACGCCGTCCTTCTCCGCCTGAAGGCCTCCGCCCGCCTTTTGCAGAAGGGCGACCGCCGCTGACTCTCCCCCGCTTTCGAGCAGGGACAGATCGATGGGAAGGGGGGGCGACGGGGAAAAACCGAGAAGGGACGGAACGGCGATGCCGTCCGGATCCACCTTGTAGACGGTGCGTGCATGATTCATATAGTTGCCCTTCAGGGCCTCAGCCCCGTATTCCTTCCAGAAATGCTCGGGGTCTACCGAATGCCCTCCCGAAACCGTCAGGTCCGCGAGAAAGAGCATGACCTGTCCCTGCAACTCGATGAACTGGGGCATGCGGGACGGGTCCGACTTCACATGGGGAAGCTGGGAGCGAAGTACAAGACCGAGCATGATCGACAGGTTTTCCAGATGCCGGGCATCCCGAATATTCACATCTTTCAGCGCTTCGCCGGAAGGGCGAAGGTAAAGCTGCTCCACCGTCTTGAGCAGGTCTTCCACCCTGGAAATGCGTTCGAAAGGAAGCGCCGCCCCGGCGCGCGGCAGATCGGAAAGAAAACCGGAAAGCACCAGGAACAGAACCAGAAAAGCGAATTTCCTTGAAAAGAAAACGGGCTTCATTTCAACATTCCTTCCATTTCTAGTTTGGTCGGATTGATAAAAAAATCACTTTTTGATTTTTTTGGATAGCAACTACAGCGAATGCTGTCAACATGACCTTTCACAGGAGTTGAGGTGCAACCCGGCGGAACAGCGGAGAAAAAAAAAGCCCCGAAATTTCGGGGCTTTTCGAACGATACCGGACGGTATCGGAATGCGCGATGGTGCCGGAGGTCGGAATCGAACCGACATGCCCTTGCGGGCGGAGGATTTTGAGTCCTCTGCGTCTACCAGTTTCACCACTCCGGCGTTATATTTTCAACTTTATAAGCAAAAGCCTCATGCTTTGTCAATACAATTGGTTTTCATTTGAATGGTTTGATAAACCGCGCCAAAACCTCATTGTGCAAGCGCCGCAAAAATTTCTTCGGCCGGAACTGCGCCCTCCCTGAGAACATGGATTCTGCCCGAGCTCGCATCCACAACGGTGGAGCCTGCGCCGCCTCTCAAAGGACCGGCATTCAGAATCATGTCCACGCGTTCGGCCAGGGCCGGGTCGATCCCGGAAACACTTGAACAGCCGCCGGCGCCGGAGATATTGGCGCTGGTGCCTGTGATGGGAATGCCGGTTGCTCGAACCAGAGCCGCCGCCACCGGATGGGCGGGCATCCTCACGCCGATTTTCCCGGTTCCGGCCGTCAGGTTGGCAGGAAGCCCCGGAACCGCTTCCAGAACAATCGTCACGCCTCCGGGCCAGAAGGTTTCCATGATTTTGCGCGCCGCTGGCGGCACATGACTCACCAGAAGTTCCAGCATATCGATTCCGGATATCAGCACGAGTATCGGTTTGGCCTTCGACCGGCCCTTCATCGAAAAAATCTTCGAAATTGCCTGCGCATTCAGGGCATCGGCGCCCAGACCATACAAACCGGTTGTCGGAAAAACCACCACGCCGCCCCGAAGAATGCGGTCAGCGGCCTGCCGGATCAGATCCGTTTGCGGACTGACAGGATCGATCGCACATATCTTTTCAGAAAGCTTTAAGTGCTCTGTCTTTCCGTTCAACGCTTTTCACGAGTTCTTCTTTAAAGTACTTGAGCTTTTGGGCCAGTTCCGGATCGGACAGGGCAAGAATCTGGGCCGCCAGAATGCCGGCATTTCTCGCTCCGGCTTTTCCGATCGATACGGTGGCCACCGGAACGCCCGCGGGCATCTGAACCGTTGCAAGCAGCGCATCCAGTCCATTGAGGGCCGAGGAATCGATCGGCACGCCGATCACGGGAATGGTTGCATGGGCCGCCAGCACGCCGGCCAGATGCGCCGCATGACCGGCGCCGGCAATGATGACTCGAACCCCCCGATCCGCGGCTGTTTCGGCCAGATGCGCGACCTTGTGAGGCGTACGGTGGGCCGACGCCGCATGGAGCTCAAAAGGAATGTCGAATTTATGAAGCATTGCCACGGATTCGCTCATGATGCTGAAATCCGAATCGCTTCCCATGACGATGCTTGCCAGCGGTTTTTGATTCAAGCGGCGCACCGCTTTTTGACCGATATCGCGCCGATAATGCGCCCTGTCCCATTGTATCTTTGAAACGGCGCCGTATGCCTTTGAAATGGCATCTTCAACCGTATCTCCCAGGGCGGTGACGCCGAGCACCCGGCCGCCGCTGGTGACAACCCCGCCCTCATGAAGCGCGGTTCCGGCATGAAACACCATGACATCACGAATCTTACGAGCCTCCTTGAGGCCCGAAATCGGAATTCCCTTTGCATAGCCGGACGGATACCCGCCCGAAGCCATCACCACGCACACCGAAGCGCGTTCATCAAGCTCCAGGCGGCATTGATCCAGCCGTTCATCGATCACGGCTTCCATTAAGGGCACAATATCGTTTTTGACGCGCATCAGCAGCGGCTGGGCCTCCGGATCTCCAAAGCGGCAATTATATTCGAGGACCTTGATCCGGTCTCCGGAAATCATCAATCCGGCATACAGAATTCCCTTGTAAGGTCTTCCTTCGGCCGCCATGGCCCGTATGGTCGGAATCATCACCTCATTCATCACCCGGTCGTGCATGTAGCGGTCCACGAGCGGCGCCGGCGAATACGCGCCCATCCCCCCGGTGTTGGGGCCCTTGTCATCATCGTAAACGGGCTTGTGATCCTGAGAGGAAGGGAGCGGCAAAACGGTTTTTCCGTCGGAGAAGGCAAGAAAAGAGGCTTCTTCTCCGGTCAGACATTCCTCGATCACCACCTTATGGCCCGCATCCCCGAAATTCTGATCAATCATGATGCTTTTGAGGGCGTCCAGGGCCTCGGATTCGGAAGCGCAGACGATCACCCCCTTTCCGGCCGCAAGGCCGTCGGCCTTGACCACAATGGGAGCGCCCATCTTTCGAATACAGGCCTGGGCCTTGCGATAGCTGGTAAAGGCATAACCCTCGGCCGTCGGAATCCCGTACTGGGTCATGATATATTTGGAAAAAGACTTGCTGGACTCCAGCTCGGCGGCCCTGCGGCTCGCACCGAAAATCCTCAGACCGGCCGCTTCAAATTGATCGACAATCCCTGAGGCCAGGGGAGCCTCCGGCCCGACCACCGTCAGATCGACCCGGTTTTTCTTCGCGAAAGCAAACAGCGCATCCACATCTTCCGCGGCAATGGGAACGCAAACCGCCAGGTCGGCAATCCCGGCATTTCCCGGCGCGCAGAATATCTTCCTGACCCTGGGGCTTTGCGCAATTTTCCATATCAGGGCGTGTTCTCTTCCGCCGCCGCCTACTACCAGGACTTTCATTCGACCTCCATTCCATGGCGGGCTTTTCCGGCAATCCGGAAAACAAAACCGCCGGGAGTTGCTGTCTCTGTTGGAAATATGTCTTATCGATCCCTATCGGTCTTGATGCTCAGATCTATCAGCGTGTCCAGCAGTTCGGAAAACGAGATGCCGGCAGCCCTGGCCGCCAGCGGAAACAGGCTTGTCGGCGTCATGCCGGGGATGGTGTTTGTCTCCAGCACATAGATATCGCGATCGCACAGAATCATATCGGTACGGCTGTACCCCCTGCAGAACAGGGCCTGATGCGCCATTTTGGCATAGGTCTGCGCCTTTTCGGTCAAGGCGTCGTCGATGCGCGCCGGACATATCTCCCGCGTGGCGCCGGGCGTATATTTGGCCTGGAAATCAAAAAACTCATACCCTGCTCCGGGCAGAATTTCCACGATCGGCAAGGCCCGCAGTTCATCATTGCCCAGAACGCCGCCGGTCAGTTCAATGCCCTTGATAAAGGACTCAATCAAAACGACATCATCATGCCGCCAGGCGGTTTCAAGCGCTCCCGGCAGATCGGCTTCGGATTTTACAATGGACATGCCGATGCTTGAGCCCCCGTTGGCGGGTTTGACCACAACCGGAAATCCCAGCCGCGATCCTATGGTCGCCGTGTCCGGCCGATCTTTTCGATGGATCACGATATAAGGGGGCGTTGGAAGCCCCATCTGATCGTAAAGCTGCTTGGATGCCAGTTTATTCATGCCGATGGCGCTGCCGATAACGCCGGAACCCTGGTAGGGGATATCCAGCAGGTCCAGCAGGCCCTGCACGGTGCCGTCTTCACCATGAATTCCGTGGAGAATGATCAGGGCCGCGTCGATCTGACCGGCATCGGCTACAAGCCGGTTTAAATCCGTGCTGGGGTCATACCGAAGGACCCGGTACCGCTGCTTGTCCAGCGCTTCAAAAACCTGGTCGCCGCTTTTTAAGGACACCTCCCGCTCCGAAGATCTTCCGCCGGAGAGCACTGCCACGGTAAGCTTTTTCATAGAATCCAACTTTCAAGCCAAATCACGGCATTATCCTCATTCGTGAAACAATTTTCCTTTTGCCTGATTAAATTCATCGAGCGTAATCAGCCCTTTTTCCAAAAGGCGGGAAAGTTCGGTAAGTTCTCTGATGCGAACCGTTGTCGGATCCTCCAGTTGAAGCGGATGAGAATAGTTCTGCGTTCCCAGCTCCGGCAGGGTCGATGGAGCGCCGACGCGAATTGAGGCCACTCCTCCCAGAAAACTGACTTCAACCGGACGCCCGTTGAACATGGGAGAGTTCAAAGTATCCCGAATCGACCGGCCTTCCGACTTGATCCTGCGATAAAACAGGTAGGTTGCCAACAAGATCAGTGCGGAAATGCCCAGAAAGATCCATATCATGTAATTGACGAATCCACGGAAAAAAAGGACCAGCAAACCGATCGCAATGATCAGAATTACATGAAGTATCAATATGACAAAGGCCATCGAAACGCTTTTAAACAGGCCGCTGCCTTCCTTCTTAAAATTTTCGTTCATTTGTTGTCTGCGCATTTAAAATATCAAAAATCCAATATGACGCCCTCGGGTCAGCGGCGGTCTTTTTGACCAAACCGCTCCACGAGTTTTTGCTCATAACGTTGAGGCATATCAAATGATATGGAAGCCGACCGCATGGCGTTGAACTTCAATATCAGCAGGTTCAACTTTTTGAGGGTGCGGTACTTCTCGACCGTATCTTCCATTCCGGCGAGAAGTTCCTCGGTTTGAACGATCTGCTTCTTAAGCTCGATTTCCGGCGGAAGACAGTCGGCGTTCTTCAATATTTTATAAGCCAGCCGTATTTCTTCCGGAACCAGGCTGTCGTTTTCCAAAGCCAGAGGCTTGCCCGCGCCGCTGAGGTTTTCAAATTCGCCCCGTTGCTGCGCGTCCCGTATTCTTTCTTCGACAATTTTTTCAAAACCTGTCAGCATGGCGCCTTCGCATCACGATAAATCTTCAAAATCGCCCTTAATTTATACAATCCTCCCATTCTTTTCAAGCACTAATATCGTGTTTCAGGGGACATGGCCGGCCTCTGGACTAGTTCGTCAGGTCATCACAAGGACAGTTTAAAGAAAATGAGTTCAACGGCGGGCTTCAAAGAATTACTTGCAAATCGGAGAATTCAGAGGTAAGTGACAAAAAGTTCATGATAACAGGACCCCTTCGAATATAATTTTTTCTCAACAAAGGCTGGTAAAGATGAATAAGATAACCGGGTTTGGGTTTCTCTCATGGTTAGGAAGTATTGTTCTGATCGGTTTTCAGGCGCTATCCATGCTGATGGGCAAAACGGGAAACTGGGAAGACCTCTCCATCACCGATATGGCAGGTGCGGACAATATGAGCTGGATTCAGAGCATACCCCTGGAACAGATTCAAGCCGGATTCAACTACCTTGTAACAATGCCCCTGTACCTGCTGCTTCTCGTCTTTGGCGGCATACTGATTTTTCTCGGCCTCTTTGTGAAAGAATAAGACCGGGTTCCGCCATCCTGCAGCCGGGCGGGTCGGCAAACCGGTTGTGTTTCTGAATAATTGCAGGGACTGAAAGGAGATATCCGCACTCCAAGAATTGCATTTAATGAACAGCAGCGCTGTTTTAATACTCAATGATTGAGTCACCCTGTTTTCGAACCATACAATGAGAGCGCGGCACTTATGGCGATAGACACTACAGCTGAACGCAGATCCGAACCAAGGGTACCGGCCGATCCATTCAAAAGCGTTGAAATTTCGATAGCCGGGCTTTCCGCTATTTATCTGTTTTCATTGCGGCAACTGTCCGAGACAGGCCTGGGCATCCTTGTTCAGCAATGCTCCGACATCGTGAACCACATCAAAGTGGGCGACATTCTGAATATGAAATACCTCGCCCAGAAGCCGGACCCCCCTGTTGAAATTAAAACGCAAATCAAGCACATCACAAAAATCGACGCAGGAAGATACAGGGGGCATTATACTGTGGGATTGAAGATCATCCAGTAGCCGGTCTGCAATAAAGCCCGTCGATGAGGGCTCGTTGCCGCCTTTTCAAATCAACGAATACACGCAAGCCGTTCAGATCTTGTACTTCCCGAAATCATCCGCAGAGAGTTTTTTCAGGTATTCGGCCCATTTCTCGCCATCCTCGCTTTTGTCGGCGGCCTCGCCCTCTGTGCCGGATTTCACC
>Ga0265295_1004247_pt1 | contig 19488 bp, 19 predicted proteins | sample Munlansysbiofilm_FD_192503 | JGI IMG/M metagenome (GOLD analysis project Ga0265295, IMG submission 192503) | Leachate microbial communities from a municipal landfill in Southern Ontario, Canada - Methane capture system biofilm | ecosystem: Engineered > Solid waste > Landfill > Unclassified ... | reverse complement strand
AATTTGCTAGTACCGAAAATGCCGATATAAACGGCTTTTTGAGTTATTGGGACGAATTTTCGGCTAAGAAATTTTTAGCCGCTTCCGAAACGCAAGATGCCATTCGAATTATGACCATACATAAATCAAAAGGTCTTGAATTTAAGGCTGTTATAATACCTTTCTGTGATTGGAGTTTGGATAAAACAAGCCCTGGTTCTCGTTCGGTGTTATGGTGTAAACCTCAAGCTGATCAACTGCCATTCGCTCAATTGCCCATCATTCCTGTAAACTACAATCAAAAACTAAAGGATACCATTTTTGCGGATTACTACTGGAGTGAAAAACTAAAGTGTTACATTGATACGCTCAATATGACCTATGTGGCTTTTACTAGAGCTGAAAATGAATTGATTATTATGGCTCCAAAAGCAGAAAAAGAGCTTAAAAATCAGACCATTGCCGAAGTGCTACAATATGTTTTTACGCAGCCCAATTCAACAGATTTAGAACCTACCATGACATTGCCTTTATCAGCTTATGGTTCCACCGATGATGTAATTATTGGTGAGTCGTTACCAATTAAAAGTAATCAAAAAGTGAGCCCAATTGGAAATCTAAATATAAGTTACGATTCGGTGTCGATAACGAGTCGGATAAAATTGCGTTACAATTTAAACGACAGTGGCAGTGAGCGTCAAAATGGGTTGTTAATGCACCATTTATTGAGCCAAATAACTACTTTAGATGACCTTGATAACATCTTGAAAAAAGCAGTATTAGCCGGTGAAATAAAACAAAATGAGGTAATAGAAATACACCAAACATTACAGCGTTTGTTCGAACTCCCGCAAGTAAAAGAGTGGTTCTCGGGAAATTATAAAGTGCTGAATGAAGCCGAAATAATAACGCCCAAAGGAGACTCCTATCGCCCTGACCGATTGATGATGAAAGATAAACAAGTGATTGTGGTAGATTATAAATTCGGTCAACAAAAGGAACCAAAATATAAACGCCAATTGGAGAATTACATACGGTTAATTGTTCAAATGGGATATGAAGCTACAGGCTACATCCTATATGCGACTTTGCGCGAGATTGAGAGCGTCTAAATCAGCACTTTTCACACAGAATCAGCACTTTCTGATTATCTGCAAGCGTGGTAGCAAACAGATAGAAGTCACCGCCATCTTTCAACCGCAATTTTTGACGTAATTCATTTACAGACAACGGGAAATTTCGCACGGTCATATTTGCTTGTGTCATTCCAGCCAACAATCCTTTCCCAATTTGTTTGTTAAAAGGCGCCCAATTCAAAATTTTAAATGTACGTCCAGGAAAATCACCAACTAACTCCTTTGATGTATATAAATGGCTGTTTATATGGAGCTTTTTTACTTCATATTGAGCCGTAATGAGCTTGAACGCACCAGCTTTTAATAAAGCCGCATGTGGTTCATACAAATAGTTTATCGGTTCGGTTGTGTACTCAATAGCTAAAGCCTTTTCTTGAGAGAAAGTAAATGCAAAAGGTGTTTGATTTTTCTGTGGCAAATTGACCGCATAAATGGTCGTTTCATCGGTATAATTTCGCTCTAACAAAAACAGCAACTCCTTACATTCATTCGCAACAGAAACCACATGTACTGATTTTACATACCTTAAATCGCTTAATGCTAATGAAATATCGAGCATAGGCGATAATTTAATCAACACTTGATGCGCTTTTCCGAATAGATTTTGTTGTAATAAACTCACATCGGGCGTACAATCGTGTATCGACACGGTTTTTTGCCCTTTAGTGTCGCGTCGTGCAGGATCAATATAAATAACATCCACAGGCGGCATTTGTTTGAGAAATGCTGGTGCATCATCGTTATAAATCTCCACTTTGGGGTTTAAAATGGCGAAATTATGTTTTGCTAGTTCTACTAAATGAGGTAATTTTTCGACGTAAGCCGTGGATTGAAATTGCTGCGACAAGAAATAACAATCTACACCCATACCACCTGTAAGATCAACCAATTTATTCCCAGAAACTAACGAGGCTTTGTAACGCGCTGTTTCTTCAGAAGAACACTGTTCTAAAGATAAATGAGGAGGGAAGTGCAGTTGCGAATTTTTAGCCCAAGTAGGCACTTTTTTTGCCAATAACTGACGCGCTGCAATTTGTTGCAGGGCCGTAGATATATCAACACCTTGTGGCGCTGTTTTTAAAGCTAATACATGCACATCGTCAGAAAGATGTTGCTCAACAAACTGCTGTGTTAATAGATCCATAAGTGCTTAATCAAGAAGTGCAAAGATACTATTTTTATCTAAAATAGACCTTTTAATCGGGGTAATTAATTTCTTTAAAAATGTTGATAATTTTATTTCACTAAATTCAACGGTTTTTTGTATCTTTGCACGTTAACAGAAAAAATAACTGTCCTCATATATGTCTAAAGAAATTACAAACCCACAAACACCTGACGACGAAATGGAGCTTTCTGACGCTACGAACCTCAATGAAACAGACGTAGTAGCAGAAGAAATTGCGGAAAATGTAGCTGGTCATTCGGACTATAAGTTACCCGATTTGCAAGATAAAAAAGCAAAGTATCATTTGTCTGGTATGTACCAAACCTGGTTTCTGGATTATGCCTCGTATGTCAATCTTGAACGCGCCATTCCACACATCAATGATGGTTTGAAACCTGTTCAACGCCGCGTTTTACATTCCATGAAACGCCTTGATGATGGGCGTTACAATAAAGTGGCCAATATTGTGGGGCACACCATGCAATTTCACCCACATGGCGACGCTTCTATTGGCGATGCGTTGGTTAATTTAGGACAAAAAAACTTACTCATCGATTGTCAAGGAAACTGGGGAAATATTCTTACTGGTGATGGAGCAGCTGCGCCTCGTTATATTGAAGCACGTTTATCGAAATTTGCTTTGGAAGCGGTTTTTAATCCCAAAACAACGCCTTGGAAACCTTCGTACGACGGTCGTAACAAAGAACCAATTTCATTACCAATTAAATTCCCTTTATTGTTGGCGCAAGGTAGCGAGGGAATTGGTTTAGGATTGAATTCGCGCATTTTACCGCACAATTTCAATGAGTTAATAGATGCTTCCATCGCTTATTTGCGTGATGAGCCATTCCAATTATTCCCCGATTTCCCAACAGGTGGTTTATTGGACGTTTGCCGTTATAACGATGGCGAGCGTGGTGGTGTGGTAAAAATACGTGCCAAAATTGAAAAAATAGACAATAAGACACTCGCCATTACCGAAGTTCCTTATGGCATGACTACTGGTTCGTTGATTGAAACGATTATAACTGCCAATGAAAAAGGAAAAATCAACATTAAAAAAGTAGAAGATAACACCTCTGCCAATGTTGAAATTCTAGTTCATTTGGAGGCTAAAACGTCATCGGATAAGACCATTGACGCACTTTACGCCTTTACCAAATGCGAAGTTAGTTATTCGCCAAACTGTTGCGTTATCGACGAAAATAAACCCCATTTTATTACGGTCAGTGAAGTTTTACGTCGTAATACAAACAATACCGTTAGTTTATTAACTCAGGAATTAAATATCCAACGCAATGAGCTGCTGGATCAATTGAATTTTGCTTCGTTAGAGAAAATATTCATCGAAGAACGCATATACAAGGAAAAAGGATTTGAAAATGCACCTACAACGGATGCTGCGTTAGATCATATTGATACCCGTTTAGAGCCATTTAAAAAGGATTTTGTGCGTGAAATTACACGTGAAGATTTGAGTCGCTTGCTCGAAATTAAAATGGCGCGCATCTTGAAATTTAATGTGGATAAAGCGAAAGAGTTAATCGCTCAAATGCACGAACAAATCAAGCAAATTGACTACAATCTCGAACACATTATCGACTATGCTATTGATTGGTACTCGAACTTAAAATCAAAATACGGCAAACAGTTCCCACGTTTAACCGAATTGCGCAATTTCGAAACCATCCAAGCCGCTAAAGTGGTGGAAGCCAACGAAAAGTTGTATATCAACCGAGAAGATGGTTTTATTGGTACAGGATTGAAAAAGGACGAATTTGTATGCAATTGTTCCGATATAGACGATATTATTCTGTTCTTCAAAGATGGTAAATATAAAGTGGTAAAAGTAACCGACAAAATGTTTGTCGGAAAAAACTTGTTACACTTAGCCGTATTTATCAAAAACGACCAACGAACCATTTATAATGCCGTTTATCGTGACGGTCGCGCTGGTGCTTATTACATCAAACGCTTTGCGGTAAATGGTGTAACGCGTGATAAAGAGTACGATTTAACACAAGGTACCGAAAACTCAAAAGTGGTTTATTTCTCAGCGAATCCAAATGGTGAAGCAGAAACGATTAAAGTGGCGTTGAAACCAACCACGCGACGAATTAAAAACCTTGTATTCGAAAAAGATTTTTCAGAGATTGCTATCAAAGGACGCCAATCTATGGGAAATATTTTGACCAAATTCGATGTACATAAAATTTTACTCAAACAAAAAGGTGGTTCCACATTGGGCGGTACACACATTTGGTTTGACCCAGATGTATTACGTTTAAATGGCGACAAACGAGGAAATTATGTTGGCGAATTTTTCCCTGACGATTTAATTTTGGTGATTGCTAAAAATGGTACATTCTACACCACCAATTTCGATTTGAATAACCATTTTGAAGATGACGTGGTACGTATCGAAAAATTCAATGCCAACAAAATATGGTCGGCTGCTTTGTACGATGCCGAGCAGGGCTATGCTTATATCAAACGATTCCAATTGGAACAATCGGCCAAACGCATGTCATTTGTGGGTGAAAGCCAATTATCTAAACTTTACGTGCTCTCTGACCAAGTTTATCCACGCTTTGAAGTGACGATGGGCGAAGGCGACTCTTTCCGAGAAGCATTTGTGGTGGATGTAGAAGAATTTATCAGCTCGAAAAGCTATAAAGCGAAAGGAAAACGTATTACCACTTGGCACGTAGCTAATGTAACAGAAATAGAGCCGCTTCGTTTCCCTGAACCAGAAGCCATTATTGAGCCAGAAAGTGAAGAAATTAGGGTGGAAGAGAGCGTTGATGTAGAAACACCAATGGTTGAAGTCAATGAAACAGACGATAACACGAACATTGAAATCGTGACCGTAGATACTACCAAAGAAGAGCCTGCAGAACCGAAAGCAGACACCGACGAAAAAACCGATGTCATCGATGAAATTACAGGTCAAATGAGGCTATTTTGATGTTGGGCGGTAACTTTAAAAAACAACAGATAAAGTAAATCAACATTGAAGAAAATACTATATTATATCGCATTGACAATTGCAGGATTAGGAATTCCGTTTTTTACATTTGGAATAATAAATACAATGGTAAGTTTGAAATATGAGACTGAAAATTCAACAGGCTGTATATCAATGGTTAATGGAGAAAATTTGTGTTTTACTGCTAATGCATTTAAAATTTTATTACTTATTTGCTTGATTGCAATATTTTTTCTACTTACATATAGAAAGCATTTTTTGAATAGAAAAATTAAAAATTAATCCTAACTACATATTAAATTGGAAACCAAAGATATAATATTAGTTACTCTCGGACTCCTTGGCTGGATTTGGGCTGTGATTCAGTTCATTTTGACTCGAAGAAATCAAAAACGAGATAAAGCTCTTGAAAAAAGATTTGATGTATATGCAAATTTCATGAATAAAGCAGATGAGATTAGTTTGAATATGCGGTCAGATCCTAAAATGATTTATGGAATTACAACTGAATTTTATGCAAAACTAATTTCAGGTAATGAAGAAGAAATGAATAAAGCGTTGGTTGATTTCAATTCTGAATTGATTGAATTTATAAGAAAATCAGTTCAACCATTAATGATTATAAATCAAGAATTGAATCGACTAAAACTCGTTTGCAGTGATTCTCTTTTACCTAAAATTGATGAATATAAAAGACTTGCAAATGATTTTAACAACGAAACCCAAATTGTATTAAATAATATCTCGTTAAAGAACGACATAGACTTAACAGCTAAACAACTTGAAAATTTAGGTCATAATACAAGAGCTGTTCTGTTGGATGAATTATGGAAAGAAATCGAATCTTTAATGAGAAACGAGATTGGATATTACAATAAGAAATAAAAGCAGACCACCTAATACCCACCTATTAGTATTGGTTCGCTACAACTTAACCTACAACCTCTAAATCTAATAAATAGTAAACATGGAACAAATCAAGTCATTTCTAGAACTTGAAACCTATTTAACTTCTGTATCAACGCGCAAAAAAATGGCCGTTGCTAATGCTGTGGATAGTCACACGTTAGAAGCTGTGATGCATGCGGTCGATAAAGGCGTTATAGAGGCTTATTTAGTGGGCGATGTTGCTAGTATTGAAAATCAATTTTTATTTGATCTTCATCCATCTCCATTTGTGCATATTATCGATATTCCTGACGTTAAAGAAGCAACTTTGGAAGCTGTGCGCATGGTGCACGATGGCGAATGTGATATTTTGATGAAGGGTTTAGTGAATACAGATGTTATTTTACGTGCCATTTTGGATAAAGAGAAGGGTATTCTGAAACATGGACGCGTAATGACCTACAATGCCGCTTTGGAAATTCCTAATTATCATAAAATGCTCTTTTTTTCTGACCCTGTTGTCATTCCTGAACCAACCAAGGAACAACGGGTAGAAATGATAAAATATGCCATTCAAACAGCGTATAAGTTTGGTGTAAGCTGTCCCAAAGTAGCACTCATTCATGCCACCGAAGTGGCCAATCCAAAAATTCGATTTATGCAAGATTATCTCGATATTTTAGAACTCTGGCGCGATGGCTATTTTGGCGATGTTATTATGGATGGTCCAATAGATATTTTTTTAGCACTAGATAAAGAACGAGGTGCTATAAAAAATGTACAAACTCCTGTTTTAGGAGATGCCGACATCTTAATTTTCCCTGATTTTCAAACAGCAAATGCCTTCTATAAAGGATTGGCTAGTTTTGCTAATGCCGACATGGCAGGATTACTCCAAGGTCCTGAAAATCCTGTAGTTCTGACCTCCCGTAGTGAAAGCGTGTATTCTAAATTTTGCAGCATTTGCATGGCCTGCATTTTGTGTTAATCTTTAAAATCTGACTATGTATAAAATTTTAGTTATCAATCCAGGATCAACTTCTACTAAATTTGCTGTTTTTCACGATGAAAAGCTAGTTTTTCAGCAAACATTACGTCACAGTGGAGAAGAATTAAAACCATTCCCTACGATAGCATCGCAATATGAATTTCGCAAAGAGGTGTTATTGAATTGCTTAACTGAAAATCAAATTCCGCTCGATTTCGATATCATTGTAGGACGAGGTGGAATCTTAAAACCTTTGGATTCTGGCGTTTACGCTATTACCGAAACAATGAAAGCCGATTTATTTTCGGCAAAATATGGCGAACACGCTTGTAATTTAGGTGGACTTATAGCTTCTAATTTGGCCAACTCGATAGGCTGCAAAGCCATTATTGCAGATCCAGTGGTAGTGGACGAAATGGAAGATGTGGCGCGTTTAAGCGGACATCCATTGTTTCCACGTATTTCCATATTTCATGCGTTAAACCAAAAAGCAACGGCTCGCATTTATGCGAACGAACAGCATAAAAAATATGAAGAATTAAACCTCGTTGTAGCTCATTTAGGCGGCGGCATTTCGGTTGGAGCACATCGCAAAGGAAAAGTAATCGATACGAATAATGCGTTGGCTTATGGTCCTTTTTCGCCAGAACGCAGTGGAACTATTTCGTCGAGCGCATTAGCAACACTTTGTTTTAGTGGCAAATACACGCAAGAACAAGTGAAGAAAATGCTGAATGGCGAAGGTGGCTTAATGGCTCATTTGGGAACAAACGAAGCGCATGTAGCTGTAGAACGTGCCAAAAATGGCGATAAAATGGCACAATTGGTGCTGGATGCTTTAGCTTATAACGTCGCCAAAGAAATTGGAGCTATGGCCACCGTATTACAAGGCGAAGTAGATGCTATTATTTTGACTGGAGGAATCGCTTATAACGCTTGTATTACCGATTATATAACCAAACAGGTGCAATTTATTGCCCCTGTTAGTGTTTATCCTGGTGAAGATGAATTATGGGCGCTCGCTAGTAATGGAATTCACGCTTTGGACACTCAGGTTATTTTCGATTACGAATAATCACAACAAATCTCTACAATAGATGAACAAGCTGTCGTTACCTGATGATTTTATAGCACAAATGCAACCCATCATAGGTGATGATTGGCAGCAATTTGAGGCCGCTTTAAGCCTCGAACCGATGGTGAGCATTCGTATGAACGACAAATGTTCGCTCACACAATCACTCAAACCAGTTCCGTGGTGTCCACAAGGTTTTTATCTGGAAAAACGGCCTAATTTCACGCTCGATCCATTGTTTCATGCTGGAGCTTATTATGTACAAGAAGCTTCATCCATGTTTATTCAGCAAGCCTTAGAACACTATGTTTCTACCGATGCTTTAGTGCTTGACCTATGCGCTGCTCCTGGTGGCAAATCGACACTCATTTCACAATTTCTAAAAGACAACGGATTATTAGTCTGTAATGAATTTATTCGGTCACGCTCGCAAATATTAGCTGAAACGGTTCAAAAATGGGGAAATCCCAATGTGATTGTAACCAACAGTGCGCCACGTGATTTCGAATCACTTGCTGGACTTTTTGACGCTGTTTTGGTAGATGCTCCATGTTCTGGCGAAGGTATGTTTCGCAAGGACGAAGTGGCTATTTCTGAATGGTCTTTATCCAATGTAAAACAATGTGTTAGTCGCCAACAAGATATATTAAAATCCGCTTGGGAATGCCTAAAAGAAGATGGCATTTTAATGTATAGCACCTGTACGTACAACACGCAGGAAAATGAAGAAAACGTCCAATGGCTTTGCGACACGTTTGGCGCTGAAAAATTAACCTTGAAATTAGATGCAACGTGGGGAGTTACTGAAACCGAACAAGGTTATCACTTTTATCCACATAAAACGGCTGGAGAAGGTTTCTTTTTAGCTATTCTTCGGAAAACTACGGCTGTAGAGCATCCGCTAAAATTAAAACCCAAACAGAGTCTCAAAGATAAGAAATTAAGCGCTTGCGAAGCTTATATACGAGATAATAAACAGTTTGAAATCATCGAATACAAACGACTGATTTACGCATTTAAAAAGGAGTATCTCGCCATTTTACAAGCCGTTTTAGATAAAGAAAATGTGATACATTTTGGCACGGTCTTGGCAGAACAAAAAGGGAATGATTTTATACCGCAAACAGGATTGGCGTTAAGTAAATGGCTGAATCGTGAAGCCTTTAATTCTGTGGAAGTTAATTGGAATCAGGCCATTGCATTTTTGCGTACCGAAGCGCTTTATTTGCCCGATAGCCCCAAAGGTTTTTTGCTCATTTGCTATCAAAATAGACCACTCGGATGGGTGAAAAACATTGGTAGTCGTTCTAACAATCTGTATCCAGAACATTGGCGCATTCGTATGCAATTAGACCCAACAGTCATAGCACCAACGGTTATTTAACGATTCTCGTAATATTCAAACGCATCGATAATATCGAGGTAAACACCATCAAAATCAGCGGTTACTATTTTTTGTAAATACGAATCTGACGTTCCAAAAATAAGCGATTGCCACTCCTTATCCCAATAGTTTACTTTGTAATTACCTTTCCAATCGGGATTTTCGGCATCTAGCCATTGTGGTTTGATAAGATTCCAACTCGATTTCCAATAATAGCGATAATTCTCAGCTTCGCCAATCGACATGTAAGCAATAACCAACCGACGACCACCATTTGCTTTCACACGTAATTGAGCAATTTCTGACGCCGTAAAAGCACTTCCATCCTGAAAGAATAAATCCATAATCAACGCATCGTAATTGGTAGCGCAAACTGCTTCAATAAACGCTTGTTTGGATGTGAATTTTTCGGGATTAATGAGATATAGAAAGTTCTTAGCGTCTTGCAATGAGCGTATTGTATCCTTATTTTCATTGTAAATAGGGTAGTTCGGTATCACATCTAAACCTCGTTCTGGTGCAGCAAATGACAAAAAATGATGAGTTGCATTTTGCGTGTAAGAATCGGCCATTTTATCTATTGAAGAACAATAATCAGTGGTTAAAATAACATTACCGGCGGCTTGTGAAAGCGTTAAAAAAGGCAGTAAATAATCACTTACTTCAGTAGGAGTAGATTCATTATCGGCATCATAACCATAAAATAAATCTTCTTGTCCATGGCCATCTATCGCACTCAAATAGCTTGTTGCAGGCGTTCCTGTCGCTGTACCATCTAAGGTGACTAATTCAATACCATTTTGAGGAATAACTAAGAATGACGGTTTTTGAGTTTTAGCCCAAGCACTCAAATGACAGACAAAATCGCGCATTTCTTGCTTGTAATCGTATGTTGGATGAGGTTTGCAAGCAGCCAAGGCCAATAAAACAAACAGATAAATAGACTTTTTCATAGGATCTGTAAAATAAATTAGACAAATATACAGTTTATTTCTAACCTATGTATCGTTTTATTTCCATTTAAACGTTGGTAAATAAAATAGAATACCTATTTTTGCACAAAATCATTTATTCTTATGAAACGCTATCTAATTGGTCTAATCGTTATTTGTTTTTGTTTTTCAACCATACAAGCTCAGTTGCTATGGGAAATTTCAGGTAATCATTTAAAACAAAAATCGTATCTGTTTGCCACACATCACTTGGTGCCAATAAGTATTTTAGATTCTATTCCTGGCGTTTATAAGGCGTTTAATCGTACTCAATGCGTAGTAGGTGAAATTGTTGCCAACGATCCAACCATGATTAAAAAGATGACGGAAGCGGCACAAATACCAAGTTATACGTCCATCAGTAATTTATTGTCGCCTGACGAATATCATAAAGTGGATTCGGCTTTACAAGCGGTGTCGAAACTCAATTTAAGCGCGTTGGAACGTTTAAAACCTGCCATGATTAGTAATATATATGTGATGAGCCTTTACAATACGGTATATCCAAAAGAAAATCAGGATTGGCAGCTCGATTCCTTTTTTCAACAAATAGCAGAAAAAAAACAAATTCCAGTCGTTGGATTAGAAAGTATTGATAAACAGATTGATTTACTGTTTAATTCACAATCACTTGAACGTCAATCTTTTTTGTTGGTTGGAGCCATTGAATCGGCCAACGATATTGCAACGGAGATAAAAACCGTCAATAATCTTTACAAAAAAGGCGATTTAAACGAACTTTTATCACTATATCAAAATGATACAACGAAATATGCACCTACTCAACAAGAGCAATTTGAACTATTAGACAATCGTAATCAAGAATGGGTAAAAACAATTCCACAATTGATTCATCAAAAATCCTGTTTTATTGCGGTTGGTGCGCTACATTTACCCGGTGAAAATGGTCTTATTGAATTACTTCGTAAAGCTGGTTACAAAGTTAAACCAGTTAAAAAATAATTGTTTCATCTATAAATACATTCAGCCATGAAACACGGAAAACAGACTTGTATAATACTCAAGCAAATAAGGCAACAAATTGCCATCGAAAACGACCTTTTTTACGTAACCTCACAATGTAAACACAAAGGCGATTGTGCGGGAACTTGTCCTACCTGTGAAGCAGAATTACGCTATCTAGAAGAGCAATTGGCAACCAAGCACGTATCTGGGAAAGCGGTTGCTGTTTTGGGCATTGCTTTGGGTATAACTTCATTCACGGGACTTTCAGCCACAAATCAGCCTAATAACTTACAAAACAACAGTTCTGTTACACTGACTAACGAATCAGAAATTAATCTAACACAAGGAGTTATCAGAGAACCGTTAACTGTCGATCACGTGGACGGCTCTATGCCAGAATTTCCTGGAGGTCGTCAGGCTATGATGAGTTTTCTGTCAAAAAACACCCATTACCCGGCAGTTTGCGTTAAAGATTCCATACAAGGTGTTGTAGTTGTACAATTTACGGTAGATACTACCGGAAAAGTCACTAGAGCATACATTGTACGTTCCGTTCATCCTGAATTAGATGCCGAAGCTTTACGAGTGGTAAACAGCTTCCCAGCATGGAAACCAGCCATGCAAAACGGAAAACCTGTCGCTTCAAAATATACTATGCCCGTTGTATTTAGGCTAACTAAATAAAAAAAATAAATCACATTTTTCTTGGTAGGTTTATTTATTGTTCGTATTTTTGCGAACAATAAATAAACCTATTCTATTTTCACATGAAAGAGTATACCGATAAACAAGCATCTATTGCCCATTTTGCTAAAGCATTGGGTCATCCTGCACGTATTGCTATTTTACATTATTTAGCGAGTCAGGAAACCTGTTTCTTTGGCGATATACACGATGTATTGCCCATTGCAAAAGCCACCGTATCGCAACACTTAAAAGAACTCAAAGAAGCGGGGTTGATTCAAGGTGACATTGAAGGACCGAAAGTTCGTTATTGCATCAATAAAGAAAATTGGGAGTTAGCACGCGTTATTTTTGCCGATTTCTTCAACGATTGTGTGTGTAAAAAAGGCAGTTGTGGCTGCCGTGAAGAACAACATGATTGAACCATTTTTAATGGGTTATTTATTAGCCATCAATATCCTAGCATTTTGTGTTATGGGTTTCGACAAACAAAAAGCGCGCAAAGGAGTTTGGCGAATAACGGAATCAACTTTATTCACGCTTGCGATTTTGGGCGGAAGCATAGGAGATTTACTAGGTATGTGGATTTTTAGACACAAAACCAAACAACTCAAATTCGTTATTGGAATGCCGTTTATTCTTATCATTCAGCTGGTTATAACTTATATTATCTATTCATATTCTATCAATTAATTCATTATGACAATTAAAGTACTTGGCACAGGCTGCGCGGGATGCAAAGCCTTACACGAAACAGTGATTAAAGCTGTGGCAGAATTAAACCTTTCGGCAGACGTAATAAAAGAAGAAGATTTGATGAAAATTATGGGGTATAACGTCATGTCATTACCTGCGTTAGTTATCGACGAAAAAGTGGTAAGCAAAGGTAAACGATTAAGTATCGACGAAGTAAAATCATTCATTATCAATAATTAAACCATGAATTACAAGCTACTTTTATTGGCAACGGTGACACTATTATTTGTTGCCTGTGGCCAAAAAGCCACTACCGAAAAAACGGCTGAGCATGAAACCTTAGAAAATGGAGTAGAAGTGCTCTATTTTCATGGCAAACAACGTTGTGTAACGTGTAATGCTATTGAACGTTTAACACGCGAAGTCATCGAGGAAAACTTTGCTAAAGAGGTCAAAAATGGAACCATCGTATTTGATGTTATTGATATTTCTCAACCAGAAAATGAAGCTATTGCCGATAAATACGAAGTGGCTTTTTCTTCGTTATTCGTAACCAAATGGATTAATGGTGTTTCCATTAAAACAAATATGACCGATTTTGCCTTTTCGTATGCTAAAAATCAGCCTGAAGCATTCAAAAAAGGATTGAAAGAAAAATTGGATGAAGTTCTGAATTAATGATTTATAGAACTGTATTTAAACCCTTGTTATGAAAATACTTATTCTCTGCACAGGTAATAGTTGCCGAAGTCAAATGGCACATGGATTTCTGCAAACATACAGCCATGCGCTTAAGGTATTTTCAGCTGGAACTCATCCTGCTGAACACGTCAATCCATTGGCCGTACAAGTAATGGCTGAAAAACAAATTGATATTTCGGCACATACACCGCATCATGTATCGGAATATACCGATGAAACGTGGGATTATGTAATTACAGTGTGTGGTGAAGCAAACGAAACCTGTCCCGTGTTTTTGGGTGAAGTAAAACAGCGTTTACACCTAGGATTTGAAGACCCAAGCCATGCACAAGGTTCTCAGGATTTTATCGAAAGTGAATTTCGTCGTGTGCGCGATCTCATTGACCACACTTTTTACAACTTCTATCGCCAAGAATTGAAAGAGCAATTAGATATGCAATGCACCTGTGGTGCGAACGATTTTTGTCGATGTAATTGACCAATTTAACACATTCATTGTATGGATTTTCTACAAACATGGCTTGATACGAGTTCATTTCCACTGCTTACAGCATTCTTATTGGGTTTGCTTACCGCCATAAGTCCTTGTCCGTTAGCTACAAATATTGCCGCCATCGGTTATATCAGTAAAGATGTAACGAATCAACGCTGTATTTTTCGGAATGGCTTATTATACACGTTAGGGCGTATTTTATCGTACACGTTGTTAGGCGTGGTGTTAATACTCATTCTCAAAGAAGGTTCTAGTTTATTTGGCATTCAAAAATTCATCGGTAAATACGGTGAAATGATACTTGGTCCAGCATTAGTCATCATCGGTTTATTCATGTTATTTGGCTCAAAATTACCGTTGCCAAAATTTGGCTTTAGTGGTCGTGGTGGCGAAAAAATAGCTAAAAAAGGCGGTTTAGGTGCGCTTTGGCTAGGTGTGTTATTCGCCATGGCATTTTGTCCTACGAGCGGCGTATTTTATTTTGGCATGCTTATACCTATGGCTGCCATCGAAACGGGCGGTTATCTGTTACCTATAGCATTTGCTGTAACTACAGCCTTACCAGTTATTGTGGTTTCGTGGTTATTAGCGTTTAGTGTGAAAAGTATCGGTAGTTTTTATGGAAAAATGCAAACCATCCAAAAATGGCTCAATTGGTTAGTTGGAGGGCTTTTTATAGCTATTGGTCTCTATTACTGCTTTCTATTACTTCCTTTATAAACCTCATTTCTAAATTTATAGGGTTGTTTGTGTGCGTATTTTTATAAATGTTGTATATTTGTAAGTTTTTAAGTACTAACACTATGACACCATTTAAACTACGCGCATGGCAATTGTCTGACATTGACAGTTTGGCTAAGCATGCCAACAATCCTAATATTGCAAAATGGTTAACCAACCAATTTCCTTATCCATACGATAAACAAGCTGCTGAAACGTATATCAAAATGGTAGCGAATGACCACCCACAAAAGGTGTTTGCTATCGAAATAGATGGTGAGGCAGTTGGTTCTATAGGTATTTTTCCACAAACAGATATTCACCAAAAAAGTGCAGAAATAGGGTATTGGCTCTCCGAAGATTATTGGCATCAAGGCATTATGCCACAAGCGGTTAATGAAATTGTAGCATATGGATTTCGTACATTTGACATTGTAAGAATCTATGCTCGCCCATTTTCTACCAATAAAGGTTCTCAACGAGTATTGGAGAAAGCTGGTTTTACACTAGAAGCGCGCTTGAAAAATGCGCTATACAAACAGGGTGCGTTTTTGGACGAATATATCTATGCTAAATTAAAACCTTGAAAATAAGTCTCTTCGATGAAAAAAATCACTTTATTTTTACTTGTATTCGCCTGTTCACCTTTTTTACGTGCCGCGCAAAACATACTGACTAGTAGTAATTTACCTATAGTTGTTATTACTACAGATTTGAACTCGGAAACCAATACGCAGTACGACATTGTAGACGATCCAAAAGTTCCGGCGACCATGAAAATTATAAGTCGTCCACAAGGTGAAAGAAATTACCTCACAGATGTAACGAATGCGGCCTATCTCAATTATAATGGCAAAATAGGCATCGAATTACGAGGCAGTTCTTCACAAGATTTGCCCAAGAAACCCTACGGATTTAGCACAAAATTGGCCGATAACACTACCAATAATAACGTCAGTTTGTTAGGTATGCCATCCGAAAATGATTGGATACTCAATTCACTAGCGTTTGATCCTTCGATGATTCGCGATTTTTTATCGTATGATTTAAGTCGAAATATGGGAAATTATTCTCCCAGAGGCGTATTTGTAGAAGTGGTGGTTAACGACGATTACAAAGGCGTATATATTTTGATGGAAAAAATAAAAATAGACGATAATCGTGTGAATATTCAAAAAATGACGGATACGGATAATGACTTTCCAAACATGACTGGAGGTTATATTGTAAAAGCAGATAAAACAACCGGTGGTGATCCTGTAGCATGGAGTATGGAGAGTTATAACGGCTACACCGATTATTTATATGATAATCCCAAGCCAGAAGTTATTACAAATGCACAAGGAAGCTATATACAATCTGTATTTTTTAGTTTAGATGGATTAAAAAGTCCGATTAATAGCTCCATTATAGATGGTTATCCTTCCATAATTGACGTTCCAAGTTTTATCGATTTCATAATTATAGCTGAATTAAGTTCCAATGCCGATGCTTATAAACTAAGCACTTATTTCCATAAAGATAGAAATGGAAAGTTACGAGCGGGTCCAATATGGGATTATAACTTAACATATGGAAACGATATATTCCAATGGGGATACGACAGAAGCTTGACCAATATATGGCAATTTGATGATGGAGAAAACATTGGTTCTAAATTTTGGAAACGTTTGTTCAATGATCCAACATTCAAATGCTACTTATCCAAAAGATGGCATGACTTAACACAAGTCAATGAACCACTGAATGGTGATGTTATAAATAGTAAAATCAACCAATATGTAACGCTATTATTGGAATCTCAAGCACGCGAACAAGCACGCTGGGGAACTGTTGGAGACCAAACGAGCAATATAGCCGCCATGAAAACGTGGTTAACAGAACGCATCACATGGATAACTGCCAATATTGGCAATTATGCTGAATGCAATCAAGTGTCATTACCTAATTTAGTCATTAGTAAAATTCATTATAATCCACTTAAAGAAGGAGAGACGAGTAGTAACAGCTTAGAATTTATCGAAATTACAAACCATTCCAATCAAACGGTGAACACCACTGGATTTTATATTAAAGAGTTAGGAATTACATACCAATTCCCAGTAAATGCGATGCTACAACCAAACGAAGCCATTTATTTAGCCAGTGACACCTCTGTATTTCGCAATTTTTATGGTCTCAAAGCATACGGACAGTTTACACGCAACCTATCAAATAAAAGTTATGCCATAGTGCTGAGTGATGCCTATGGCAACACAATAGATGAAGTAACTTACAAAGATGAGAATCCATGGCCAATTAATGCTGATGGCAAAGGCCCGTATTTAGAACTCATAAATCTTGATTCTGATAATAGTTTAGCCTCAAATTGGCGAGCGAGTTCTGTCGCACTATCAAACAAAACCATTACATTGGACGAAAATACTATTAGTCTCTATCCGAATCCTGTACAAAACCGATTACAAATAACAAGTGAGACTTATATTATATCCGACTATTTTGTAACCGATTTATCAGGACGCATTTTGACAGAAAGCGACCAACTAAATTTGAATGTAACTGATATTGATTTTAGTCACTACGAAAAGGGCGTTTATTTGATTAACCTAGACTTTGAAAATCATTCAACAAGAATAACACATAAACTGATTAAAATAGATTAATAACAAAAAAATATCAAAGAAAAGAGTATGAAAACACTAAAATTAATAGTCGCATTAGGATTGATGTTATTACTCATCACCTCATGTAAGCACACACCTGACATAGCTTGTACTGAAGAATATCGATTTGTGACTATTACGGTAAATGGCGCCCAATTGGACAATTTTTACACCATACGTATATCTACTGGTGATACCATTCGGCACGATCAAGAAATGGGATTGGACAGCAACGTATATGTGGTTCTAACCGACAGCTACCAAAAAAACATTCAAAACAGCGTTGAAAACTTCGTTTTTCACGGTTTTATCGGTGATTCTTTGGTGGTAAACGAACCATTTGTTATCAAAGCCGACCAATGTCACATTACTTACGTCAGTGGAAAAACAGAAATTAATCTATAATAGGGCTCTACATTTCATAATCAACTTCACAACCTAGCTTATATTTTCATTCGTAATTCTACGAACAAATAACTCAATTTATTTGGCTGTCTAAAATATTGTTCGTAATTTTGCGAACAATAAAATTGTAGATTATGAAATCTTTCGAAAAGTATCTTACCTTGTGGGTATTACTTTGTATTATAGCTGGCATCGCCATTGGTAAATTTCTACCGATAATTCCGGAAACATTGAGTAAATTCGAATATGCAAATGTTTCAATTCCTGTAGCTTTGCTTATTTGGTTTATGATTTACCCCATGATGCTCAAAGTTGATTTTCAGAGTATAAAAACGGTAGGTAAACGTCCTAAAGGTATTATTATAACCTCTGTAACTAATTGGTTGATAAAACCATTTACGATGTTTGGACTAGCTTGGTTATTTTTCTTCGTTATTTTCAAAACATTAATTCCTACCGATTTAGCAAAAGAGTATTTGGCTGGTGCGGTCTTATTAGGAGCCGCCCCTTGTACGGCGATGGTATTTGTTTGGAGTCATCTTACAAAAGGTGATGCAGCATACACTTTGGTTCAGGTAGCCGTGAATGATCTCATTATTCTGTTTGCATTCGCTCCAATTGTAGCTTTTTTGCTCGGTGTAGGCGGTATTGAAATTCCGTGGGACACTTTATTATTGTCAGTGGTTTTATTTGTGGTCATTCCCTTGTTGGCAGGTGTTTTGACCCGCATATGGGTTGTTAGACATAAAGGAATTGAATATTTCGATAACGTATTCATTAAGAAATTTAATAATTTCACTATTGGTGGTCTCCTTTTAACACTTATCATTCTATTCTCATTCCAAGGAGAAACTATTTTAAACAATCCGTTGCACATTATGCTTATTGCTATTCCATTGATTATTCAGACGGTATTGATATTTTTTATTGCCTATGGATGGAGCAAAGCATGGAAACTTCCTCACAATATTGCTGCTCCAGCTGGCATGATTGGGGCAAGTAATTTTTTCGAACTGTCTGTTGCTGTAGCTATTTCATTATTTGGTTTACAATCTGGTGCAGCACTAGCTACCGTAGTCGGAGTTTTAGTGGAGGTACCTGTTATGCTTATGCTCGTTAAAATTGCCAATAAAACAACCTCTTGGTTTCCTATAAAATAACAAATCATTAGTTCTACAACAATTAAATTCAATCTCCAATGAAAAAATTATTAGTAATTTCTGTAACCATTCTGATGACATTAACCGTACTAGCTTCCTCACCTAAAAAAAGGGTAGAAGTTTTGTATTTTAAAGCACAACTCAGCTGTTGTCAAGCGCGTGCCTGCAATACGCTAGAAAATGATATTAAAACACTAATAGCAGCTAATTTTGATACCTCTAAAGTAACCTTTACTGAAGTGCTATTGGCTGATGCAAAAAATAAAGCCCTAGTAGAACAGTATAAGGCAAAGTCTCAAACGGTGGTTGTTGTTAATGCCAAAAAGAAAAAAACGATGGACGTATCAGATTTAGTACGCACCTATTTACGCAATGGCGACAAAGCCACCTTTGAAAAAGA
>Ga0265295_1004246_pt1 | contig 19492 bp, 14 predicted proteins | sample Munlansysbiofilm_FD_192503 | JGI IMG/M metagenome (GOLD analysis project Ga0265295, IMG submission 192503) | Leachate microbial communities from a municipal landfill in Southern Ontario, Canada - Methane capture system biofilm | ecosystem: Engineered > Solid waste > Landfill > Unclassified ... | reverse complement strand
CAGCAAAAACTTCTTTTTGAAACTGTAATTGCTGATAAAGGGTGCAAAAATCAGTTGCGTAAAACTCGCTCCGCCAAGCATAATTGCCGTAAGCAGACCCACCTGAAAAGCAGTGCCACCAGCATCCACAAGCATGGCTGGGATTACGGTATCAACATCAATAAATACTTGCGCAAAAGACAAAAAGGCAGCGTGAAAAATTAATGCCCTGAAATTGTGTTTTGAATCCGCCGTTGTGAGCATCCCAAAATATTTAGTTTAGTGAAAACTATGCGAGATAATCTACCAGCGCCACCTCTCCTACTACTGCTGAAATATGTTCAAACACTTTTTGGTGGTCGGGATGCTCTATATAGCGTTGGAGCGCGGCCTGATCAGCAAATTTGGAAGTGAGAACCAAGTCGTAGGCCCGGTCTTTGGTGCTGACATTAAGGCCAATCTCTAAAAATTCTACTTCAGGAATGCTAAGCGGAAGTTTTTCAAGCAGTTGCACAAGTTTATCAAGTGCTGTTTGTTTCTCTGATTTACTCAAATGCGTCTTGATGCGCATCATTACGATATGTGTTAACATTGTTTTAATTTGTTAAGGTTTAAGGTCTGCAAATCTATCTCTATTTAACGTGGAAGTCAATCCGCAATAGGTAGAATGGCCAAAAATATTTTTACGATAACGGGCTACAAAATCATAGAGAACATTTAAGAAGGCTGTCGGCAAAAAGCTAAAAACTTTAAATAGTGTTGGCCAGCCTTTTAAGTGCTTCAATAGCTTGAATACAGCTTTTGATTTCACAAAAACCTGATCAGCTTCAGCAAAGACCAGGCTATCCGGCAAATCCACATTATGAAATCGGCTTAGCGCAAAATCCGACTGAAGTGAAGCAAAATTTATGCTTGCAGCGCGTTCATGTTTCAGAATGAATAACACTGCTCTATTGCATAAAGCGCAGTCACCATCAAAAAATAAGACCGGTTTATCCATTTTTTATATCCAAAAACCTCCTAAAAGTAACAGTGGTGAATAAAATCTCATTATGCATAGTTTATTCGTCTTCCGTTTTAAGCACAATAAACTTATTAATTCTTGAGATATTTTCGGGTGAGCCAAAAAGATACAGCATATCATCAGTTTCTATTTTCGTATTGGCTTCTATCTGCGTGATATACTTTTTATTACGTCGGATTGCCAACACATTTAAGTTAAATTTTTCTTTGATCTTACTCTCAATAATTGTTTTACCAACTATTCGGTTATCATCTTGCTGCACGGGTAAGGCAGCAATCACCATATCAGGCACATGCAATTCATACTGGGGTGGAATTTTTTGATTTTCGCCTGCTGCGATCAGTAAGTCGTAATTGTGTGCCCTGATATAATTTGTAAACCGTTGAATTTGATCAAAAGGCACCAGATAGTGATTTAAAACACGGGTAAATATTTCAATAGAAGTTTCAAATTCTTCGGGTATAACCTCATCAGCGCCAATATTTAAAATCGCGCCTATTTCTTTCATATAGCGGGTTCTAACGATAACATGGGCAGTTTCGGATAGCAGCCTGATCGAAGAAACAATTTGTAGCGTAACTTCAGCATTGGCAATGGCCACAACCACTACCCTGGCCTGCTGAACCTGTAAATATTGTAATATCATCACCACGGATGCATCACCAAAAACAACAGGCTGGTTATCGGCTTTTGCTTCTTCATAAACCTCCGGGTCTTGTTCTACAATTACATACGGAATGTTAGCCTGGCTAGCGGTTTTAGCCACATTTTTACCATTTAATCCATAACCAACAATAACCAAATGATCTTTTAAACCATCCACCTGACCCAGGTCGGGTTTTGTTTTATTCTTGGATTGTGCAATACGCAAGCGCTTTTTTACTTTGTCAGGTAAAGTCAAAGTTATCATCCAGTTAGCAATCTGTTCAGCATAACCAATAATAAAAGGAGTAACAGCCATACTAATAATCGAAACTGCTAAAAAATGTTGATATAACTCATTGGGGAGCAAATCATTTCGCATTCCGATCGTGGAAAGCAAAAATGCAAACTCACCAACTTGAAACAATGTGAAAGCAGAAATAATAGCAGTCTTTAAAGGATATTTTTTAATCAAAACCATCAAAAAGATGATGATCATTTTGAGTAAAATAACGCCTGCCGTCATAAGCAACAGTACCAGCCAGAACTCAGCAAAATGCTGTAAATCAAGCAACATCCCAATTGACACAAAGAAAAAGCTGATAAATATTTCCTTAAAAGGAAGGACATTGGCAGTGGCCTGATGGCTGTATTCTGATTCGGAAATAATCAATCCGGCAAAAAAAGCACCTAGTGCCAGCGACAAACCAGCACTTGAAGTGAGCCAGGCCGTAGCAAAAATCATCACCACAATGGTTAAAATAAATAGCTCACGACTTCGGGTTGCGATGACGCGTTTCAAAATTTTAGGCACAACATAACGCGCCAACAACACCAAAATACCAAGCACAAGGACAAACTTACCAAGAAGCCCTAAAATGGCAGTCCATAAATCTCCACCATTTCCGGCCAATAAGGGCGTTACCAAAATCATTGGAACAACGATAATATCCTGGAAGATAAGCACTCCCAAAGCGATGCGACCTTGAGGACTTCCCATTTTACCTTGCTCCTGAAGCATTTTCAGCACAATTGCCGTACTACTTAAAGAAAGCAAAAAACCCATGAAAATAGCCTGTGAATCGGGCAATCCAAATAGTTTACCAATTACATAAGTAAGTAAAATTGTACCTCCTACCTGTAGCGAACCGCCTATCAACACGGTGTTTTTGATACGTGCAAGCCCTTTGAGAGAAAACTCAATTCCTATTACAAAAAGTAGAAAAATAATGCCCATTTCGGCCAGAATCTCTACCTCATGTGATGCTTTTACCAAACTCAATCCATGCGGTCCGGCGATAATACCGGTCATTAAAAAACCCAGTATGGAAGGCATTTTAAGTCGTTGGAAAAGCAAGATTATCAACACACTAAACCCTAAAATGATAACAACATCTCTGAGAATTGGAACATCCATAAATGGGTTTATTTTATAAAATGTATTAGAATAAGTCTGTCAAAAATACGGAAATGAAGCGAATAAATCACAAGAGACTTTGGATTAAATGGGTTTTACCGGTCGATAATCCGCGCGATAAAACCTATACAGCAGCTTGGCATCTTCGCCGGCATAGTCAACACCAACGCGTGGTGCAGCAATAATTTCAGGCAATTCAGACTCTATTTTCTCAAAAAGCCAAATGTCTGAGTCGTTTAACAAAACCCGATCGTGTTCCAAGCCTATTCCCAGTGCTTTGGTAAGCTTCGCCGGACCATTTAAACTTTTATCAAGTTTGCTGTAAACAGACAAATAGTTAGCCTGAATATATTTCTCATCCAAAGGCAAAATCCCTCTAACTAAAACAGCATGAGGTATTTCAACTTCATTTGTGACGATATTAAACAACTTATGCATGCCATAACAGAGATAGACATAACTATGTCCGCCTTCCAAAAACATGGTGGCTGTACGCTTGGTCCTTTTGCCCGAAAAAGCATGTGAAGCGCGGTCTGTTGCACCCGCATAAGCTTCAGTTTCAGCAATAATTCCCGCTCTCAATCGATTGCCGGTATAGGTCACCAAAACAGTTCCGATTAAGTCGTGGGCAATATTTATCACATTTCCCCGCAAGAGAATAGCCTGATCCACCGGTAAACTTTTAACAAACTTCATCTTAAAGGTCTATTTCCAATTGATCTTTGAGTTGAATATAGCCATTTTCGTCCTGCATAATTTGCTCGTTATCTAACATCCACCGGATCGCTTCGAGCACTTTTTCTTCAGTGAAATTATTTATGCTTGACGCTGCTTCATAAACAGGATAAGGCCTGACTGACAGCATTTTCAGCAGCTTCTGCTGTATCTGCTCAAAAGTTACATCAGAAAGCGAAAGCTTATTTCTGTCGATGCAAACATCGCATTTGCCACAGCGTTGCCGGTGTTTCTCACCAAAATAAGCCAACAGCTGGATGCTTCTGCAGACCTTGTCGTTATGCACAAAATCCAGTACAGCCTGAATCCTTTTGGCAGCACTTTGTTTGCGATCAGCATAATTAGCCGTACTGATATAAATATCTTTGGAATCACGGCGTTCGGAAATCATAACAATTTGAGGCTTCTCTTTTCTTCGGGTATAATGTAAAAACTGAAGCTGCTGTAATTTATTGAAATTGTCAATCACTTTTTGTAAGGGTATCCCCAACTTTTCGGCAAGCTGTTCCTCAAAAACAGGCACAAAATCGCTTAAAATACCGGGGTAGTTTCGCAGCAAAAACTTAATGAAACTATCATAAGCAAGCTCTTCAACCTGAAAACGATACAAGTCTTCCCGATTGGCCTTCACAAAAACTTTTGAAGGAGCTGACATACTTTCCGTCATGGCAATAATGCCCTCTTTTTCAAGTAAACGCAGACTGTTGAACACTTCCAACAACTGAAAATTATATACGCGTGAAAATTGCATTAAGTCAAAATCAAAGCTCTGATCTTTGCCTGCTCCCACCGGAATTTGCAAATAATTTCCCAAAGCCTCATAAATCAACTTGATTTGTTTCATCGGTGGAAAGGCCGACTCGAAACTGCTTTTAAGTTGTTTCACATCATTCTCAGAAACAATCAAATAGGTTGCCGCATTATGTCCATCGCGACCCGCGCGGCCAGCTTCTTGAAAATACGCTTCGAGGCTGTCGGGCAGGTCCATATGCACTACCAGCCGCACATCGGGTTTGTCAATACCCATTCCAAAAGCATTGGTTGACACCATCACTTTATGCTTACCACGCATCCAGCTTTGCTGCCGCTGATCGCGTATATTTGCTTCCAGCCCGGCATGGTAATAGGTAGCACTAATTCCTTTGTTGCTCAGCCAGTCAGCAATTTCACGGGTTCGCTTGCGGTTGCGCACATAAACAATTCCGCTTCCCTGCTTAAGCTGTCTGAAAAGCCTGAATAAAACTCCAAACTTATCTGCTTCGGTAATTAAGTTATAGGTGATATTTTTACGCTCGTAACTTGTTTGAAAAACGTTCTTCTTCCTGAAATGAAGTTTTTCCTGAATATCTTCAACCACTTCCGGCGTGGCAGTTGCCGTAAGTGCCAGAACAGGAACTTTAGGCAGATAAGGCCTGATATCGGCAATATTCAAATAAGGTGGCCTAAAATCGTAGCCCCACTGCGAGATACAATGCGACTCATCAATAGCAAGAAGGTTTATTTTCATTCGCCGCACCGTCTCCACAAAACGATCGGTTGCCAGGCGTTCGGGAGAAATATACAGAAACTTCAACTTATTGAAAGCAGCCTGATTATAAGCCAGTTCTATCTCATTATAATGCATTCCGGAATAAATTGCGGCTGCAGGTATTCCGATTTTTTTCAAATGTTGCACCTGATCTTTCATCAAGGCAATTAAGGGTGTGATTACCAAACACATCCCTTCCATAACCATCGACGGAACCTGAAAACAAATCGACTTTCCACCTCCGGTAGGTAACAAGGCCATGGTATCTTCGCCGGCAATTACTGCGTCAACAATGTCTTCCTGAAGAGGCCTGAAAGAACTGTATCCCCAATATTTTAAAAGTGCTGTTCTGGCTTGCTTGCTCATATCAAACTACACACTTATAACAACTTGTTCATGATCGACAAAAGCTCAACTACACTGATGGGTTTGGCGATATAATCGTCGCAGCCTGCCAGGATGGCTTTCTGTTGATCTTCCGTTTCTGTAAAAGCCGTCTGCGCAATCACTGGAATCGTGGGTGACATCTCCTTAATAGCTCTAGCAGCTTGATAACCATCTGTTTCCGGCATTCTTATATCCATTAGTACAAGACTAATATCTGGCTGATTGCGAACCATAGCAATAGCTTCTTCTCCATTCTTAGCCCACAAGATTTTTGCGTTTGTTTCCTTTAAAACGGCTTTCAAAAAAAGAAAATTTGCCTCTACATCATCAGCTATAAGAATAGTTTTATCACTCCAACCTCTTCTAATCCGACCTAAAAATACTTCATCTTCCAGATTTGCAATGTTTGCTTTGCGATCAACGGGTAGTGTAAAATAAAATGTTGTGCCTTTTTCTAGCTCCGAATCAAACCATATTTTGCCACCGAGCAACTTAATCAGGCTATGGCATATAGCCAGTCCGAGTCCAGTGCCGCTTAAATTGCGTTTGTAGGTGCCGTCAATCTGGCCAAATCTTTTAAACAACAGATGTGCTTTATCACGCTCTATCCCAATCCCGGTATCTTTGACATAAAATTGAATCAAGCCTCCTTCCGGTTTGGTGTAGCCAAATTCAATAAAACCTGTGTCCACAAACTTTAAAGCATTTGTTAACAGGTTCATAACAATTTGCTTGTACCTGTAAGGATCTGTTTCAATTAAGAAAACATCTTTTTCAACTCCTTTTTTCAAACGTAATTCAAGGTGTTTCTTTTCACGCTTTTTTTGCTCGTTTTGTGCGGTTTGCAGCAATTCATCCAACACTTTATGCAAGTCGAAACTGGAAGTAGCAATACGCACTTGCCCGGCTTCAATTTTTGAAATATCAATAATATCATCAATCAATTGAAGCAAAGTTTTTCCTGCCGCACTAATAAGCTGCAAAAATTGATCTTTCTCTTCGCTCGTAGTTTCCTCGTCGAGCATAATATCCGAAAATCCAATAATTGAATTTAGAGGGGTTCTAATTTCGTGCGACATATTGGCCAAAAATGCAGATTTAAGCCGATCCGCTTCTTCTGCTTTAATACGGGCGTCAATAAGAATCTTTTCATTCTTGCGCTGCTCGGTAACATCTCTTACCAAGGCAAGAATCATAGTGCCAGTATGCAAATGCGATGCTGCCAGGCTAACTTCAGCTTCAAATATTTGTCCATTTTTTTTCAGGTGTTGCCAGTTAAATATCTGCGACTTTCCGGCCAATGCATGTTTAACAAGGTACCTGGCTTTTTCTTCGCTTAATATGCCATCAGGCTGATATTGCGGAGATAATTCTTCCGGTGTTTTACCGATAAGCTCATCCCTATCGCGATCAAAAATTTGAGTGACTTTTGAATTACAATCAATAATAATACTGTTTTTATCTATCAGAAAGATACCATCATTAGCATGTTGAAAAATTATTTTATACTTCTCATTTTCTTCCAGTTGCTTTTGCTCATTTTGATATTGTAACTCTTCTCTTTTCAGTAAGTTAGCTATTTCCTTTATGAGCAATACAATTTCATCCGGTTGTTTAACATGCTTGTAATTAAACAAACACAATAATTGATCTTTATCCTGAGAGATTGGCATCCGAAAACCAGCAAAAAAATTGAGCAACCTATTCTCAAATAACAAATCATCCGCTATCAAAGTTTTTAATTCTTTGTCGTAAAGGACTATCACTTCCTGCTTTTCATCACTTAATAGTTTTGTGCAGATCGGTGTATAATGGCTAGCATCAATTTGAACGAAGCGTCCATGCTGATAGGCGCGCCGGTATTGGAAAAGCTGGCTGTTTTTATCTAAAACCCCAAAAAGCACTACCGAAGCACTGGTAGCCTTTTGTAACTTTTTAATAATCAGCTCTATGTTTTGAAACGGATGAATACCCGCCTCACTTCTTATTTCTTCAAATAAAGCAAGATACTTGTCTGGTAATTGACCTGAAGATGTATTCATGATTGGCTGAATATTGGGCATTTAACACGTAAAAGTAATGCTATTTATTCAAAAAACACAATAATAAAAGCAAATAATAGAAAAGAAGCGTTTTTAAGGCACAAAAAAAGCCGCCAACCTAGGTTGACGGCTCGACATATCATTCAGCTGTTGTGCTAAATTATGCTTTAGTTTCTTCGCTTTCTTCTGGAGTAGATGCTTCAGGAGCAACTTCTTCCGTAGCCGCTTCTACTGGTGCATCAGCTGCTGGAGCAACTTCCGCTGGAGCAGCTTCTGCTGGAGCAACTTCCGCTGGAGCAGCTTCCGCCTTTGCTTTGGCAACAGCATCTCTTTCAGCTTGTAACTCGTCGGCTCTTTTCTTGGCTAATTCAGCAGCACGTGCTTCATTAACCTTAACTTCGGCTGCCTGAAGTGCTTTACGCTCCAAACGTTCCGTTTCGGTCAAACCCTGTTTTTTAGCCTGGATTTTATCTTCTTTTTCTTTCATCCAGGTTTGGTATTTTACTTCTGCCTGTTCTTCTGTTAAGGCACCTTTGCTAACACCTTTAATCAGGTGAAGCTTGTGCATAACTCCTTTGTAAGAAAGAATTGCTCTGGCTGTGTCTGAAGGCTGCGCGCCTTTTTGAAGCCAGTTTAATGCTTTGTCGAAATCGAGAACGATTTCAGCAGGATTTGTAATTGGGTTGTAGGTGCCAATCTTCTCTATAAACCTTCCATCACGTGGTGCACGACCATCCGCAATTACAATGTGATAAAAAGGGCTTCCTTTTTTACCTTTACGTTGTAATCTGATTCTTGCTGGCATGAGCTTTAATTTAAATTGATAGTTAAGTACTTAATCGAATTAATTTCGGGCTGCAAAAGTCGGCATTTTTTTCTGATTAACAAACAAAATCAGTAAATATTTACATTTATTCCATGTCAAGACCTTCTACGACTATGTTTTTCTGTTCGATAAGCATTTTTAATGCACTCAAACTGTTGTTGGCTCTTTGTCTCAGGCTTTTGCATTGAATCTCCCAAATAGCATTGAGCTTGCTTTTTAGTTCAAAGTCTTGTTTTACAAATAGATAGACTTCATAATCCTGTACAAATTGCTGGTATTTTACGCCAATCTCGGAATCACTTTTTAAGATTTCCTGAACCAGTTTGCTATAGCTTAACGCCTCAATTTCAAAATCAACTCCCAGTGCCAACAGTATTTTTCGAGCCGTTTCTTCAAGCATTTTTCTACAAAACTAAACTAAATAATTCAAAAATGTCTTAGCCTTAAAAGCTTAGCCTAAACTTTTCATAGGTTGATGAGTTCACGAGTTGAGGAGTTCAAGAGTTATAACCCGTGAACACGTAAACCCGTTACGAATAATCCAGCTAAGAAACATTTATAATTAGTTTTCAACAAAGCCTAGAAAGTATAGCATTTTCGGGTAACTTTGTGGGCGACTAATATAAAATATTGCATCTCAACCCATTGAATAACATATATTTATAAAATGTTTTTAATATTCGACACCGAAACTACAGGCTTACCAAATAATTTTAACGCAGCTGTAAGTGATTCCGATAACTGGCCCAGAATGGTTCAGCTGGCCTGGCAGTTGCACGATGCTGAAGGCAAGTTACTCGATGTAGCAAACTATATCGTGAAACCCGACGGCTACACCATTCCATTTAACGCCACAAAAGTTCACGGAATTACCACTGAACACGCTAAACAACATGGGCTGCCATTAGAAGAAGTCTTACAGAAATTTCAGGAAATATTAAAGCAAACGACTTTTTTGGTGGGTCATAATATCGGTTTCGACATCAATATTACCGGCGCAGAATTTTACCGACTTATCCAGGAAAACCCACTTGCTTCCTTTTTAAAACTCGATACCTGTACCGAAACCACTGCCAGCTTATGCCAGCTTCCGGGCGGTCGCGGCGGAAAGTTCAAGCTGCCAAACCTAAGCGAGTTGCACAAAACTTTGTTCCAAACTGGTTTTGACGCTGCGCATAATGCCTCTGCAGATGTGGAAGCTACCGCGAGATGCTTTCTGGAACTAATACGTATTGAGTCGTTTACGGAAAAAGAATTACAAACTGATGCCTTCTTTTTCGAGAACTTCAAAAAGGCCAATCCTGAAAAAATTGGACCATTAGGAATCAGTATTACATCAAATGTAAAACCCGAAAATCAGCAGGACGCGGAGGAAACTGAAGAAAAAGCCGCAACATTAAGCCCTACTGAAAAGCGACAGCTATCGGGCAGTTTTGCACACCTACGTAATCACACCACCTATTCTATATTAAACTCAACGACTAATATTGCTTCGCTGGTAAAAGCCGCTGCCGAAATGCAAATGCCGGCCGTTGGGATATGCGATACAGGCAATTTGATGGGTGTATTTCATTTTGTGAGTGCCGTAAATGCCGAGAACGCCAAACGCAAAAAACAGGCTAAAGAAACTCAAATTGAAGTAAGCCCTTTAAAAGCTGTTTTGGGTAGCGAAATATACATCTGTAACAAGCTGAATGACAAAACAGTAAAGGATAACGGCTATTTAACCCCGCTTTTTGCCAAAAATAAAAACGGCTACCGAAACCTTTCGATGTTGAGCAGCATTTCGCATACCGAAGGCTTTTATTATGTGCCACGAATCGACAAAGAAGCACTCTTAAACTATAAGGATGAGCTGATTGTGACAACTGGCGGACTTTCAGGCGAAGTGCCTCACCTGCTGCTCAATGTAGGCGATCACCAGGCTGAGGAAGCTTTGATTTGGTGGAAAACACATTTTGGAGATGACTTTTATATCGAGCTAAACCGCCATGGCATTCCCGAGGAGGATCACCTCAATGAGTTTTTACTGCAAATGGCCAAAAAGCACGATATCAAATATTTCGCCTCCAACAACACCTATTATATTAAGCAGGACGAAGCCGAGGCCCACGACTTTTTGCTGTGCATAAAAGATAACGCCAAAAAGCACGAGCCAATTGGCAGAGGCTATGGCTATCGGTTTGGCTTTCCGAACGACCAGTTTTATTTTAAGTCGCCACAGGAGATGCAACAACTTTTTGCTGACCTGCCCGAAGCCATTAATACCATTAAAGAAATCATTGATAAAATTGAACCATACGAGCTTCAGCGTGAGGTTTTATTGCCCGAATTTGAAATCCCGGAGCAGTTTAAGGATGCTGCAGACATAGAGGATCACGGCAAAAGAGGCGAAAATAATTACCTGCGTCACCTGGCTTATGAAGGCGCCAAATCGCGCTATGGCGAAATTAATGAAGAGATTAGCAACCGGCTGGATTTTGAGCTTAAAACCATTAAAAAGACAGGCTATCCAGGCTATTTTTTGATCGTTCAGGACTTAATTGCCGCCGCACGGGAAATGGGTGTTTGGGTTGGCCCCGGACGTGGTTCAGCAGCTGGTTCACTGGTTGCCTACGCCATCAAAATCACCAATATTGATCCTTTGAAGTACGGCTTGCTGTTTGAGCGTTTCTTGAATCCGGAACGTATCTCAATGCCTGATATCGACATCGACTTTGATGACGAAGGCCGCAACAAAGTGATTGAATATGTTACCAATAAATATGGCCAAAACAAAGTAGCCCAGATCATTACCTACGGAACTTTAGGCACAAAATCAGCCATTCGCGATATTGGCCGCGTGCTGGATGTTGACCTGCCATCGGTAAACAAACTGGCAGCTTCAACCCAAAATATCAAGCTGGGACATTTCTTTTCCTTAAGCGATGAAAAGCTGAAAAAGAAATATCGTCCCGATCAGGTGGAGGCCGGTATGCAGCTCAAAAAGATGATGGGCGAAAATAGCAACGAAGGCAAGATTCTGAAAAATACCCTTCAAATTGAAGGCCTGGTCAGAAACACCGGAATTCATGCCTGCGGTTTTGTCATCACTCCTTCCGACCTGCGTGAGTTGGTGCCTGTAACGATGGCGAAAGATGCACAGCTTTGGGTTACTCAATTTGACAACTCGGTAGCTGAATCAGCCGGTTTGCTTAAGGTGGATTTTCTGGGTTTAAAAACCCTTTCGCTCATTCGCGACTCCATTGACATCATCAAGCAACGACGTGGACAGACCATCGTTGCCGATGATATTCCGCTTGATGACCCGGCCACTTACACCCTTTTTCAAAATGGCGAAACGGTTGGCGTGTTTCAGTATGAGAGTGTGGGGATGCAAAAACATCTGCGTGAGCTAAAACCAACAGAATTCGCGGATTTAATTGCCATGAACGCGCTGTATCGTCCGGGACCAATGGCTTATATCCCCAATTATATCAAGCGTAAACACGGCCAGGAAATGGTTACTTATGACCTGGAAGCGATGCGCCAAATTCTGGAAGAAACATACGGCATCACGGTTTATCAGGAACAGGTGATGTTGCTTTCGCAAAAACTGGCCAATTTCACGAAAGGCCAGGCCGACACTTTGCGCAAGGCCATGGGTAAGAAAAACCATGATTTGCTGACCAAACTTTACACCAAATTTATTGAGGGCGGGATGGCAATCGGGCATGACGTAAAAATCCTTGAAAAGATTTGGAAAGACTGGAACGCTTTTGCCGATTACGCCTTTAACAAGTCGCACTCAACCTGTTACGCCTTTATTGCCTTTCAAACTGCCTATTTAAAAGCCAACTATCCCGCCGAGTTTATGGCTTCCGTTTTGAGCAATAACATTGGCGATATCAAGCAGGTTACATTCTTTATCGATGAATGTCGGCGCATGAAAATCAAGGTTTTAGGCCCTGATGTGAACGAATCTGTTTACAAATTTACCGTAAATGACAAGGGCGAAATACGTTTTGGACTTGGCGCAGTAAAAAACCTGGGAGAAGCGGCTGTTGCCTCCATCCTTGAAGAACGTAAAAAAAATGGTCTTTATAATTCCGTTTTCGACTTTTTGTCGCGCAGCAATCTGCGGCAGGTCAACAAGCGCAGCATAGAAGCAATGGCCACTTCAGGTGCTTTCGATTCTTTTGAAAACATCCACAGGGCAGTATTTTTTTACCGTGAGGAAAATGAAAATCAGACCTTTCTTGAAAAAGCCATAAAAATTGCCAATCAGGCCAACGAAGCCAAAAACTCGCCCCAATTTGATCTTTTTGGCGGCGAAGTAGGTGTGGAAACCGTTGAGCTGACCATACCAGAATGCGAGCCCTGGTCAAAGATGCGTGAGCTACAAATGGAGCTCGACAGCGTAGGTTTTTATATCAGTGCGCATCCCTTAGACATGTTTCGAATTCCCATCCGCTTTTTTGCCACTACGCATATTCAGCAAGTAAAAGAGAAAATGGAAGAGCTGAAAGGCGCTAAAGTCAGCTTTGCCGGCCAAATAATGAGTGCCGAACATCTGAGTTCAAAGGCGGGAAAACCTTATGGTCGCTTCCGTATTGAAGACCATAGCGATGCCATGGATTTGGTGGCTTTCAGCGAGACTTATCTAAAAATCAAACACTTGCTGGATGTAGGCACTTTTGTATTGCTGCATGGCAGTCCGCAGCCTTCATTCAGAGATAATGAACAACTGGAGCTGAAAATAATTGATATGCAACTGCTGGATAACCTGTTGGAAAACACGCCCAAAGAGGTAAATCTCAAGATTAAAGTGGACGAAATGACCGAAAATGAGATGCAGGATTTAATCACTATATTAAAAAGCAATCCCGGCAAACAAAGTTTTTCAGTACGCTTGGTTGATCAGGAAAATCGGCTTGCTTGTAGTCTAAAACCTAATAAGTTACGTATCAATGCACAGGAGGTTTTATCGGAACTAGATAAGTTATCTTATGTAGAATTTGAACTAAACTAAGTAAAGCTTTTCGTTTTGGCATGGATATAAACAGAACAATGACTATTTTTGTGCAAACTTTGAAAAATTTATAGCAATGGCATTAGAAGTAACAGACGCCACTTTTGAGGAAGTGGTTTTAAAATCAGAAGTTCCTGTAATTGTTGATTTTTGGGCGGTATGGTGTGGCCCTTGTCGCACTATCGGACCAATTGTTGAAGACATTGGCAAGGAATACGAAGGCAAAGCAAAAGTGGTAAAAGTTGATGTTGACTCAAACCAGGGAACCGCCGTAAAGTACGGTATTCGCAACATTCCCACGCTTTTGTTTTTCAAGAATGGTGAAGTAGCCGACAAACAAGTTGGCGTAGTTCCTAAACCTCTTTTGGTGAAAAAACTAGAAGCATTGATGTAGCCCATCTTAGGCTAATCGCTTTAATGCCCGTTGTGTAAAATACAGCGGGCTTATTTTGTTTTAAAAACACGATGAAATATACTATAAACCATGATTCGGTAAGTCGCTACAGCAAGCTGGAGTTTTTGGCGCGACAAGTGGTTGAAGGTTTTATTACGGGCCTTCACAAAAGTCCATTTCATGGTTTTTCTGTTGAATTTGCAGAACACCGGCTTTATAATCCCGGTGAATCCATCAAAGATATCGACTGGAAACTTTATGGCCGCACCGAAAAACTTTTTGTGAAGCGGTACGAAGAGGAAACAAATCTACGCTGCCAAATCGTTATTGATCAGTCGTCTAGCATGTATTTCCCGCTTAAAAGCAAAGCGGATATTAACAATCCCGACAAATTTCTTTTCTCTGTTTATGCCGCCGCTGCCCTGATCGAGCTGATGCGAAAACAGCGTGATGCTGTTGGTTTGAGTTTGTTTGATCAAAACTTGAACGAACATACCAACGCACGATCTAATCAGCTTCATATCAAACGTTTATACGCATTACTTGAGGATTTAATACTACCAGAAAGTGGTAAAATGAACAAAACAACAGCCACTGCCGCAGCGCTTCATCATATCGCCGAACGTAGTCACAAAAGGAGTCTGGTTGTTATTTTTAGTGATATGCTCGATAACAGTGCTGATGAAGATGAAGTTTTTGCTGCCTTACGCCATTTACGTTACAATATGCACGAAGTTGTGCTTTTCCATGTACATGATGCCCAATCCGAGCTTGATTTAAACTACGAAAACAGGCCCTATAAATTCGTAGATATGGAGTCGGGAAAGTCAATAAAAATAAACCCGACTTTGGTGCAGGAAACCTATCGCAAAACCATGCTTGAACGTAAAAAACACCTGATGATGCGTTGCGGGCAATATCAAATTGATTATGTAAATGCTGACATTAATGCCGGCTATCATCAGGTTTTGCTGCCTTATCTGCTCAAAAGAAGCAAACTTTATTAGCGCTCTTAAAATTTTATCCGCAACTGGATTTTCGCATCTGTGCGCTGATTTCCTTCAATCATTTCCAGTCCGGTTCCAATTACATTGCGGTTAGAATACCAGGTTTGCCCAATCCGTGCCCACAGGTCTATCGACCGTGAAACTGACCATTTTGCCAGCAAATACATACGCGTACCTTTTTCGTAAAATGCCGGAATAGAAAAAGCATAAAGCACATCATTTTCATAGGTATAAACACGGCTATCATAGGTATCCGCATCAAAAATAGCATACCTAAAAGTCAATTGTAGCGGGCTATCCAGTGGTCGGTACTGTATATCCTGATAGATGATAAAGCCGGTACTTTTAGGTTTTTCCTGATGCTTATAAACGATAAATTCAGCACGATTTTTTAAGTTGAACGAAGAGCTGATCTGATAATTGATATGAAATCGGTAGCTGTCCTTTTTATAAGGAACTACAAAATCAATTCTGTTCCAAGGATCATCACTGTTAATCATTTTTTCTTTGGTACGAAAACGAAAATAAAAATCGGCACTGCGACTAATTTTGTGTTCTAATTGCGCATAATAGTCATGGCCGTAGCTAGGTGCGCCCGTTCGGTAGCGCAACCAGGGAAAAGTAAAATGATCGGCATAAGCTTTTAACTGCCACCTGGCTGCCAGTGAAGCGTTTATCCCAACATAAATTCCCGTTTCGTTGTTCGTGCTACTACTTTCCGCAAAGGCGTTACTAAAGAAATTCTGGTAGTTTTTTTGGTAATGGCGGTAAGCAATCGTTGTAGTGAAAAATCCAGCAGGTTGCGCTGTAACGCCTGCTAAAGCTGCCATTCCTCCATTACTGCTGGCTGCAATTTCGCCAAAAAAGATGGTTTTTGGGAGCATCAATCGAAAATCGAAGCCATAATTTGAAAGATCGCCGTCCACGATTTGAAACTTGTTGTAAGGATACATTCGGGGTGTTAAATTGGCTTCCAGCTTGGTTTGATGGCCTGTAACTCCCACCTCGAAAAAGCGACTTTGATAGCTCAAACGGCCTCCGAAAACCTGCTGATTGATGGCATTTTTGTTTATCAACTCATTCACGGTGCGGTGTAAACCCGATTCCTGTAAACTGGTAACCGTGGCTACCTGGTTAGAAACTGAGTCAATTTGATCAATATTCGCATCAATATTTTTGTTGGAATAAAAGGCCGTTAACGACACATTTTTAAGCCCCAAAGTGACCGCTCCTCCGCGCAAAAAATAGTTTTCGTTTACTGAAGTATTTGGTTTCACACCAGCACCATAACGCATCACCGCCGCTGCTTCTGTTGACTTGCCAAAAGAAAGCCCTGACCACATGGTTAGTCCTTGTCCAAATGCCAAGTGGTAATCGCCCAAAGCAATGGCCTTAACAATCCCTAAATCAGCCGCATACACGTGAATAGAATAAAAATCAAATCCATTTTTAAGTTTATCTCCCAAAAGCCGTTGAATGCTATCGTTCACATTATTTTTAAACAAAACTTCTCCAGGGTCTTTTTCCATTGTAATACCCGCCCGAAACTGGTTACGGTAATTAAATGAATAGCGGGCATAAAGCTTTTGCGGGCTTCCCAAGTAACGTCTATTGGGATTTGCCAGTAAAGCTGAATCAGAAATTGACTTATAACCTTCGCGCATTTCAAGCACCTGTTCCGTGCGCATTAAGAGTTGATGGCGACCATATTTGAGGACATTCAACGGTTTTATTTTTGAAGATTTTACTTCCGTACTAAAGCGCAACAAAGGTTCTATCAAAGCAATTGTTTCATCCGTAAAGCCATCAATAGCAGCTAATTCATAAGGACTTAACATAGGGCCAAATTCCTTTAGATAGATATTTAGCTGCTCATACTGAAAAGCATTTATCAAATAAAGATCGCGTAAAGGCTCCAGCTTGCCGGCATTGATGTTTAAGGGATTTTCGGCCAGAAACAAATAACTCTCAATCAAATCACTATAATCCAATTCCTCTTCAGTATTTTCGGCAATAAGCTCAATTTGTTCTGTAATCCGCTCAGTAAGCGCCACACGTAAGCTGTCTGATTGCTGGGCATTTAGGAGATTATTAGAAAAAATCAGCAATACCAAGATCAGAAAACCTAAATATTTCTTTTTAAACGGTATCATTTATTGGGTTTTTAGTTTTCGGAAATTAAAAACCAAACTTGCCTGGATGGTAGAACCCAAAACCTGATGCACGCCGGCAGCCAAATCCAAGCGAATCGGCCCTAAATCCATACCAGCTCCAAAAGTCAAAATATTGGGATTAGTAACTATTCCGGTTCTGACAAAAAACTTTTGGGCAACGTAATACTCCAAGCCGCCGCGAATGGAAGCTTCATTATCGAAATTTTTCTCAATCTCAGCAGTTCCCAGTAGTTCAGGCGTAAATAAATAGGAAAGTCCAAAACGCAAAACCACTGGAATTCTTTCATCCGTTTCGTTAGAAAGCTTGGCTTTTATCGGGTTAAAAATATAAGCGCCGGCGGTGAGTTTTTCATTAATTTGCGCTTGGACACCAAACTCAAAACTAATCGCGCTGCGGTTTTCGTAGCCTTCGGCAAAATTAGCCGACAAATAATCAAGCTGCACACCCATACGAAGCACGTTTCCAAAACTTCTGGCGTACGCCAAACCAATTTTGTTTTCGCTATATAATTCATAACCAAACTGATTGAAACTCACACCCAACACACCAAAGTTTACAGGTGCAATAATGGCGACACTTTTCAGCGCGAGTTCCTTCATCAAAAACCGATTTTGATAGGCGATTCCGGCGGCAAAATGTTCGTAACCAGCCATGCCGGCAGGATTATTTTGCACAGACCAAAAATCCGTTAAACTAACTGAAGTGTTGCCCATAGCGGCCGTTCTGGCTCCGGTGGGCGAAAAACCTTCAAAAGCGAGAGAAGTTTTGACACCTATAATAAAGGTGAAAAAAAACAGAATGAGAATCGTGTAAATGTGTTTCATAAGCTAAAAAATGTTGCACAATTTGATATGACGAATTTAGGCTATTTTTGAAAAAAATAAGCCTTTCTATGAAAATAATCTCATTTATAGCTGAATTAGCTGAAAACAATACAAAAGAATGGTTTGATACACACCGAGATAAGTATAATTTAGCCCGAAAAGAATTGGTCGATTTCACTGCCAAACTTCTTGAATCACTGAGCTATTCAAATCCCTGGGTTTCTGTTTTAAGTCCTTCAAAATGTTTATATAGAATAAATCGCGACATTCGTTTTTCAAAGAATAAAGCTCCCTACAAAACTGGAATAGGAATATTTATCGCTCCTGGCGGGCGCAGCTCGGGCAATGCAGGATATTATTTGCATCTTGAGCCAAACAATAATTATATAGGTGGAGGAATTTATGCTCCTCAGCCAGCCGTTTTACGTGCTATCCGACAGGAAATCTATTTCAACAGTGATAGTTTTATAAAAATCTTAAATGCTCCTGCTTTTAAAGAAAATTTTGATCAAATGATGGACGATCGGCTCAAAAGACCTCCAAAAGGTTTTCCGCCAGATTTTAAGCATATCGAATTACTCAAGTACAAACATTTTGTAATTTCTCGTCCACTTAATCCGGAAATTATTTCCGACAATAAAATGGCTGAAAAACTACTCCCGTTTTTTGAGGCTCAAAAGGATTTTATTACATTTTTGAATAAGGCAATTGCCAATTCGGAGGAGATTTATCCCTAAACTTAAAGTTTAGTACCGTAGCCTGACTATCTGTTATAAATTTCACAGCTTGATGATATGTTTGCTGTATTATAATTGGTTAGTTGTTGTATTAGTTCGAACTACATGCCCTTGAGGTGTGAATTGTTTTTGTTGTTTTTACAATTCACTTGCTCCTCAAGGGCGTTTTTTTTAGTGAAAGGATGTAAAACCACATCTTTTTCCCACAAAAAAAATTCTCATTTCCTTTCCCTTGATTTATTAGTCCGTTAACTCATTAGTTAATCGATGTACGGCTTTCTTAAATACTTTTGCCACTGGTTGGTTGTTTTATTAGTTCGAACTACATGCCCTTGAGGTGAGAATTGTTTTAGTTGTTTTTACAATTCTTCTACTCCTCAAGGGCATACTCTTTTTAAGTCCTTTTGAATTTGCTTACAACTACTGAAAATCAAGATTTTACCCCCTGAAAAACCTTTCACTTTATTTCCCGCTCCTTTAACTGAATGAAGCAAATGCCGTATCACATAAGCTTATACTTTTGCCTTCAAATTGGTTGGTTGTTTTATTAGTTCGAACTACATGCCCTTGAGGTGAGAATTGTTTTAGTTGTTTTTACAATTCTTCTACTCCTCAAGGGCATACTCTTTTTAAGTCCTTTTGAATTTGCTTACAACTACTGAAAATCAAGATTTTACCCCCTGAAAAACCTTTCACTTTATTTCCCGCTCCTTTAACTGAATGAAGCAAATGCCGCATCACATAAGCTTATACTTTTGCCTTCA
>Ga0265295_1004245_pt1 | contig 19493 bp, 25 predicted proteins | sample Munlansysbiofilm_FD_192503 | JGI IMG/M metagenome (GOLD analysis project Ga0265295, IMG submission 192503) | Leachate microbial communities from a municipal landfill in Southern Ontario, Canada - Methane capture system biofilm | ecosystem: Engineered > Solid waste > Landfill > Unclassified ... | reverse complement strand
TTGTCGGCTCAAGAGAAGATAAAAAATAGCCTTGAAGAGTTTCATAAGGGTTCAAAAGACCTTAATATCAAAGCAACGGTTGCCGCCGAAGCCCAATTAACCAGAATGGTTGAGCTTGGCACAAAAATAGGAGTTTTGGGAACGCCAGCTATCTTTATTGTTGAAAAAAACAGCAATAAGCTTGTTGGCGAAATTGGGGGTGGTGCGAATATTCCTGACATTGATTCCTATGTTAAAAAGGATAAAGAATGATGATCAAAACACTATGTGTAATTTTAACGACCAGCATCTTTATGGGCTGCTCCATGATGCCTTATAATAATACATTTCAGTGCGAAAAAGGTAAAAATAGTGGGGTATGTGCTTCTTTGTCAGAAGTTTATGCGATGAGCGATAATACAGAAGATATTAAAAAACAAAAACTTACAGACACCGATAGCAAAGATGAAAAATGTGAGGGTTGTGAAAATTCTAAAGCCAAAACAGAGAGTATCGGTAGCCCGATTGCCAATAGTAGCTTAGTTGTCGAAAATGAATATTTAAAGCAAATGGTCGAGGCTCTAGAAATTGAAAAAATCCAAAGAGAAAAAAGAGTAACTGCCGGTTCTGCTTCTGTATATGCTGATCAAACAGTGACGGGTGTAAGTATTAAAGAAGAGCCATTGAAAATCACCTCCCACTCAATTACGGCTTCTTCGGACAATGCTCAAGATATGGATGAATCGATTGCAGATGATTGTTTTCAATCGAATCACGATAATAAAAAATATTCCATCAAAAAAATGGCCGAAATTTGCGTTTGGCGAGCGAATATTCGTAAAGAGCCTTCTTGTAAAGCCGAAGTCGTGAAAATTGCAAAAAAAGGTGATGGACTCTTCGCAGATTATGAACAAAATGGCTGGGTAAAGGTAAATGATGGATATGTTCACAAAAGCATCATCACGATTAAAAAATAAGCCTTTACTAGGCCTTATTATTGCATTTTTTTCAATCTCTCAATTATGGGCTGACGATATTGGGAAAAATATGGAAACAATGCAAAAAGCTATCGTGATGTTAATGGAAAAACAAGAAGCCTCGGACTTGATTTTAGAGGATGTAAAAAAACAAAATTCAGATCTTGAAAAACAAGTTAAGCAGCTAAAAGAAAAGCTTGAAAAAAGCAAAAGGGGGCAAGGCTCAGTTGAGATACTAAGTGGTGCATCAGTAATTGCCGTTTCAGAGATGGTTAAGGGAACTGGTAAAGTTCTTGCAAAATCAATAAACGTAAGAGAGTATCCATCGTTAACAAGCAAAATAGTCTCTTTCTTGGAAGAGGGAATCGAAGTTGAGTTTGTGGAGCTTGTAACCGATCAAGAGGGAATAAGGTGGGCTTGCCTTAAAAGAGGTGGCTATGTATCAACAAAATGGTTAGACATAACGATAAAGGAAGAGAAATGACAATCAGAAAAAGTATTTTTATCGCTTTGATTACAATGTTAGGTCTTAGCGGATGTGCAATAACAGAATCTCAACAAGTAGCAGCCGATGGATCAAATAGCGATATGCAGAAAATTGAAAATTTTGTTGAAAAAAACAAAAAAAACACCACGGGAGACTTGCTAAAAACCTCACCAGCCTATGCACAAAAAAATCAACAAAAAGCGGTTGAAGCTAATATCGCAGATGTAAAAAACACAATGCCTCTTTATCGCCAACCGTTGTTTGGACAAATGGTTGTGTTCCCATACATTAGCGATTCGGGAATCTATCATGGCTATCAAGAGAGCTGGATAAAAGTAAAAGAGGGTGAATTTGTCCTCGCTGCACCGAATAGTTCTACAAGAAGTGAAATGGTCTATGATCTTCAAGAGGTAAAATAATGAGTCACAATCCTTTGAGTTCTTTATCAGAACCATTACATGACATCGCTTCACTACCAACAAAAATTTGGGAAAAAATATTTCAGAGATATATGATCTCTAAATATTTGCCATATAGACTTTATGATGATAAAAAAGGGATATATGTCAATAATGACAACTCATATGGATGTGTCTTTCAATGTACCCCTAGGATACGAATGGGCACATCTACGGCAACGGCTGTCGAAGAGATGTTAAACAAGCTTCCTGATAACATGTATCTTCAATTTACGCTCGTAGGTACAAAAAATATCAAGAATGAAGTTGAATTGTGGCGTTCAGAGCATAAGAAACGCTCAAACACTGATGAAGAGTATGGTGATCTTCTATCCACAACGATTGACCGTATGGCGGAATTTTATTATGCAAAGACGCAAGAGCCATTATCAAACTCAATGACTTCTCGTGTTAAAAATTTCATTCTTTTTATCTCTATCAAAAGTCCAAATATAAAAGATATTCTAGTCTATAAGCATACGCTTAAGAATATTTTATCTTCAAACCATTTTATGCCACAAACAGCACGTCCTGATATGTTAAAGCCAGTGCTCTATGAAATTTTCAATGGTAATCATAATTTGCGAGAAATTCCAATGTATGATGACAGTGCTTATATAAACCAACAACTCATCGCTCCGAGCACAAAAATTAAGGTCAGAGATTCTAGCTTTAACCTCGATGGAAGGAGCTGGATCAGTCTCACCCCTCAATCCCTACCAAAGTACGCACATATTTCTGATTTTGGTGAAAAAATAGGTGACTATGTTTCAAAATCATTGGATACAAACCAATTCAAAGATACGTTTATTATCACTTCAACAATGAAAAGATTGGCAAAAAAAGAGACTGATAGAGTTTCGATGAATCATGCAATGATCATGAGTCAAAAATGGTCAGAGGCTATTTTTAGACAATTCGCTGCGGCCAAGGAAGAAAGCGTTGCTATCTTAGATCGAATTGACAACCATAAACAAAAGCTTTACACTTTTGATATGAATGTGCTTGTAAGTGGTGACGACTACGAAAGTGCGAAAGAAAATGCTCAGAGCATCATTAGTCACTGGAACAAAGGTGGTGAACATAAAGCAATCAACCTTGATGAGGCATGGGGTATTCATCATCTCAATCTTATGTCGGCTCTACCAATGGGTGTGACAGATGAATACACTTTCAAAACGGTTGGGAAATTTAGAAGATTATTTCCGGATCAAGTGTCTCAATTTTGCCCTTTAGAGGGTGATTACAAAGGGAATTGTCCGAATCTACCTTTATTTTCAAGGCGATCTCAATTTTCTTTACTGGATCTTTTTAAATCAAGTATTAATTTTAATGCTTACCTTGTTGCAACGTCGGGAGCTGGTAAATCGGTTTTACTGAACATGCTCGGCTTTTGTTCTTATACGAGAGGTGATCGGGTATTTGTCCTCGATTACGATAACTCATTTTTGAAGCTATGTGGTGAGGTTGGTGGCCAATACATCTACCTAGATCCTCAAAAGCCAATGAGCTTTAATCCATTCTCCGAAATCAAGAGTATGGAAGAGCTTATGGAAGATTTGGCCTATTTGTCTGACTTTATCTACATGCTTGGAAGTTCAAAAAGCGAACGTCGTGCTCTCGAAGATGAAAAGCTTATTAAGACCGAACTCCAAGACACCATTAAACTGCTTTACCAAGATCATGGTTCAGAAATGGAAGTAACCCATATCAGAGATAAAATGAATGTTATCGATGATATGCGCTTTAGCGACTTTGCAAAGCAGCTAGGGGCGTTTTGTAGAGGAGGAATTTACTCTAAGTTCCTTGAGGGTAAAAATGAGTTTAATATCAACAAGGAGTTTATTGTTGTTGAGTTTAAAGGTATCGAAAATCATCCAGATATTCGTGACCCAATTATCATGCTTCTCATTTACCATATCAACCAACTTATGTACTTGTCAAGCGATCGAGAAAATCGTATCCAAATTATTCTTGACGAAGCACATCGTTTCTTGGGTAAAAACCCACGTATGGATGACTTTATTGAGCAAGCATATAGACGTGCAAGAAAATACGATGCTTCAATTATCTTGGCAACACAAGGGTTTGATGATGTTTATAACCCTAAAAGTGGTGGTCTTAGCAAGGCTGGAACGGTTATCGTTAATAACTCGTCTTGGAAATTTTTTATGAAGCAAACGGAAACTTCGATTAACATGCTTATTAATGCCGAGGTCTTTAACTTCAATGATCTCGAAAAAGACATCTTGCGATCCATTAACACGATTAAAGGTGAATATTCTGAGCTCTTTATGATCTCACCAGAAGAGTACAAATTGCCATATCGCTTAATCATGGATCGCTTTTTCTATTATTTAACGACAACCGACCCAACCGACAAAGCAAAGCTAAAGACACTTACAAAATCTGGAATGACATTAGCTCAAGCCATTGATACACTTATTGAAGAGGAAAAAGGAGAAGCAGCATGAAACCAATCAATATCATCCTAATTTTAATCTATTCTATTATGATAAACCTATTGGTTATTTTTGCTTATGATAAATATGTCATTAAAGCAGAAAATAGGGTACAAAAATTTTATACATTTGACTCCCAAGCAGTTTTTGAGCAAAAGAAAAATGAGCTCAAAGATATGATCTTCAAGCAAGGGCTACAACCGACCGAAGATGAAGTCGTGGACTACCTAACAAACATTGATAAAATCGTCGAGTACATCTCAACGAGAGATGGTGCTACGGTCATTGTAAAACAAGCGATAGCATCAAAAGATGTTTTGGATATTACCGATGAAGTGCTGAGCATTTACGCCAAAGAAGTTGGCGGTAAAGTCAAAAAATAGAACAATTTGTGCTAAAATATCAAGATATTTATTCCAAAAGGAAACAGTTTGAAAAGAGAGCTCGACAGTAAACAACTAAAAAAAATCGGATTTTTAGTTTGTGCTGGAGCATTCCTATTTGTTATTGGATCATTGGCCATAGAAAAGCTAAGTCAATACTATGGCCTTGGTATTATTGTCACAAAGAGCCTTGATAAAAGTTATTTTGTCTATTCAAAAAACTGGGAAGCAAAAATAGCCAAAGGGGAGATAGTTTATTTCAATCTTCCCATTGAAACACTTTACTTTAAAAAAAACTCAAAGTTTGGAAAAATAGTTATGTGCGAAGCTGGAGATACACTTAGCACTAAAGGTCTTGAATATTATTGCAATGGTAAGTTTTTAGGTATGGCCAGAACAACCGATAAAGAAGGAAGGGCTGTTTCCCCCTTTGAATACAATGGACTAATCCCAAAAGATAACTATTTTGTAATGGGAACACATGAAAGAAGCTTCGATAGTCGCTATTGGGGCTTTGTTAACAAAACACACATTAAAGGGGTTGCTATATGGTCAATGTAATAAAAAGGATACCTCCATTATCGCTTGCCACCATTTTAACATGTGCTATTTTAACTCAATCGCAAGCTGATCTATCAAATTTCATTAAGAATAATATTGGAACATCTATCACAACTGAAAATGCCGGTTATTATAAAACACAATCAAGAGGATACTATACACTAGGAAGTGCAAGAGTTCGTTGGGGTGGTCTTGGTACTGTACACCCAATCAATGTTCAAGCTCCCTCGTGGGGCGTAGGATGTTCGGGTATTGATATGGTGTTTGGTGGCTTTTCATACCTTAACTTTGAATACCTCGTTGAAAAACTCAAAAAAATATCTTCTGCTGCTCCAGCTTTCGCATTCAAGATGGCTCTTTCAACGCTTTGCAAAGATTGCGACACAATTATGACAGAGCTTGAAAAAATTGCAAATTCGATCAATGGCATGAACTTTGATACGTGCAAGATGTCACAACAAATTGGGGACTGGGCTGGACAAAAGCTTGGGAGTATGGCCAGCGATGCACTTTCTTCCGGTGGAAGTGAGAGTTGGCTTTCGTCACACACTAAAGCAATCGAAGATACATCTAGCACAATTCGTGGATGGGTAAATGATGTAGGATCAATGTTTTCTAATGGTGGCACGCAAGGAGCGGCTGAACATCTTATGCAAGGCTCTCTAGTTAAGAGAGCCACGGACACATATGGCACAATCTTTGGAAATGATGATGAATGGGAAGCATTAACTCGCTCAATAGTGGGTGACGTGGTAGGTTATGCAAAGGAGGTATCAAAATCAGATGGAACAAGTAGCACTGACTTGAAAATAGAAATCGTTCACCCCGACATGGACACACAAAAATTTATTGAAGTCTTAATGGATGGTGGAGAGATCGATGCTGTTGGATTTGAGCAAGATGAGAGTGATGGTATCCTCTTGAAACCCACTTATCCAGTTACAACAATCACCATACCAGAGGGTGGTATGAAAAAAATGATTGAAGAAAAAATCACGGCTATTGTCACAAAAATTAATGCAAATGAATCTTTAACACAAACGGATAAAGATTTTATCAATTCTATGCCAGTGCCAGTTTATCGAATTATCAACGTAGTGACTGTTTTAGGTGACACGGGAATTGAAAAAACCTCGGAGTATATTGCCTTAAAAGAGATTGACGCGCTGATCCGCAAACTTACAGACGAAATGACACGATACTTAGCAGTGTACAAACGTCAAAAAGGTGCTGACGTATTATCAGAAAGCGATATGAAGATGGTCGATGACATAATCATCAGATCTCGTGAAAATAGAAGATATTTAAACGATGTTATGGTTAAAGCTGCGTCTGATTTTACTAAACAAGTACAGTTAGTTCAATACTATCAAGATCTTGAAAAAACAATACGCCAAAAATCACCACTTTGGACAACATCAAGTATTGGACATTAATCTCCAATGAAAAATTTTTTACATGTAAGCTTTTTATTGGCACTATACTTTTCCCCTTGGTCACTCTTCGCTACCGATGATAGTAATTGGACTTCTGGAAAATCGCTTGGTACATCAATGCTGAATTATTTCAAAAGTGATATGAGCACTACGATTAGCAATCCAATTACGACCGAGACGCAACTATCAACCGTCGATGGGTCAAAACAAGGAAATGCTCAACTTATTTGCTCAGAAGGTAATTCAAAAGAATATCTGGCAATTACATACTCTGGAACAAGCGACATTAGCATTACTTTTCAAATGGATAAAAACCTTGATGGCACAAAGGAATCATCATGGAATTTTTCAGGAGTAAGTGGCATATGCTCGAATGGCGTTGTTAAATGTAGTTCAGGAACATGGGGAAATTGTCAATACTACCAATGGGTTTATAATTCAAGCACACTCCAATTATCAAGCACAACTGCCGCCTCCCTTGGCGGTTGCTATTGTGTAAACAGTAGTTGTGGAAGTCCAGCCGCTACAGAAAAAACAAAAATCCTTAACGACATAGCTGGTGGTGCTGGAGCTTTAATATCAAGTAGCAACTCAAAGCTTGTTATAACAAAGACTCAAAATGATGGTACGTCTGTAAAATATTGGGGGCAAGATTATTCAAACTGTAATAGCGGATCAATGACAACTGCAACGAGTTCAAATATTGATTCTCTTACCGAGACTACAAAAGCATCAGAGGCTTCAAATACATCGAGTGCATATTACGTTGTATCTCAAGGAGCGACCAATGCCACAACACTGGATAGCTCTTACAAAAGTAGCTTAACCTCACGTACAACTACAGCTCGCAATTCTGCAACCAATACGTCTGGTAACGACTATACATACAATGATAGCCTTATTAATGGAACAGTTAGTGGATCGCTTTTTTTAGGGAGTAATGAGAATGCAAAATATTGTGAAGTTCAATATACGGTAACAGATACGACAGCCTATACAGATGGTACGAATAAATCAACATCTACAACAAGTGCAACCACAACAAAAACAGAAATAAGAGAGTGTATTAACGATTGGAAAGATTGCCCCGTCTATAATGGAGAAACGATCAAACATGGTTGTGGTGCGATCAGTGATTTTGCCGAAGTTACTGCTGCGCTTAACGCAGTAAGTGAAGCAGTTAAGGATATGGTATGTTCAACAAAATAATTTTTCTAATTTTTATGACGGTAACAAATATGATGGCTCTGGTATGTAGCGATTACGGAGATTTTAAAGAATACGGTGGACACTACTACACTGTAACAACAAACAAAATTACTTTTACTTCTGCAAAAACATTGGCCGAAAATAATGGTGGTTATTTAGCGATTCCAAATTCAGCTCAGGAAAACGCTTTTATTACGAGCCTTGTTAAAGGTAGTCAGTATGCTTGGATTGGTATTTATGATCCAAACTACACTTCAAATTATTGTGTAGAAGGTGGGTCATGTGTTTATAGTGACTCCCGTTTTAGGACTGTAAAGAATGCAACATTGTCTTATAAAAATTGGGCTACAAGCCAGCCAAACAATCTTTTAGCAACATATGATATTGTAAATGGAAAGGATCAAGTTTCACCCCTTGGAGAGCATTGGGTGGCGCTTGGTTCTCCAAGTGGACAATGGGGTGATTTTGGTAATCACGCCGATGAGTACAACAATCCAGTGAAATATTATGCAGTCTTTGAATTTGACACAATGCCTGAGTGTTATACAGCACCGACAAACGTATCAGACACCATAGAAGGGAAACAATGTAATACACAAGTTTATGACACCACACTTGATACTGTTTCAACGGGTAAAACATACAACTGTTTGAATGATGTTTATGGGACGAGCTATTGTCCAGCCTCACTTGCTACATGTGCAACACAATGGGATTATGCTGAAAGTACAAGCGTATTGCATCAAGTATGTTCAGATGGCTCTTCTATTATTAATGAAATGTGTAAATCTAAGTCTCAACCTTGTGATGGTGTTGGCGGCACATATAATGGAAGTGGCATGTGTCTTAACTATAGTTATGCAACACCAACAATTACTCCATCAACTTATACTACTGGTTTTTGGCGATCCAGCAGTGGTGGGTATAAAGAATTTGTGTGGATAGTTGGAGGGGAAGAAACTGTAGATATTTGGCCAAGTGGCTCAAGCTCCAGAGGCTTTTATGGAGCTTTGATTATGACGGCTAGAGCAGCTGGTGCAACATGGTGGTCTTTTAATACGCCTGCCCTTGTTGGAGGGAGCTATTCTGCATGTGGTACTACGGTTGCGAGTTCTACACGTCATGCAAATATCAGCGCAACATGTTTGTTTGTAAACGATACAGGTGGCAAAAGGCCAACAGAATTTCAACATAATGGTTCGGTTCAAGTTACCACACGAGACACTGGTGGGGGCAAACCTTGGTATTATGCAGATGCGGTAATTGATAAATGTACGAATTTAACTTTAGTTCCAGCAACAAAAGATTATCCAGCTCATTATGTATGTACTGGTAGCACATCAGCAGTAACATGTCCCTCTGGATACTCTCTGATTTATGAAGATGGTGGTTATTCATGTCGTTCTGGGAGTGCCGTTGCCGCAATATGTTCTAATGTTAGTTCAGATGGGTATTGCCTCTCCTCCCCGAACACATATTATGAATATATCTGCTCTGGTACAAATTCTTATGGGAACACGTACACACCAACGACAACAACTGGTTCTTCTGCAACTGCTCCAGCAAACAACTGTAAGGCTCAAAGTTATACGTGCCAAGCATCTCCAGATAGACAATGTGCACTCGTAGATAGCAAATGGCAATGTTCCCCTTTCCCTTGCATTTCTGGAAGTGATGTTGAAACAACTGATACCGAAGTAGGATTGACAGATGCCTCAAATGATGGATGGAGTGAAAGCGGAGATTGCCTTGGACAAATTTATATTTTTAATGGGCAAGATAACCGTTGTCGAAGTGATGATATTTTCTTTGGACTTTTTGGCGGTGGATGTTGTGATAAAGACAAAGTATTCCTTGGCTTAGTTGCATGTAAAGATGAAGAAAAAAAGCTGGCCAAATTACAAAAACAAGAGAGAACACATTATGTAGGTGAATACTGCTCTAAAAAATTAAAGTTTATTGGTTGCATTCAAAAGAAAAAAACGTTCTGCGCTTTCAACTCGAAGCTAGGAAGAATCATAAATGAGCAAGGTCGAGTACAGCTAGGAAAGGATTGGGGTTCTGCAAAATCTCCAAATTGCAAAGGCTTTACTCCAGAGGAGTTTCAAAAGTTGGATTTTAGTAAGTTGGATCTAAGTGAATTTTTTGGAGATATTCAAGAAAATTTCAATTCCACCTATCTTCAAAACCAACAAACAGTTATTCAAGATAGAATCAATGCTAATTTACAGAACATTGCTGGCCAATAAATGAACGATCTTACATGTCCGAATACCTTTTGTCCCAAAAGAGCTTTGTGTATTAAAATCGGCAATATATGGTTCTCGTGCGGACTTAGGAAAGAATATATCAAAACAGTCGTTTTGCATAATGAATCAAAGATGGAGTATAAAAGATGAATCTTTTTGTTGAAATTTTAAAATCTGTGACTGAAACCTTCGATGAAAGCTGGATTAGAGGTGCAAATGTACAGACAGATGGATTACATGGTGGGCTCTATCTCTATTTTAGAGATTACGGCAATAATGCCATTATCGTCGACGGCGTATCCGAATACCCCTATAAAGCAAAGGATGCTTTTATTGATTTTGAAGCGATTGCTCTTGAAATTGTTGACAATGAGGCACGAAAATACATTAAACAACTCCAACCTTTTGCATATCAGGACTTTTTAAAAACAAAATGGCAAGTTGTTTATAAAGATGAAGAGTCTGGGCATCTTAAAATCAAAGAGATAAAGATGGTTGCATCGTGTGATCTTGGCAATCGTATAGTAGGGTATAGCGTTAATAATAACTGCGACGCAAAAGAGATTCGTCTATCACACAGCTCATATAAGAAAGCCGCTTGCTAAAAACATTACTGGGATAAACTATGAAAAAAATGCTTTTACTTTCCATTGTATCAACTATTTCACTATATGCTGCTCAAACATCTTGCCCTCAATTTTATCTCGATGGTGAAGCACCGGACATTTTGAATAAAAACATGGTTCAAAAAACACGAGAGCTTTGCTATGAGGCTTTTGGTGTCATGCACTCAGGAATTACAAAAACACCATTGTGGAGTGCCGAGATCCTTTTGAGAGAAAACCTAGAAAAAAAGATACCAAGAAAAGACGTTTTCCATGAAGAGAGTAGGTTGCCAAGGAATGAACGTTCAGAGCTAAGTGATTTCGTGCGAAGCGGATATGACCGAGGCCACTTAACGCCATCTGCCGATGCGCCAACTCCGTCAGCTCAAGCGGAAACATTTACACTGGCAAATATAGTTCATCAAGATCATGTTTTAAACGCTGGAGTATGGTCATCTATTGAGTCGGCAACACGCTACTTGGCAAAAAAAGAGGGTAGGTTACATGTAATCACTGGAGCTCTTTTTATGGGAAATAGAGTTAAGGCTATTGGCAACAACGTTTTAGTACCTTCCATGATCTACAAAGTCATCTACTCCCCTAAACAACAAAAAGCAGCTGTGTATGTGGTCGATAATGCGCCGAGTAAAAACTACAAAGTCATTTCTGTCAGTGATCTCGAAAAATATGCTGGAATTGATTTTTTCCCGAAAATGAGCGAAACGCAAAAAGCGGAAATTTTAGATTTGCCCGTACCACAAGAAAAGCACTGAGAGGATTTATTCAATATGAAAAAAAATACCGACCTTACGATTAAGCCCTTCCAAAACGAAACAGAATGTATCACCATTGGAGATTTTACCATAGAAAATAGACTCTTACATGTAAGCTTTTTCGGTTCACTTGACATCACAAAAGATAAAAAAGGACTCGAAAACGCTTTGATACTAAAAGGCGTGTTGGATTCTATCGTTGAGGATATGGAGCGTCAAGAGTTGCCGGACATGATTGATCAAAACTATGATCAAAAAACAGTACCAAACCCGTTTATAAAAACTATTTAACCCGAAGTAAAGTAGGAGAGGGTATGAGTTCCCCCCCTCTGTTTACGAAGTAATTTAATACTACTCAATGTAATTGGTGGAAACCTCACCGGCTGCAATCAAATTATCTACAACCGTTTTAAGCTCTCCAAATTTAAACCCTTTCAAAGAAGGGTATGCAGTTCTTAGATCTTCGACAATCCGTACAAGAGGACGGCAATCTCTATCTTTGCTTACAAGGTAATTGACTTTCTTGGCCACTGCATCACTTACCCTTGTCGCTGGATTGTTTTTGATGTAAGAGATGATATTTGCATAGTCACCATACGGTGCACCACTCCATGCAGTGATCACCAAGTGAATAGCATTATACACCTCAAGGTTAAGCTTTTCCATTCTGACCTTGGTACTCTCTGACGGCTCTTTTTCCTCTGCATCTTCGTCCTCTTTTGGATTATCAGGATCATCACCATCCGGATCTGGGAGATCTCTAAGAGGATTGAATAGTGGGTACTTAGTTTTGTCAATTTTTAGTAGGGCAAAGAACTCATGGCCACAATGATAGCCAACAAAAAAGCCTCCAGCTTGACCAGTTTTTTTATCTTTGAATTCAAAGGCATAATAACGGTCTTTGATTTCACCACAACAACCTTCTTTTACTTGCCCTTCAAGAAGCTTCACGTATGAAATGGGCTTAATGTCATATTTGGCTAACATCGCTTTTTTAGCCTCATCACCTCTGCATGATTGATCTAGTTTCATTGCTCTTCTCCTTCTAATAAGCTACGAAGATGATCTACATGTAATCTTGCGACACGTTATGTGCCACAAGATTACGCTAGTTTAACCTTTGATGTATTCTTCCATAAAAGGAAGCATACGATAACCTTTATACTCAGCCCACTCTTTGTTTAGAACGGTCTTGACGTGCTCATTTCTTGAGCCGAGTCCTTGAAGCTCATTATAGAGAGCGTGATAACTACAATCGTAAAATTTTGCGAGCGTAGCTATGGATTTGTGTTTGCCTAAAAGATAGGCTTTGAAGTCGTTTGAATACTTCATCGAATTCTCCTTGGGAAAGAAGTTGGATTTGTTTTGTTTCTTTCTCAAGTTCTATTCATATTTTTATTTTTAAACCAAACGACGCTCTTTAGTATTAAGAAAAAATTTCATTATAAAGCTTGGGGTTCACTTCTTTGATGAGCCCTTTTAACTGGTTTGCATTAGCCAAGCCAATCACCTCGCATATCATTTCCGGTTCAAGGCGAAAGAGTACGTCTTTGATTGTTACGTCTGTTTTGAAACCAAGACACGATTTTAGAAATTCTGCGAGCTCTACCTCACCAGTGGAAGCACCTTTATGCAAACTTGCTTGTTTAATTGTACTTATGGCGTGGATCATCATGGTTTTACCTCTAAGGTCATACATACGTTTTTGGCTGGAATAAGAATTTGAACACCATATTTTCTCCCTTCTCTTCCAACCATCTCAAGTACATCACTGTCCATTAACGAGCTTGGATATGCAACTCCAATAGTACATTTAGGAGAAGAAGGGTGAAGTTCTACAACATGCGTATCTCCAAACAAAGACTCTTTTGTGTTTGACTCGTAAAATCTCAAGTTTGATTTTTTTGAAGTTTTTTGGAAATCTTTTAAAGCTTTTTTGCGCTCCATATAAACTCTAAATTGAGAGTCATTGACATCAAAAGCATTACCGGCAATATCCTCAATGATTTGGTGAGGTTTGAGTGTCTTTACGAATTCTTGCTCATATACATGTAGCTTCCTTACTCGTGGTGAACATACTAAAAACAGTTTATCAATGCCGGTCGCTTGTTTAATCTGTTCTTCCGTGATTTCCTTCTCCTCGATGCCTTTAAAACTTGTTTCAAGATGAGACTCTTCAACTTTACTCGTATATGTTTTTGCAACAAAAACTTCATGTAAGAATGTATTGTTTTTATGTGAGCCCTCGACGACAAAAATAGTTTGACCTTGCTTAATCTTTTTCATTTTCCACTCCTCTTTTTTAGTAATCTCACCATAACAAGTTTTAGGATGCTTCAAAAAATCTTTATTATAGTTTGTGTTTGTAAAGGCATCTGGACAAGGTAGCTTTGCATCCCTAGAAAGAAACATCACCGTATTGCTATTTGCTAGAATTGCTTCTTGATTTACATGTAAATCGTCTTTTAAATCAGCGATTGAGTTCGTTGGGAAAAAGAGGATGCCGCCATTTTCTTTTGCATACAAATTCATTTTTTCAATCGTGTTGACTTCGTCTGGAATTTCAAAGCTGTTTGGAGCATCAATAATATTTTGATGCTCTGACATTAATTGGTTTTTTAGCGAATAATATATCTTTGCTGAGGAACCACTTTCACCTACAATCCCAAACGCAACACCATTATCATCTTTTAATAAGTTCATAATCTAAGCCTTTTATTTTATTTTTTCTTGCTTTTTTCAACTTGTTTAAGAATTTCATCTATGTTTGTATCTATGCTTCCAAGTCGCTTTTGCATTTCTGTGTTCTGAGAAGCTGTTTCAGCTTTTCTTTGGTCACTTTCACTAATTGACGTATGCGTTTTCACCAACTCACCATTAACCCAAGTGTCATGTGAGCCATCTTTACATGTAACATCAATTTGAGAAAAATCATCAGTATAATGCACAACACAATTTGAAGGAGCAAGCATTAGCGTTTGCCCTTTGTAGATAATCTCATAACCACTTGCACTCGCTACAACCAATGATTTACCCAAGAGCTTTTGCCCAACAGGAAACATAAAAAAGATAGAGCCTGCCATCAATAGAAGTAACAATGGCACGGCTATCAACAATAATCGAATATTTTTTTTCGCTTGATATACTTGCTCTTCGCTCATCTTGTCCGTCCTTTTCAGCAATTACGGGTTGCCAAATTGCAACGCCACTCGTGGATCTCAAACTGATCCACGCCTCGTTTGCTACCCACCGCGACAAACCCCTTGATCGTCATCCCGTCAGGCGTCATGTTCTCGATTTCAGGCTTCCGCATTTTTTTGATCAGGGAACCGTCCTCGGACGAGAAGAATGCTTCGTTGTGCGCGATGGTTAGTTCACCGTAAACGGGCGTGTCATCGCTTCCGAATAGCATGTAGAATTTCATTTTCTCGCTCCTATTCAGTAAACACGGGTTTAAAACCGCTCTATTCACTTTATTTTTAAACTTCTACAACAAAACATTCAGATGATTCGGAAATATCTCTGTCGATTTGGTGTAGTTTTTCTTTCACCTTTGCATCCAAATCTGGAAACAATATCGACATATCAATTCCACCCTGAAAAGTCCAAAAAATATTCTCTGGTAATTGATCATTTGGCGTAATATTTAATTTTAATAGGCGCTCATTGCTCAAATAGATACTATCAACAACTAATGTTTTAAAAGCACCATTAACAAATTCAAAATCGTCTCTTTCACAGATACAATATGTTGCATGGGGTAGAACTTTCTTATAATTTTTTAGTTCACTTTTTAAGATAACAACTAGCGTAGAATTTTCATTAATTACTTGATCATTTTTTGCTTCTGTTAAATCTTGCAACACCTTAGTAGTTTTACCACTCCCAGATCTTCCAATATATGCTTTTTTCATGCCATCTCCTTTAATTTTCAGGAATGTGGTGTTTAATACCACTTTTTTTTCTCAAGCTGTCTATAAAAAGGTGGATTTGCCGTTTTTAGTTGTATTTTAGGGTTGTATTTACGTGTACGACTCGTCATGTCATCCATGAAGAGTTCGTGTGCTTCGTCTAGTGGAATTCCATTAAATCCATGAATAACGGAAGGTTGTTTATTAAAATACTTAGCGTATTTCCCCTCTGAACCGTACTCTTCCACTGTCATTTCAAGCCCGAACATTGCATTTAAAACTTCGATGGCTTTTTCATCATCTAAGTCATTCAACTGTAACGCATCACCATTTGGTAAAAAAAGCATAATTGAAGATGGATCACGCCCATTTTGCAAAGAACTACGAATGAGATACCCAATCAGTTCAGTTCCGCCCTTTGGATCAATAATGATATGGTCGATTTGTTCTGAGCTATTTTCTAATTTTTTAAACCAATCAGCATCACCAAAGTCCCAAAAAGCAAATTTAGAATGATCAATGTTTCTGCTATCAAGCTCTGCTTCAATTTGAACCAATGATTGCACGCAAAAGCTTGTTCTCCCACTGGACATTGTAAGACATAACTGCTCTTTATAAAAGTTGTGCTCTTGCAAGAGCTCTTCATCTGTCATTTTTTCAATTTTACTGTGTTCCAACATGTCAAGCCTTTACGGTAATTTTATTTGTTCCCAGCGCATACATGGATGGCCTTTTAAGAGCCCTAGCAAGCTCAAATTTGCTTATTCGGTCTTTTCTCGATAATCCGTACTTTACAAACGCTTTTTCAGCGTACAATCCAAGATCTGCAGCATGTTCTTTGATATGCTCTTTATCTCGCTTTTGAATCGCTTTTTGAAGCTTGGCGATATGATGTTGCATTTCCCACATCCACGTATGAGGGTGAGGAAACCAGTTATCCCAATCACCTTTTTTGGAGTTGGCACGTTCTTCATGGTACATTTGCGAGATAAATAGATTATTCATGGCTCTCTTTCCATAAAAGGTAAAAATAACAAAGAATGCAACAAACAAATGCAAGCTGACATCCCCATATTAAAAATTGTTGGAATAAGTCAATAAACGCTTCTTTTTCATTACTCCATAGTATTTTTTGCTTTGACAAAAAATGCCATCCGAGGGCACACATGGTAGCAATAACAAAAAGTGGCCACTTTCCGATTTTTTCCCTCATTCTAAATTCCCTATAAATATTTTTCTCGTAGCTCTTTGGCTTTTTGAGCACGATACTCTTCATGTTTTTTAAGGGTTTCTTTTTTATCATTGGATAATTCAAGCGACTTGGCTATCTGAAATGGCTTGAGCCATTTTAAAATTTTAATTTTTTTTCTATTGAAATAGAATCCAGCAATCAATGAAATGCCACAAGCGCAAAGCATAATATATGCTAAAAGTTTGGCATTATCATCTGAAACAGAGAAGAACATATCAATATTTCCAAAAAAAAGAACTAAAAACAAAAAGCCTAAAATCCAATAGTTTAAAAATGAATTTAGAATTTCATTAAGGAGCTCGTCGTTTGCATTAGAGCCAAAATTCTCGTTAATAAACTCTATATACTTCGATTTTCTCTCGTCTGTCTTTTCAGTTACATAAGCCTTGATATAAAGCTTCTCCAAAATCTCTTCTTGAATAGGTGAAATTATCATAAGTTTTTCCTATTTTGTTGATATGGCTGTTTCGTCAAAAATGGTTAATTTTCGACCTTTTTTGAGAAGTACCGATCCATCTTTAAGCCTTTCACCAAGAATTCCGTGAGCATCACCATCTTCACCAGCTACAGTAATTTTTCTTGGGCTGGCATTATCTTTAGCGAGGTCACTACATATTCTTTTGCCATCTTGTAACGAGATACGATATTCCTCTTTTGCCTTAGTGACGACGATTACGATTGTTGCTCTAAAAACATAAGCACAACCATCATGCTCAAAAGCAAAAACCGAATCCTTATCCTTTTTTACTAGAAAATCATCTTCTTTGAGTTCAAGTTCAAAAGTTGTTGTTTCGATGTTCTTTAAAAGCTTTGTCACATCCCATGTCTCGGCGAATAATTGCATCTCACATCGAGCTTGCGCCGTGCCATCTTTATACCCAACGATTTCGAGCACTAAATTCTTGTCTTTTTCTTTGCATGACGCAGCCAGTTCATCCAGTGTTCTAAATTCTTTTGAAGCCTCTTTAACTGGGCGAATTGAGCCGTAATTTGCAAAAGAAATGCGGTCGATAAAATAAACAATAGATACAACCATAAGCCCAATAATACATACATTCAAAACCATTGAAAAAATTGGTATATCCTTTGATTTAACAGCACCAGTGTAGTAATGAAGATCCCAAAATGGATCAATAATCGTCCATGTTGCTAATAGAAAGAAAAAACCAAAAGTAGCATTCAAATTTGATTCAGGACTCCCTAGAATATAACCAGTACCAAAGAGCCAAGCCAAACCAAGTAGGCTACCAAATATTTTAATGTAGTCTCCATAAGATAAGTCTTTTCTTGTCTTGTAGGCTAAAAAAAGAATCCATCCAAAAATGAATCCAGCAACACTCAACCCAATAATGAGAGCATACGTGGTAAAGCTTTCATTATAAAGTGAGTTAAAAAATAAGCCAGCAAAAGATAAGATGAATGACAAGATGATAACGCCCGTTAATTTTAAATAAATGAACATGTAAACTCCTTTAATGCCTTAATTATAACGTTTTTCTTTTAAAGCTATAAAACCAAATAGAGCAAAAAAAAGCACTATTTCAAAAATAACCGTAGGGTTTTGGAGAAAGGGCGGTAATTTAAAAATTTCTTGTTGCTTTGAATTCTCATTTATGGCTTGCAATTCATTGATATTGCCAGTATTAACGTCAATAAACTTTGAGAAGGAAATTTCGGGATTTTCAATGTCTGTAAAAGTTAGCATAACTCTATAATTGCCATACGCTTGAGATACTTTTGCGTAAGCCTTCTCCCCCTCTACAATGATCTGCGTGTTGTTTTGGTCTGAAATGATTTTGAAATCACGAATACTTTGCTTATTTGTTGTGATCTCGTAAGTCTTTTCAAACCTCTGGTGCGTACGTGTTTCAATGATCGGTTGAGTTGCGAAACCTTGAAGCTCCTCAAATTGGTTTTTGGCAACATATTTTAACACTCCAGTGACGGTTTTAGTCTCAAGCAATTTTGAATCAATTTCAACAAAACCGATCTCAAAGGAAGCATTGTATTTTTCAATCGCTTTGCGCTTGAAAATATCCAAAATATCACGATTTCTCGCTTCAACAGTTTTCAGACCTGTACCTTTGCTGCTTTTAATTGTTTCAAGGTTACGGCTATATTCATCGTATAGCCCTTGTTCCTCACTGATTACGTTTTGAATGATCGTAGTGTGAGTGTACGGTCTTGATCCGGCAACCGAAGAAGCGACAGCACTTGCAACAAAAGCCGTAGTCAATAATCCAGCATTTGCGGACACTGTGATTAGAATAAGCATGAATGATAGTTTAATGGCTCGCATTGTTTGAATCCTCCAGTGAGTATCGTTTTGCATCGTATCTTTTGCCTTTTTTAGAGAGCACAGAATTTTGAGCTTGTGAGACATTGTTTTTTGTAAAAAGGCTCGCCTCTTCCTTCTGCTCAACTACGCAAGCACTATCGAAACGTGTAATAGTTGCTCCACATAATTTTAAAAAAGACAAAAATATTGAGACTATTGCGGCAATATAAAGAGCACCTTCGATAGCAAAAGGTACTAAAAAGAGCATTGCAGTAATCGTATTAACTAAGATCACATCCCCGAAACTCAGTCCTTTCAAAATAGAACATTTACCAGTAATAAGCGTTTTCGCTATCCCAACAATGGATACTACAAAAACAATAAGAGGAACATAACTCCAAAAGCGGAAAAAGAAGTAATGAAAGGCATCGGTGAACCACAAAGAATATCCTAATAATATGAGAGATTGGTGG
>Ga0265295_1004244_pt1 | contig 19493 bp, 18 predicted proteins | sample Munlansysbiofilm_FD_192503 | JGI IMG/M metagenome (GOLD analysis project Ga0265295, IMG submission 192503) | Leachate microbial communities from a municipal landfill in Southern Ontario, Canada - Methane capture system biofilm | ecosystem: Engineered > Solid waste > Landfill > Unclassified ... | reverse complement strand
CTCTCACCTCTCACCGATCACTGATCACCGATCACCGATCACCGACAGGATTTACAAGATTTACAGGTTTATTCAGGGATTGTAATAATAACAAATATCATGTTTATACTATATTGATAATTAGGAGTTTGATGGTTTTTCAGCGGGCCTGGAATAGTGCTTCCTATTCGGAACAGTAAAGGGCAGATTTATAAATTTCACTCAGTGCGGTGTAGAACTTTCAGTTGCTCCGGGCTTCAGCCCGGTGTAAATGTTGTCTTCATATCTGCTTTTGGCTTTAGCCGAAAATGGACGAAAGCTCTGGTCGGGATTTGCTTCGATGAAATTCAATGATTTGCTGGTCTAATGAGTTGGACGGGGAAAATCTCATTCACCATTTAAGCAAAAAAAAAGCAGCCCTGTGGGAAGGACTGCTTTTTTAACAACACACATATGAAACATTTATACACACACACAAAACACTTAAAACATATATTATTGGGATATGATCATTCTTGTTTTGATGCTACAAAAATACATCAGCAAAACGGCCCGGGCTGTTAATGAAACCAAACAAACGTTAAAAGATGTTAACCATCACATTTTCATAGCCTAAGCCCGCTTACCTTTGTAGGCATGAATCAAAAGCTGATTGTGTTTATCACCATATTGGTTAGTGTTGCGCTGTTGATATTAACGGCCATACAGGCTTATTGGATCAATAGTGCGGTAAAATTGCGTGAGGCTGATTTTAACAGAACTGTGGCTGAGGCGGTGGGCGATGTTATGCAACGCATTGAACGCCAGGAGATGATGCTTGAGATGAAGAAAAACAGTGAGTACAATAACCTGATGCATTCGGTAGATTCACTCGATTATCTGATTTATAAGGAAACCGGTTCCTATCCCAACACCAATGGAAAATCCGGTGGTTTTAATTATCAGCGACAGCAGGAATGGAGCAGTGTTTTTGAAGATAACCAGTGGAAAATGGTTAAAAAATCAGATTCCTCGCTCATGTCATTCTCTGGTGCCGATACCACCGGGTTGCCGGAAGATCGGTCGGGCAAGGCCAAGTTGCCTGAATTGAGCGCTCGCGGGATGGCTCTTAATGAGAAAAAACGGTTTCTACTCAATCAGCTTTTCGATGAACTTTTTAGCTCTCCATTCAGTCCAAACGTGGAGAATCGTATTAGTAAAGGACAATTGGATACCCTGATAACCCAAAGCTTCACCGCCAGGGGCATAAAAACAGACTATGAATTTGGCGTATTCAGTGAGGGACGTAATATCATGGTTATCGAGAGCAATGCTCAACTCAGGAGCGAATTGATGAAGGAAGGTATGTTTTTCCCCATCTTTTCAAGGGCAGGACATGTAGCCAATGATTTCCTGCTGCTTTATTTTCCCAATCAAACCCGATATCTCATTATTCAGATGGGGGGGATGTTGATTGTTTCCGGGGCGTTATTACTGCTTATTGTGGTTTCTTTCGCCATAGTTATTGCAGCCATCTTCAGACAGAAAAAACTGTCTGAGATGAAAAATGATTTTATCAACAACATGACTCATGAGTTTAAAACACCCATTTCAACGGTTTCACTGGCCTGTGAAGTGCTCAACGATCCGGACGTAGCTAAAACCGAGGGAGTGGTACACTCCTATATTGATATTATCGATCAGGAGAACAAACGGCTCGGGGTGTTGGTAGAGAAAATACTCAGAACCGCCATTCTTGAAAAAGGACAACTCAATCTCCGATCTGAACCCCTTGATCTACACGCTATTATCCGGGATGTGATCCGGAAAATAGCCATACAGGTGGAGATCAGAGATGGAAGCATCACCACCGACCTGAGGGCCGAAGAAACGGTGATTTATGCAGATAAAGTGCACATTACCAATGTAATAAACAATCTGCTTGACAATGCAAATAAATATACCCCCAAAAAGCCATCTATCCTGGTTGCTACCGAGAATATGGATGGGGGCGTATGGGTGCGCATTACCGACAATGGCACGGGCATAAATAAACTGAATCAAAAGAAGATTTTTGAAAAGCTTTATCGGGTACCGACCGGCGATGTACATAACGTTAAAGGTTTTGGCCTGGGCCTGAGCTATGTTAAGTTTATCGTTGAAAAACACGAAGGTGAAATAGGCGTCGAAAGTGAACCAGGCAAGGGAAGTACCTTTAAAGTATGGTTGCCACTTGCCCCGGTGGAATAATGTAACGCATAAAAATTGTAATTTAGCCCATTGTAACTATTCATATTATGGAAAAAGAGAAAATAAAAGTGCTGCTTGCCGAGGATGACAGAAACCTTGGAAACATTTTGAAATCTTATCTCGAAGCCAAGGGATATGCGCCCAAATTATGCGTAAACGGCCAGGAAGCTTACGATCTTTTTACAAAAGAGCAGTTTGATTTTTGCATTGTGGATGTAATGATGCCGGTAAAGGATGGTTTCACGCTTACGCGGGAAATCAGGGAGCACGACCGGAACATTCCCATTCTTTTTCTTACTGCCAAATCGCTGGAAGAGGATAAATTAAAGGGATTCCAGGCCGGAGCCGACGATTATCTTACCAAACCCTTCAGTATGGAAGAGTTGCTCCTGCGCATAGAAGCTATTTTGAGGCGTTCTGGTCATAGTGCTCAGGGAACCAAGATTTTTACAGTCGGATCATTCACGCTCGACTATAACCGTCAGGTATTGGAGCGCAAGGGTAAGGAGTTGCGCCTTACCTCCAAAGAGAACGATCTTTTACGGCTGTTGTGTGAAAATACCAACGAGGTACTCGATCGCAGCTATGCCCTGAATAAAATCTGGCAGGACGACAGCTATTTTAACGCGCGTAGCATGGATGTGTATATAGCCAAGCTAAGGAAATACCTGAAAGAAGACCCTTCGGTGGAGCTCATCAATGTGCACGGGGTGGGTTTTAAACTCGTGGTAAATTCCTGACTTTAACCTTCAGGAGAATACAATCGCATCATCTCTTCGGCTTTTTCAACCATTTCGGTGGAACCAACAAAAAATGGAACCCGCTGATGAAGGCTCCCCGGAACGATTTCCAGAATTCGTTTAAATCCGGTAGAAGCTTTGCCTCCGGCCTGCTCCGCAAGAAAACCGATTGGGTTGCATTCATACAGCAGTCTTAACTTCCCATTCGGGTTTTTTAAGGTTCCCGGATAAATGTATATACCCCCCCGGATCAGGTTGCGGTGAAAGTCAGAAACCAGAGAGCCAATATAACGGGTAGTATAGGGGCGGTTGGTTTCGGGATCGTCCATCTGACAGTATTTAATGTACTTTTTGACCCCATCCTGAAAATAGATGTAATTGGCTTCATTGATGGAATAGATGCACCCGCCATCCGGGAAGGTCATTTCGGGATGTGACAAGATAAATATACCCACCGAGGGGTCGAGGGTGAATCCATTTACTCCAAAGCCGGTACTATAAACCATCATAGTTGAGGAACCATAGATGATGTATCCTGCTGCGACCTGATTTACCCCCGGCTGCAGCAAATCTTCCATGGTACCCCGCCCACTCACACTAATGCGTCTGTATATGGAGAAGATGGTTCCAATGGGAACATTTACTTCAATGTTTGAGGAGCCATCCAGCGGGTCCATAGCCACCACATATTTTCCTTTTTGTGAAAAGGCATTGTCATAGGTGTACATCTCGTCGTTTTCCTCTGAAGCTACCGCGCATACCATGCCTCCGTGTCGCATAGCCGATAAAAAAGCTTTATTGGCAAATACATCTAGTTTTTTTTGTTCTTCGCCTTGTATATTTTGCTGACCGAAATAACCGGTAATATCTACCAGTCCGGCTATTTTTATCTCCCGGTTTACAATTTTGGCTGCAATGCCAATATCGTTGAGTAAGCGGGTTAATTCACCGGAAGCAAAAGGGAAATCGGCTTGTTTCTCAGTAATAAATTCGACCAGGGTTTTCATAGGTGTTGAGAGTTATGGGATTATTTTATGTTATTCTGTGTTGTTTCTTATTGTTTCATCCCGATAGCTATCGGGATGTTTCAGTGTTGCTTAATGTTGTTTGGGATTATGGTACAACTCCAAAAACTCTACAACCATAAGAAACTATTTTTAATCTTTCTTTTTATGCCCTTCAAAGGTAGATTGATTCAGATAATTAATGAAATTTTTAATTTTTACAGATAGATGGATGCAATACTCAGACCATTGCTGAAATTCGTTTTCATCTATATAACCTGCATCCAGACACCTGTATAATTGTGATCGGGTCTCGCCTAATGAACCCTTAGAATAATACAGGAAATTAAGAAATTCCTTTTTGCCGTCTCTTTCAAATCCTTCGGCAATATTATCCATTACAGAACCACTAGAAGCTAATATTTGATTTTTCAAACTATAATCTTTAATCAGATCTGTTTGATTTACCATCTCTCTTATCTTTTTACAGAGCCCCCTGGATTCCTTCCAAATCTCAAGTTCTTCAAATCTTTTAATTGTCATCTTTATAGTTGTTTAGTGATAGTCTTTTTGAAGAATCACAAATTATTATTATACTGAGATGAAACCGTACTGAAACAATACTGTAACCATTCTGTAACCATTTGAAACCATCCTGAAACCATTTGAAACCATCCTGAAACAATCCTGAAACCATCCTGTAACCATTTGAAACAATCCTGAAACCATTTGAAACCATCCTGAAACCATCCTGAAACCATCCTGAAACCATCCTGAAACAATCCTGTAACCATCCTGAAACCATCCTGAAACCATCCTGTAACCATTTGAAACAATTCTGTAACAATCCTGAAACAATTCTGAAACCATCCTGAAACCATCCTGAAACAATTCTGAAACCATCCTGAAACCATCCTGAAACCATCCTGAAACTACCCTGAAACAATTCTGTAACCATCCTGAAACCATTTGAAACAATTCTGTAACAATCCTGAAACAATCCTGTAACCATCCTGAAACCATCCTGAAACTACCCTGAAACAATTCTGTAACCATCCTGAAACCATTTGAAACCACTAATATACAACATTTTTACTACTTTTGTCTCATCAATACTTCGTATATGAAAGTGTTAAAATTCGGTGGTGCATCGGTAAAAGATGCAGAATCAGTACGAAATGTTGCCAGGATTCTCTCCAGATACATCAATGATTCTGTATGTGTGGTGTTGTCGGCCATGGGTAAGACGACCAATGCCCTGGAAAAAGTGGCTCAGGCCTGGTTCAATCAGGATATTGCAGCATTTTTGCTACTGGAGGAGGTGGAAAAGTTTCATATCTCTATTGCAAAGGAACTATTGGGAGGAGCAGTGCCTCAGCTTACCATTGAGCTTCAAGCCATTCGCAGCCTGCTGCAGAGCGAACCGCCACCACTTTTTGACAGTGCATACGATCGTATAGTCTGCCGCGGTGAATTTCTTTCTACAGCGCTTGTCGGAGCTTATCTGCAACAGCAGCAACTATCGCCACGTATGTTGGATGCCTCACAACTGGTTATTACCGATGAAAGCTTCAGGAATGCACGCATAAACTGGGAAGAAACCACACCCCGCATCAGGGCCGTTTTTAACGGCAACTATCCGCTGACCATTACTCAGGGCTTTATCGGATTTAGCCTCAGTGGACATCCGGTAACGCTGGGGCGTGAAGGATCTGATTTTAGTGCTGCCATATTTGCTTTCGCTTTAGAGGCTGAAGAAGTAATTATCTGGAAAGATGTGCCCGGTCTGCTGAATGCTGATCCCAGACTTTTTAAACAAACCAAAAAACTGGATAGAATTTCTTACCGTGATGCCATTGAACTGGCTTACTTTGGTGCTTCAGTCATTCATCCCAAAACCATACAACCGCTTCAAAATAAGCATATCCCGCTTTACATCAAGCCATTTGCTGATCCGGAAGCTACCGGAACCCTTATACATGATGCGGATGGGCTGGTTAATACAGTGCCTTCGTACATAGTGAAGCCTGATCAGGTGCTCGTTTCCATTTCGCCCCTCGACTTCTCCTTTATCGCTGAGCATGGATTGCATACCATATTTGGACTATTATCACACATCGGCATACATATCAACATGATGCAAAATTCAGCCATCAGCTTTTCTATCTGCATAGATGATCATGACGATAAACTGCAGCGTTTGCTGATGACCCTTAGCGGTGATTTCAGGGTAAGGTATAATCGGGATTTGGAACTGATCACTATACGGTATTACAATCAGCGGGCCATTAATAAGCTGGTGGGTGAGCGCAATGTATTGCTGGAACAAAAGAGCCGGCTTACAGTGCAAATGGTGGTAGAGCAGAAAAAAGCCCCTGATAAAGATTGAGTATTGTTGCTTTGCCTGAGGTTATACAGCAAGGCCTCAAATTATAAACCACAGCCTAAAGTGATACAGTACCCCATGATTCTTGCTTTGTGCCTTTTTTGTCTCAATGGTTAAATCAGAAAAATCAGTTGTCATAGTTTAGCTGAATTATTTATTTTTGTGACTTACTTTTTCATCTGAACTTAGCTTATGAGCGCTACTTCCAATAAATCAGGCTTTAAGTCCTTCCCGAAAAATTTCTGGACAGTAATCACCATGGAGTTCTTTGAACGGGGCTCTTATTATGGGGTAATGTCGGTTTTATCGGTATATCTCATCCTTTCCCCGGCTGAGGGAGGGCTGGGTTTTTCAAAAGAGGGCGTGGGCATTATTAAAAGTACCATTACCCCCTTGCTTTACCTGCTGCCCATTCTGGCAGGAGCCTTAGCCGATCGCTTCGGCTATCGCCGCACCCTGATGATGGCCTTTGCGGTAATGAGTACCGGTTATTTCCTCACCAGCCTTTCCACCTCTTATAGCCTCGTCTTCATGAGCCTGATTCTGATGGCGATAGGCGCAGGGTTTTTCAAACCGGTAATTTCGGGAACTATTGCCCGGGTAACCGATGAAAACAATTCCGGTCTTGGGTTTGGTATTTTTTATTGAGCCATTAATCTCGGTGCATTTATTTTTCCGCTGATTCTGGTACCTTATCTAAAAGGCATTGGGTGGAGTTACATCTTTATAATGGCCGCGGTTGGGACCGGTTCTATGCTATTGCTTAATATTTTTGTTTACAAAGAACCGCCCCGTCCGGCAAGTACCAAGCCGCTTTCTGAAGTGTTGAAAGGCATTTTACTGGTGCTTAAAGATTACCGTTTTGTCTTGATGATAGTAATTTATAGTGGTTTTTGGATCTTATATTTTCAAATGTTCGATACAGTACTCTGGTACCTGAAAGATTACATGGATATGACGCCGGTTAATGATGTAGTAAACCGCTTTTTGGGGCTGTTTACTACTAATCCGTCATGGAAATTCGATGCCGAGCATGTAACCGTTATCAATGCCGGGGCTATTATTCTGCTGCAACTGCTGATATCTTCTCTGGTAAAGAAGACCCCTGCACTGCCAACCATGATTGTAGGAATAGCGCTGGGAACGCTTGGTATGGGCATTCTGGCCATTTCAACGTATGCGTGGGTATTTGTAGCCGGCCTGGTTATATTTTCCATAGGCGAAATGACTGCCCATCCCAAATTTATATCCTATATCGGACTAATTGCGCCTCCAGACAAGAAGGCGCTTTATTTGGGATACTCTTTTCTTTATGGCGTTATTGGCAGTGGCATCGGTGGCATACTCGGAGCCACCATGTATGTGCATTTTGTTGATGGATTGGGGCGACCCGGACTGCTGTGGTTTATTTTCAGCATGATTGGTGTGGCCACCATTATCGGATTGCTACTATTTAACCATTACCTGAAGCCGAAACATAGTTCGTGATTCAAAGCTTATTTTTTCTGTAAAAACATCAGTTAAAAAGCGGCATATTATTGGGTGCAAATTTTTTATAGAGGGTTTTATCCAGATTTTATTAATGCTCGATAATTACTTTCTTCTTCATAGGAACTTTTGTTGATGGGTATTTGTTTGTTTTTCCAGTTTTAGCTTGAGCGTAGATTGGTCTGCTACACTGTAAATAAACCTGTAAATCTTGTAAATCCTGTCAGGTTACGCTGCCTTTTATTCTTTGAGCCTTAAATATCCCATTCATTCCGGTTTTCTTTTTTACTTTTGCACTTTACCTGAAAATCAGGGAAATGTTTCGAAAACGTATAAAATTCAACCATACATGAAAGGTTCAATTGCGATTTTGGCAGGGGGTGGACCCGCACCGGGCATCAACTCAGTAATTTCCTCTGTTGCCAAAGTATTTATCAAGGACGGGTACAAGGTTTTTGGCCTTCACCAGGGGTATAAAACCTTGTTCAGTGATGCGCCTGATATGATGGAAATAGACTTCGCACTGGCCGACCGTATTCACAATCAGGGTGGATCAGCGCTGGAAATGAGTCGACATAAACCAAAAGATACGGATTTTAATACCGCGTTTTTTATTAAGAACGACATCAAACTATTGGTTACCATAGGGGGCGATGATACCGCTTCTACTGCCAACCGTATTTCAAAGTTTCTGACTGCCAATAACGTCAAAATTCAAAATATCCATGTTCCCAAAACGATAGACAACGATTTGCCACTGCCCGATGGCATTCCCACCTTCGGCTACCAAAGTGCAAAGCAGGAAGGCGTTAGGCTGGCAACCACTGTTTATGAGGACGCCCGTACCAGTGGTAACTGGTTTATGGTATCAGCTATGGGCCGCGAAGCCGGTCATTTGGCTTTTGGCATCGGAGCCGCCTGCCACTATCCCATGATCATTATCCCTGAAATGTTTAATCATGCTGAAGTAACCTTCGAGCGCATCCTGCGTCTGGTAGTTTCTTCCATGATTAAACGCAAAATCCTTGGAATTAGTTACGGTACAGCCATCGTGAGCGAAGGGGTTTTCCACTTTATGACTGATGATGAAATCAGAAGCTCAAGCATAGTTTTTACTTTTGATGAGCATGGTCATCCCGAACTGGGTAATGTGAGCAAAGCGCACATCTTCAATATGTTGCTGCAAAGGAAAGTCAAAGAGCTGAACCTCAACATCAAGAGCCGTCCGGTTGAACTGGGTTATGAACTGCGCTGTGTGCAGCCCATTGCCTTTGACATGCTTTATTGTGCCCTGATGGGTATTGGCGTAAAAATACTATTCGATGAAGGATTTAGTGGTTGTATGGTAGTGAGTGGTCCCAATGGCGACATCAGCGCATTGTACCTAAAGGATGTGGAAGACGAAAATGGGAAGGTAAAGCCTCGCATGGTAAATATGGAAGGTCAGAAATCGAAAATGGTTTTCAACCACAGTCTGCAGTATATTGAGCCCATCGACTACGAAGCAGCCCGTAAATATGTTCCCGATCCGGAGTATTATGATTTCAGGAAGATATTGAATTGGGAGCCTTTTTGAGCGATTTCGGATTTAAGGACTCACGCAAAGACGCGGAGACCAGTCCGCCTAAGGCGGACAGGCACGCGCAGAGATACGCAAAGTATTTTTGGATTTCGGATTGTAAATTTCGGATTTCGGATTGCGGATTTGAAAAAGGGACGGGGAGACGGGGGGACAAGGGGAGAAATAAATTTGAAAATTTCTAATTTGAGAATTAGAAAATTCCTAATTTGCCCCGTACGTGCGAGATTGGAAATTGCGTTCAAATCCTCAAATCACCAAATCAAATTTCCCTGCTCCCCACAGACCTATTAGTTTAGAAGAAAACCTAATAGGTCAACTTGCTCAACAACTCAACATCCCGATCCCGTACGTACGGGATCGGGACAACAAATCAACCAACTCATCACCGATCACAGATAACCGATCACTGATCACCGATCACCGATCACAGATAACCGATCACCGATCACCCTAACCTAAAGATCATATCCAAACCGTTTCAACTGTCGGGGGTCGTCGCGCCAGTCTTTGCTCACTTTTACGCGCAATTCAAGGTAGGATTTACCTTCGATAAATTCTTCAATATCTTTGCGGGCAGCCATGCCCAGCCCTTTGATGGATCTGCCCTGATGGCCCAGGATAATGGCTTTCTGCGATTCACGGGCTACATATATGGTGGCAGTGATAAGGGTGATGCCAGGTTTCTCTTTGTATTCATCCACCGAAACTTCTGCTGAATAGGGGATTTCCTGCTTGTAGTAAAGCAATATTTTTTCACGGATAATCTCAGAGATGAAGAACCGCATCGAACGATCGGTCAGCTCATCTTTGGGGAAATAGGCGGGTGATTCCGGTAATTTTTCGAGCAGGGCATCAAACAACTTGTCGAGGTTAAACTTATGCAGGGCCGAAACCGGGATAATGATGGCCTGTGGGAATCGGGCTTCCAATTCGGTAAGTTTCTGCTTCACCTCCTGCTGTTCCATCAGGTCAATCTTGTTGAGGATAAGAATTACCGGTTTGTTCAGTTGGTTCAGGCGCTGCACCAGGTCATCTTCAAAGGGAACATCCTTATTTTCGGTGACCAGTAAAAAGATATCGGCATCTTCAATGGCTGCATCCACAAACTTCATCATGGATTCATGCAGTTTGTAGTGGGGCTTAACAATGCCGGGCGTGTCAGAATATACGATCTGAAAATCATCACCATTTACTATACCCATAATGCGATGCCGCGTGGTTTGGGCCTTTGAAGTGATGATGGAAAGTTTTTCGCCCACCAGCGCATTCATTAAAGTTGATTTCCCAACGTTGGGATGACCAATAATATTAACAAAACCGGATCTGTGTTCCATAAAATAAATGACAATAAATTTGCACAGCAAAGAAACAAAATATATCTTTGCAGTCCCGTTTTAAAAACGGAATAACTATAGTGCGGGGTGGAGCAGAGGTAGCTCGTTGGGCTCATAACCCAAAGGTCGTAGGTTCGAATCCTGCCCCCGCTACCACTTAATTGTAAAGTAAAGGCCTTGGTATCAAGGCTTTTGCTGTTTTAATGCGTCAGGTTTCCAACTAAATTTTATCCCCCTATGTCGAACATAGTAGCCATTGTAGGCCGGCCCAATGTGGGCAAATCTACCCTTTTTAACCGCCTTACCGGTGAACGTGCAGCGATTGTGGACTCGGTTAGTGGCGTAACGCGTGACCGACACTATGGCACCTCTGACTGGAATGGGATTGATTTTTCCGTTATTGATACCGGCGGTGTGGTGATGGGTAGCGATGATGTGTTTGAAGATGCCATTCATAAACAGGTTGAATTTGCTTTGGAAGAGGCCGATGTGGTGCTGTTCCTCGTTGACGTTAAAGACGGGATCTCTCCCCTGGATGAAGATGTGGCCGATATGGTGAGGCGCTCACCCAAAAAGGTCTTTCTGGTGGTGAATAAGGTGGACAATAACAAACTATCTGCCCAATCAGTGGAATTTTATGCACTGGGTTTCGAACAGATCTATGAAATTTCGGCCATAAACGGCAGTGGCACCGGCGAATTGCTTGACGATGTGGTGAAAGAGTTTTCCGGAGAGGAACAAACCGATCATAGTGACCTGCCAAAAATCGCTTTCGTAGGCCGCCCGAATGTGGGTAAATCATCTATGATCAATGCCTTGCTGGGTAACGAGCGCAATATAGTTACCCCCATTCCGGGCACCACCCGCGATTCAATCTATACCCGGTACAATAGTTTTGGCTTTGATTTTTTGCTGGTTGATACCGCAGGACTTCGGAAAAAAGGGAAGGTAAGCGAAGACATCGAATTTTATTCGGTGATGCGCTCGGTGCGGGCCATTGAAAACAGTGACATTTGCGTGCTTATGCTGGATGCAACTCAGGGCATTGAAAGCCAGGACATCAATATTTTCGGACTGGCTCAGAAAAACCACAAGGGTATTGTAATTGTGGTGAATAAATGGGATTTGGTAGAGAAAAATACCAATACACACAAGGATTTTGAGGAACTGATCCGCAAGCGCATTCAACCGTTTACCGATGTACCCATTGTTTTTACTTCGGTCGTCAATAAACAACGTATCCATAAAACCCTTGAAACAGCCCGGGATGTTTACCAGGCACGATCTCAAAATATTACCACCCGGCAGTTGATGGATATTATGTTGCCCATTGTTACGGAAAATCCTCCCCCTGCAGTTAAAGGCAAGTTTATAAAGGTAAAATACATTACCACCCTTAAACTGGCTTACCCGGCTTTTATATTTTTCTGTAATCTGCCACAGTACGTTACTGATCCATATAAACGCTTTGTTGAAAACCGTCTGCGTGAGCAGTTTAAGCTTACGGGGGTTCCGATAGAAATCTTTTTCCGCCAGAAGTAAATGCGATTATGGACGAAGCCTTACGGATAGACAAGTGGTTGTGGGCGGTGCGTATCTATAAAACGCGCACCATGGCTGGAGAGGCTTGCAGGGCGGGTAAAGTTAAAATTCAGGGACAATCAGTGAAACCCTCCCGTACGATTAAAGCAGGCGATGTGATTACCGTAACGCTTGGGCCGCTTACCAAAACCATTCAGGTAATTGAACTGATACATAACCGGGTTTCGGCCAAACTGGTGCCTCAGAGCATGCTCGACCTCACGCCGGAAGAAGAATACGAGCGCATTAAATTTATGCACGAAATGAAAGCCGGCATGCGCGAACGTGGCAGCGGCAGACCCACCAAAAAGGAACGTCGCGACCTGGATAAACTCACCGAGGACTAAAATTGTCCGGTTATGTTCAGGAGTGTCCTCCGACTACAATTTTAATAATCCTGAAATTCAACACAAAGAACCTCACCAGCTGCCAGGGCATAAACCGGCGCCAGAATAAAGTACTCTTGGTGGGAAACGGAGGATAGGATTCATCAGAATAAGCCTGAATGGTTTTATTTTTCATGATTTTTCGATTTTATAATTAAACGTTTATTCGGGAAGCAGCCACCAGAAGGGATAACCTTTGGCTTTGTGCAGAAACATGTAATGCATAAACCATTTCATCCAGTGCCCGGCCAGTCCGGCTTCACCCATGGTGTATTTGATGCTGCGGCCATATTCCGGATAGGTATCCCAGTCGGGGACTATGGGATGAACCGTCATGGTAGCGGCAGCTCCGCGTCGCATATCGAACCCGGCCGAAATAATACAGGCGGCACCCATTTTCGACATGCTTGCCCGGTGTTTGAAAGGCTGCTTACCTGTTTTTACTTCACGGATGATGTTTAAGGCGACAATTTTGCCCATAACACCCGATGGCATACCGGTACGTGGTGGTGACGGGAAAATGGCAGTACCATTTGTGCTTTTCATTGGCTTGGAGATGGGGTGGGGTGGGGCAAAGGAAATGCCCGGCGCGTAAATATTGGTATAGGTGGGATTCTGATAAGTTTCAGGCCAGTCTGAAGCTACCCATTCCTCAAAAGGTTTGGGAGTATAATTGGCATCCACCTTCATAAAACCGTTGGGCGCAAACAGGGTAAGCGTGATGTCCTTTCCTGCTTTGTCGAAAGCCTTGAACCCTACTCCCGCAAAACCGGGAATCAGCATGGCAAAATCGAAGCCTATGGTGTGATATTCACCGTTGAGGTCTTCATAATGAATCAGATCCTTCTCTACTTTAGTAACTCCCGCCCGCTTAATCCATTTAATATTGTGTTCGCCAAGAAAGGATTCGGCAAACACCCGGGTTGAGGTGATGTAACCGCCCCTTTTAATGTATGCGCCTCCCATCCCGAAGTCGCCAAGCTCATACTCATTGGTCAGCCAGGTTAATTCAGCCAGATGGTCTAATTTGAGTTTGTGTATTTCATAAGCTACATTCAGGATATATTCAAAAGCCGCGCCCTGACAGGTAGCCATGGGATGGCCGGTGCCGATTACAAAGCGTTGTTTTTCGCCTTTCTTCATGCGCTCAATGGCGACCTGCAGCTTTTCATAAGCTTCGGAAGCATGATCATAGGTGCAAACAGAAACTGAGTTTTTGCCGGGGCCCAATCCTTCGGTAGCTTCAAAATTCAATTTTGGACCGGTAGCATTTACCAGGAAATCGTAATCCACACGTTCCGTTTTGCCCTTATGCTCTCCCACGGTGTATTCATACTCTACAAAAGGTCGAAGTTGGTTTGCATCACCTTCCGGATAAATGTTCAGGGCTTTGGCCTGACGATAATCAATACCCCAGCGCTTGTATAGCGGCGTCAGTTTAAAACGCACCTGATCCACCTTCATCCGGCCAACGCCCACCCAGATGTTTGACGGTATCCATTGATAATAGGAATTTGGGGTGATTACGATTACCTCGTGTTGTTTACCCAACGACCGGCGCAGAAAAGCCGAGGCCGTGTGTCCGGCAATACCGGCACCAAGAACTACAATTTTTGCCATAATATGTGTGTTTAGCTTCTAGCAAAGCTATTGATAAATATTGGTATTTCCTTATTTTTTATTGATTTGATTAAAGAACTTTAAAAAGGTTAGAGGTTGGCTATTCAGGTCGGCGAAATCACAATAAGATTTTCCTGACCGATAAATCGTGGTTTTTTGACCATTATTCCGTTGGTCTGACCGGCTGACAGTAATTAATGATTTACAAGCATAAATAATCTGGTCTGTCGAATTGGCCTGAAATTTGTTATCTGCCTCCCCAAAACCTGGTATTTCAACATAAAGTGGACTATTTTTTGGAGAAGGAAAGGATTTTACCTCTTTTTGTTGTTATCCATATAAACTAACTTATTTATCATGAAGAAAACTTTATTATTTACAATGCTTCTTGTGTTAAGCATTTTGGTAGTGAAGGGGCAGCAGCCCATTGTTACCGCGTATGATTCACTTTTGTTTGGCGATACCAGATGTCCGGGCCTATGGGTAACCATTCCCGAAGTATCAAAAGCTGACATAGAAAAAGACTGGAAAAAGATACTTGAAAAAGGTACGAAGTCCAAAGTGCTGAGTAAAGATAATGAAATGACTATTTTCGGAGCTCAATGGAGCGACATTTCAAAGGAACCTGTAAATGTATTCAGCAATTATGTAGAAACTGACAGTACCATAAGGCTCTTTGTTGCCGTAGAATTGCACCGGGACGATTTTGTTACCAGAGATTCACCTCAGTTTACCGCTTTAAGCAATATGTTAACCTCCTTTGCCAAAGATAAATACATTGCAGTAGCCGATGGACAGCTTGCTCAGGAAAACAAAAAACTGAAGGATTTGCAAAAAAATCTCGAATCTTTACGCAAAAATAAGGATAAGCTGGAAAAGCAAATCAAATCGGATCAGGCAGCCATTGACCAGGAAAATTACCGCATTGTGACTACCCAAAAGGAGATAGGTGAAACTGACCGGCTGCTTGATACGCGGGGAACGGAACTCGCTTCACTGGATGGAAAGGAGCGGAAAGACAAGGAATCAGAAATCAAAAGCCTTGAAAAAAAGAAAAAAAGTAGTCAGAAAAGCATAGGATCATCCGAAAGTAAAATCAACAAAGCCACCAATAACATTGCAGATAACAATACCGCCATCGCCATTAATCTGCAAGAGCAAAGTAAGGTAATGAGTGAAATTGCTGATCAAACAATGGAGGTGCGCAAATATGAAGAAAAACTCAATAAGATTAAATCTTATTAGATACTGAATACCCCGGTCATCCGGGCTTTCCTTTCCGCTAAAAACAAAAGACCTGACAAATTTGAAACTTGTCAGGTCTTTTTTGATCTTTCCCTTAGTGTTAAATCGTTGAAGGGAGGTTTATCGTTTTAACCGGCAGTGGCCATGCTTCTTTGTTTAAACACCGTTATGGCACTATCCAGGAAAGCGAGGAAGTTTTCAACATCCAGATCATACGCTTTGGGTTGAACCAACAGCTTGCCCTGGGTGTCAAGCAAGCAATAATAGGGCTGGGCGTTAACGTTATATTTGCTTATCTGGAAGTCGGCATACTTTCTTCCAATGGTTTTCTTCACCTTACCATCGTAGGTTGAGGTTACCCATTCGGATTCGGGCAGGGTGGTTTTGTCATCAACATACAGTGCAACAATTACAAACTCTTCGCGTAACTTTTTAAGCACTCGTGGGTCAGCCCACACCCGGGCTTCCATTTCACGGCAATTTACACAGCCGTGTCCGGTAAAGTCAATGAATACCGGTTTGTTGAGCTGAGCGGCACAAGCCAGCCCCTGTTCATAATCAAAATAGCCATCCAGGCCATGGGGCAGGTGAAGGATTTCGCTGTATTTAGGCTTGTCGCAGAGGCTGCTTTCAGGTTGCGCAGAGGTAGTTCCGCTGCCTGCATACAACTGCACATTGTCACGCACAATCTTGTTTAAATCAAAGTCATGGGTAGCCTGAGGTGGCATGTATCCGGACAAGGCCTGCAGCGGTGCCCCGAACATTCCGGGAATCATATAGGCTACAAACGCAAAGGTGATGATGGCCATGCCCAGGCGGGGAACGCCAATGTATTTAAGGTCGCTGTCGTGGGCGAATTTAAGTTTTCCCAGCAGGTAGAAGCCCATGAGCGTAAAGATCACAATCCAGAAGGCGATATAAACTTCGCGATCGAGTATGCCCCAGTGGTACGTTTGATCTGCAATGCTCAGGAACTTGAGACCCAGTGCCAGTTCCAGGAAGCCCAATACTACTTTCACCGAGTTGAGCCAACCGCCCGATTTGGGCATGTTGTTGAGCCAGCGGGGGAAAAATGCGAAGAGGGTAAACGGCAGCGCAAAAGCCAGTGAAAAGCCTAGCATCCCGATAATCGGCATCAACACCTGCCCGCCCGCGGAAGCCACCAGAATGGCGCCTACAATAGGGCCCGTACATGAAAAAGAGACCAACACCAGGGTAAAGGCCATAAAAAACGAACCAACAACACCGCCACGGTCAGCCTGTGCATCACTCTTGTTGATCATCCAACTGGGTAAGGTAATCTCAAACATGCCCAGGAAAGAAGCAGCGAAAAAGAGGAAAATCAGAAAGAACAGCACGTTGGGGATCCAGTGGGTGCTGAGGAAATTCGCAAAGTTGGCTCCCAGAGTAACGGCTACCACGGTTCCGATAATGGTGTAGATCAGTATGATGGAAACCCCATAGCTGAGGGCCTGAAACTTGGCTTTTACCTTGTCTTTTTCTTTCAGGAAAAAGGTTACCGTCATGGGAATCATGGGGAATACACAGGGCGTAAGAATGGCTGCAAATCCGGCCAGAAACGAAAAGAAGAAGAGTGACCAGAGTGAGGTGTTGCTGGCCAGGCCGGTGTCGGCTGTAATTTCCGCGTTTGGATCAACCGCTGCCCCTGAGGATGCATCCGATTCACCCAAAGTATCCTCACTGTCCGAGGAAGGAAGGACAATGGCAGATGAGGTGGTATCAGACATGACCGGTTCAGTCACTTCTTCGATTTTAGGACTGCTGTCTTTTACGCCTTTAATCTTAAATTCAAAATCAACGATTTCGGGCGCCAGGCATTGCTTGTCGTCGCAAACCATAAATTCAAGTTCACCGTTAAGGGTAAAATCCTTTTCGCTCAGCACCTTGATCTTCTGGGTAAAAACAGCCTGATTCTCAAAGTATTTGAGGGTAACCTGAAACTGATTGTCGTATTCTTCAATGGGTTTGGGCTCCGTTACTTTTCCAACCAAAGTATAGTTGGGTGATTTCACAAAAGTAAACGACGTAGGTACCGGCCCATCGGGTGGGGGAGGTACATCCTGTGAATACAGATGCCAGGTGTGATCAATGGATGCTTTAAGGGTAAGCTGTACTTCATTGCCCGACAGGGCCTTACTACTGAAGCTCCATTTTACAGGCTTCAAAATCTGTGCCTGTAACGTAAACGGCAGAAACAGGGCTAGTAAAATGAAAAGGCGAAGTGCAGGATTAAGCTTTTGTTTGATTTTCATGATTCGGTTCGTTATTTTCCTGAGATTAATTTTCCAGGAGTTCAATTTTCAAAATATTTTTTGTTTCGCCGGTTATCCTGAAGGAATGACCGATGCGGTGCCCCACCAGCCAGGCGATTTTGTTTCCGGAAATTAGCAGCCAGGCATTCTCTTTTTCAACAATCGAAAATTTGTTGTCAATAAAATAATCACTCAGTTTTTTGCTGCTTGTCATGCCATAAGGCATAAAGGTATCCCCCTCTTTCCATTTTCGCAATCGCAGCGGCCAGTCGATCAAATCTGCATCAAACATGGCTATCTGGCCTGTTTTACTGATTTCAGAAACATCAGTATTGGACAAATGGGTTATTTTAAGATTTACTGGAGTGGTAATGTCTTCCTGCCCGGGCTCAATCCGGGTCTCATCGGCATAGGCTTCGTTGCCGGGGCCGGTTTCAGTTATCAGCAGCAGATCGCGGTCTTTAACCACCCGGTGGGTGGGCGAAAAAAACTGCTTGCCCGACAGTTCGTCCAGAGCGCGGCAAAGGTCATCTGTGGTGAAACGGCTGAAATTATAGGGTTTAAGTAGCTCGTAAAGGTATAAATCAGTGGGTTCAAAGGCTTTTATTGCCTCTATATTTACGGCAGGCAAACCATCCACACTTACCGTAACTTTTGCCTTTACTTCATCCATGTGGCGGCTAAGCATGGTTTCTGCTTCACGGATTCTACTAATGGTTGATGTGAGGGTTTTGCGGAAGTCGGGGTTGAGCTCTCCCAGTAATGGCAACAGGTCGTGCCTGATTTTATTGCGCATGTATTTGGAAGAACGGTTTGAACTGTCTTCGCGGAAAGCAATGGCCTCATCTACTGCGAACTCTTCAATCTGCCTTCTGAAGGCAAACATCATGGGATGTACGATGTTAGAGCGGTTGGGTAAAATGCCATGGAGCCCGCTGATGCCGGTTCCGCGCAAAGCGTTGATGAAAAATGTCTCTATCTGGTCGTCCAGATGATGCGCAGTGGCGATTACCTTGTACTGCTCCGCCTGCAGGAGCTCATCAAACCATTCATAGCGAAGGTAACGGGCCGCCATTTGAACCGATATCTTATTGAAGCCGGCATATTCACGCGTTTTAAAGTGTTTCACAAACAGCGGAATATCATGAGCTTTGGCTACGGAGGTCACAAATTTCTCATCTTCATTGGATTCAGCTCCCCTGAGCCCGAAGTTACAGTGGGCAATGGCAAAATTCAGTCCGCTGCGCTGAAACAGCTCAAGCATAACCATGGAATCAATGCCTCCGCTTACGGCAAGCATAACCTTATCTTCCGGGCCAAAAAGGCTGAAATCGGCAATGTACTTTTTGAATGCTGCTAACATGCCGCAAAAGTATAAAAGAAATGCAATATGTTCACATTTCGTGAGATGCGTTTGAGATTTTATAACTCATTATACTTTCGTATCCCGCATGAACGCGCATAAACGCCCTCATCCGCCTATTTTGCAAATTATCACTCTTGTCCCGTTCTCTTTTGTGGGAGATTGAGATGTTTTTTTAAAAATGGTCTTACTGAATATGGCCTTCAAAAGGGATTACAAAATAACCGTCGTAAGATACACCGGCACATGATCTGAAATCTCCCGCGCCTGCTGCAAGGTTTCA
>Ga0265295_1004242_pt1 | contig 19498 bp, 20 predicted proteins | sample Munlansysbiofilm_FD_192503 | JGI IMG/M metagenome (GOLD analysis project Ga0265295, IMG submission 192503) | Leachate microbial communities from a municipal landfill in Southern Ontario, Canada - Methane capture system biofilm | ecosystem: Engineered > Solid waste > Landfill > Unclassified ... | reverse complement strand
TTTGGAATAACAATCGAATTAAAATCTGTAATTTCCGCCATTTTATCTAAACCAACTTCAGTTTCAGGATTTAATATAAATGATGATGCAATATCAATAGATAAAGATAAAATATAACCATCATCAATCAACCATATTTCTTTTTTAGAAATATTTTTTTTATACTTTAAAGAATAATAATTATCACTAAATAAAATTTCAGATTTTTGAAATTCTTTCCTTATAAATTTTCTTATTTTATCAACTTCATAAAAATCAATATCCTCTGAATATATTTTAAAACATGATGGTTTTTCATTAAATCTATTTAAATATTCATCATATACATTATAATCTTCAACTGATTTACTTTTACCACTTGATTTTAAAGTCAATAAAAAATTTTCTTCATTAATATCTAAGATTGTAGGAATCATATAATTTTAATTTTTTTATTTTTATTTCTATATTTTTTTCTATTATTAGTTTATTTTTTTATATTTTTATTTTAATGAAATAATGTCAAAAAAAAAAATCAAAATGTCAGTTTTTTTTATAATGGTATAAAAATTGAAAATATAGAAAATAAAAAAAAGGAGGAATTATGACACTAATTAAATATCAAAAACCAGTTTTAAGTAATTATTTTGATGATGATTTTTTCAATCTTAGTCCATTTAATAATATGGTAAAAGAATTTTTTGGAAAAGATTCTGGTTCTGGGTTGGTTAATGTATCAGAAAATGATAAAGATTATAATCTATAATTTATTTTACCAGGTTATAAAAAAGATGATGTTAAAATTGAAATAAATGATGATGTTTTAACAGTAAAAGCTGAAATTAAAAATAAAAAAGAAGATTCTGGTAAAAATTATATCAGAAAAGAATATGTAACATCTTCATTTACAAGAAGTTTTACACTACCTGATGATGTTTCTGATAATATGAAAGCAGAAATGAATGACGGAATATTAAATATTAAAGTTGAAAAAATTAAAAAAGAAGAAAAACAAAAAATTAAAACAATTAGTATTAATTAAAATAAAAACCTCATCAATTTTGATGAGGTTTTTTTATAATTTTAAATGTTATATTTTTCGACATCTAATAACATTTTTTGTTCTTTATAATGAGGAGAACCAATTTCTTTTAATTTATTTACCCATTCTTCTTTGGAATAATGTTTATCATTTAAAATCCACCACTCATTTCTTTTCTGACCATTTATCGACCAACTTATAAAAGCTGGTCCATCTTCCCGATGTAATTTATCATTTAAATACCATCTTTCAGAACTTTTCTGTCCATTTTCATACCAATCTTGATAAGCCGGTTCATCTTCCCGATGTAATTTATCATTTAATTCCCATTTTTCATATCTTAGTCCATTTGAATAATATCCAATTTCTGGTTCTTGTTTAAATTTATCAAATTTCTTTATCATTCGAATTATTTATTTATTTACCAACAGGCCATTTTTTTTTCCATTCTTTTTTACTCATTTTTTTATCTTGTCCTATCATTTCTCTAAATTTTTTAATTTGGTCTATTGATGAATTTTTAATCATATCTTGAACAACTTCTCTTTTAACTTGACTATTATCTGATGTTGGAATTATATTATTATTATTATTATTTTGATTATTAGAATTATTTGGTTCTTCTATTTTAAGAATAGGAGATAAAATATTAGTAATCCAACCCTTTGTAACTTGTTTTATTTTATCTGGAATTTGTTCTTCTTGTTTTTTATCTTTATCTGGGTCATTTTCAGGGTTAACTTTAGATTTATCTTTATTTGGATTATTATCATCTTGTTTATCTTTAATATCTTGTTCAGTTTTACTTATTTCATCATCTAATTTTTTAGTTTCATCAGATTCAAATAAATAAGATTCATTTTTAATTCCTGATATTTTATATAATCCAGGTATTAAATATTTATCTAGATATTCTTCTAAACTTGATTCAAATTTACTTTCTTTAGTATTCATTAATTTAACTAAATTTTTATCAGAATTCTTAAACATATTTTCAAAATAAACAGGGTCTATTTTCTGAGTTGATTGAATACCTTTTATTGCACTATATAATCCATATAATGTATTTTTTAAATATTCTCTTAATTCACTTTTAGTATTTATTTCTTTTAATTTATTATCTAGTTCTTTACCGTTTAATTGAATATAATTTTTTAAACTTTTTATCATTTTTTTAGGATCACCTGATTTGACATCTTTCATTAATTCTTGTAAACCTTGTGATAAATATCCTTTTATTTTACTAAATATATTAGATAATAATCCTTCATTTACAAATTCGTCAAATTTTTTAATATTACTCATATGTTTTTATTATTTTTTATTAAATTTAAAATTTTATTTTTTATTAAATTTAAATTTCCTAATTTTGTTTCAGTATTTCTATATTGTATTTTTTTAAATTTTTTAATATCAGAATTTAATTCTTTTTTAATTTTTTTCTTATCCAAATAATTATAATTATAATATTCTAAATGTTTCATATAAGTATATATAATTAAAAAAAAATGATTTTAAACTGGTCTTACAACAATAACATTTGAACCTTTAGAATCATTACTATCTGTTACTTCACATTTATATGTTGTACCATTACTTAATTGAGGTCTCACTATTATAAAATTAGTATTAGAATATTCTAATGTTTCATTAGGATCTGATGTTGACCATTGATATTTTTTATATTTCCAAGATCCTTTAGATGGTGTACATTTTAATTTAAAATAACCACTAGATCTTTCTTCTGATTTTAATTCAACTTCTATAGGTTCTGGTGATGTTTGTTCACCTTGTAAATTTACTCCACCAGCTGGGACGGGGATAATATTTTTAACTGAATCTAATTGACCAGTTGTTTGATCTAGTTTTGTTAATAATTGATTAATTGTCGTTATTGCAACAATAATTGGTGCAATAATAGTATTTGGATTTGGAGAACCTGGTTTTAATGGTAATAGTGCTGACAATAATTTCAATTTATCTAATATTGGTAATAAATCATTTAATTTTGTTAAAAATGATTCTAATCCAGCAAATATTGACATTAATGCACTAAATGCAGTTGGTAAACCCGAACCAATTGGTAAAACAATAGCTGATGAACCAATTGTTGCTGCAGCTGATCCAATTTGAATTGTTAATAATGTAGTAATACTTACTAATTCCCCGCCTTTATTTTTTAATTGTTTTAATGCAATTTTAACTTCTTTTTTACTTTTTTTTACCCATTTCATTTTTGGATGGGTTTCGGGTATTGCCTTTTCTTCATTTATTTCTGTACTACCAGTATTTGAATGTCCATATACTATTAAATGTGCTTGTTCATCACTAATTTTTTTATCTTCTGGTATATCACCATTTTCCCCATTAATAACAATATGTTTCATTATTGTTCTATCATCTTCGAATTCAATATCAGGAATATTAAAAGGAGATGGGGAAAAAGAAAGTTTACCTGATAAATCAACTGAATTATTAGAAACTAAATCTATTTGTTCATTAAGTTCATTAAATGACATAATAATTTTTATTAATATATATTGAAAATTATATGTTCTATTTAATTTCTTTTATGAAATTGTAAAAATTTGAAATGATTTTCTCTTGAATTGGATATTTATGTGGTTCTTCTATTTTAATTTTAGTTGTATCAAATTTATTTATGATATTATTTGTTATTAAATTATTATATAAATAAATATTATTTAATTTTATTCTATCGATTATAATTTTAAATAATTCATCATCTGTATTTTTTAATAAATTATTTAAAATATTTTGAATATCGTTAGCATAATCTATATTTAATTTAGCATCATCATAAAAATATACTGTATCAAACCAATCTTGCCTTAATGAAACAAATCTATCATTTTTTATTTTAAATCCAATTAAATGTTCTAATAAAATATAAATTTTTTTTAAACTTGATTTATCATCATGATAATGCATAAATTTATCACCTACAAAATAAATTTTATATAATAATAAACCCAAATTTTCTAATTCTAATCTTAATTTATTAACAACATCTGAATGTATTTTTAAATTAGGTCTTGCTGTTAAAATTCCAATTTTAGAATCTTTTTTTAAATGTGATATATTATCCAACAAGAAATTTATTTTTGATTTATTAATATCTTCTTTTGTTTTTGAATTTTTAAATGATATTCCAAATCTTTGAGTATTTTCTGATTTTTTCTTTTTATATATTTTATCCCACATTTTTTTACTTATAAAAAATTTATTACCATTATAATCTAATGAAATATTATCATTTTTATAAATTCCATTTTTTATTAAAGAAAATTCTAACGATGGTATTTTAATAACAGGTTGGTATGGTTTTTCTTTATCGATTATCCAAATTTCAGATTCCATATCCCATAATGTACCATCTAAATCAAAAAAATAAATATCTTTCTTCATATTAATAATTTTCTTTTATCCAATCTATTAAATTTTTAATATTATTTTCATCTCCATTAAATGTTAAAAGAATTTTTATTTGACTTAATCCTTTTATTTTATTAATAGTAAAATTAATATCCATTTCATTAGATTTTTTATTTAATTCATTCTCAAAATCATCTAAAATATCTTTTGATATTGAATATTGAAATCTTTTTTTCGTACTTTCATTTAAAAATTCATTAAATCTTTTCATAATATTTTTATATATTTTTATTATATATTAAAAATTTAAAACAAAAAAATACTCTTAAAATTAAGAGTATTTTTTTTATTTAAAATTTGGTGGTTTAAAATTTGGTGGTTTAAAATTCTGAGCACTTTTCAACATATTATTATATTGTGAATTGTTATTTTGTTTCTTTTCAGCATCTTCTTGATATTTTCTTTCTTCTTCATTCCTTTTATTTAATAAATTAATAAAATCTTCAAATTCATAATAAGGCCATGTATCAATAGTTGTAGTTTGTTGATTAGCCTGAATCATAAATTCTAATTTATTTTTTCTTAAACCTTCCAAGTGGACTTGAAATAACGAAAATATTTGATGCTCCTTTGGGAAAGGACATATCTGTGTGGACCTCCGAGCCACACACTGGACATTTTGTTTCTAATCCTTTAATACCAAATTTCATTTTATCAACAATATAATTTAATGTTTGAAATGTTTCCATATCCATTTCTTTATATTCTTTTTCTTTAGCTTTAATACCATCATCTGATATCTTATTTCTATCCCATAGTGTAAATGGAATAATTTTTAAAAATGATACATTTGGATTCTTGTTATTATTTTTAATCTTTTCCTTTAAATTTTCATAAAATATTTCTTGTAATCCAATTGTTGGAGGTGATAATTTCCAAATATTATCATTAATATTAATATCGATTGTTTTAGTATTTGGATTATAAAAATCTTTTAATTCTTCATCCATTTCATAATGAACAAATGTTCTTTTTATTGTTTGACTATGAGTTGCTCTAAATTCTATTTTAAATTCATGATTACAATTATCACATGTAACATCTTTTGCTAAATTATTACCCTTTTGGAATGTTAATTCACGAATCATAAATATAAGAGATAATCTATCATTATCTTTTAAATCTTTATAATTACCCACCATTCCATTTGGATGAATAAATCTAACGCATCTAGATAAAATTAAATTCATTTTTTCTGTTACATCTAATAAATTACTATCATCTACTACAGAATATTCTTGAACATCAGCTACAGATGCAGCTTTAATGCTTATTTTTGTCCCTTGTTTATAAAAAATACCCGCTGGTAATGAATTAGGATCAATTGAAATAAATTCTCTCCCATATATCATTTCTTCTTTTTGTGTATCTAAATTAACGGGTTTTAAAGGATTTTTACTTACATCATTATAACTTTTACTTGTTTCTTCTTCGATGAATTTTTTGAAAACATCATCATCATTATTATTAACCATAATAAATTTTTTATTTTTATTTATATATTTAATAGGATAGGGTCATTTTTAATTTTTATTTTTTAATATATATTTATAAAATAAAAAATTAAAAATGGATCAAATTAGAAAATTTATATCTAATGAAAAATATAATATAGGCGATATAGTTAATATTATTACTCCAAATTCTAAATTTAAATCTGTTTATATGGGATTAATTGGTGGTGATGATAAAGATATTTTAAATAAATTAAATTATCAATTTGAAAAATCTAATCCATTTGACGGTGTTTTTGTTTTATTTAATGAAAATTTACCGAAATCATTTAAAGAAAAAGAAATTAAAATTTTTTTAATTAATGAATATGAAATTGGTAAAGGAAAACAGATTATTAAAACATATTCAAATAATGGAAAATTTATAACAAAATATAATGTTTTAATAAATAAAATAACTTTAATTAAAAAAGGTGAAGTGTATAATGATTTGTTAAAAATATCTAAAGGTCCATCAATATTAGAAAAAATAAATTCTAATTTTTTTGAACAATTTATTAATAAAAAAAATAGATATATAAAATTTGAAGATTTTAATGTTGATATAGATTTTGAAGAAATAAATAATTAAAAAATAACTTTTTTATCTCTTTTTCTATCATAATTTTTTTTATTTTTATAAATAACTGTTTTTGTAACACTTGATAAATTAAAAGAAATATCAGCATCTCTTTTAGCTTTTCTATTAGCTTTTATTTTTTGTGTATCTGTTAATTTTATAGTCATTTTAATGTCCCTCCTTAATTATAATGCAAAGATAATAAATATTATTCAATTATTCAAAAATTAAATAAAAAAAAACTATAATAATTTCTTATTATAGTTTTTTATTTTTTTTATTAGAAAATCATAATTAATAATAATAATCTTCCCACCAATCAACAACAAATTTAGCATCTAATGGACCAGCTAAATCAGAATTTGATGACCAATCTATATCTTCCCATCCAGAAAATCCTTTTAATATTGCATTATGATAAATTACTCTTCTAATTATAATACCATCTTTATCATGAACATTTACAGTAATCGTTCCTGTTGTTGTTGCTTTATAATTTAATTCACCAGTTTCATTATTCCATGATAAATCATACCAATCTTTTAATTTTCTAAAAACAAATACTTGATGTTTATCATTTTTTAATAAATTAAACTTTATTGATAAATCTTTTATTGATGTACTATCTGGCATCATTACATATTGTCTAGTTGAATATTTAAATCTTTGTTCTGATACTCCAAGATCTGGATATTGTGGTAATGTTGTAGATATAGCATTTTCTAATAATAAGTTTCCAATCCCTACTGAAACTATTGAATTTGGTAAAATAAAATTAACTTCAAATAAATTTTTATAAACTGGTTCAAATAATTCTTTACTTGAATCTATATTTGTAAAATGTGCTAATGGCATATCTTTAATTTTTTTTTTTTATAAAATATATATAAAACTTATTAAGTTTCATTTTCATTTATATTCTTATGTTTTTATATATTAATAAAAAATATTCATTTTTTTTTAAAAACTATTCGAAAATAAATTTCATATTACCAGAATCATATATTTTATATATGTTATTTTTTAACATTATTTCATGTTCTGTTAAATTAATATCATAATTTTTTAATAATTTTAATTTACTTTTTCTGTAAGAAAATCTATGTTTTCTGATTTTATTTATAATATAATAATAATTTGGTTTTGAATAATGTAAAAATTTAAAATTCAATTTATTATATAAATTACCATTAGAATAACTTCTATTTGCATAAGTTATAATATTTTTAGGATTATATTTCTTAATAAAATATTTAAATAATTTATTAGCACCTCCAATTACTGATGTGTTTTTTTTATTAACAAATCTTATTAATTCCCATTCATTATCTATATTTTTATTATTTGTTATTAATCTCTTTTTACCAAATGTCATCAAACTAACTAATTCATTATTATAAAATAAACCTATTTTTATATTTGAACCAGCGAATCCTTGAATATGATTATCATCAAGGAAATTTCTAACTAATTTATTATCATCAATTTCTTTTATTTCACATTTTCTTGCATATATTTTATTTGATGTTTTACCTAATTTATTAATTATCATAGATTTAATGATATCTTTTTTATATATCCAATCATCTTCCCATATATGAATTAATTGTATTTTATTTTTTTCACACAACTCAGTTTTATCTAAATGATAATTTATAGGTTTATTTATTTCTGAATGCCAATATAATCCATTAAATTCAAAAGCTAATTTTAAATATGGAATGTAGATATCTAATTCTTTTCCTAAATGTCTATCATTAAATATAATATTCCCATTATAATTTTCATTTATAAAATTTACTAACTCTATTTCTAAACCTGATATGGATTTATCAATTGGATTACAAATGGTACAAATAATAGTATTAGTTTTTCTTCTAGAATTTAATAATGAATAATCTATATCAAATATATGTTTTTTATCACACATCATTTTATATTTTTTATTAGTATTGTCTATTTCTAATATATTATATTCATTATAATATTCTTTTATTTTATTCGAAATAGTTAATAATTGTTTATTTATAGACTTATTTTTTATTTGTTCATTTTGTAATGCGTGATAAACTCCGTATTTTTCATATATTGTATTTTTTATTTTTTCTCTTATTTTATCACTTTTTAATGGGTTATCAACACCATATCTATTTAGATTTGTAATTTTTATTTTTTGTTTTATTTCATTATTTTTTAATGGATTATCAACATTATAATTATTTTTTAAAGTAATTTTTGATTTCTCAATTATTTTATCATTTTGTAATGGTGAATTTTTTCCATATTTTTCATTATTTGTTTTTATTATTTTATTTTTTATTTTATTATTTTCTGATGGTGTTTTTGTTCCAAATTTTTCTAAATTAGTATTTATTCTTTTATTTTTTACAACATCACTTTTATCCATACATTCTTTTGAACAATATTTAAAATATCCAATTGTACTATTTTTAAATTTTAAATCATTTCCACAATAACATTTTTGAATATTTTTTATATTATTAAACCAATGATAAACTTGTTGTTTAAAATCAATATTATATAAATTATGTTTATGTGTAAATTCTTTAATTTCAACTAATATTTCAGGAAAATTACTTTCTAAATAATTTTCTCTATACATTTTACCAGATTTATCTAAATTTTTTTTGAATGCTAATCTATTCATAACATATGTTTCATTTATTCCTATATATAAAAAAAAAGGAAGTCAAGTTTTGACTTCCTTAATAAATAATTTTAAATATTATTATTGAGTAATAAATCCTGATGATTCTAGGTCACCTTTTTTAAGAATTGTAATTTGATTTACAATAATACCCATTCCTTTTACAATCTCTACATAAGTATCTAAAACTCCCATTTGTAAATCAATTATATAATCTGTATTGTTTGTTTTATCACATACATTTCTATATGCATATAAAGCATCACTCTCTAATAATTCTTTACAGATTTGATCTGCTCTAAATTTAATTTCTGCTCTTATTTCAGGAGTATTAAATCTCCAATGATAGTTTAATAACATATCATATAATCTATTTTCTAATTCAATAAGAACTTCACGAGAATGTATTAAACTTAATGATGAATATGGATAAGATTGTGCTGAATTATCACTATTAATTATATATCCATAATTTTCTACATATTCAATAGGGTTAGCTCCCATTTCATGTAAAGGACTTAAATCATCAGGATTAAATCTAATTTCAGTTTCTCTTACATTTGATAATCTACCTTTAATAACACCACCTAAAATTGTCCAAGGTCTAATTGAAGCATTTAATGTTGTAAATTTTGTCATAAATGTTCTAGCGATCTCTGCTGCTGGTGGTATAAATTTAGTTGATTCTTCATCTGTTTTAATATAAGGAAACCAATAAGATACACATGATTGTCCATTTCCTTCACCAAATGAATAATAAAAATCAGGATTCTTATCTTGATTAGCACCTTCTTTAATATATTCCATATTAATAGAATAATCATCATTGATAAAACTTGGATTTTGTGATTTCTTAAATTCTTTAGCACTTGGCATATTAATAAATCCTAAACAATTTAATTTATTACCACAAAGGTCTAAATATTGTTGTTTAGAATTTGCAGTTAATCCTAAACCAAATGAATCAATCAAATATCTCCAAGAAATTCTATTTTTATTAGATAATCCTTTCGATAATCTTGTTCCATTTTCAATAACATTTAAAATACTAGTTTGTCTTTCTTCTGTGCCATTTGGAATTGAATCAACATGAACAACAAATGGATCAATTGATATACCTTTATATTCAGTAATATAATTTTCAATTGAATAATAAGAAGTTGTATAATACTCTGAAGTTATTCCACTTTCGGATGGATTTATTTTTATAGGACCATCAGTATAAAGAATTTTTAATTCAGTATTAGAATTATCATTTTTAATATCAATAACTCTTACGAATTTTTTAGGCATTTCACCATTCATATATCCTTCACCTGGATTGTCATAATATGTTGAATCATAATATGCTTCTAAAAATGTTCCTTTTCTTATTTCAGAATATCTATCTTTATTAACATAAATTGAAGTAGTATTTGTAAGATCGGTAATTGATTCTGATTTTTCTATTTCAATTGTTTGTTTCCAATTTGATTTATCAGAATAAATTATAAATTTACTATTATAATTACTTTCAAATCCATCAATTTCAATTGGTGAAGTACTCATTTTATCATCTGAATAGAATTTAATTTTTAAATTTTCATCAGAATCTATATACATTTTAATCCAATATTGTTGTTGAGTTGAACCAGTCTCATTATTCAAATAAATATAATCTCCATTATTAATATTTCCATTATAATAAGATGTATATAATGATGAATATTTTGCAACAACCCCATCAGTTGCTGATACCGGTGCATTTGTTGTTATAATTTGTTCAACTAAACCATCACCAACTAAAAATTCATCATCAATATAATAAATAATAAATGAACTAGTTAATGTATCAACATAATCAAATGGATTTTCATTATCTAAGAATATTCTTATTCTTGCATTTTCAGTTAATGTTGGATTAAATAAATTTGGAGAAATAATATGATATTTATATCCATTATTTTTATTTATAATTACACCTTTTCCTAAATTTATAGAAGAACTTATTTTATTATAAATTTTTAAACTTCTTAATTTAGTATAATTTGTCCAATCACTTGAAGATCCATTAGTTCCTTCAAATATAATATCTAAATAATTAACATTATTTGTAGTTCCACTATTAAATGACATATAACTTGAATCTAAATAAATATATCCTAAATTATCAACAGTTACTCCTGTATAATTTTGTGACCAAGTTCCACCACTAAATATTGTTTTAGCATAACCTAGAATAATTGTATTTTCATTATTTAGAATATAATTTGGTAAAGTTGCACTTGTTCCAATTGTTTGTGTTCCAGTTACTGTATTTATTTTTGTATTATCATTAGATAAATAAATTACATCATATCTACTATATGTTTCTCCTGTATTATTAATTGTAAATGGTGAAAGATAAGATTTATTTTCTTTTAAATAATATTTAAATCCGTTTAAAATGTAATATGAATCATATTCATTATTAGTAGTTCCTGTTGTAATATCAAATTCATATAATATTTTATAAATATAAATATCACTAGTTGTTCCAATATTAATTGATGTTAATGTAGTTCCATCTTTAGTTAATGATATTGTAATATCTGTTCCAGATATTGTTTTTATGTAATATGGTTTATTTTTATCAATTACACTAAAGCTTTTATCAAAATAAATAATATCTCCTTCATTTAAATCAGATACATTATCTAATGTTAAATTTGTACCATCAGATGATATTAATTCTGTAAACGTAGACGAACTTGTACTATAATTAATACCATGAGTATACCAGTCAGTAAATTCTGCTGTTCTTCCAGATAACCATTCTGTTACCATATCATTAGAATAATTACCAAAAACATTACCAATAGAGTCTAAATTTTTTGATGTAAATGTTAATGATTCACTAATTGTTGTATTGTATGATAAGAAATTAATAGTTGTTTTTGGTTGTGTACCATATACAGATGAATTATTATCAAAACCAACTAAAGTTTGTCCTAAAAGATCAATTTTACCTTTATAAAAGTCAGAACTTAATAATTCTGATTCGTTATAAGTACAGAATAGTCCAGTATTATCAGTATTATTATTAATAAGATTTTTGATATATAAATCTCTATTATTCATATCTTTAAAATTAGGAATTAAAGATGCATCATAATATGCCAATGTTGTAACTAATCTATGATTTGAAAAATCTTGAACCATTTCTTTAATCAAACCATTTTCATTAAAATATTTACTCCATATATCATCAGTGCTTAATTGTGAGTAATTTGTCCAATTACCATTTATAACTAATATACCAACCATATAATCAGAAATATAATCTTTTGGGTTTATAAATAATGGAACTTTATCTTTTCCACCATACCAACTTTCAGCTGTAACATCAAATCCTGTTGCATTTGATTTAAACATAAATACAGTAATTGTACGATCAGACATATTTGTAATATGTAATAATCTATCATCATCTTCTTGTCCATTATTATTTTGAATTACTATATCATTAAATGCGTCATCATCTCTTTCCCAAAAATCTTGACGATTAAAAAATCTTTCATATGGTGCTGTTTCTAAATTACCATTATCATATTGAGATGCTAATGAAATAGATTTCCATTGTAATTTATCTCTATTAGGATCGGTGTTTAAAAGATTTAAAGCCCACACTGGTCCTTGAGTAAGCATTGTTTTAACGGTTCTATGAAAATAAGAACCTTTGTTTTCTAGATATTTATCTAAAGTTCCAAATGTTTTTTCAAATTCTGAAGAATTATTAACAAGTACTGGTTTATTAAAAGGACCCTTTCTTGAAAAACCAGGTACTAAATTTATCAAAACTTCTTGAATTGGTAGATCTATTATAGATTGGTCTACTTCTTCGATGTAAATTCCTGGAACTTTATATTTTCCTAAATTTCTATCATTAATTGGCATATCTTAAATTATTTTTTTTTAGGTTTTATATTATTTACCATTTTTATATATTAATATTTTTTTTCTAATTTTTTCAAATAATTGAGTGATAAATTAGAAAAAATCAAATGAAACAGTTTAATATATAATTATGATATGAAATGTCCTTTTTGTAAAAAGAATTTAAATAAAAATGATGGTCATCATATTTATAAATGCAAAAAGAATTTAAATTATGATGATATTAAAATAAAAATAACTTATATTAAATATAATTATCCATATATAAGTGATAAGAATAATTTATATAATGAATATTCAATTAATTTAAGAAGTTTTAATGATTTAAGATCAGAATATGGAATAAGTTATAGAAATTTAGATTTTCTATTAAAATATTATGAAATTAAAAAAAGAAATAAAAAAGATTCATCTAAATTAATTTCTATTGAAAAATATAAAAAAACTTGTAAATTAAGATATGGTGTTGATAATATATCAAAATTGAAACATATTAAAGATAAAAAAAATATTATAGAAAAGGTTAAAAAATTAAAAATTGAAATTGAAGAAAATAAAAAAATATATGATTGGATAATAAATGAATCATTATTTGGTAATATTTATAATGTATATTATAATAAAAATGAAAATATAATAAAAAATGAATATTATAAATTAATAAAAAAATATAATAATCATTGGAAAATTATAAATGATGATGAAAAAAATATAATATCTAAAAAAACAGATTCAAAATTAGAAAGTGAAATATCTGGTATATTAGATAGATTAAGTATAAGTTATATTAAAAATTTTTCAATTGGTAAAAATATTTATGATATAAAAATAAGTAATACATATTTATTAATAGAAATAAATTCTGATTTATGGCATGCTAATCCTAAATATTATAAAAATAATGATATTTTAAATTTTCCTTTTAAAAAAGAAAAAGTTATAAATATTTGGAATAAAGATAAATATAAAAAAAATATAGCCAATGATAATGGTTATAATTTAATTTATATATGGGAAGATGATATTAAAGATTTAAATTATCAAGATAAAATGAATTTTGTAGTTAATAAAATATTAGATAATATGGTATAATATTTGTATTTAAATAAAAAAAAATTAATAAAATGAAAAATTTAATAATTATAATAATAGTATTACTATTTACTTCTTGTTCCACTTATAATTATATTGATGATGATGTATATTATAGAAAAACCAATAAAGATATTGATTACTCTTTTAATTTAAAATTAAGATGGGATTTTTATTGGAATACTTTTTATTGGAGAAATTACGGATATATAAATTATTATGAATATTATAACCCTTATTTTAATCCATATTTTTATAGTCCATATTTTTATAATTATTATAATCCATATTTTTATAATCCATATTTTTATAATCCATATTTTTATAATCCATATTTTTATAATCCATATTTTTATAGTTATCATAAACCATATATTTATGGACATAGAAAAAATATTAAATATAATTATATAAATTCTAATTCTAATATAACTAAAAGAGGAAATAATATACCAACAAGAACATATGATAAACCAATAAATAATAGACCAACAAGAACATATGATAAACCAATAAATAATAGATCAACAAAAACATATGATAGACCAATAAATAATAGATCAACAAAAACATATGATAGACCAATAAATAATAGATCAACAAAAACATATGATAGACCAATAAATAATAGATCAACAAGAACATATGATAGACCAATAAATAATAGATCAACAAAAACATATGATAAACCTATAAATAATAAAACAATTAAACAACCTATAAGGACATATGATAAACCAACAAGAACATATAACACCCCATCACAATCTAGACCAAAAATTTATAGTAGTCCACAAAATCAAATAAGGAATAGAAATATAAATTCCAATACATATATAAGACAAAATAATAATAATAATAAAAGAAGATGATAAAATATATTTTGGAGTTGATATATTTAATATATAATATCAACAAAAAATATATTTTATATAATGAGTGAAACTAAAAAATTTATTAATATAAATGAAAACGTATTAATAGAATGGATATATAATAACGGAAACATATCAGAGGATTATTCTATATGGACAGATTTAAAAACACAAAAAAGGAATTTTGTTTCTAAATCTAATAATAATAAAATAGATTATACTTTATTTAATATTGATCCAGTTTTAAAAAAATATTCTAAAGTAGATTTTAATAAATTTAATTTTCTTAAAAATCAAGATTATTTTACATCACCAATTCAATATGATAAAGTAAATATAAATTTTCCATTTAATTATGATTTTGGTGAATATATAGGATTTTTATTTCAAGTATATATATATGATTTTCAAAATAAAAAATTGGTTTATTTTTCTAATTATTTTTATGATAATAATGATATTAATATAGAAAAATTAATGCAATTAAAACAACCATTTAGATATGGTGAAAAAGAATGGGGTAAATATTTGACAATATCTATACCATCTTTAGATAACATATCAAATCAAAGATTAATAAACTCTATATATAATAAACCAATTGAAGATAGTATAAATTATAATATAACATCAAATAAAGTTGGATTAAGTTTAACATCACCTATATTTATTGATTTTTCTTTTATTACAACAAGAGAAACTATATTAGGAACAACATATTATTATTTAGGAGATACTTTTAATACAAGTATATCGAAAACACCCGAATATCAATCATTAGGAGTTACAATAGAAGAATCTAAAGAATGGGATTTCTTTTTAATTTATGGTTTTTATAATAATTCTAATGAAAATTTAGACAATTTTATAAGAGAATTGGAAGAGCGTGGAAGAAGAATAAATATTGAATATATTATTACATTATATGAAGAAAATATACAAAGTGGATTTCCATTGAAATTTAGTGTTACTGAAAATTTTTCACAAAAAATAGAATATCGACCAATTTTTAAATATTCAAATACAACGGCATCAATTGATGTTGAAATGCATGTTATAGATTTAGTTGATAATTCAACTATAATTAGAAATACTTCTTTAGGATTAACTAAAAATTTATTTAAATATGGTAAAAAATTATCTAGACTTCAAATTAATTCTTTAACAAAACCAAAAATTTATAATTATAGATCTGATAATACTATAAATATGAATGCAAATCTTATGTCAGCTACAAATTATGGGATAACAAAAGTTCCTTATCCATTATTAGTTAGTAATTATAAAATATTAGTTAGTAATTCTAGAAATCAATTGGATATATCTGATTATAAACCATTAGGAAATTTAACTATTTTATTAACACCATTTGATAATATTATAAAATTTCAAATAGCTAAACAAATTTCTGCAAAAGGTACAGCTGAACCATATAATATGAGTGAATTATTAAATAATGCAAAATTGACATTGATTTTTAAATCTGATAATCAAATGGTTGAAAAAGGTATATTTTTAGAAAGTGATGAAAATAATTTTGAATATGGAGTTGTTATTTTTAAAATTCCTGAATCTGATATGAAAATTATTAAAAAAATTAAAGATATAGATAATAATTTTTATTTAACAATTGTTGCAAATCAAAATAGAACCTTATTATATTCTGGTAAATATAAAATATATGAAGATGTTAGATTTTTAGATACAAGTCAAAGTGATATGTCATCATCTGTTATGGTAAATACCACAGAATCTTCAGAAACAACAACATCAGAAACAACAATAAAAGCAGATGTTACACCAAATAAAAAATTACCAACATTAAAAGATAAAAATAAATCTAAATCTTCTTCAAATATTAAAAAAACTTATATTGATGAAAAAGTTGATAAAAATGATCCATTTAAAGAAGAAAATTTAATAGATAAAGATCCAATTTATATAAATGAATTAGATAATTATGTTAATGTTATTCTTTATTTAAATCCAGGTTTAACTGATATGGAAAAAAATTCTGTTAAAATTAATTTGGAAAATTTAGGAGTATCAATTTATTATCAATATAAAGATACAATGATATTACAAAGAGTTGATTTAAATAAATTAAAAAGAATTGAAGAAATAACATATGTTCAAAATGTTATAAGATTAAAATTAAATTTAGGTTGGGATGAAATTAAACCACCACCACCAATTCCAGATAATAATACAATTATAAATGTTAATTTAAGTACAGCCGCTGCAACTGGTGTTCATAATATTCTACCACCAACATTTACATCAACTACAACATTTGATGCTAACTATAAATAATAAAATTTATTTAAAAAAAATAAAAATGATTAAAATAGGTTATTATAAAAAAATAATTGGAAATATAGAAACAACTATAGATTTTGATTATTTTAATAAAACAAAAAATGCAATTAAATTAAACAATAGATATTTAATAGAATATATTTCCAGTGGATTTAATGATAAAATTAAAACTAGAATATTAATGTCAAAAAAAGAAAAATTGATTAATTATTTAAATATTAATGATTTTCTTTTAATGAATGAAAATGAATTTTTAAAAATACAAAATTATTAATGATAGAAACTGCGTTATATAGTTTTTGGTCAAAACCATATAGAATAGATAATTTTAAAAAAGTTGCCGAATTTAATAATAAACAAGATTTTAATCTTAGTTGGAATATGTCGGTTAAACAATCTAAAAAATTTTTTAAAAATATTATTCTAATTACTGATTCATGGGCTTGGGATAATATATTTAAAGATTTAAATTTACCATTTACTGATATTAAAATTTTATTAGATGATTTAAATATTGATACTAGATTATGGTCAATATCAAAAGCTTATGCTATAAAAGAAATGAAAATACCATTTTTACATATTGATTCTGATGTTTATATTTGGAAAAAATTAAATGATAAATTTTTAAAAACTGAATTGTTAGTTCAAAGTAAAGAAGGGTTTATTGATAAAGATCAATATTTATTATATCATGCAATGTATTGGGATTATAATAAATTTTTTAAAGGAAAAAATAAATATTTAGATAAATTTGATCCAAATAAAAGAGAAATTTTTGCTTATAATACTGGGATCATTGGGGGAAATAATATAGATTTTTTAAATAGATATGCTCATAATATGATAGATATTTGTAATATTTATAATGATAATAGTAAATATATTAATAATTTAAGTATAGCATTTTTAGAACAAACTTTATTATTAATGATGTCTGAAAGATATAAAATAAAAAAAGAATTTTTAATAGATAATAATATTGAACAAGACTTTTATACACATTTAGCTGGCAATACTAAAAGAAATAAAAAATTAATGGAATTTTTACAAATTAAATATGAATCTTTATATGAAAATTAAATTTTTTTATATATTTTTAAAAAAGTGTATTTATTTAATTTTTTATTATTTTCAAAATCAACAATTTCTAAGTTAAATTTATTAATATCGATATCACAGAGAAATGGTATTATAATATCATTTTTTTTTAATTTATTTATTATATTTTCTGTAAGTAATGAATATTCATTATCATTTTTAATGGGTTTATAATAAAAAATTATTGATGGATTATTAAATTTTTCTATTTGTGTTATATCTTTATATTCAATAAAATTATTTAAATTTAAAATATCAGATAAATATAATATAGTTTCATCTATATCATAACCAATTGATTTAAAACCTAATAAATTAGATGTTAAAACTTTTGTTGGTATTCCACATCCTAGATCATAAAAATAATAATTTTTATGATTTCTTTCTAAAAACTTCATAATATCATAAAACAAATAAAAATTAAATGGTATATAACACCAATATTTATCATTTAATTTAAAATTATGCAAATCCCATAATTTTCTTAAATTAAACCATAATATATATTCAAAATTATTTAAAAAATTTAAATAATTTTCTATATTATTATGATTTATATCTTTTAATATATTTTTTAATTCAAAAATTTCATGGATTTCAATATTTGATATTTTATCAATGAAATCATTTTTAAATTTCATATCTTTTTCATTGAATTCATTTAATTTATAATCAATATTTAGAAAATTAAAATGTTCCATTAATTTTTTTCTTATATATTAAAAAACCCTGATTAAAATAAATCAGGGTTTAAATTTTATTAAATTTCTTTTTTTATTTGTTGTTCAGGAATTCTAGCTCCTGGTCTTCTCATATTTCTACCAGGTATTGTTTCTATTATTTCTATTTTTTCATTAATTTTTTTATTAATTTCATTTAATTTTTTATCATAATTTAATTTAATTTGATTTAATTCATTATATAAATTTTCATTTTTATTTAATTTTTCAATTTTTTTATTTAAAATATTAACATAAT
>Ga0265295_1004241_pt1 | contig 19505 bp, 11 predicted proteins | sample Munlansysbiofilm_FD_192503 | JGI IMG/M metagenome (GOLD analysis project Ga0265295, IMG submission 192503) | Leachate microbial communities from a municipal landfill in Southern Ontario, Canada - Methane capture system biofilm | ecosystem: Engineered > Solid waste > Landfill > Unclassified ... | reverse complement strand
ATCCGCAAGGCCGCCTGAGCCTGCCGGATCGCAACCCCCAAACCCATCATCGGGGAGCCAACCTTTCCCCATAGCGGGGAGGGGTTTGCCCCTGTCTCTCAAGGAGAACCACCATGTTGAACAAGACCATGCTGATCGGCAACCTCGGCGCGGACGTGGACATCCGCTACACCAAGAACCAGGTGGCCGTGGCCACTTTCCGGGTGGCCACCACCGAGCGGTGGCGGGATGCCCAGGGCAACCCCCAGGAAGCCACCGAGTGGCACCGCATCGTGGCCTTTGCCAAGCTCGCCGAGATCTGCGGGGCCTACCTGGCCAAGGGCGCGCGGGTGTACATCGAAGGCCGCCTGCAGACCCGCAAGTGGCAGGACACGGACGGCGGCAACCGCTTCACCACGGAGATCATCGCCCGCGAGATGAAGATGCTCGGCGGCGGTGACCGCAACGCCCCGCCGGCACCGCCGGAGGAGCAGGAGCCGCCCCTGAGTGACGATGTCCCGTTCTGATCGGCCCCTTTCCCGAGCCTGGACCCCGCAGTCGCGGGGTTCGGGCTTGCCGGGCAACAGGTGACCAACCTCACCCCAACCAGGAGAACCGTGTATGACCCAGACAACCGCACCCGCCCGGCAGGCCGCTGCATTCAGCCGCCTGGACCCGGGCGAATCCCCGCGCACGCTCGAGACCCTGATCCTCGATCTGCTCACCGACACTCTGCACCTGGCCCGGATCGAGGGGCTGGATGCCTGCCAGCTCGGCTCCGCTGCGCTGGCCCGCTTCCTGGTCGAGATCAAGCGATCCCGCACTCACTGACACCGCGGCCACCGCTCTTGGCCCACGGTCACGGTCATCGATCTGGCCAGGGTCGCGATGCTGCGTGCCCGCCAGATCGTTCCACCTCACCAATCACCCATCCGGGGGAGTCTTCCCCCATGGGGATGTCTCCCCCTTTTTTCAAGGAGAGACATCATGCCCGACTATCTCACCGTCCGCAGTCACGGCGTCGTCACCTACTGCGATGGCCTCATCGCCCGCATCCAGGCGGACCAGGCCGAGGCCTATCTGCTTAGCCTGGTCGGCAGCCCGGAGCATATCCAGGCTACATCAGCTCATTTCACCATGGGCGGCCCCTGCCATATCTCCGGCATCGAGCCCGTACCGATCGAGTTAGGCCGTGCCCCTGGCCCCATCCGCTCCATCCGCGCACGCAGGATCGGCGACGTGGTCACCAGGGTGATCATCAGCGCCGACCAGTTCGCACGCATTGCCCTGCAGACCGAAACCGTCTGTTCCGCCATTGTCTTTGGCATGGACCTGGCCGCGGTCCGGCAGCAGGCCTGGCACCGCCTGGCCAACAGCACCACCGTACCGCTGCAGCCCGAGTGGCGCGACTGGTTGTGGGACGAGGTCCTGCAGCCGGAGCGGCTCTACTCCTTTGGCAACCCGCAACGGCGGCAAGCCTGGAGGATCAGCTGGCAGGAGGAGGAACTGGCGGAGCGGGTACGGGCCAGCGTCCGCGAACAGGCTCTCGGTTGATTGAACCCGACAAAAACAGAGCAGGGGAGGGCAGGCTTTCCCCTGAAAGACAGGGTTGCGGCGCAGGACCACAGCCGCAATCCAAGCGAAAAAAATCCCTGACGGGGCACACGGCCCCGACGGGCTGGTGTGCCCCGTCCCATGGAGGCACGACATGCTCTACAGCAGAGACACCAGCGGGTGCTACCAGCCCGCATCCAGGGACACCATCCTCGCCGCGGCCCGCAGGCTGAGCAGTTGTCAGCTCCGGCGCGGGGCAGCCATCACCTCGCCCCTTGCCGCCAGGGAGGCCATCGGCCTCAAGCTGGCCGGGTTGGAATACGAATCGTTCGCCTGTCTGTTTCTCGACGGTCGCCACCAGGTGCTCGCCTGGCGGGAGCTGTTCCACGGCTCGGTCAACCGAGCCACGGTCCACCCGCGCGAGATCGTCAAGGAGGCGCTGCGCCTGAACGCCGCGGCGGTCATCCTGGCGCACAACCACCCCTCGGGCAGCACTGTGCCGAGCAGTGAGGACATCGAGCTGACCCGTGCGCTCACCGAGATCCTGGCGATCATCGACGTGCGCGTGCTCGATCACCTGATCGTGGGCGACGACATCGTCGCCCTGACGGAAACCGGCCACCATCAACCATGAAACCCGTTGGGGACGCACGCCCCGACGGGCTCGTCCCCTTGAAGCCAAGGAGCGAGAGCATGCAACCTGACAAACCATCCATCTACGAGCAAATCACCGGCAAGATCGTCACCGCCCTGGAGAACGGCGTCAATCCCTGGGCCAGGCCCTGGCACACGGTCCATTACGGGCCGTTTCGCAATGCGCTCACCAACCGCCCGTACCGGGGCATGAACGTGCTCCTGCTCAACCTGGTGGCGCTGTCACGGGGCCATGTCGACCCGCGCTGGCTCACCTTCCGCAATGCCGAACAGTTGGGCGGCCATGTGCGCAAGGGCGAGAAGGGCGCGGCCATCGTCTTCTGGAAGTTCCTGCCCGCCCGGGACCGGGATGGCGAGACACAACCGGATGCGGCCAGCGATGACGACCAGGAGCGGAAGCAGGTCCCCTTTGCCCGCAGCTACACCGTTTTCAACGTGGAGCAGTGCGAGGGGCTGGATCTGCCGCCGCTGGACGCGGAGGAACTGGACGGCAGGGGAGCAGACAACGAACTGGCCGAGCGGGTGCTGGCCTTGGCGCAGCTGCAGCATGGCGGCAACAAGGCCTGTTACCTGCCCACACCGGACCTGGTGCTCCTGCCGAACCGGTCCGCGTTCGAGAACAGCGACTTCTACTACGCCACCGGCTTCCACGAGATCTGCCACTGGACCGGGCACTCGACCCGGCTGAACCGCGTGTTCGGCACCCGCTTCGGTGACCTCGGCTATGCCTTCGAGGAACTGGTGGCCGAGATCGGCGCCGCCTTCCTGGGCGCGCAGACCGGCATCCCGTTCGAGACCATGCGCCATCCGGAGTACATCCACCACTGGCTGCAGATCCTCAAGGGCGACAGCAAGGCCATCTTCACCGCCGCGGCCAAGGCGCAGCATGCTGCTGACTTTGTCCTCGACCAGGCCGGTATTGTCCGTGCCGAGGAAGAAACGCTGCCGGCGGCCGCCTGAATATCGAAAGAAAGCCTGTTAAAAAAAACGGCTGCTCCGACCTCGATGGTCGGGCAGCCGTTTTTGTTGCGGCTTGATGGGTCAAGACATGCAGCCTTTGGCCAAGATAGGAAAAACGGGAAAAAGAGACTACCATAAAACCGGGAGATGCCAGTCAATATAAACAGGAGCAATGTTGACTTTTGGCTTTGAACGGAAAATTTCTACCGCTGCACCTCAATCTCAACAGTCTGACGAATCATGTTGACCACTGGAGTGTAAAGATCCACCTCTGTTTCCGGGGTGCGAAGGGTTATTATCAGGGAGTATCTCGTCTGGTTGCCCCAACGTTCGTGTCGTGGATTTGATTTCCACCAGCCCATAACCGGAAAAATAGCAATATGACCGCGTTGGGCCAACTCAACAGCCGTTCCTTTCCATGTATCGGAATGGATCGACCCAAGTTTGCGAAGGTTTTTACCTAAGGTCCAATTGCTATCACTGGGTGCTGCGCCAGCTGGCCGACCTGTCTCTTCGTCATGTGCGGCACGGTTGATGCGTTGGTGAAAAGCGTCAAGGGTCTCAAGAGGTCTCTTCACTTCAAAGCGAAGGCCATGGCTGGCATAGCTGTATTTTTTACTCCAGCCACGCCGGGCAGGGTTGGGTTCGATGAAATAGGAAAGTGTCACCTTCATTTCAACAGGTGTGTTTTCAAGCCCCGCCAAGATGTCGGTCGGCCACGGGATATCATGCAGGTTTAAATCCCGTGTTACTGTCCGACCGTCTCGTTTATCAAACGGTTGCAAGGTGTCTTGAGCCACCAAAGTAAGAGAGTTGCGGGCGCTCCATAATGCTCTTTCTAGGTTGGGCACGCCGAAACCGCAATATCGCAACAAGCCCTCATAATGCTGCTGTAAACGAAGCTGCGCAAAACGGTTTTTCATGGCCTCCGTCCACTCAGCCGAGTGGATTATTAATGCCCGGATGGTTTCCGGCCAGTAATCGGGATACTGGCTTTGAAGCATGGCGGCAAATCGTGCGGCCAGAGCGGTAGCCGCGCTGGTATCTCCTGTGTTAGCTAAAGGCCGCATCAACTCATGCTGCCAATTCGTGGTCAAAAGATCCAGGCTATCCAAGGAGTCGGCTGATCCGGTCGGGTTAATGGCCATATTGCCACCTTCCATGACAATATCAGGCTTTAGCGGCCAAGGTCTTGACCAGGAATTTGATGTGGTGCTCGATGGACTCAGATCACCTGGCGAGGCTATCAGTCGCCAATCAGGGAACGTACTGGGATCAACAAAATTTTTTTCGGTATAGGCACCAACGGTCAGGGCGTTCCATGATTGTCCTGGATCATGAATTCCCTCGGTCAAATTGTTGGCTGGGTAATAGTGTTGAAAATCTCTGTCTGTGTTGCCGCCGGAAATGATAATCAACCTTTGCGGTTCATCGTCAGCACCGGCACAAAGCGCATCGATGCTGGCCGACCAAGACGAGGGTCTGCCGGCATCGCGAAAATCCGTGGTGGTAACGGCCATGCAAAAGTTTCTTTTTCTTGCAGGTGCAAGGATATCTGCACGACCAATAGCCTCGGCGGTGATGTCGCCATAAAGATGCGGGTCATTTTGCCCATGCGGAGGCAGGATCTTTACCGATTCCAGCCTATGGGAAAGCTGAATCGGACCTTGGGCGGCGAGCATTTCAGTCAGGTCACCATAGGCGGCCAAACCAGCCATTTCGGTTCCATGCCCTTGATGGTCAGCTGTTCCCCAGCCAGGATCACACGAGTCAAGATCGTTTTCGTCAAGAACCGGTGCTAGTAGTGGGTGGGTGTGATTGATACCGGTGTCCAGGATGCAGACTGCAGGGCATCCATCAATAGGAGGGATAATTTGTTCGAGGGCAGCACGCATCCACTCGATTTGTTCAGGGCGGCGCATTGCGGTAAAGAAATCCGCCCTATCCTTCATTTTACGAAGTTCGGCAATACAGTTGAGTAGATTGACGGAGCGGCTCATTTGCGCCTTGGTGCCTTGCACGCCCACCACAACCCTGTCGGGAAAGTGTACAGCCTCTTTCAGAACACGCAAATCCATCTGACGGGCGTGCTCCGTGAAGAAAGTCAACTCCGCTTGGCGCTCTTCGCCTGCTCGAAGCCACACCTCCCACCAGATCGCCTCATCATCCTGCGGCAAACTTTCTGGAGTGTCTGTCCATAATGCCTCAAGAGCTGCCATGCGTATTGAAGCAATGTTGGCAATTAGATCCTGGTTTCTAGGTTTTCCTTTGAGGTTATCTTTTTCCGGATCGAGATAGTCATTCAGCTTTTGGATCAGAATGTCGAGTTTGCCTTCCGGGACAAAAACTGTTGCGAGTGTTTTTCCTTCAAGCTCTTGTACCGCCAAAAGTTCTATTCCGGAACGCTGGGCTTCAAGGCTTTCAAACTTCAGATCAAAATCAGGTTCACTCTCAAACTGGAGATAAATACCGTTTTTGGCGTCAATACCGTAGGCCTTCTGTTCTTCAATAACGGCCTGGGACTGTTGACGGATCGCGTCAAATTGACGGGCGAGGCGTTTGCCATGAATTTCGCGTTGTTGGGGCTTGGGGTGAAAAGTTGGACCTCTGGTGGAGGGTGAGGTGTATGGCTCAGTTGCAGCGGTATGAACGATAAGGAGATGAGAAAGGCGTTCCTGGTCGTTTGTGGGCATTGAAATTACTCGGGTAGGTGCTCTTTGCGTGCAGCCTTTCGGGGAAGATTCGCTTTTCGATCGAGCAGTAATGCCGTGATGTCTTTCTGGGTGATTATTTCTCTGTCGTTGATAATGGCATCCTTAATAGCATCTTCACAAGCTTTGGCAATATCAGCAAAACTCAGGCCTTCAGCGGAGGCGGCGACGCTTTTCCAGAGAATTCGTTTGGTGGGGAAACCCGCAACCTTGTTTTTGATCAGTTCAATGGTCAAGGCTTCATCTGGGAGCCTGAAGTTTACAACATCGTCAAAACGCCGGAACAGGGCATAGTCCAGGATATCAGGATGGTTGGTCGCCGCCAGAATAAGACTGTCCGAATCATCCTGTTCGATCATCTGCAAGAAACTATTCAATACCCGGCGGATCTCCCCGACATCATTGGCCTGACCACGTTGGGAACCGATAGAGTCAAATTCGTCGAAAAAGTAGACGCCCCTGGTCTGGGCTAAGGCATCGAAGATGAGACGCAGTTTAGCGGCAGTCTCTCCCATGAATTTTGTGATCAACCCTTCAAGGCGGACCACAAAAAGTGGTATCCCCAACTCCCCGGCCAACACACTGGCAGACATGGTTTTGCCGGTTCCTGGAGGGCCAACGAACAACATTTTCTTTCGTGGGATCAAGCCGTGAGCACGGAGCTTGGCAATTTGGCGCTGTTCCTTGATGATGCGGGTCAGTCGGCCATGAATATCACGGTCCAGGATAATATCCGACAACCGGAGTTTTGGATACGAGGCGGATAGTAGTGAGGATAGCTCCCCTTTGGGTTGGGATATAGCAATCGGCCGCGCTTGATTCGGTAGCCCCTTTTTCTTTTTAGCTTCGTCGATCAAAGCACGTAGCTCTTGAGCCAGTTTTCCATGCCCCTGTTTCGCTTCGTGGGCGGCAACCTGCATGGCAACTGCAAAAAAATGCGGTTCGTCACCTTCGAGATGCGATTTAAGCAGTGCTTTTAGCTGTTCGGCGCTGGCCATGATGTGTCTTGTTGTTGGATTTTACAGGCACAAATAACTATAGAAAAACAATACCATTTATATGTGAATTGTCGCGAATTTTTTTGAAATTCTTAACGCAAGGAATGAGGACAGATATATTTTTTTCAAGGTCTACATATTTCCAATCAATCTAAACCAAGGCACGGGTGTTCTGAAATGGGTACCGCTCAGCGTTCCCTTACCGGCCCACAGCCGTTTTGGTGCTGCCGCCATGCTGCGTAATACGAGGACGGCACTTGATCTTCACCGCACCCCGGGTGAAGGAATCGTCCGAGGCTTTGCTCGACCAGACATAGGCTTCCCCGGTACCGAGACGGCTCATCTTGTCTGAGCTCAGTTCGCCAAGGGCGGCGTTGGCCTTCTGGATGTGCTTCAGCCAAGCGGGCGAGTTGAATTTGTGCATGATGATCTGCGATGACAGCTCGATCAGAGAGACAGGAACCGATGGCGGGTCCTGAGAAGCGACCATGATGCTGGTCCCTTTGTGTCGCATCTCACGGACGACCTCTACCAGGCCGGAAACCAAGTCATCGTTCTCGATGTACTTGTGGGCTTCATCGAAAACCACCAGTTTGTTGAAGGCGCTTCCCTGGTAGGTTGCTTCCGAGAAAATCTGCAGCATTACCACGAACAGGCCGAGGGCCTCGTCCTTTTCGATGTATTCATCGCGGAGATCCACGATGATCAAACGGCCTGGACGAATCAGATCCTGGAGCCGCTGGCTATCATCAATGTATTCGCTGGCGAACAGCAGACGGGTCCGGGCCAACTCTTTCAGGTGATCGGATAAGTTCGAGTTGTCGATACCTGCTCGCAATGCGTCCAAGGTCAGGTTGTCCCGCAGCCCCCTCATAATGAGATTGATTTGGCGCATATACATGCTCTGGCTGCCAATCGCTCCCATCAGGAATTTCCAGTGTGCTGCCTTGAGTTCAGAGGCAGAGAAGGCAATCGGCTTAACCTCCATATCCGGGTACTCGGCCCGGCGATCATCCACCTTGTTTGCCGGAGTAAGAATCAGCACATCCTTCAGGGCTTCCGGGGTGGCCTTGTAACGCTCACGGAGGACGCTGATCTCTTCATCCACCGAGTTGGCATTGATCATCGAGGTAAACTCCGGCGCATAATCCTGCGTCGGACTATAATGGAAAATGACCGTAGCGAGTGGGCTTGGCAGCTCATTGATGTGTTGGAGCGGCAGGGAGGCCATCTCAATCACCGTTCCAAGAGTGTAGCTCTTTCCCCCGCCTTGAACCCCAAAGAGACTGATTGTGTGGGTATGGTTGAGGTCCAGAGCGACTTTTCTACCGGAAACCTCTCCGAGCAATCCGTACTGGGGCGAGCGCCCATTAACACCGAGCATGATGTCATAGTTGACCTCGGCTTGAGGCGCAGGCTCGGGTACCGGTGGCCCTGATGCTCCAAGCCCGGGTGCAACAGTTGCTTCCGGTTCAGCAGCATCGGCGGCGGGCTCATCGTCCTTTTTTTGTTCTTCAGGAGCAATAATGGAAGGCCGGGGTGTTTGGTCGACAGCTTCAACTTGTTCTTCCTGTTCCTCTTGGGCAGGTGCAGGTGCTTCCTCTGCGGCAGGAGGTGTTGGTTGGATGCTTGGTGTTTCCGGCTCATCCTTCCAGAGATCCTCCACCGTCCAGGACGTTGACCGGGTTCTCTTGGGTGCGATAAAAGCGGCTGTCTCGAGCTTCGGCACGTTCGGTATAAACTGCTCGCTAAGGAGGAGCGTGGTCGGTTCTTCCTCAAACTCGATGGAAACAGGTTTGCGGCAGTTCTCGAGCAAGGCGTGAACGAGATCCTTGCCGATACGGTGAAATTCAATGCCCACCTCGTTGTCCGGAGCCTCGGTTCCGGTCTTGTCGAAGTCAAAGATCAGGGCGCAGCGTCTGAACTGAAGCGAGTAGCCCTGCTCGATGGATTCAAGTAGTCCTCGCGCTTCCTGCGCGGCGGCCACATCAAAGATCCCATAACGCAGGGAACGCTCCAGATAGAACCGAAGGATCTGTGCCAACTCCCGGCTCTTGAGCAACCTGTCCGGGCGGTCCGGCTTTTTCAGGGCCGGGTCGAAATGACGCTGGAGAATACGCTCGCTTTGATTGATTTGGGCGGATATCCGCTCCTTCAGTTGGTTAAAGGCGGCAAAGTCGCCCACCTGCGAATAGCATTTCACCTCGACCAGGTTGCAGGTGATTGTCCTCGTGTGCAGATCCAAATCGAACAATCCCAAATCGGTGCGCTGCAGGCTGATGGCATCATTGACATCGTCTGACTCACCGCTTGAGCGGTAGAGGTCCGTGTGCGCGTCCAACGGCACAATGACCTGATTACTCAACGCGCCCTGATATTCGAGATAGAGCCGCGCCAAGGCCAGGCCAAGTGCTTCCGCCTGTTGCGTGGGTGCGGAAATCAGTTTCAGGGCAAGCTGGCCGGAAAGCGACCGCAGGTTTGCCAGTATCTGAACCGACTGCTCGCCGTCAGCGGACAATCCATGCTCAAGCAGTACCGGCTTCAGCATGGCCTCCAGCTCATCGTTTGAACGCGAGGAGATGATCAGGTTATGGGTCGCTTGGGCGCAAGCTCCCGGTACATAGTCAATCAGGTAATCCGGCCTGTTCTTCCGGCCGCCATGATCAAAAAACTCAATGCCCATATTTCGGTCGATGGTGAACACCCAATCACTGATCTGGTGAACCTCGTAAATCAGTTCTCGGTGGGCCACATCGAGGCCAAGGGTCACGACGGGCACGGCTTTGAAACTGGCACCAGACGCAGCAACCGCCGAGGTCGCAAAACAGAGGTGACGGCTCAGGGACGTCAGTAAATCGAAGCACGCACCATGGTGGTCCTCGCCGAGGGAGCGCCCGACAATCGGCCGCTTATTCCAGAATGTACCCGAATCGTCATCAACGAATTCGGTGTCGAAGTCCTGTATCAAACCATGCAGAGGAGTCACCCCCATCGGTTTCTCGGCAATGGAAAGCTCTTCGGCGGGAAACACATCCAGAAGAACACTAAGGTGCGCTGGGAACGCCTTGGCATTTGCATGGAATTCATGCAGCGCGTGCTTGGCCAGATTCAGCTTGGAGAACAGATGGCTACCGGTTGAAGTTGCAAACGCGTCGGCGGCCTCGTTTACCGTGGTTCCGGGACGGACCATCGATTCAAGCGCCTCACCCAAAACAGGCGAATCGGGATCGGAGGCAAAGAGCCGGATGTCATAGCGCAAATCGGCATGCTCTCGCTTCTGCTGGAGCGACATAAGGGCTTCCGCTATCACCGAACCGGCCCCAGGGTTGAAAATGTTCAGAGATAGCTCTCGCACATACGGATGCTGGGAGAGATAACGCTCGATCTTGTCCGCAATGACCTTTCCGGAAATATCGGTCCCCGCCGCGGAGGGCTCGGCCAAGCCGAGGGCCGAACAGATCTCCGCCATCAGGCCACGGGAATTCTCCTCGGTTGTGGGGGCGTAGAGCGCCCAAAATGCATTCAGGTTGTCCACCGGAGTGAAGATGCGGCCATCCTCGACGGGAATTCCCACCGGATAAGCAGAGGGCACAAGGCCATCCAACAGCGCGGAACGGACGAGAGGGATGTGATCCTTCCCACCTGACTTGATCTTTTCGATCCAATCCTTGCCCAGGGTGACCCAACTGCTCAGCCACACGGCACGGAGCGGATGGGTCGGCGAGACCAGGACAGCCTCTCGGTGTCGTCCCCGGAAGTCCGTCAAGATGACATGAATGGAATCAACGGCCAGTACGTTACGGAGCGCTCGCAGGTGTTGCTGACGCTGGGCGCCAGTCGTCGCCTCGGCCTGACGGATGAGGTTTCTGACCAGGTCAAGGTAGCTTTCAGCATACGCGAGGCATTCCTTTTCCGAGTCCCGGAACGACAACCCCTGCATAATCAGTTCGGCAGAGTCTTTGCGCACCGCGGTAAAAAACCCTTCCCGGGCGGCCAGAAAGGAAGACATCGCGGTCGAAGATGGCAGGGCGAGACTGACCTCGGCAGGGGGTTCGGCGGTATCCAGATTGATCTGCATTCGCCAACCTGATGGATGCTTGGGCTCTGCAAGGATGCGTTGCTCGATGGTTTTGAGCATGCGCGAAAGCGGGATCTGAACAGCGCCCTCACGGCCAAATTTCGCAAGCAGGGTTTCCTGGCGGGAGGTCTTCTTGGAACGCCTGCCCTCGGCCCAGGCGACACCACTGATGGCGATATCATCGGGATCGCGTTCATCGCCCAGGGCAGTCAGTTGCAGCCGGAAACGTGCATGCTCCAGGCTCTGTTCAATGGGTATGGCGCGCTGCGGCGGTTCTTCCTCGATGCTGCCACCAGGCAGGACGTAGAACGGTTCGCTCTCGCAGAAACTTTTAGCGCCCTCGGAGGCGGAATCGGTTTCCAGCGGAATCGGATCGCCATCGGCGGTCCATGGCGTCACGCGGATGAAATGCCATCCTTCCTCGAATTCGACCTTGTTGAGCTTGACCAGGTTGGTCGTGCATTGGGTGCGTTTCGGCGTCCAGGCTTTAACCTTCTTGGATTTTCCCACCGGGCCGTCATTTTGAGAAACGATCTGAACGGTAAAATGATCAAGCCCTTTTACCTTGCCGGGGTGAGGGTTAACCTCGAACGCCAGCTTCATTTTGCGGCGGTCGTTCGGGACCAGAACCTGTTGTCCGATGAGACCGGAGAGTTGGTCGTCTGCCTCATCCTCCTGAACGACAGGCAAATCGGTCTCCAACACGGTCAGCAGAATCTTGTCCAGCGAAAGCTCTTCCTGGAACCTCCATTTATCGAAAGAAATGCTCCACCAGCTCTTGTCGGTCGCGATAGGCGGCGTCCAGGATTCGGGCTCCTGAACATCGTGTTTTTCAAAGAAGGTGAACAGGCGCGACTCCAATGCCTTGTCGCTGAGCCCCAGATCAGCGATACGACCACGAACCGACTTGTGTGAGGTCATCAGACTGCGGACGCTGCCGAGGTTACGGCGAATCTTGCCATTGATCATGCCTGGCTCGGCAAAGAGCTTGAAGTCCGGAATCAACGTCAATTCATACAGACTGGCCCCGAGGGTTTCTCCATCAATCCCATTTTCGAGCGCAGTGAGCAGGTACCGCGCACGGGAAACATCGTCGGCAAACAGCCATCCCTCTTCGGTGAGGATGCCCAAAAGTTCGCGAACATGGCCGACCAGCGTTGCCGGGAGCCGGTCAAGCAGCGAGTTGATAAGGTCCTTGTAGACACCGGTGAAAGCCAGTTCCTCGAAGGTTGCCACGCCGAAAGAGTCCTCGGCGCTGGTGCGGAGTGAGGTCGGTATGAAGACCAGCAAAGGCTGGCGCAGGTCACCGTTCGCGTCAGGATTGCGAAGTTCCACCAGTTTGGTGGATGTGACTCGGAAGGGTTGGCCCTCCTGGTCATGGTTGCCGAGGATAAAGATGTTTCCTTCGGGGCGGGTTCGGCGCAGTGCCTTGCAGACCGACTCCATAACATCATCATCGAGATCGGTGACCCGCATGCAATGGCCTGGGCCACGGTCGCTTAAGGCAGCTTCGATACGAGGGCACAGCAGACCAGCCACCGCCGCGTTCAAAGTATTCTGGGAAAGCTTAGTGAACGCGCTACTCATGCGTGCCTCCCGTTTTTCTCTGTTCCGTCATTTCTCTCAATGGCATAGCGGGGCGAAACTTTCTGGGTCACGTAGGCATCCGACAGGTCCTCATAGAATCCGATTTCACGCAGACGGCGCTTGAAGGCTTCGAGGTTGAGGCGCAGGGCGCGTCTGTCCAGGATGCTGCTGTTGGCCTGGGTTCCCACCGGCAGCCGGTCGATGTGAAGGCCGTAGCGGTTTCTCAAAAAGGCCAGTAACTCCTCGATGCGGACCTCTCGGGTAACGAAACGCCCGCCATCTTGGGTGAGCACAGCCACCTGAAGCAGCACTTCGAGAAGTTTACTACCCAGCACAAATCGTCGAGGACTTCCCTTGGACCGGGATTGGGCCAGCAGGCCGTTCTCTTTGTTCTTCAGTAGCAGAGAGTCCAGGCACTCAGTGATGTACCGGCGGTGATAGTTGCCGCGATATGCCATCAGGATTTCGATGAAGGATTCGAATTCGCCAAGGCCCATGCCAGTGACTTCCCGGATTTCCGGATCGACGTCCTCGTTCCCAGAGGTTGATTCCTCAATCAAGCTTGCCAAACGGAATTTGAAGTAGGCTTGACGCTCAGTCTCGTGCTCAGGCTTCAGCAAGGATAACAAGTCGCCAACGGTGAACACGCCACCCCCGGGGGTAGCCAGCTTGCCCGTCTTCTTGCTCAGGTATTCCGCCATCTCATCAAGCTTCTTGACGACGAAATTGGCCTGCACAAAGGCCGGTATCTGACGAAAGAGGCGGTCAGTGGACTTGCGAGCCAACTCGGCCATATGCAGATTTTTGACGTCGCCCATGTCCACCACCAGCGCCACGCGGTAAGGGCAGCCTTCCAGCGCATTGTCGAGGCCCGGGTTGATCGGGCATTCCTTGGTGGTGCAAAGATCGTTGCCGGAGCGTTGTTTCACCAGCTTGGGCAGCATCTGCAGCAGCTTGAGGTGGTAGAGCGCCAGATGGAATGCCATCAGGGTTTTGAGGTAATCAACCAGCACTGAACGCGGAATATAGGGTTCATAGGCCAGTAGACGCAGAATATCGTCGGCCAGAATGTCGGCCTGCCCTATACAAATGGGTTTGTGGCGATCTGGAGGTGTTGAGTCGCGTAAATCTTGCGTAATTTGTTGGTCAAAACGAAGGAGCGCTTGGGTCTCAACATCAATTTTTGATGAGAGTTCAAATTTTCCAGTTACCGCATCAACCCCAGGGAAAAAGAATTTTTTCAAAGCGTCTCTAGCGCTTTGGCCCCTAGCATTAAACCTAACTGCCTCATAGAGCATCGAATACAGGTGCTCAGCGGCGCCATAGTCCCGCGTATGTTTAGCATTTCTAAATTTGTACGTGTTGCCATGCAGAGGTCTTGGTGAAGCGATTGCTTGATTTTGTTTGCCTCTATGAACAACATCCATCAGATCTGTTTCTATCCATCGGCTAACTATCTCCGGATATTTTGCGAAGCATTGAAACCATTCAGGGTGTTCTAAAATGTCTTCAAGGAATTCTGCTACGGATAATTCTTTCCCCCTTGGTGGACGTCGGCTCGAAAACCCATCATGCCAAAGACGTGGAAATAGCATCGTTAACACGCGATCCATTTCCACGTGTTGCCAATGCAAGTAGCTAACTTTGGGAATCCTAAACTCTTTGTCTCTGCCCTTAATGCTCATGCTTCAGCCCTCCTGCTTACCTTGCCCAGATGCAGGATGCCTTGGTCGTCGCGTCGGATATGGAAGAAGTCGAAGCCGCTTTCAGTGAGGAGTACCTCCTGATAGGGAGCGGCGGATAGGACGTTCTTGAACACCGCCAGGCTCAGGTAGAACCCTTCCTGCTCCTCGATGCTGGGACGGTAGCCGGCGTTGAGCCGCATCAGCATTTCATAGATGTCGAGATTGATGCGCAGGCTGGCCTTGTGCCCACCGCCTCCGTCGTAAAACAGCACCAGCGCCTGCGACAGGCACTCGAGGAAAGGATGAGCCGTTGTTTCCTGTTCGGTGCGGAGGGTGAAATGGTCGCCGTCAAAGAGGCGGTAGCTGCGGATGGTGCCCTTATCCACCTGGCGAACACGCAGTGCCAAGTGGTTGCCCAGCCGAGCCGGATCGCTCAGGCCTTCCCCCCGGTTAATGGCCCGAAGAATGGCGGTCACCTCATCGGCACTTTTCCCGCCTGGCTGCAGGGTGGTCTCCAGGAAGGGATCGATGCTTGCGTAAGGCAGCATCTCCCTCCAGCCGATGTCGCGTCGCTCAAAGAAATGGCGGCGGCGCATGTGCGAAAGGTAATTGCGGTGCTTGGCGATCAATCGAGCGCGGCTCTTCGATGAGTAATCGCGAGGCAGATTGCGGAACAGTATCTCCACCAGATCATCGTCATAGCCGCCTCGCTCCGCGAACGAGAAACGGCTCATAGCCTTTGTCTTGGGATTGAGGAAGCCAAGCTCGCGGTCCAAATCGGGGTTGCTGACTTCGGCCACGTCGATCTCGCGCAGCAAGGCGATCAGCCGGTCATTGGAACCTGCTGCCCCGCCAAGCCATGAGTTGAAATAAAAACCGTCAAGGATGCGGTTCAGGGTCTTTTCACTGCTGTTCTGATAGAGCTGGTGAATGCCGTCGCAATCCTGGGTGCCCACCAGCATGAAGGCCAGCGCCGAACGCAGGTCGCGCATGGTGATATGCAGTCGCCCACGCAGGTGGGTAATGGTGTAGAGCATCTTCAAGCGCAGGGTCACCTTGGGTCCGGCAACCGGGTCCTGGAAGGTCCGGGCGTTATGGTAGGCAAAGCACTTGCCCTTGAGGTCGCACTTCTCGCAGGCCTGCCAGTATTCCTGCTGTGTCATGCGGGCAACCAGCCGCTCCAGAATCGAAGGCTGACCTTCCTCGGGTTCGGCCACCACCGAGCGCAGGTTGAGATTGATGACCGCGATACCGCCTTCCGGAGCGGCCCCGGCCAAACCTTGCTGGATCTGCTTGGCGAGCAGCGGGAACTCCTCTTCGTGCTCAAGGAAGAAATCGACCAGCCGCCCCTCGTTGATGGCGATCAGGCGGGTCTGATTCTCGGGCCAACCGGAGGCGTCCTTGCCCGCGAAGGGGGCAAAAAACTTCTGTAGCACGGCATCGTTGCGCTCGTCGCCCTCATCCTGGCTGCCGTCGTAATTGCTCTGGTAGGTATGCCCCTTGAGCTGGAATACAGCCCCATTCGCGCCGCGCTGCATCTGTGCGCCCTTGCTCTCGGCAAAGGCCTCGAACTGCTGAAGGAAGGCCGTCTTACCGTCACCGGCGTTACCGCTGATGATAACCAGACGGAACTCGCCCTTGAGCAGCGCGGGCTTGAGCTTCTCATCCAGATAGGTCGGCACATAGGTGGCCTTGCCAACTTCGTCGAGGCCACGGGTACCCGCGTTGGACACCTGACTCTGGCTGTAGAGGGTCAGCAGATGGGTGACAAAGGGGTTGGTGTTGGGCTTGGTCGGCTCGAAGCCCAGCTTGGACACCACCTTGGGTCCCGCACCGATCTCGCCGGTGGTCAGCACCGAGCGCAGGCGCTTGACCTCGGCCATGGCGGTCAAGAACTCATCGACAGACGCGAAGCGATCCTTGCGCTCCGGCGCGATCATCATTACCAGCACATTTACCAGCGACGTGCTGAGGTCGGCACAGCCTTTGAATTGCTTGGGATCTTTGGGCTGGATCTTGATCGGCGGCGCGGGATCGTCGAAAGGATACTTGCCGGTCAGGCTTTCGTAGAAGGAGATACCCAGGGCATAGAGGTCGCGGTCCATTCGATCCGAAGCATTCGGCTCGGAGGAGTAATCGTAATCCGGCGGCAGGTAGCGACGCGTGCCGCCACCGCCTTGAACCTCGTCGTTCTCCGAGACCGCAACGTTGAAATCGATGATGCGGACACCCTTATCGGTCCACAGCAGGTTAGAGGGCTTGACGTCCTGATGGTAAACGCCGTGCTTGTGTAGATGGGCCAGCCCATCGGCAGCCTCGCGCACGATACGCACGGCATCATCCAGCGACAGCGCTTCGGCATCGATCAGATCGGAAACATCCAGACCCTCCACATACTCAAAGACGATGTACGGCGTCTGCTTGGCGTCGGCCATGCGGTCTGCCCAGATCACCTTCACCACATGCGGATGGTCGGGCAGATTGGTCAGAGTCTTGTATTCGCGGCGCAGCCGCTCGTACACGCTGCGACGGTCCTTGGTCACCAGCTTGATGACCCGCACCACATCACCCAGGGAATCGAACACCTTGTAGGCCACACCGAAGCCGCCGCTGCCCAGCTTTTTCTGAATGCGGAAGCGATCCGCCAGGATGAAATCCTGGGGCAGGTTCATCAGGTCATCAGGGAGCTGCGGCACGACCATGGCCGGGCCGCTCACATCCGGGGCGGAATCATTTTTGGCCTCGGGCAGAATCAGGTCATCCAGTGCCTTCCGAGCGATGGCCGCGCTGGTGTGCCGTTCCTCGGGGTCGAACTCGCAAAACTTCTGCAGCCACTCGTCGATCCCCTTGGGCAGGTCCGGCTTGTGTTCCGAGGGTTTCATCGGGAACCGGCCGTCGGCCTCCATCATCTGGTCGATGCTCTCAAAGGGCAGCTCACCGGTCAGCAGCTCGTAAAAGATCAGCCCGGTGGCGTAGAGGTCGGAGGCAATGCTGGCCTGGGTCGGGTCCTTGAAACACTCCGGAGCCTGGTAGGCGGCTTCCAGATCATCCACCACCTGATCGGCGATGGTGGAGGTACGGTTCTTGCCCACCCGGGCGAAATCAAAACTCGTCACCCGGGATTGGCCGCCCTTGGTCACCAGAATGGCGTCCGGAGTGAGATTGCGGTGGATCACCTCATGCCGGTGCGCATGGTCCAGGGCCGAAAGCACATCGCGCATCACCTGGAGCTTCTGGTCAAAGGTCAGCGCCAGGGAGGCCTTGTTGATGTGCAGGCGCAGGGCCTGGCCGGGCAGGTCTTCGGTGACCAGCACCACCTTATCTTCATCGTCGGAGACGAACAGATCCTTCACCGCCAGCACGTTGGCGTGGGTCGGCATGTGCGCCACGGCGCGATAGGCGTTGCTGATCTTCTTGAACTCTTCCTTGCGGGCGGCCTCGTCCTGGTAAGGGTCGGCCTGATAGACCCGCAGGCGGGCCATGCCGCCGCTCTTGCCCAACAGGTTGTGCTTGGCGCGGTATTCAGTGTAGCGGTCGGTGCCGCCCAGCTTCTCCTCCACCTGCCAGTCGCGGAACACCAGCGCAGCGCTCTTGGGCTTCGCGTTACCGGTGATCGCCTTGGCAATCTGGGCGTGGAAACGGGTGATGTTCTCCAGTCGGTTGTCGGGGATGCGGCTCGCGTCGCGGAAGTATTTCAGACAATGCTTGAAATCGGTCACGTCCGGGCTATCGATGCCCGCCTGGTCGAATACGGCGGCGTCATCGGCGGTGAGCAGCACGGCCGCATGCACATGGGCCTTGCGCAGCTCGATCAGGCCCTTGTGGCTTTCTCTGATGATGCTGGCCAGGACCTTGGCATGGTGGCGCAACTTCGCCAGAGGCGAGTGGAAGGGTTGCCGCCCCTCAGGATACCACTTGGAGCCATACACATCGATGTTGCCCCGCGTCCCTTTGACATCCACCAGATACACTGCGTGAGAAGCGAGGATGGCGATGTCGATTTCGAACACCTCCTCACCCTGGCGCATCTCGAAGTTGTGAAAGATCAGCCAGCCATCGGGAAGATGATCCCGAAGGAAACCGATGGCTTGGCGTTCAGATTCGTTTGCGGGTTGCCCAATGGGTATGACCTTCGCCATTAGCGACCTCCCTCCTCGATCGTACGCTCGACGAGGGAACGGGCTTCGTCTTCGAAACTTATGGCCTCATCGCGAGCCTCATAAGCCTCCATGACTAAGTTATGGCACTTCTTGCGGACCGCCTGGTCTGGATAAGGTATCGGTAACGAAGGCAAAACAGCATAATGGAAGTCTTGAAGTTTGCTTCCTGTCGAAGCAGAGCGAAGCATTCGGAATGCCGTTTCTGAACGCATGAATGCAAACAGCGCCCCCCGTTCGATCTTTGCTTCGTTTGCAATGACTCTCAGGAAGTGCTGTGAATAGGCTCTCTCCAGCATGCTTCCGGTTATATACTCGGCACGGCAGAATAACTCCCCCTCACCAAGAGTACCTTGGGCGGCCACCAGTATCGTGCCATCAGAAACAAGAACTTCCTCTCCAACTGATACCTTAGCAATCCACCGCCCTTCTGGACGAAGCCAAAAAATCTGCTTTTGGCCAACCAGTTGATACGAGTATTCGGGAGCCGCATCAATTCGCTTGAATCTTGGACCGCTGCGTAACGTTCCTTTCTCGCATATTTCACAAAGCAGCTTGTGCGGACCTTGTTTGATTTGCGAGCAAAGCCGCTCAAATCGAGGACTAAAGTTTAAAGCCCGCAAAGACTTCGAACTTACAGAGGTGGCAAATCCAAGATCACTGCCCCACGAGTGCCACTCTGTTGGGGTGATATCTGTCAGCCCAACAGAATCGAGATAGAGTTCAGTGGCTTCGTTAAGTTTTGCTTGGCTATTGCTTAAAAGGCTTCCCGTGCGCTGGATTAAGTGGTCTGCAACCGCCTCTACTTCCCCCAATCGTGGCACAGGTAAGTTGCTGACATGGTGTGGTTCTATGCTTTGAATTAGCTGATTACCACCGAACCTCAGCTAGCTTGAGCAACCGCTGCGGAACGGGCTGAGTGCGCAAGCCGGCGTGCAGCAACTGATCAACCATCTTGTCCAACTGGAAGCGGTGGTTGAAACGGTAACAGAATTCAGCCAGGTAACGCGGCACATGCCGGCTGCTGAGAGCATGGTAGGTGCCGTGCAGGGCGTTCTTCACGTTGCCGATCACGGTGTTGAGCCACTGGAACACCATCTTGTCGTCATACCGGCCATTCTTGTAGGTGATGATCGGTTCGT
>Ga0265295_1004240_pt1 | contig 19506 bp, 20 predicted proteins | sample Munlansysbiofilm_FD_192503 | JGI IMG/M metagenome (GOLD analysis project Ga0265295, IMG submission 192503) | Leachate microbial communities from a municipal landfill in Southern Ontario, Canada - Methane capture system biofilm | ecosystem: Engineered > Solid waste > Landfill > Unclassified ... | reverse complement strand
ACAGCTGCAGCGCTCATCGGAGGCGCCAGGATCCATGCCCGTCTCGACGAGATCGTCGTCTCCGAGACGACCGAGCATCGATCCGGTCCGTGTGATGACGATACGGTCACCACAACGCACGCTCATGTTGCCGCCATGACTCGACGTGAGACCCGTGTGGAAGATGTCCTCCCCGATCTCACGGAAGATGCGAACAAGCTCGCGATCTATCACTGCCCTGTCCCGTCAGCATCGCCGGAGAGGATACCCTGGTACTCGAGCGCCCGCGCAAGCTTGTAGAAGTCACTGTCTCGATCGATGAACCGGATCTTCGTTCTCATGGTCTCCGGGTCGATGAGTGTGCTAAACGGGACATACTTGAGTGAGAGCTGATCCTCCACGCTCACCATGACACCAGTGAGCCCCTCCTCCACGAGCGCCCGATACGCCCCCACACCAAGCTGCGTGCCAAGAAGCACATCGAACGCGCCAGGCTCGGCGCATCGGACCTCGTAGCCGACCTGCTTACTCCGCACCCTGATATGACGCCCAGTACGAGCCTCGTACACCGATGCCATCTCGCGAGCAAGCGTCTTGCCCACCTGCGCCTCGCCAAGCCGTAGATTACCGTGCCCATCGTCGGCCTTCGGTCGCAGCTCGTCGGGAAGACGATCCGCAAGGCCCTCTGCGATGCAGATGATGCCGTAGTTGCGCCCATCCTCTTCGCGTTTGAGCATGAGATCGACCATCCGCTCGGCCTCGGCACGCACGTCGAACACCCCGTCGTAGTCCTCGACCGAGAGCATCCGGGTCGCCTCTCCGGCGATTCCCGCCGCATACGTCAGCCAGCCGGCCTTGCGTCCCATCAGCTCGAGCACATACCAGACCTGCGTGGAGCGGGCGTCCGCGCCCAGATTGCGGATCGCAGCCGCCGCGGAGTCTGCTGCCGAGAAGAAGCCGAACGTCCAGTCGATACCAAAGTAGTCGTTGTCGATCGTCTTGGGGAGATGGACGATCCTGACGGGACGCAGCCCCGGCTCCTGCTCCTGGAGCTGGACCAGACAGTTCGCCCGCTTGAGCGTATCGTCGCCACCTATCGACACCAGTGCGTCGATCTCGTAGCGCTCGAACGCTGCATACGATGCGCGCAGACGGGTATTCAGCACCTCGTCTTGCGCGTCGGCAACATCCCGCACGGGCATGCTCGGATTGGCACGCGAAGTGCGCAGGATGATGTCCTTGCGATTACGAATCGCCGAGACGTGATCCCGGGTCAGCCGGATGAAGTTGCAGCCCTCGACCAGCGGATGCTCGGACGAATAATCCTCCAGGGCATCGTACCCGTCATAGAAGCCGATGACCTCGATGCCACTGTTGATGAACGAGAGTGCGGCTGCAGAGATCACCGCATTGGCTGCCGGTGCAGGTCCTCCGGCGAACAGCATACCAACACGCTTGATACCGGACCCCTTGCCCACGCGATCACATCCCAATCAAAGTCGTTGGTGAGCCAAAGCTGCGTCGATCAACTGGCCTCGTTGTAGACACCGATGGCACGGAGACGTTGGTAGCGCCGGTCCACGAGTTCTTCGCGGTCCGCCCCTGCAAGCGTGTCGAGCGCGCTTGCGATGCGCGATCCTACCTCTGCTACAACTGTACCAGGTTCGCGGTGTGCGCCTCCCGGCGGCTCTGGCACGATCTCATCGACGATCCCCATACTTAGAAGGTCATCTGCGGTAAGCGAGAGTGCTGCGGCAGACTCCCGAGCCCGAGCGGCGTCCTTATGCAGGATGACGGCGCACATCTCCGGGCTGATGACCGAGTAGTACGAGTGTTCGAGCATGATCATCCGGTCGCCGAAGCCGATTGCAAGCGCACCTCCACTGCCGCCCTCCCCGATGCCCACCACAACCACCGGCACCGGCAACCCCGCAAGCGTCTCAAGACAGCGCGCTATGGCCCACGCCTGTCCACGCTCCTCGTCTTCGAGCCCCGGTGATGCGCCGGCCGTATCGAGGAACGTCACCAGCGGCAACCCGAACCTGCCGGCAAGCCGCATCGCACGCTCGGCCTTACGGAAGCCCTCCGGATGCGGGCTGCCAAAGTTGCGAGCTATGTTTTCCTTGGTGGTGTGGCCCTTGTTGTGCCCGATCACCATCACGCGCCGTCCGCCGAGTGTGGCGAGCGCGGTGAACATCGACTGGTCGTCGGCGTACGTGCGGTCGCCCCGCAGCTCGATGACATCATCGAAGATCCCGCAGACGTAGTCCTCGGTCTTGGGACGCTCGGGGTGACGGCTGACCTGGACCTTCTCCCAGGGGCTGAGTGCCGAGTACAGCGTGGCCCGCAACCGCTCGACCTCACGCTCAAGGTCCGCAAGCTCGGCGACGAGCTCGGGCGTGGCTGCGATATCCAACGCTTTGAGTTCAAGGAGTTTGCCCTCGAGCTCGGCCAGCGGACGCTCGAACTCCATGATGAACCGCGCCATCACGCGTCACCTCCCCGGGTGCCGGCGGGCATCAGGTAGCCGAGCACCGTCGACACTCGCTCGCGGAGCTCGGCGCGCGGTACCACACCGTCGATCATGCCGTGACCCTGCAGGGATGTTGCCGACTGAAAACCCTTCGGAAGTGAGCGACGGATCGTCTGCTCCACCAGACGCGGACCGGCAAAACCGATCATCGCGCCGGGCTCGGCGAAGATGACGTCTGCAAGAACGGCAAAACTCGCGGTCACACCGCCGTAGGTGGGGTTCACGAGCACCGAGACGTATGGGAGGCCGGCCCCCGCGAGACGACCTGCAGCCGCAGAGGTCTTGGCCATCTGCATGAGCGAGAGCATCCCCTCCTGCATGCGGGCACCCCCGGAAGCGACGAGCAGCACGACACCCCGGCGCTCCTCGAGCGCGAGGTCGAACGCCCGGGCGATACGCTCGCCCACGACCGATCCCATCGAAGCGCCCACGAACCGGAAGTCGAGCGCGCCCACGATGACCGGGTGGCCGCCGAGCATCGCGCGACCGGTGATCACCGCATCGGCCATGCCCGTCCTCTCGTAAGCCCGGTCCAGACTCGTGCGATACGGCTTACCTGCAGCAAAGCACAGCGGATCTGCCGAGGTGAGCGAAGCGTCGGTCTCCTCGAAGGTGTCGGGATCGACGATCATCGCGATGCGATCGTGCGCGATGAGCTCGAAATGATGCCCGCAATGCGGACACACGGACATGCATCGGGCCACGTCGCCCTGGTAGAGCGTGCCTTTGCACTGAGGGCAGGAACGCCAGACGCCATCCGGCACTGTCTCGGTCGCATTCTCGGCACAGTCCTGTCCCGAAACGGTGTACCGGCGTCCCTCGCGCTGCTTGAACCAGTCGTTGATCGGCATACTGCTCCGCACTATTGGCGACGGTCAGATGGTAATGATAGCGCGGCACCACCCCGAAGGGCGATGCCGCGCCGAATGTTCACAAGACCTTTGTGCTAGACGGTGTACTCTTTCTCTCCGCTGAAGACCGCAAGCGCGTCCTCCACGCTCCAGTCACCGAGCGTGACGGCACTGATCGCCTTGGTAAGACGCACGGCTTCATCAAGCGAACGCTGATGGATATTGCGGCCGGTGGCGTTACCACTGGCACCACCAACATGGATCTGCTCCCAGAGCTGCGTGAGGAACGTCTGGGCATCGACGGTCGAGCCACCTGCACATACCAGACCCGTGCGACCCGCAGCCGCAGCCGCCTCCTTGAGCTTCTCGGCAGCCGTTGCGTTTGCGTCGGGCTTTGGCGGATTGACCTTGACGAAATCGGCGCCAAGACAGACCGCAGTACCGGCGGCCCCGGCGATGAGGTGCGCATCCTTCTCATCGAGAACAGCACGGCCCCGCGGATAAATCCACAGCACCACGAGAAGACCCATCAAATGCGCGTCGGCGATGAGCTGCCCCGCCTCCTGCAACATGTTCGACTCGTACTCGCTGCCAAGATAGATGGTGTAGCCGATTCCCACGACGTTCGCACCGTTGTCACGCAGGTCGAGCACGGTCTGGATGTCGTAGAGCTGCGCAGAGTACGGATCATCCTGATGCTTGGCCGGATCCGCTGCAGAGGTCTTCACAAGGTGCGTCTTCGAGTTCATCTTCACGAGGTAGTTGATGTCCGGGTAGTCGGCAGCGTACTGCGCGATGAGACCGCGCTGACCTGCAAGCACGCCACAAACGCCCTGACTGCCGATGCGGAAGAGGTGCTCGGGCTCGCCGTCCGCCACATCGATCCCGGGGCCGTAGAAGTCGTTGTTCAGGTGCTCGATCTTCTGATCGCAGGCGAACAACATCAGCCGCCCGGTACCCCGCGTGGCAGCCAGGTAGTTGTCGATGTACGTCTCTCGCGCATCGGCGGGGACGTCGATCGGTACACGGACCTGATCACGGGTGATGCTCGGCATAAGACCCTCCTCGTGGTTCGACGACTGGGAAACGCGGGCATGCCTTTGAATCGTGCGGCACAGGAAGCAGCCCGCACATAGGTTATGCCACCAAGGCGTTCCGCGCTATCACCTGAGTGGCCACTCCATGCGGACGTGCGGTACTCCGGTGCGGCCAGAGGGAAACACACCGCTCACCGTACGCCACCCCAGACCATGGTAGAAGCCCTCTGCCGTACACCTGGCGTTCAGCCAAACGAGCGGCAGCCCCCGACGTCGGGCCTCACGCTCGACCTCGACCATTAGCTCACGACCGATCCCCTGCCCGCGAGCGCTCCCGAGCACACTCACCTGCCGGACATGACCGGAACCGTCGGGCTCGAGTACCAGACACGCGTACCCGACGACACGTCCATCACACAGCGCCGCAAGGTGACAGCGGTCAGCGCCTTCGTCGTCCCACCGATCATCGCGCGGGATCCCGAACGGCGCAAACAACGCCTCGTGCCGGACAGCATGTACCTCTGCCATCCGCAGATCCGTGGCCTCAATCCACTCCAGTGTCCAGGATGTCATCTCAGCCCCGGTATGCATTGGTCATCGGCATTCGGCGATCGCGTCCGAACGCCTTGGCAGTCACGCGAGTTCCCGGCGCAGCCTGGCGTCGCTTGTACTCGGCAGCGTCCACCATGCGCACCACGCGTTCCACCGTGACGGCATCATGACCATCGGCGAGCAGACCTGCGATACCACAGTCCTGCTCGATGTAACCGAGCAGGATGGCATCGAGGATGTCGTAGGGAGGGAGGCTGTCCTGATCGGTCTGATCGGGGCGCAGCTCGGCCGAGGGAGGCTTCTCGATCGTGGCGTGAGGTATGACCTCGCCATGCCGGTTTCGCCAACGTGCGAGTTCGTAGACACTGGTCTTGAGGACGTCCTTGATCGGCGCATAGCCGCCCGCCATGTCGCCATAAAGCGTCGAGTATCCAACCGCGAGTTCGCTCTTATTGCCGGTCGCGAGCACCAACCATTCGTACGAGTTGGAGAGCGCCATGAGTAGCGTCCCTCGGACACGGGCCTGCAGGTTCTCCTCGGAAAGCGTGCCCTTGAGGTCGCCTGCCGCAGGCTCGAGCGTCTCTAGGAATGCATCAAGCGGTTCACCGATCGGCAGTGTGTGAGTGGCGATACCCAAGGCGACCGCGAGTGCATGCGCATCCTCCACGCTACCCGCGCTCGAGTACACGCCGGGCATGAGCACCCCGTGGACGTGCGCCGGGCCGAGTGCATCGGTCGCAAGCGCGGCTACGAGTGCCGAGTCGATACCACCGGAAAGACCGAGCACCACATCGCTGAAACCGTTCTTGCGGCAGTAGTCCTCCAAGCCGAGAGTAAGCGCGCGATAGAGCTCCTCCGGACCCTCCGGAGTCGCTGCGATCGAGCCGACCGGTGCGGCGGCCGAAGCTTCCCCCGTCCCCAGCCCGGCGAATACGATGTCTTCCGCAAACGCCCCGGCTCGTGAGACGAGCGTCCCATCCGGGGCGACCACCATCGAGCGACCGTCAAAGACGAGCTCATCCTGCCCGCCCACGAGATTACAGTAGGCGACCCATACGCCGCTGTTGACGGCGTGCTCCCGAAGCATCGCTTCGCGCTCCCCACCCTTACCCCGATGGTACGGCGATGCAGACAGGTTGAGCACAACGCGTACGCCGGACGCGGCGAGCCGCGAGACCGTCTCCGGGTACCAGATGTCCTCGCAGATGGTAAGAGCACACGGTACCCCGCCGATCGTGACGATCACGTCAGCGACACCGGGTTCGAAATACCGCTCTTCATCGAAGACGCCATAGTTGGGCAGCAGCCGTTTGTGGTAGACGGCGCAGACTGCACCGTCGGCGACATAGGCTGCGGCGTTGTGGAGACCGGCTTCGCCACGCTCGACGAAGCCGATGACAGCCGGACGAGCCGACCGCTCCGCGAACCGCCTCAAGGCCTCCTCGGCATGCTCGACGAAGCCGGCACGCACAAGAAGGTCTTCCGGCGGATAGCCGGTGAGCGCGAGTTCGGGCAGGAGCACAAGATCGGCTCCATCGGCGGATGCGACGGCACCGAGACAGCGCTCGAGGTTGCCGTCGATATCCCCCACCGTTACGTCGATCTGTGCAAGCGCGATTCGCATGCGATGAGTCTACCACCACTGAAGCGCGGTACACTGGACCGGAACGCCAACGAGAGGAGTCTCCATGCGCCCCTTCGCACGAATCACGGTCCTCGCACTCGCACTTGCCCTACTCGCATCGCTGGCCGGATGCGCGACAGGCGGAGGCAGCGCCGACCTTGAGCCGGACGAAAGCCCCATCCCCGAGGGTATGCCGGCGATGTACGAGTTCTACACCACCAGTTGACCCAGCTGCACCAAGATGGCGCCCATCGTGAATGGGCTCAAACCTCAGTACGAGGACACGGTCGCTATCCGGATGTACAACGTCGAGACGAGCGAAGTCGGCAACCAGCTCGCCCAGCAGTACGGCGTGCAGTTCGTCCCGACGTTCGTGTTCGTCAACAGCGACGGCAGCCTGGCCAACACCGTTATCGGTGAGACCTCCGAGGACGGTCTCAAAACCGAACTCGACAGGCTGGAATAGCGACACCTCTCGGCGCCGAACAGCAGTGACAGCTTCCTGTCCGCGGTACTATCCGGCGCCGAGACCAGCCTCCCGAACGATATCCATATCCTTGTCACCGCGGCCCGAGACGGTGACGACCACTGTGGCGTCCGGCCCAAGCTCCCCGGCGATGCGTGGCAGGATCGCGAGCGCGTGCGACGACTCGATCGCCGGAATGATGCCCTCGACACGCGTAAGCAGCGCGAACGCTTCCAGCGCTTCGGCATCCGTAACGGTCTCGTAGCGCACCAAACCCTCGTCCTTGAGATAGCTATGCTCCGGGCCCACACCAGGATAGTCGAGCCCCGCAGAGATCGAGTACGCCTCTAGAGCATGGCCTGATTCGTCCTGCAACAGATAGCTGTAGAAGCCGTGCAGCACGCCCGGTGTGCCCTTTGTAAGCGCGGCACCGTGACGGCCAGTCTCCAATCCTAGGCCAGCCGCCTCGGCACCGATCAGCAGCGGCCTGCGGTCGGCCGGAATATCACGAAGGAACGGATAGAACGTGCCGATGGCGTTACTGCCACCGCCGATGCATGCGATGACCGCATCCACCGACTCGACCGCTTTCTCATCGAGCTGCCCGAGGACCTCTACACCGATCACGCTCTGGAAGTCCCGCACCATCAGCGGATACGGATGCGGCCCCACTGCCGATCCGATGACGTAGAACGTGTCGTCGACGCAGTCGACCCAGTGGCGAAGCGCCGCCGTGACGGCATCAGCAAGCGTACCCGAACCATCTTCGACCGGGACGACCTCAGCTCCAAGCAAGCGCATCTTGTAGACGTTCAGTGCCTGTCTGCGAATGTCCTCGGTGCCCATGAAGACGACGCATTCCATCCCCATGAGCGCAGCGGTGGTGGCGGTCGCGACCCCGTGCTGTCCCGCACCGGTCTCGGCGATCACGCGCTTCTTGCCCATCCGCCGTGCCAGTAAGCACTGACCGAGGGTGTTGTTGATCTTGTGTGCTCCGGTATGGTTGAGGTCTTCACGCTTGAGATAGACGGTGCCAAGACCTACCGCCTCAGCCAGACGGTCGGCCCGGTACAGTGGCGATGGTCGACCAACGTAGTCTTTCAGCAGGTACCGCAACTCATCCATGAACGTGCTATCGCGGATCGCAGCCTCATACACATCTGCAAGCTCCGCGAGCACGGGAGCCACGGTCTCGGGCACGAACGTCCCACCGTACGGGCCGAAGAAGCCTTTCGCGTCGGGCGTCGCGTATGCCATAGCAGCCGATGGAAGCAATACGTCTTTCATACGATCCTCCAGATCATCAGGTAAGGCATCGGGCACTGGCTCACTTAACCCTTGAGCATCGTTCCTGCAGCAAAATCGTAGTCCACCAGCCCACCGCTCATGTAGTTCTCGTACGCAGTGAGATCGAAGTGTCCGTGGCCGGAGAGGTTGAACAGGATCGTCCTATCCTCTCCCGCCTCCTTGGCTTCAAGTGCTTCGTTTACCGCCGCGAGAATCGCATGGCTGCTCTCAGGCGCCGGCAGGATCATCTCGGTCCGCGCGAACTGGATGGCCGCTGCAAAGCATGCCGTCTGGTGTACCGCGATCGCCTCGACATCTCCTGATGCAACGAGCGCGGAAACGAGCGGAGAGTCACCGTGGTAGCGAAGCCCACCCGCGTGGATCCCTGCAGGGACGAAGTCGTGGCCGAGTGTGTACATCATCATCTGTGGTGTGAGCTTCGCCTCGTCACCGAAGTCGTACCGGTACTCGCCCGCGGTGAGCGTCGGGCATGCAGTCGGCTCGACGGCAAGCAGACGTGCCTTTGACAGCCCGTTCAAACGACGATGGTAGTACGGGAACGCGATACCGGCGAAGTTACTGCCACCGCCGATGCAGCCGATCACGACATCCGGCTCGGCTTCGGCCATCTCCATCTGCTTGATGGCCTCCAGACCGATGACCGACTGGTGGACGCACACATGGTTGAGCACACTGCCGAGCGAGTAGTGCGTACCCGGATCCTTTGCAGCGACCTCCACTGCCTCCGAGATCGCTATGCCGAGCGAACCGGTCGACTCGGGATCGATGGCAAGCACGTGCCGACCAGACTCGGTGAGCATCGTCGGCGACGAGTGAACGCGCCCACCGTAGGTCTCCATGAGAGCCTTACGGTACGGCTTCTGGTCGTACGAGACACGGACCATGAAGACCTCGACGTCTATGCCGAACATCACACCGGCCATTGCCAACGCAGACCCCCACTGCCCTGCCCCGGTCTCGGTGGCAAGCTTATCGATACCTTCGGCCTTGTTGTAGTACGCCTGTGGCAGCGCGGTATTGAGTTTGTGGGAGCCAGCAGGAGAGACGCCTTCATACTTGTAGAATATCTTCACGCCGGACGGAAGATCGAGCGCACGCTCGAGCGCCAACGCGCGATGTAGCGGAGACGGCCGATACGCTTTGAGCCTGTCGATGACCGCACCGGGGATATCGATGTATCGCTCCTGACTGACCTCCTGCTTGATGCACTCCGTAGCAAAGAGCACCGACAGTTGCTCTGGGCCCATCGGATTACCTTCAGCGTCCAGCGACGGCGCGAGTGGTTCGGGTAGGTCCGCCTGCACGTTGTACCAGGCTGTAGGCATATCGTTCTCGTCGAGCAGATAGCGGGTCTTCTCACTCATGATCGTGTTCCTTTCGGGTGTGGATGAACGACTCGGATGAACGTGTGAGAACCGATGACCTGACGCCATCGCCGCCCTGCCCGACACCCGATCGTCCGCGCCCTACTGGCACGCTCCTGCGTCTCCATGAGATGCACGCTACACATCGCCTAGCTCCTCTCGGCACTGCCGGAATACAAAAAAGCCCTCGTCCTCAAAGGGACGAGAGCTCTGCTCCCGCGGTGCCACCCTTGTTGCCGATGCCTTCCGGCATCGGCCACTCGTCCTGCAGTACGCTGACCACGTTCGGTCTTGATACCCGGTCCCCTGTATCGGTGGGCATCCGCCGGAACTACTGAGCACGCTCGCTGTTGCTCCGGAGCCTCAAGGGTCCATTCCTGCCGATCGCTCTCGTCGGGTTTCCACCATCCCCGACTCTCTAGGCTTTGCTGATCGGAGTACTACTCCCCATCACAGGCGCTCTATGTGATTGAACCGCACTTTAACAGGGTCGACAACAAGAACGCAAGGGCGGATCCTGAGGCCGGCTCGGTCATCACGCGGTATCATGCACACGACCGTGGACCCTACGAACGGATGATGATGGAGCAGCAGACCGCCAGTAAGACGCTGGTCGCAGCACCCGGCCCACTTAGGACATGGCTGCTTGCGATCCGTCCTAAAACACTTCCAGCCGCAGCATCGAGCGTGATCGTCGGCACGGCTCTCGCCTTCTTCGACGACAGCTTCGCGCCCGGTCCGGCGCTCGCCGCACTGGCGATCGCACTCCTCCTGCAGATCGGCAGCAACCTCGCCAACGACGTCTACGACGATGAGCGTGGCGCAGACACCGCCGACCGGCTCGGACCCACCCGCGTCACCCACACCGGTCTGCTCTCACGCAGCCAGGTGAAGACCGGCATGAAGGTGGCCCTTGGTCTCGCGCTACTGATCGGTCTCTACCTCACGTGGGTGCGCGGCCCACTCGTGCTCGCGATCGGCGTCGCTGCGATCATCGCTGCCGTGGCGTACACCGGCGGCCCTTATCCGCTCGGCTACCACGGTCTGGGCGAGGTGTTCGTCTTCCTGTTCTTCGGACTCACCGCAGTGGTGGGCACCTACTGGGTGCAGGTCGGCGCCACGACGCCACTCGTGTGGCTCATGGCGGTACCACCGGGACTGATCATCACAGCGATCCTCGTGGTCAACAACCTGCGCGACATCGAGCAGGACCGCGCGGCTGGCAAGCACACCGTCGCCGTCCGCATCGGAGTGCGCGCCACCAAGGCCGAGTACGCTGCTTGCCTGGTGGGAGCCTATCTCATCATCGCGGGCGTGGTGATCGCCGGTGTACTACCGACGGCGACGCTTGCTGTCGCGCTCTCGACACCGATGGCCTGGCGTGCGACCAAGCTGGTCTTCACGCAGACCGGCAGACCACTGAACGGCGCACTTGCGCTCACCGGACAGACGGCGCTCGTATTCAGCATGCTCTTCGCATTCGGGTTAGTGCTGGCACACTAACGAGCCGAGCGACGCCAGCGGGTAGAAAGCCGCTCAGCCAACTCGATCACCTCGTAGAGCAGCACTCCCGAGAACGCCATAGCCAGTATGCCCGCGAACATCCGTGGGTATCCGATGCGGCCCCACGCATCCATGATGAACCATCCCAGACCGTCGGTACCGGCGATGGACTCCGCGAGGAAGAGCACCGCCACCGCCGTCCCGGTACTGATGCGCAGCGCGGTGAAGATGTCCGGAAGCGCCGCCGGGAAGACCACGTGCCGGGCGATATCGAGCCTGTTAGCCCCGAGTGAGCGAACCGACAGCACAGCACCTTCGGGCACCGCATGTGCGGCATCACGCGCGGTGAGCAGTATCTGGAAGAAGACGATCGTCGCGATAAGGACGATCTTGGATACGTTACCCAGCCCGAAGATCACGAGCAGCACCGGTAGGAACACGACCTTGGGCACCGGATACGTAAGGAACATGAGCGGAGCGAAGACACTGTCTGCGCGGGCCGAGCGGCCGATCGCCAGCCCGAGTGGCACTGCGAGTGCCGCACCTATCACCATCGAAATACTCACACGCCAGAGCGAAAGTGCCGCATGACCGATCAGTTCGGACAGGTGTGTGGCAAACGCGGGCAGCGCCTCGAGCGGCCCCGGAAGCGCGGGGGAGGCAAGCGCGAGCGAGAGAAACTCCCATCCGAGCAGCAGCGCGAGTACCGCGACAACGTAGCCGACCGGGCGGCTGAGGGGCCTCTTCACCCGCGCACCGCCTCCTCAGCGTGCAGCGCGCCCTCATCGGCAAGGATCTCCCGTAACTGAGCGCATCGTCCATGGAAGACAGGATCGAGCCGATATCCCGGCTCGCCCATGTCCGGGTTCTCCACGACGCCTCGCACGGAGCCTGGCGACGGCGACATCACGACCACGCGCCTACCAAGGAAGACCGCCTCCTCGATGGAGTGCGTGACGAGCACCTGCGCGTGTCCGCGACGATGCCAGAGGTCGAGCAGCACGTCCTGGAGATCTTCCCGGCGCAGCGCATCGAGCGCCGAGAGCGGTTCATCCATGAGCAACAGGTCCGCATCGAGCGCCACTGCGCGAGCAAGACCGACGCGTTGTCGCATACCACCGGACAGTTCTCCCGGATACGCACGTGCGAACTCGCCGAGACCGACGCGCTCGAGCGCCTGCCGGGCGTGCTGCCGGGCATCCCGACGACTCGCGCCCCTCACGCGCAAGCCGAGCGCAGCGTTATCCTCTGCAGTCTTCCAAGGCAGCAGTCCGTGCTCCTGCAAGATGAGCGAGGTCGCCCGACGCGGAGCCGTTACCAGCCCACCGTCAACACGCACCGTGCCGTCAGTAGGCGTGAGCAGGCCAGCAGCCAGCAGCAACATCGAGGACTTCCCGCAGCCACTTGGCCCGATCACCGCGATCGGCTCACCGTGGTCCACGGAAAGAGAGAACCCCTCGAGGGCCCGGACTGTACGGTCCTGGCCCTCATAGTGGAGCGAGATATCGTCAAGTGAAAGAGATGTCATCCCGTGAAATCTACTCCCCGAGTAGGTCCACCGGCGTGAGCGCTGTCGTGAGGTACCCACGATCGCCCATCCAGTCGAGGATCGCCTGCACCTGATCGACTGTCGGCGGCTGGGCCTTCGGATAGCTGCTGACTTCGTAGGTCTCTGCCAGTGCATCTGGAAGACCAGCCTTCTTCACGAGCGTGACGCGGAAGTCATCAGGAGTGGAGTCCAGGTCATCCACCGCAAGATCCCACGCGCGAAGCAGCGACTCCAGCGCAGCTGCACCCCCGGGCGACGAGGTGTACTCCCGGCTCACCGCAAGTATGCTCTGCGAGATGTTCTCCGTTGCGCGGGTATCGTCTCCACCCTCGACGATCGTCGCGCCCTGCAGCTCGGCAAGCGTCACGAACGGTTCGGGCAAAGACGCTGCTGAAAGCTGCCCGGACATGAGCAACTGGAAGCGCACGGGCATCTTCGGAATCTCTTCTTTGACCACGTCGGCGGCGTCCACACCAGCTTCGGCCATCAGCACGTCGAACACGTACTCCGTGATGGTCCCCGCGGCCGTACCCACCGGCTCACCTGCAAGATCCTTGAGCGCCGTGATGCCGGAGCCGGGCGCAGCGACGATCGCGAAACGACCCTCATCGGTATCTGCACCGAGCATGACCGTAGGGATCACGACCGGCGTACCGGACGCATGTAGCTTGGCTGCGACGATGATGTCGGTCATGAGAGCGTCGACCGAGCCAGCCGTGAAGGCGGCCTGGCACTCCTGCGCGCTCTGAAAGGTCACGATCTCGACATCGGAGAGCCCTGCGTCAGCGAAGTATCCCTGATCCTCGGCTACCCACAGCGGCAGTGCATCCTGCGTCGCCATCGTGCCGATGACGAGCGCGGAGGGCTCGATCGCACCGGTATCCGTCGCAGACGGAGACTCCTCAGCGGACGAGCAGCCGCCAAGCGAAACAGCCGCGACCAGCGCGATGACGGTAGCAGTACGGACAGCAACTCCCCTGCTCATATATCTCGACTCCCCTGTGCTCGCAGATATGACGACATTGACGACGTATGAGTTTACACGGTTCTGCCGCATCGCCGGACTATGGTGTCTCCGGCGGCTCCGGGGACATGTACTGCGGGTCTCCAAGACAGTAGAACGACCCATCCCGCGACCCCACATAGATGCGCCCCTGCCAGACGATCGGTGTGGACTCGAAGCTTCCCGCAGAGAAACTCGCGACCTTCTCGATCCCGACCGTCCACTGGTTACCCGCGCGATCCTTGAGCGGCACACCGTCTTTGGACTGGTAGTCGATCTTGAAGACGTTCATCGTGGCGCCGTAGCCACCCTGGATGATGTAGTCGTCCACCATCAGCGGTGTCGAGATGCCGCCTCCGACGTTGTGCTTGAAGACGACCTTCGGCATAGGCACACCGGACTGCCCCTGTGGGCCGGCGGTCGTACCGTCCGTCTCATCCTGCGAAACGACGTAGAGGTTGCCATCGATGGCCGTGAACGCGGCAAGTGCGGGGCGCAGCGTGTCCGATCCGTAAGAGTCGTTGACCGCGACCGACCCGATCACACCCCCCTGCCAGTCCGCGAACATCTTGTTGCTCGTCGGGAAGAACCACACGATCGCATCCTCCCCCGGCTTCCGCGGATCGAGCTTCAGAACGCCACCGTTGCCCGGGATGTACTGCTTCTCCACAGCTTGAAGGATGTGTCCGTCCGACGTGGTGACCGGCGAGCCGTCCAGATCGGAGCCGATCCAGTGATCCCATACGACCGAGAGATCGTCCTTGTCGAGCCCGTACACGTGACCTGCACCCGACGCGATATAGATGGTATCGCCGATGACCGAAGGCGAGCTCTCGAGCACGAGATTACCGCCGTGGGATGACGCCCGTGAGTCGCCGACCAGGACCTGCTCGGCTTTGATGATCGGCCAACGGTGACCGTCGCGCTCCTCCGTTTTCGACGGATCGACCGCGTACACGTGCCCCGTCTCGATCGCGACGTAGAGGGTGTCCCCGATCATCACGGGACTCGAATCGGCATCGCGGCTGTAACTGCGCGTGACGGGCGCCGTAAGCCGCCACAGTTCCTCGCCCGTCTCGAAGTCCACACACCGCACAGGTGCGATCGACGGGTCCGACATCGTACGAGGGAAGCCCCTGCGAGACCCGCACACGACAGCGAGCTTTCCTGTCCCGGGCATCCTGAAGACCGTCGGACTGCCCTTGATCACATCATCGAACGTGTACGCCCACAACTCTTCACCGGTCTCAGCGTCGATCTTCACGAGGTCGTGGTCGAACCCACCCACGAGCAGATAGAGCTTTCCCTCATCGCGCACGAGCGCGGGCTGTCCCGTCCACCCTGTACCCGCCCACTGCACCGGGCCGCTCGAGCTCGCCGTACCCCCGGTCGTGCCCGAGCCGATACGCGTACGCCAGATCACCTCGAGCGTCTCGGGTACCGGACCGACGCCGTAGAACCGTCGTGTCTCACCTCCGAGGAACGAAGCGATCTTTATGCCGTCCACGTCCGGGTCCGGCCCATCGGGCTCAGGAATATCGATGGTGACCGTGGGTAGGATCGACTCCAGCGCGGGACGAACCACGGACTCCACAGCAGGTGACTCGACGGGTGCGCATCCCGGCGATACACAGCATGCCGCAACGACCAACAGTAGTAGCGCACCTCGCACTTTGTCACGCGCTTGCACGGGAGCCCCCTCCGTCGATACAGCCACCAACGCGCCTGCTCATATGACCTGCGTGCATTCTATACCGTGCCCCCGACATCAGAGTGAAGAGGTATCCACCGGAGCCTCCATGAGATCAATACGAGGCGCACGCGGAGCTGACGGCCACCCGGCAATGTTCGGCGCCGGGACATACGCAACCCCCTCCGCACCAAGCGCCTCGCGTAGACGCGCGATGCGGCGCATCTCCGGATCGTCCTCGGGCGCGAACCCGAAACCAGCCCAGCAGAAGAAGAGTTGCGAGTAGGCGTCACCCGCAGTAGGCACGTGATTGTTGCGCTCGAGCACCTCTTCGATGCCCCGCAGCATAGAGCGCGGATCCCTGAGCAGCAGCATGCCCTCGGCATCGTTCTTCTCGGCTGCGGTCCAGGCAGCTTCGCGGTGATACCATGCAAGCAGTTCCGTGACGATCACCGCGACACCGTACACGAGGAACGACCCCAGGACGGTTGCCACCGTGCCCCCGGATCGGACGCGCGCGAGTTCTTCGGCGATCGAATCGCCCCCGTCAGGACAGCCTAGGTCCCGCTGAAGATCGCGCTCGCGCATCCCCCAGACGGGGCCCACCAACGCAGAGACCGCGGTTGCCCACAGCGTGTCGAGCGTCACCACCCGCGCGATCAGATTCGCGAACACCGCACGCTGGCAGTCCGTGTCAATCCGCTCGAGCAGACCGCTCGTCACTCCGATACGGACATGCTCGATCGAACGGCCGAGCACGAAAGCGTTCACACTCGGCGTGTCGATCACGTAGAGCTGAGGAACCTTAGGCAGACCCGCCGCCAGCGATATATCGCGAAGCGCGCTTTTCGTATCGAGGAGTGACCCACCGGGAACGATACGCGCCCTGAGGCGCTTCAAGAGCCGCAGCTCGGATCCCGAGAGTCGGTACAACGACCACACTGTCGTGAGCACGAGCGCCAACGCAAGCCCCACCCCGCCCGCTCGCATCGCGAATGCGAGCGGATCGACCGCGCGGCCTACGAGCACAGAACCGCCCTCGACCGCGAACACGAACCCTGCCACCGCAGCAAGCAGCACCACCAGTGTAGCCGCAGAAAGCGCGATCGCACCGATGAACGCCGTCATGAAGCCGATGAAGCGCCATTTGTTCCCGGCCACGCGCGCCTGGAGCGGCTCGATCCGCCCGGCACGCACCCCGGGCGCGACGGCGTTGGCAAGTGCCGGCGACGGACGCCGCGCCACTACCGCCTACTTCCTGCGACTGTCGAGCTCGGCGGCGAGATCCGCGGGGGTCAGACCCTCGCGCACCATCACCACGAGCAGGTGATAGACAAGGTCGCCGATCTCGTAGCACAGGTGATCGAGGTCAGCGTCCTTGGCGGCCATGATCACCTCGCCTGCTTCCTCGGCGATCTTCTTGAGGAGCGAGTCCTGCTTGCCGGTGAGCAGCCGCGTCGTGTAACTCCCCTCGGGAAGGTCACGCTTACGCTGCTCGAGCACCGCGAAGAGACCGTCGAGTGATGCGCCGATGGCCGAGGGGGACGTGGCGACGGAAGCCGTAGGGCCTGGCTCGCCCAGGATGCGATAGAAGCAGCTATGCTCACCCGTATGGCACGCGCCACTGCCGGTCTGGTCGACGATCACAAGAAGGCAGTCCGCATCGCAGTCGTAGCGGATCTCACGCACCCGCTGGACGTTACCCGAGCTCTCGCCCTTCTGCCAGAGTTTCTGGCGCGAGCGGCTGTAGAACCACGTGAGTCCCGTCTCCACGGTCCGCGCCAACGCGTCTGCGTTCATGTAGGCGACCATCAACACCTCGCCGGTGCCATCCTGTTGGATCACGGCGGGTATAAGGCCGTTGCCGTCGTATCGCATGTCCTCGATGCCGAGGATGTCGCGCTCGATATCCACTCGTACCTCCGGTTCCGATGTCAGACGTATTGTAGAGCTCTTCATCAGCTCTGCATCTCACTCACCCTGCGTCACGCCGTGCCACTTCCCATCGATCGACTCGATCACGATCTCGGTCACACTCGTGATCGCACACTGCTCGGCACGTATGCCCGCCCCCGAGCTTCCGTGGTGGCGCATGATGACATCGAGACCATGGAGCTTCTCGCTCTCCTCGAGGAGCATACGCGCGGTGCCGTAGCCGATCACACTACGGAAACGCGACGTGTAGCCGCACGGACTCTCTGCTGGAACCACTTCGCCTTCATCGGTCTCGAAGCACACCCGCGTACCGCCTGCGACGGCTGTGATCCGACGGCCCTCGCACGGCCCGTGCACGTAGATATGTTCACCGTCGTAGCCGAAGTTCACCGGAACGACGTACGGCTCCCCACCCTCGATCAGGCCGAGCCTGAGCACCTCGGCACGGCGCAGAAGCGCATCGCACTCCCCTGCCGGCAACCGGTGATCTTCGCGTCTCACGGATCCTCCCTTTCGACATCCATGCAGCTCACAGCCGCACCGGAACCCCGTGCGACGCCATTGCTTCTTTCACCTGACGGACAGTGAACTCACCGAAGTGGAAGACGCTCGCAGCGAGCACCGCATCCGCATCCGCCTCCACCACCACCTCGGCGAAGTCGTCAGGCTGCCCAGCTCCACCGCTCGCGATCACCGGGATGCTCACCGCGTGTGTGACCGCCCGGGTAAGCTCGATATCGAAGCCATCCTTCGTGCCATCACGATCCATACTCGTGAGTAGTATCTCCCCTGCACCGCGCCGCCCGGCCTCCCCGGCCCACGCCACCGCATCCAAACCAGTGTTGGTCCGTCCACCTGCCACGAAGACCTCCCAGCGCGCAGGCGATGAGCCCAGCACCCGCCGGGCGTCGATCGCCACGACGATGCACTGTGAGCCGTAGATGCCGGCCGTCGCGGTGATGAGCGAGGGTTTCGCGACCGCCGCCGAGTTGATCGCCGTCTTGTCAGCACCCGCAGCGAGCATGGTCCGGATGTCGGCCGCCGAGCGCATACCCCCACCGACCGTGTATGGGATGAAGACCTCCTCCGCAGTGCGTGCGGCTACCTCAAGCATCGAGGGACGTTCCTCGTGCGTGGCGGTGATGTCGAGGAAGACGACCTCGTCAGCGCCCTCACGGTCGTAGATCGCCGCGAGCTCCACGGGGTCGCCCGCGTCGCGCAGGTCCACGAAGTTCACACCCTTCACGACACGACCCTCATGGACGTCGAGGCACGGGATGACGCGCTTGGTGAGCATCGGGCCTCAGCACCCCTCGCGTACGACGGCGAGTGCATCGGCAAGCTCTATGGTGCCTTCGTACAGCGCACGACCTATGATGACACCCTCTGCGACCGGCTCACCGAGCTCCACAACCGTACGGACATCCGCGATCGATGACATGCCGCCACTCACCATGACCGGGAATCCCGCGCCTGCGGCGACTGCGCGGTACGCGTCGCCGCTGATGCCGGTACCCATGCCATCGCGACTGATGTCCGTGTACACGAGGTGACGGATTCCGCAGTCTGCCAGCTCGGCCACCAACCCAGCAGCGGGCACGCCGGTCCCCTCACGCCAGCCCGCGATCCTCACCTCACCGTCACGCGCATCGATTCCGGCCACTACTGCATCGCCGAACCCCGCCACAGCATCGGCCACGAACTCCTCATCGGTCACGAGCTTCGTGCCGAGCACCATGCGCGAAGCACCCGCATCGACAAGTCGTCGCATCGTGTCCAGCGTGCGGATGCCGCCACCGGCCTGCACGGCAAGCCCGGTCGCGCGCGCGATGCGCTCGACGATCGCGATGTTGCCCGGTACACCGTTCCGCGCGCCGTCGAGATCGACCACGTGAACCCACGTCGCACCCGCCTCGGCGAACACACGCGCCTGCGCGACCGGATCCTCGTTATAGACGGTCACGCGGTCGTAGTCGCCCTGCGCGAGACGCACCACCCGTCCGCCGAGCAGATCGATAGCGGGAAACACGATCATGCGTCCACACGCTCCTTTACGATCCTGCCGAAGTTGCCGAGCAAGCGCAGGCCAGCCTCCGAAGACTTCTCGGGATG
>Ga0265295_1004237_pt1 | contig 19511 bp, 15 predicted proteins | sample Munlansysbiofilm_FD_192503 | JGI IMG/M metagenome (GOLD analysis project Ga0265295, IMG submission 192503) | Leachate microbial communities from a municipal landfill in Southern Ontario, Canada - Methane capture system biofilm | ecosystem: Engineered > Solid waste > Landfill > Unclassified ... | reverse complement strand
CCGCAGCTTGATCAGGCGGTGATGAAAATACAATCCTCCTTCACCCCCTCATTGCAAAAACGCACCAACACACTCCCGCCTCACTCCCCTTTCTACCAGAACCTCAATCAAACTCAGAGGCCTGAGCCTGTCAGTGCTTTCAGAAATGTGTTAATTCTTGAAAATGATTTGCTGGAATGGAGGTAAGGCTGTCTGTGAGACTGTCAGGCATCAAGAGCGAATGCTGAACATGCAGCCAGTTTCATGATTGGCACAGACAGACAGTCTCCTGACATCTGCTTCAAGAGAATAACGGCGCAGGTATAAAGAAAGAAGAACAGACGCTGCATTTCTTCTGTCGGCTCCGCAGTTACTGCAGGGCGAAGGTAGCCTTGAGGATAATCCCAAAAAAGGATTTTTTTTAGCATCTTGCGGATGCGTACTTTACCTTGAGATCTGGCCACCAGTGCACGCAGTCACAGGCTGATACGCGGCTGATTGATCGCTTTGCATGGAGCCGCGAACAGACTTGATGGTGTCCGGGAACGTCAGAAGGAAAATCGCACACCGATATTCCATGTCATGCCACTGAGATCGATATGAGAACCCCGGCTCCCGCTTAACTCATGAAACCGATACACAGCCTCTCCAAAAAATGAAGCAATATGAAAGGGGGTCCACTCTACTCCCCCGCCGAGATATCCACCAAAGCTGGAGTCCACATCACTTCTATCAGCATCAGCATACACAAAAGATACACCGGCGAGGGCATAGGGATCTATGCTCATTCCGGGCATTAGATGCGCCTGCAGGCCGACGTCAAACGGAATCAAGGTAAGCTCATCGTTGCCGTCAAATGTGCTGTCTTTGACGAAGTGGATGCGACTGTCGAGTCGTATATAGTCGCTAAAAACAGGCACTCCCAGACCAATTCCAAAGCCGGCCTTACCGTCAATATCACCTTTGTCCCAATAACTGGCAAAACCGTAAAGATCGATCGCCAGTGCAGGCGAGCTGAAGATAAAAAATGCGCATATCAGTCCAAGCAAGTGCATTCGTTTTTGTGTATACATGACAATCTCCCTGCAGATATCAATTATTTAAAATAGGTTACTCTACGTTTGCGGCCTCAAAATCACATCTCATCCATGACTCACATACAGAATCGTAACGGTCATTTTTTTTCTGTCAATAGATTTTATAGTCAAAACAGAATGTTGAATGAGATTAATTCAAGAGGCCCTGTTGAGGATGTTGTAAGGACACAGATGGAGTCAATCTTCCTGAAGTTTCAGTTTCACGGTCGTTTAAGCACCTAATACGGATGAATTCTGCATTCAAAAGGAGAGACTGGAGACGTTTTTATAAATAATCGTGTTGTTACAGTTTACCTGTGACAGCTTTATGTACAAGTTTTTATCTGATGGAATACAGGTATACAGTACCTTTATTTTATTGTACCTGATAGGAATGGAAAATATTCTTTAATGCATCGTGTCCTTGTAATTAAATACTATGTCATATAATCTTTCAGTTGTTGGTTAATACATTCATCAATGAGTTATGACGAATAAAAATATAAAAACATCGCAGAAAAATACTCCTGGAGCACTGTATGTTGTTGCCACTCCAATCGGTAATCTGGAAGATATAAGTGTGCGTGCTGTTCAAATCCTCTCTACGGTTGATTTGATAGCATGTGAAGATACCAGACACACTCGTAAACTCTGCCATTATTGTAAAATTGAGACGCCTCTTTTTAGTTATTATCGTGAAAGAGAACAAGAGCGGTCGGAAATACTTATCAATTTGCTTGCTGCCGGGAAAGATATTGCTCTTGTTTCCGATGCAGGCACCCCGGCTATCTGTGATCCTGGTTCGATTTTAGTGAACAAGGCCAGGGGCTCAGGTATCAAAGTTGTGCCCATAGCCGGGCCTTCTGCATTGACGGCATCACTTTCAATTGCTGGTTTAACGGATCCTCAATTTTTTTTTGGCGGCTTTCTTCCTGCCCGGAGTACTGATCGGAAAAAATTTTTAAAGAACGTCTCTTCATTGCCATATCCACTCATTTTTTATGAAACGCCCCACAGGATTTATGATTCCCTTCTCGATATGGCTGATGTTTTAGGAAAACGTCGCATACAGCTGTTTCGGGAGTTAAGTAAGATACATGAAGAGCACTTGGAGGGAATCATTACTGATCTGGCTGAGCGGGTCAGGGAAGGTGTAAAAGGTGAACTGGTCCTTGTTGTTCAAGGTGCGATGCCCACAGCTTCTGAAAAACCGGAGAGTATAGAGGAACTTATACTGTGGCACCGCGATGAACTTCAGACGAGCCTTAAAGATACGGTGCGTAACATCGCCTCAGATCTGGATATACCGCGCTCTTCTGTGTATAAACGTGCCCTCGCGGTATGGAAGAAGTCGGATTAGCAGGTTGTTGAACCCTATAAGCACGAAACAAACCCCTCTTGTCCGGGGACTTCTTTGATCCTGTCTATACAATCATCGTGACTGTTCGACGCGGCGATCAACTCCTTTTTCAGATAAAGAGCCGTGGATCTCGATTCAAGAGATACCATTTGTAGTACAGGTGAGATATCTGTTGGTCAATTCACGCGTTGTAAGTGGATCGACTTATTTTTTTGTACGATAATCATGGCGAAAAGAATGATGACGATACCCAACAGGGTTTGGGTGTCCGGATAAGTCTGATATAGGGCCCACTCAATAAGGACAATAATTGGAGGATAGAGATAGGAGTAGGCCATAACGCGTGTTGGTCCGATCTCAAGTGTGGCCCATTGGGAAATGAAAAAGGTGATGATGGTCGTAAACAGTGCCAGGTATCCGATACCCAACCAGACAACCAGGGGTACGGTATGCCAGGAAATTGTCGGCAATTTTGGTATGTTGAAGAGCAGAAGCCAGACGCAGCCGGTTATCATGATCCACAACGTCATAACAGCCATTGGTTCGCCCCGATGGAGAAGTTTCACCAAAGGTGTGTAGAATGCCATCAGCAGGCAGGCAATGAAAAAATAGACATCTCCTTGATTGAAACTCAACGCCTGCAACTTATGCACATCACCTTCACATAACACCCAGATTGCTCCGGTCATGGCAAACAGCAGGGCGAACAGCCGATGGCGGCCCAGTCGTTCACGAAGCAGAAACCAGCTGTAACATCCGGAAATTCCCGGAACAGTTGTAAAGATAACACTTGTGTTAAGCGGGGTGGTGATCCGTAAAGATAAAAACATCATCCAGAAAAAACCAACAAGAGCACCACTGATTAAACTGTATCGTCCCAGTGCTTGCCAATCCGGCAGGCGGATTCCATATCGTAAGCCGACGTAAGGGATAAAGAATGCACTGGCCAGAAAAAAACGAATTAAAGTTAAAACTGCCGGATCGAGAAACGGTGTGATTATTTTGCCGACGACAAAGGATGTGGCAACCAGAGTTGCGGCAAGCACCATGCAACTATGGACGATCCAAGAGGGAAAAGTCGTTGTTAGAGGTGTGGAATGGGCCATTGGAGATGCTTGAGGAGTTGTGGGTGCAACTCTCCATTACTGGCAAGGGTTTCCGGATAAAAAGGAGAGTAGGCGTCTCCTGTGAATGTGCTCACCATCCCGCCAGCCTCTTCAATAAGCAGCCACCCGGCAGCAGTGTCCCATGGCTGCAAATGGGCTTCATAAAAGCCATCAAGGCGACCGCAGGCAACATAGGCTAGGTCAAGTGCTGCTGCTCCGGCCCGTCGGATATCGCGAACATTGGGGAGCAGTGATTGAAGCTGCTGGATCACCTCGGGCAGACAGTTTTTGATGTCATAAGGAAAACCGGTGCCAATGAGGGCTTCAATAAGTTGTTGGGTTTTGGTTACATGGATAGCTCGATCGTTTAACCAGGCCCCTGACCCCTTGACAGCAGAGAAGAGTTCGTCCTGGAAGGGTGCGTAAATGACCGCTATTTCTGGAATGTCTTCATTGAGAAAGGCAATGGAGACGGCAAAGTAAGGAAATCCATGGGCAAAGTTGGTTGTGCCGTCAAGAGGATCGACGATCCAGAGCTGTTTTGTGGCTAAAAGGTGGCTTTCTGTCTGCTCCTCAGTCATGACTGCAATGTCAGGAAAATCTTGTTTCAGGATTTGAACAATGATTTGCTCTGCAGCAATATCTGTTTCCGTGACAAGGTCAATCGCTCCTTTCATGGTGATATCATGTGGTTTATTTAGATTTCCACAGATAAATTTTCCAGCGGTTAAAGCAGCCTTGCAGGCAGAGGTAAGCAGACTCTTCTGTCTGGTATGGGTGCATTGCGATAGCAGATTATCTATTCTGTTCATGAAGGACCTGTACAAAAGTGATACTGGAAGGAGAGTCAATCTTTTTTTCTGTGCGCGACTCTTTTGATGTCTTTTCTTTTATGATGTTAATATCTTTCGGGGTTAAACTCTTCTGAAGATGTTGAGTGTATAGTCGACAATATGTCGTTTGGTGATCACGGGATATTGATCTGCAAAGGTGTATTCGTTTTGCAGTCAGTTCATTGATCTGATGGAGTTTATCACCAAAAACAACATGTAATTCCTGAACCTTCAACCTGAGATGTCTTTGCAGGTCATAAAAGAAACTATGGAATAGTCTGTGGTACATCAGAATAAAGAAAAAATACTGTAGATCAAAGGAGAATCAACAGGATAATCCCGAGCGATCATTCATACATTTGAGTAGTTTCCAAAAACTCTTTTATGATGGAAAGAGGAGGCATTTCACTGCTCTTTCGAAAAAATGACAGAAAAGAGGACGTCGGATTACCTGGGCCGAAAAGAGTGTATCCTTCTGAGACTCATGCATTCCGGGAAAGGGGTATCAGGGTAGCCTGGAAGTCTGTTGTCGTTTTTTTGTTTATGGCCGGCACGGACAGATCCGGTCTGATGAGCAGTTTATACTGTTGTTAGCAGACCTTATCTGACCAGAGCGAACCTTTTGAATATTTCGTGTATGTTTCGGTATTGTCGGACATGTTCCCCATCATCGGGAGACAAAAAGTACAGTCCAGCCATTTTTTTGTTTTCTGACATAAAGTTAAAGAACAAACAAAACCTTGGCAACACCTGGCATCCTCAGTCAGTCTGTTCTTTAATTCTTCTTTTAAGGGTATGCACAGTCTATGTCGCTCCCTTTCAGCTTTTCCAGTCCATGCTCAAGGGCAGGTAAAACAGCTCGCAGGTTTTCCTCAACAGCCTTTGGGCTACCAGGAAGATTGATGATAAGGCTGTTTTTGCGAATGCCACCAATCCCCCGTGACCAAACTGCCTGAGTGGTTTTTTGTAAGCTGGCCTGCCGCATGGCTTCACCAAGTCCGGGGACCTCCCGGTCGATGACTGCTCTGGTGGCTTCGGGAGTCTGATCCCTTGGTGAGACTCCGGTGCCTCCGGTGGTTACGATCAGGTCCAGTTTTTTGTCATCCACCCAGGCAATTAAGGTCTGCTCGATCAGTTTCTTTATATCAGGTAGAATTTGATACATGACAACCATGTACCCATTTTCCTGAAGGATTTCTTGAACCCTGAGCCCGCTGATGTCTTCCCGTTCTCCGCAGGCTCCCTTATCGCTCAGTGTTAACACACCGCAGCGAAACGATCGTAACAGTTCGGACATTACTCTGCTGTCTCTGCCTTGTACTCAGCAATGATTTTTTCAGCAATCTGGCCCGGTACCTCTTCATAATGGGAGAATTTTGTTGAAAAAGTTCCGCGCCCACCGGTCATTGATGTCAGATCTAAGGCGTAAAGCAAGATCTCTGCCTGAGGGACATGAGCGTTAACCACCTCATACCTGTCTTTCGAGTCCATGCCAAGCACGCGACCGCGCCTGCTGTTGAGATCGCCCATGACATCTCCGACAAAATCCTTTGGTACGCGTACTTCAATCTCCATGATCGGCTCTAAAAGCACGGGATTCGCCTGAATCACCCCCTTTTTAAAGGCAAGCGAACCGGCAACTTTAAAAGCCATTTCAGAAGAGTCGACCGTGTGGTACGAGCCGTCGATTAAGGTTACCTTTAAGTCGACAAAGGGATATCCGGCAATAACTCCCCGCTCCATAGCTTCGATGATACCTTTTTCAACTGCCGGACGATACTGCTGAGGAATAACCCCGCCGACTATTTTATCGACAAACTCGAACTGTTCTCCACGGGAAAGCGGCTCCATCTCAATGGTGCAGTCACCGAACTGACCACGTCCGCCTGATTGTTTTTTATGTTTCCCCTGAACTGTAACCTTGCCTTTGAGTGTCTCCCGGTACGGGACTCGTGGTGGCCGCAGCTCCATTTCCACGCCGAATTTGCGTTTAATCTTCTCACCGACAACCTCAAGGTGTACCTGACCGACACCTGAAATAAGTGTCTCATGAGTTTGCTGTTCACGCGTAAGTTTGAGCGTCAGGTCTTCATCGAGGAGACGGGCAATTGAAGAGAACAGCTTCTCCTCGTCACCTTTTTTAGCACTGACCGCATAGGCAATAACTGCGGGCAGGGGCTCAGGAGCCGGGTAGACAACAGGATTGGCCTCATCGCACAGTGTATCTCCGGTGGTGGATTCCTTGAGCTTGGCAACTGCAACGATCATGCCGGGGATTGCCTGTTCAACGGGTTTTTGTTCCTTGCCGGACATGATAAAGAGCTGGCCATACCGTTCGGAAGTGGACTTGGAGGCATTGTAAAAGGCTTCACCCTTCAATGTTCCGGATACAACACGGAAAATAGTGAGTCGTCCTGCAAAGGGATCGGCCATGGTTTTAAAAACCATTGCCGAGAAGGGAGCGTCAGTAATTCCTGGACGCTCGACAGTGTCTTTAGTCTTCGGATTGATACCGATTCGGGGAGGTCGCTGGTCAGGAGAAGGGAGAAGGTTGACAATGGCATCAAGGACAGTGCTGGAGCCTTTGTTCACCAATGGTGCACAGACGCAAACCGGGGTGATTTTAGCAGCCTTGATGGCCGCTACCAGTCCGGTCATGAGCTCATCCTCAGTCAGGGTCCCCTCTTCCAGGAACTTTTCAATCAGTTCGTCTTCGGTTTCAGCGACACTCTCCATCAGTGCCTCGCGCAGACTGTCAACCTCGTCGACCATGTCAGCCGGTACTGCATCAGCTTCTGCTTTTCCTCCATCGGTAAACAGCAGTGCCTTGCCGGCCACGATATCGACAACTCCTTTAAACTGATCTTCGGCCCCTATAGGCAGGTAGAGTACAACAGGATTCAGGTCGGTTGCCTCTTTAATGCTGTCGACTGTTTTTTGAAAGTTGGCGCGTTCACGATCCATTTTAGTCACACAGATCATGCATGGCAGATTGTGTTCTTTAATGAGATCGATGAATTTTTCAGTCTGCGGACGGACTCCCATCTCGGCACCGACAGTGAGTATGGCGCTGTCAGCAACCAGAGCAGCGAGGCGGGTTTCATTAAAGAAGTTGTCGTCACCAGGGGCATCGATGCAGAACACATCGTTTTTCTGCCAGGTTAATTTATTGAAAGCAGTACTGATGGAGATCTGCCGTTTAATCTCTTCTGGTTCGAAATCCATGGATGAGGTGCCATCATCTACCTTTCCCATTCGTTTCAGGGTGCCGGCAGTAAAGAGAAGGGCCTCGGCAAGGGTGGATTTACCACTGTTGCCGTGGCCAAGAAAAATCACATTCCTGATGTGTTGTACATCTTGCATGGAGACCTCCAGTGAGTATAACGGATGCAGTATCAACGTTTACGGCAAACATTCCTGCCTGAAACGCGGTGAAAAGCTCTCGCTCTTTCCGGGCAGGAATGGTAACCATCAAGTCCACTAATGAGCGATTCGTTATATTCGTATTAAGATTGTAAAGTCAAGCTTTAACCTGTTGAATAACTGGTCAACCACATGCCTGTGCAACCTGACGCCGAGCCTTCACGCTCCACTGGAAAAATTGCCCGTTCTGCAGGTGCGGTCTCGATTGCCGTTATGTGCAGCCGAGTACTCGGCCTCATCCGTGAACAGATTTTTGCCGGATTTTTTGGTGCCGGGTATGCGATTGATGCCTTTGTCGTTGCCTTCCGTATTCCCAACCTGTTGCGAGATTTATTTGCTGAAGGTGCTTTATCCGCAGCTTTTGTCACCGTCTTCACCGAATACACGACGAATCGCGATACCGAAGCCATCTGGCGACTTGCAAATACTGTCTTGCTATTTTTCGCCCTGGTGGTCAGTGCACTGATTCTGGTCGGACTGTACTGGGCCGATACCCTTGTCAATCTGCTGGCTCCGGATTTTCAGGCTGTACCCGGCAAAACGGAACTGACCGTCATGCTGACCAGAATTATGTTCCCGTTTCTGCTGTTTGTGTCTTTAGCGGCAGTGGTGATGGGTATCCTCAATACGAAAGGAAGATTCTTTGTCCCGGCAATGTCATCGACATTTTTCAATCTCGGCTCAATTGTCGGTGGCCTGTCTCTGGCCTGGATCTTTCCCCGGTTTGGACAACCGGCCATTGCCGGAATGGCCTGGGGCACCTTGATCGGTGGTGTTCTGCAGCTGTTGATGCAGGTACCGACGTTATTGAAGGTCGGTTTTCAACCCAGGTTTATATGTAACTTTTCTGACCCGGGACTCCGGCGTATCCTGCTGTTGATGTTGCCGGCAACCATCGGCCTGTCGGCCACGCAAATCAATATCTTTGTCAACACCAACTTTGCCGCTTCCTGCGCTGAAGGCTCGGTTTCCTGGCTCAATTATGCGTTTCGACTGGTGCAGTTACCAATCGGCGTCTTTGGTGTAGCCCTGTCAATTGCGGTGATGCCGGTACTGGCAAAGCAGGCGGCAGAAAAAAATTTATCAGAGCTCAAGCAAACTTTTACCTCTTCATTGATCCTGGTGTTCACCCTGGCTGTTCCTGCCACTGCCGGCCTTATCATGCTGTCTGAGCCAATTATCCGGTTAATTTTTCAGCATGGGGCTTTTACTGCTGCTGATACGCTGCAAACCGCCGGTGCTTTACGGTACTATGCGATCGGGCTCTTTGCTTACTCGGCAATCAAGGTGATGGTACCAGTCTTCTATGCGATCAGGAACACCCGATTTCCGGTCATAGGCAGTTTTATTGGTGTGGCCGCCAACATTATCACCATTTTTTTAGTGATTGATGTCTTGCAACACCGGGGCATTGCGCTGTCGACCTCCTGCGCCATGATCCTCAATTTCCTTTTTCTTGGGGTCGTGCTTTATTACAAGCTCTCCGGCTATCCGCTGAGATACCTGGGGAAGGGGCTTGGTAAAATTCTGCTGGCAACCGGTCTGATGTGCTGTGCAATATTCGCGTTTGAGCGGGCACTCCCGTTGTGGTTTGTTGCCTCGATTCCAACCCAGATAGCTTCAATCGCCCTGGTCATTGTGATGGCAGTGTGTATCTATGCCGTTAGCCTACACCTGTTGCGTTTACCGGAGTTCATCCTGCTGACCGGCAAGCTGGCTCAGCGTTTCCGCAGATCGTAGAGAAGCTGAACCTGAGCCAGTGCTGTGACCACAGCTGTATCAACGTGGAGAATACGCTTACCCATGGTCAGGCCAAAGAATCCGGCTTCACAAAAGCACTGATATTCGTAGTCCGACCAGCCGCCTTCCGGACCGATCGCAAGCAGCAGGCGTTTTTGTGAGCTGTTTGGTGCCGGAGCATCGAGAAGGGTGTGTCTGGCTGTGGGATGAGCAATCAGCCCCTGACCTTCAAGAGAGGGGAGGACATCTTCAACAAAAGGTTTGAATTGAAGGTGGAGGGTGACTCCGGGCAGCCAGGTGTCCATGGCCTGTTCCATGCCTTCTTTGAGAAGTGTCTGTATCTTGTCCGGCCGAAGTACCGGGCTTTGAAAGAATGATTTTTCAACCCGTCTGGTTCGGATAAGGTGAAAGTGACGGACTCCGAGCACTGTAGCCTGCTTGAGGATACGCTGCAGCATAATCGGTCGGGGCAGGGCCAGAATCAGCTCAATGTGGAGATCGATAACCGGTTTTTGCTCCAGGCAGACCTCTAAACAGAGTTTTTCCTCCTCAATTGCCGTAACTTTCCCAAAGCCCAGCCGATCATGAAGAACGCCTACCCGTACAATGTCGTTGGTGTTCACCTTGAGTACGTGGATCAGGTGTCTGGCGCGACGATCGGTCAGCCATACCTCATTGTTCTTCATCTCCTGTGGTTCGATCAGCAGCAGATTCATCGGTATAATATTCTCATTACAGCTGCAACACGTTGTTTTCAAACTGCAGGGTTGCAAAATAGTCTTCCGGCCGTTCTGCTCGTCGAATAAGAGCAACGCTGCCATCCTGACGGAGCAGCAGTTCCTGAGGGCGTAACCTGCCGTTGTAGTTGAACCCCATGGCATGACCGTGTGCACCGGAATCATGGATGATCAGGATATCACCGTCAACAATTTCGGGTAAAGATCGCTGGATGGCGAACTTATCATTATTTTCACAGAGTGACCCCACCACATCGACGGTTTCGGTTGCTCCCCCCTCTTTGCCTAACACGTCAATGTGATGATACGCACCGTACAGGGCCGGTCGCATCAGTGCCGACATGCAGGCATCAACACCGATATATGTTCGATAGATGTCTTTCCGGTTGATTGCGGTGGTGACCAGTACTCCGTGCGGACCGGTCATATACCGGCCGCTCTCCATGAAAAGAGCAGGGCAGTAGCCATGTTTGTCGGCAAAACCACCAAACAGGGAGACAATCTCTTTACCCATGGCCTTGATGTCCAGGGGGGCAGTATCCGGAAGATAGGGTATTCCCAGGCCACCGCCGATATTGATGAAATCAAAGGTAATATCCAGTTCCTGGCTGATCGATTCCACCAGCTCAAAAAGCATGGCGGTCGTTTGTACCATGTAACTGTAGTCCAGTTCATTTGAGGCAAGCATGGTGTGCAGGCCGAATCGTTTAGCCCCTTTCATCTGTGCCCGACGATAGGCCTCGATGATCTGCTCGTGACTGACCCCGTACTTGGCCTCCTCAGGCTTGCCGATGATGTCGTTGCCGATCCGGCGAGGGCCCGGATTGTAGCGAAAACAGATCAGTTCCGGCATCTGCGGCACTTTGTCAATGAGTGAGATATCGTCAAGGTTGAGAATGCAGCTACCGTCCGCCGCTGCTGCTGCAAAATCATCGGCACTGGTGTTGTTGGAGGTGAACATGATCTCATGCCCCCTTGCGCCCAGGCTTCGGGCCAGCATAAGCTCTGTGATCGAGCTGCAGTCAAACCCGAATCCCATGTTCTGCATGATTGACAAGATGGCTGGGTTGGGGAGTGCTTTAACGGCATAGTATTCGCGGAATACAGGAATGTCCGCAAAAGCTGCTTGCAGTTGTTGTCCTGTTTTGCGGATGCCGATTTCGTCGTATATATGAAAGGGTGTGCCAAAATGGGCGGTGATGGCAGGCAAAACAGGAAAAAGGCGATCTTTAAACTCTTGAGACATGGGCATGGTATTTCCTCATGTGGATGAACTGTGGATGGGGAAGCGTGTGGTTTCTTTGTAGGTATTTAAGACTGTGGAGGTTTTTGTAGCTACAACCTCGTCGATATTGGCAATTTTTTCTCGAATAACAGTGGCTAATTCAGCGGTGTCCGCAACCCGTATCTTGACAAGATAACAGTCTTCACCATCCACAAAGTGGACTTCCATCACTTCCGGTATGGCGGCCAGTCGCTCGCCGGTCAGTGGTTGATCGCCAACCGATCGGGTAAGAACTCGAACAAAGGCGATCTGGCAACGATTAAACTGTTCAGGATTAAGGCGGACCTCATAGCCTTTGATGATCCCCTGACGTTCCATTTTACGAATTCGCTCCAACACGGCTGAGGGAGCCATTTTTACCTGTCGAGCGACGTCAATATTGGGTGTCCGTGCCTTTTTCTGAAGGATTTCTAAAATTTTCAGGCTAATTGCATCGAGCATGCAGACCTTGCTCCCTGTTGTCAGAAAAACTGTAGTAAGAAGTGTATGGAACTTACTCGGTTCCGGGTCGAGGTACAAGAATAAAAAGCGTTTTAACCGGCTGTCAAAAGAGAATGATTCAGGATCGTGTCAATATCTGTTGAAAACGTTCTGAATGTTGACGGATTCAGCGAATAAACAAGCAGGAGGGTTTGTGGCGCACGTTGTATTCGACAGGTAGAGTGGATGCTGGTATCAAAAGACCAGAATGTATCCATGCTACCAGGAGGGTTTCTTTCATGTGTCTTCTTTACCAAATAAGTACCGGCCTGCTCACAGTCTTGGCATTACCGCTGCTTCTTTGTCTTGCCATCCGCAGAAAGTACAGAGGTCGACTTGTGCGACGGTTGGGATGGGAGCTCAAGCAGCAGTTGGCCCAATTATCGTCCTCGTCGGCACGTAATTTCTGGATTCATGCGCTGTCGGTCGGTGAAGTCACCTCAGCCTTGCCTCTGGTCAGGGGACTGCGTGACAGCTATCCTGACGCCAATATTATTTTTTCCGTCACCACCCGCTCCGGGATGGACATTGCTCGAAAACTGTTTGACCCTGATAGCGGTGTTCTGATCATAGACGCACCTGTTGATGTGGGACCTGTTGTGCCTTTCTTCACGGGGCTTATCAAACCGGATCTCTTTATCCTGGTGGAGACCGATTTCTGGCCCCACTGGCTGCACTTTCTGGCCCGGCAGGGTATTCCAACCATCTTGGTCAATGGGCGGATTTCCAGTGCATCGTTTCAGCGCTATCAACGTTTTTCGGCGCTCTTTCGACCAATGTTTGCCACCTTTACCCTTCTCTCTATGCAAACCGAAGCCGATGCTGCTGCTGTCATCAGCCTCGGCCTGGATGCCGGCCGAGTGAAGAGTCTGGGTAATCTTAAATTTGATACCAGTCATCTGCAAGCAGGGCAGAGTGCTCAGGAAAATATTAGTGATAATAAACAACAATACGGGTTTGCTCCGGCTGCCCCTCTATGGATCTGCGGATCTACTCATCGAGGCGAGGAGGTTGTAATTTTTGAGGTGCTGGTCAAGCTTCGTACCTCTTTGCCCGATCTCCAGCTCCTGTTGGCCCCCAGAAATATTGAACGAAGACAGGAGATCGTTGCACTGGCCAACCAATTCGGGCTTTCAACCCGTTGTTGGAGTGAGGATAGGACGAGCCGGGGACCTCTGCTCATTCTTGATACCATTGGTGAGCTGGTGGCATGCTACCCTATGGCTGATGTGGTTTTTGTCGGCGGCAGTCTGGTTGCCGAAGGTGGTCATAATCCCATTGAACCGGCGTCAGCCGGTGTTCCTGTTCTCTTTGGTCCGCATATGGAAGATTTCAGCGAAGTGGCCGCTGGACTGGTTGAGGCCGGCGGAGCACAGCAGGTTGTTGCCGCAGATGAACTGTACACCGCTCTGCAGCACATCCTGACCAGTGCAGCTGTGCACCAATCAATGGCACAGTCCGCTTGGCGGTATGTCGAACTGAACCGTGGTGTGGTCGACAGGCATCTGCAGAGTATTCAAACAGTCCTGGACACCGGTGCTGTTAACCGATAAACAATGAACAGGCTGGCTCGTCTTTGTTCTGACAACCTGCTGATAAGCGTTGTTGTCTGCTACATGGCCGGGGCTGGTTGTGCCTTTTGGTTCAATGATTTTCTTTCTCCACTGCCTGTCAATGTCATCGCTCCGGCTCTGCTGATTTTCTGCCTTTTTCTGGCGCTGTGTATCCAGTCCCGATTCCGGTTTTTTATTACGCTCCCTTTTTTCATGGTATCAGGGGTTCTGCACACCCATGGGGCACTGCAACCTGTCACGGATTCCCATCACATTGCACAGCTTGTTGCTCAACCGGCCAAAGTTACCCTGGCCGGTAACATTGCGACCATGCTGGAAACCAACAGCGAACGCACCAGGTTTACGCTTGATTGTGAATCCGTACTCTTCCATAGCTCTGATCAGGATACCGCCTTTCAACCAGTTCGCGGTTCAGTATTGCTTTCCATACGTGAAGGGATCAGCTCTCGATATGTACCGGGAACAAAAGTCATGGTTATGGCAACGGTTGATCGAGTCCGCAACTATCAGACTCCCGGCGCATTTGACTATCGTCTGCAGATGGCCAGCAGGGGGATTCACTGTTCAGGATGGATAGGCTCTCAGCAGGAGATCATACCTCTGTCCGGAGGGCGGATTTCCGGTTGGCAGGCTATAGTCTACCGACTGGAGGAGGTGCGACAGAACACCGCCAACTTTCTTGATCAGCACTTGCCCAGCCGGGTTTCCGGGATCTATCAGGCACTCTTGATCGGCTCTGTGGCAAATATCTCGCCCGATATTATGGAGGCATTCAAGGCAAATGGCTGTTTTCATATACTCTCTATTTCAGGGTTGCATTTTAGTCTGCTCGGCTTTTTTTGTGTTGGAGTCTTCACCTTTGTCCTGAAACGCAGCACATGGCTGCTCGTACATACCCATGTCCCGACGGTTGCGCTTCTTCTGACGGCTCCAATACTCATCTTGTATACGTTTATTGCCGGATTCAACATCCCCACGATCAGATCACTCATTACAGCCCTTCTCGTTCTTTATGCAGTTCTTCTTCGTCGACAGCAAACCCTCGTTCATCTGATTGCTGCGGCTGCCCTTGTTGTACTCGCCTTCAATCCACTGGCTCTGTTTACCCCATCTTTTCAGCTGTCTTTTGCTGCGGTTCTGGCAATCAATCTTATCTATCCACGACTTCCCCTGTTTGCAGAAAACCCATCGGATCAAGCGACCACCGCTTTTATGATGACTGCTTTACGGTTTGTACAGTCCATGTTCTACGTTTCCATTGCAGCAACAATAGGGACTTTACCGTTTATGCTCTACCACTTTAACCGGGTGTCTGTTGTTGGGCCGATCATGAATCTCCTCATAGAACCCTTGCTTTGTCTGTGGGCTCTGCCATGTGGGCTGTTGGCGGTACCGTTGATCCCGCTTGCCCCGGATGTGGCCGTATGGATCCTGGAGGCTGGTCAACCGGGGATTGCACTTGCACTGTGGTTGTCCGAAGCAATAATGCGGTTTCCTTACACCTCTTTGTGGACCATAACTCCACACCTTGTTGAGATTGTAATCTTTTTTGGGGTGGCTATCCTTTGGTTTTGGCAAGGGTCAACTGTTGTCCCTCGTCTTGCCGCCATGACCCTTACCTTCCTTCTCCTGGGTTCTTTTACTTCTTCTTTATGGTTGAAGGAAAAAGACAGACCCTTATCTGTCAGTTTTCTTGATGTTGGTCAGGGATCTGCAGCATTGATACAGTTTCCAGACGGTACCAATACCCTGGTTGACGGAGGCGGTTCTCAGTCTGATCTGTTTAATCCCGGTTCAAGCCTTATTGCTCCTTTTCTGTGGGGTAGGCGAATCTGGCGTGTGCACGATGTCATTATCAGTCATCCCCATGAAGACCATTACAACGGCCTGCCGTTTATTGTAGAGCGGTTTTCCCCAACCCGACTCATTGTCAACGGCGAAAGAGGGGAGGAGCCGGCTTACACGCATCTTCTCCAGTTGGCGGAGCAAAAGGGAATACCCCTGCATACAGCCAACTCAGGAGAGGTGATTCGTCACAGTGCAGACGCAACCTTTACCTGCCTTGGTATGAATGGTCTGCGAGGCACCGGTTCCCGGTTGAGTACCAACAACCGCAGCCTGGTTTTTCGCTTGCAGTCCGGTGACCACAGTTATCTTTTTCCAGCAGACATTGAGCTGGTTGCTGAAAATATACTGCTGCGGAATCGTGTGCAATTTGATGCGGATATTTTACTGGCCCCTCATCATGGCAGTAAAACTTCGACAGGGCCTGCGTTTCTGCAGGCAGTCAATCCGAAGTTCATTGTGGTTTCAGCGAGTCAGCGGCGGTATGGGAGGTTTCCCGACTCGGAGCATGTACGCACCTGGCGGCAAAGAGACATCCAGGTGCTGATCACTGGACAAGATGGGACCGTTGAGTGCATAAGTGATAAAAAAAGACTGCGAGTCAGCACGTTTGGTGGAAAGAAATATGATTTTTCTAAGTGATGTGATGCATGGACGGACTGTCTGTCCGGATTTGCATGTTTAAACAAGAATAAAAATCCTGTCTTTGTATGAATCGCCTGTTGGTAGAGAGTCTGTTGGTAATGGTTTAGATTTTTTTTGCTGTCTGTAGCAGGAAAGCCGTATTTATCTGGAGAAATTTTAATTACTGTCGATCCATCTGCATAACCTTTGTAACCTCTTGAACTAACTGATGTGCATTTAAAGGTTTGCGTAGAAAGCCAACGATATCCAGGTGGGGATAATCATCTGTGGAAATGTCTTCACCATAACCAAGACAGAAGATAATGCGAATTTTCGGATTAAAGTGAGTAATGTGCTGGATAAGATCGGAGCCGCTGAACTCTGTTGTTCCCTGATGCGTTATGACAAGGTCAAAATTATACTGATTATCTTTGCATAATTGCTGCGCATCTGCACATGAATGAGAAGATATAACCTTGTATCCGAGGTGTATTAATATCTGGGAGATAAATTTAACATTGGATTCTTCATCATCAACTATTAAAATGATGCCCTGGTGAGTTTTACCCGCAGGACGTGTAAGAGTTCTGGATACTCCATTTGGAGCAGCTGTTTCGGGAAGGTAAATTGTAAAAACAGTTCCTTTGCCGGGAGTTGAGTCCACATGTATTGCACCTCGATGATCATTAACAATGCCATAAACAACAGCAAGGCCTAATCCTGTGCCCTGATGCAGTTTTTTTGTTGTAAAGAATGGTTCGTAAATTCTATGCAGATACTCTTTAGGTATGCCGGCCCCATTATCCTCTATCTGCAGACAGATGTACGATCCTTTCGGTAAATTGCCTATTTCAACACCCTTCTTATGGGAGAGTTCTGTTTTGGAAAGTTTTATGGAAATGGTTCCAGGGGTACCCTCTAAAGATTGGCATGCATTTGTACAGAGATTCATTATCACCTGATGCATCTGGGTCGGATCAGCTTTTACATGGAATTTCTCATAATTTTTGTACAGTATCTGTACATTGTCAGGAACAAGCACCCTCATCAGACTGACAACTTCTTGAACGATTGCATCCAGTTCAATGGTTGAGATGTTTTTTTCACTCTTACGACTGAAGGTCATTATTTGAGAGATGAGATGCGCTGCTCTGTCGGTTCCCTTTATTATTTCATTCAAGTTATTGTGCATTAACGAGTCTTTTTCGCACAGTGCCATGGAGAGTTCAGTGTAGCCGACAATAGCAGTGAGGATGTTGTTGAAGTCATGAGCTATCCCGCCTGCCAGAGTTCCAATGGCCTGTATTTTTTGCGATTGACGGACTTGTTCTTCAAGCATGAGATTTTGTGTGATATCTCTTTTCACTGCAACGAAGTTTGTTATAATTCCGTTATGATCCTTAACTGGAGTTACAGTGACATCTTCCTTGTAGATCGTTCCTTTTTTTGCCCGGTTCTCCAATATCCCGCGCCACACCCGTCCATGACTTATTTCATGCCACATCAATTTATAGGTCTCATGAGGCGTCTGCCCTGATTGCAGAAATTTCGGATTTTTTCCTAACACCTCATATTCTGAATAACCACTTATCTTTTCAAAGCATGGATTGACATACTGTATGTTTCCATTAACATCTGTTATTACTATCGATTCTGCAGATTGATCAATAGCTGTTGCCAGTAATTTTTTCCCCTCTTCGAGTTTAAATATGTCTCGAAGGTCACTGATTACCAGTTGCGCTACATTGTTGTTATCAAATGTTGAGTGAAATATATTCAGCTCAACAGGAACTTGTGTTCCATTTTTAGAGGATATAAATAGTTTTATCTTTTCATCGTCTTTGTATATATTTTTCTTTTTTTTATATAAAAAGTCTGTGAACAGATTATAGTTATCTGTGTCAAAAAGGTAAGATATGTGAACACCAGCAAATGATCTTTGTTCATCAATCAATGAATAGAGTTTTTCTGACACCTCTATTATATTGAAATCATTTGTATCGAATAATACTATAGAATCACTGATATATTTTAATAATAGATAGTGTTTATTGATAAATTCATTAAATATTACTTCTGTGTTGAAATAGTTTGTTATATCGAAGATATATATTTGATATATATATTTTTTTGCATCGAGTATATCTGCCGTTACCATAAGCTTACGGATATGATTCTCATCATTTAAGACGTATTCAAACGAAATGTTTTCTGATACATAATTTTTGTTATATTTAATATAATCAGATAAGTAGCGACTGAATATAATAATTTTTTCGTTTTTATTATGTTCTTTTGATATATGATCTTCGTTATTAAATAACTTATTAAATGATTTATTGATCCAGATAAGAATATTATCTGTCTCCTTGTGATCAATATCATGTTTGTTGATATAGACACCTTCATTTATTCCAGGTATTTCTTTGCTCATTTGAGCTAAAGCAATTGGAATGCTTGCATTTTCATATATCTCAATAAACAATGTTAATTCGCTCTTATGCATATACTCTTGGCATCGGTATTGTGAAATTTTTCAATATGAGTAGCTTTAAGTTTCCCGGCCGTTTCATGGAGCTGGTGTTTACTTGTTTGCCATGGATTTTTATACTGTTTCTTCAATATACCATAGAGACAAAGTCCGGCCTGTATTTAAAAGAACAGACACCGTCTATTCGAGACCATGTTTCCGGCCAGCCTTTCTTTGCCAGATGGATAAAGAGTTTTTCAGGAGTGCTTTTGATTGGACACAGTATGCATGATCCTTCTCAGTGCCGGCAGCACAAATGCGTCACGGTTTAAGGGAGGCCATACAAGAACTGTCCAAAAGGTGATACAGCAAAACGACCTGTTACAGTGATAACCTGGTCTGAGGCAAAGAAAAAAATATGCACTGAAAGCGTTACCTGTAAGCATAGATCCTTTTCGTGCTTTCTCTGCAGGTAAGGTTTGGGGCGAGGTGGTTGGTCAAACTCTTCTCGTCCTCTCCAGGGCTCAGCTCACAAATAAAATGCCTTCGATTCCATCCGGAGAAGTGCTTTGTTCCCTGCTGTTGCAAATCCTCTATACGATTCAGTGCGATCATCAGATACTGACGCAATAGCTTAATCCCAATACTTTTTCTGCCGATTTTCCACCTGTCCACGGCTGAAGCGTTCTGTTGAAAACCAGTAGAAACGCAAACGAGTAGAACAGATATCCGGCTGGATGAGGCTCATTATCAGGCCACAGAAAACCGAATACAGGAGGGAGGAGAAGATTGACCGGATCGGTCGCTGCCTATACCATAGAACATAGTTTGGATAGACAGCCTGGGTTGGAAAGAAGTGGTCTCGGAAATTTGGACAAGCCCTTAAGTGGAAAATCTGCTACCACTAACGCCCAACGATGGGCACAACATGGAGCAGAAAATGGCAAAAAGAACGAGGCGGAAACATTCAGCAGCATTT
>Ga0265295_1004236_pt1 | contig 19511 bp, 11 predicted proteins | sample Munlansysbiofilm_FD_192503 | JGI IMG/M metagenome (GOLD analysis project Ga0265295, IMG submission 192503) | Leachate microbial communities from a municipal landfill in Southern Ontario, Canada - Methane capture system biofilm | ecosystem: Engineered > Solid waste > Landfill > Unclassified ... | reverse complement strand
GGCGGCGTTTCGGTTCCCAATGTTTTGGTGAATGACTTGCTGAATGGCGTTGCTGTTGATCCGTTAAAAATCACGCTTGCGCAAATCAGCACCACCAATCCTGCTGTAACGCTCGATCCGTTGACCGGCGCAGTAAATGTTGCTCCCGGTACTCCGGCAGGAAATTATGAATTGGTTTACGAAATCTGCGAAATCCTGAATCCGGCCAACTGCGACCAGGCCACTGTTTTCGTTCCGGTAACGGCACCAGAAATTTTGGCTTCGGACGACAATGGCGTTTCCATTAATGGATATGAAGGCGGCGTTACGGTTCCTAATGTTTTGTTGAACGACCTGCTGAATGGCGCTCCGGTTGATCCATTAGAAATCACGCTGACGCAAATCAGCACCACCCCTCCCGGCGTTACGCTCGATCCATCGACCGGCGCAGTAAATGTTGCTCCCGGTACTCCGGCCGGAAATTATGAATTGGTTTACGAAATCTGCGAAATCCTAAATCCCACCAACTGCGATCAGGCCACTGTTTTCGTTCCGGTAACGGCACCAGAAATTTTGGCTGTGGACGATCCCGGCAATCCGGTGAATGGCTATAATGGCGGCGTTTCGGTTCCCAATGTTTTGGTGAACGATCTACTAAACGGCGCTCCGGTTGATCCATTAGAAATCACGCTTGCGCAAATAAGCACCACCAATCCTGCTGTAACGCTCGATCCTGTGACCGGCGCAGTAAATGTTACTCCGGGCACTCCGGCAGGAAATTATGAACTGGTTTATGAAATCTGCGAAATCCTAAATCCCACCAACTGCGATCAAGCCACTGTTTTCGTTCCGGTAACGGCTTCTGAAATTGTGGCTGTGGATGACAATGGTGTTTCCATTAATGGATATGAAGGCGGCGTTTCAGTTCCCAATGTTTTGGTGAATGATCTGCTAAACGGCGCTCCGGTTGATCCGGCAGAAATTGCGCTTGCGCAAATCAGCACCACCAATCCCGGCGTTACGCTCGACCCTTTGACCGGTGCAGTAAATGTTGCTCCAGGTACTCCGGCAGGAAGTTATGAATTGGTTTACGAAATTTGTGAAATCCTCAACCCGGCCAACTGCGACCAGGCCACTGTTTTCGTTCCGGTAACGGCACCTGAAATTTTAGCTGTTGATGACAATGGTATTTCCATTAATGGATATGAAGGCGGCGTTTCGGTTCCCAATGTTTTGGTGAATGATCTGCTAAACGGCGCTCCGGTTGATCCGGCAGAAATTGCGCTTACGCAAATCAGCACCACCAATCCTGCTGTAACGCTCGATCCTGTGACCGGCGCAGTAAATGTTGCTCCCGGTACTCCGGCCGGTGATTATGAGCTGGTTTATGAAATCTGCGAAATCCTAAATCCCACCAACTGCGATCAGGCCACTGTTTTCGTTCCGGTAACGGCACCTGAAATCCTGGCTGTGGACGACAATGGCGTTTCCATTAATGGATATGAAGGCGGCGTTTCGGTTCCCAATGTTTTGGTGAATGACTTGCTGAATGGCGTTGCTGTTGATCCGTTAAAAATCACGCTTGCGCAAATCAGCACCACCAATCCTGCTGTAACGCTCGATCCGTTGACCGGCGCAGTAAATGTTGCTCCCGGTACTCCGGCAGGAAATTATGAATTGGTTTACGAAATCTGCGAAATCCTGAATCCGGCCAACTGCGACCAGGCCACTGTTTTCGTTCCGGTAACGGCACCAGAAATTTTGGCTGTGGACGACAATGGTAATCCGGTAAATGGTTACAATGGCGGCGTTTCGGTTCCCAATGTTTTGGTGAATGACTTGCTGAATGGCGTTGCTGTTGATCCGTTAAAAATCACGCTTGCGCAAATAAGCACCACCAATCCTGCTGTAACGCTCGATCCTGTGACCGGCGCTGTAAATGTTGCTCCAGGCACTCCCGCAGGAAATTATGAACTGGTGTATGAAATCTGTGAACTCGTGAATCCAACTAACTGCGATCAAGCCACTGTTTTCGTTCCGGTAACGGCACCAGATATTTTGGCTGTGGATGACAATGGTGTTTCCATTAATGGTTATGATGGCGGCGTTTCGGTTCCCAATGTTTTGGTGAACGATCTGCTAAACGGCGCTCCGGTTGATCCATTAGAAATCACGCTGACGCAAATCAGCACCACCAATCCCGGCGTTACGCTCGACCCTTTGACCGGTGCAGTAAATGTTGCTGCCGGCACTCCCGCAGGAAGTTATGAACTGGTTTATGAGATCTGTGAACTCGTGAATCCAACCAACTGCGACCAGGCAACTGTTTTCGTTCCGGTAACGGCTTCTGAAATTTTGGCTGTTGACGACAATGGTGTGCTTATCAATGGAGTTTTGGGTGGCGTCTCAGTTGCAAACGTTCTTGCCAACGACCTGTTGAATGGCGTTCTTGTAAATCCTGCTTTGATTACGCTAATGCAAATCAGCACCACCAATCCTGCTGTAACACTCGATCCGTTGACCGGCGCAGTAAATGTTGCTCCCGGTACTCCGGCAGGAAGTTATGAATTGGTTTACGAAATTTGTGAAATCCTGAACCCGGCCAACTGCGATCAGGCCACTGTTTTCGTTCCGGTAACGGCTTCTGAAATTTTGGCTGTTGACGACAATGGTGTGCTTATCAATGGAGTTTTGGGTGGCGTCTCAGTTGCAAACGTTCTTGCCAACGACCTGTTGAATGGCGTTCTTGTAAATCCTGCCTTGATTACGCTAATGCAAATCAGCACCACCAATCCTGCTGTAACACTCGATCCGTTGACCGGCGCTGTAAATGTTGCTCCGGGCACACCCACAGGAACTTATTACATCGAATATAAAATCTGTGAAAACTTTAATCCCATCAACTGCGACCAGGCACTGGTGACGGTACCTGTATTCCAGGAACCCACGGTAATTTTCTGTATTAATGACGAGGAAGCGCAAAGCAGCGGACAATACGCCTACTGCTCCACCGAGCCTGTTGCCTTAACCTTGTGCGGCATTACCTCGGGTGTGGCGCCCTTTGACATCTGTTATGAAATCAACGGAACCCCCGACTGTGTTTATGACATTGCTTTGGGTGATGTAATATTTAGCCAGCTTTTTGCCGCCGGCGTTTATGATGTAACCATCCTTTCCATCACCGACGATGCCGGCTACAGCGTAGTTGATTTGAGTTCTTATCACTTCCAGTTCACTATTAGCGTGGGCGCAACTGCCTTTGCCGGTGATAATGATGCAATCTGTCAGGGAAGCACCTATGAATTATCATCTGCTACAGCACAAAACGAAGGTAGTGTAATGTGGAGTGGGGGTGATGGTACATTTGCCCCTTCGGCCAATGTGCTTAACCCTGTTTATACGCCTGGCCCACAGGACATCTCAGACGGCTTTGCAGAGCTTTGCCTTACAGCCCAATCGGAGTTGCCATGTACACTGGAATCGGTTGACTGCATGACTTTAACCCTTACGGCACCACCCTCGGCAGATGCAGGTGAAGATCTGGTAGCCTGCCAGAGCGATGGTTTTGTGATGCTGAATGGAGTTGTAAATAATGCAGCTTCCGCTGAATGGAACTCTTCGGGATTTGAAGGTTTCTTTGCTGATCCCGACGAACCAGTAACTATGTATTTCTTCGGCGACGACGATATCAGCAACGGCGGAGCAACGCTATGTCTGACGGCTACAGCCATTTACCCATGTTCGGAAGCAGCTACTGTTTGCATAACGTTGACCATCATCGCCGATCCTACTGCCGATGCCGGCCCGGATGCTGTGATTTGTGAAGGCGACAATTATCTGCTCTCAGAAGCCAGCGTTACCGATGCCGGAGATATTGAATGGGAAACTTATGGCGATGGTACTTTTGATAACCTGACACTGATAAATCCGCTTTATACTCCCGGCCCTGCCGATATAGCAAATGGTACAGTTCAATTGTGTATTAATGCCGAAGCTGTCCAAAACTGTGGCACCAGCGCCATCGACTGCATGATCTTAACCATTGCTAAGCTGCCGCAAGCCAATCCTGGCGGCGACTTATCGTTATCCTGTGCCGACTACGACATTCCCAACGGAAAATGGCTGCCGGTTGCGCTCACCAATACCATCACGGGCGACTATGATTCCATATTATGGGCAACAGATGGCGATGGTACCTTTAGCGATTCTACAGCAGTGGCTCCTTACTACTATCCCGGTCTTGCCGACATCTGGAAAGGCGACATCGAGCTGTGCGTAACGGTGCAGAGTGTGGAAGCCTGTCAGACGAGTGACACCAGGTGCATGATGCTTTACATCCCGCAACAGCTTATCTATTTTGATGTTGATGGCTGGTGGGGAATATCTTCCTATCTCCACACCGATCTGCCTTTGGTAAAACAGGTAATGGATCCGTTGGTATTAATCCCCGGCTCGCAGCATCTGGTGACCATGCTCGACAAACAAGGTAAATATTTCTGGGCCGAGCCTGTCCCCACACAGGCAACTTTAGGCAACTGGATGCCGATTGGCTACAAGGCCAAGATTAAGAATCCGCCCGCCTGTCTGCCTATTTATGGCGACTCACTGCCCGACCAGACCTTTACCGTGAGTGGCGCCTTCACCTTTCTGCCGGTGCTTACCAACGTGCCGGTAGCTATCAACCAGCTATTAGCCGGACATCTCAACGACATCCTGCTCATCTACGACTGGGCGGGCAAAGTGCTGTGGACGCCGCAGGCTGCTGACTTTACGGAGTTATATCCGGGTCGTGCTTATCTGATGGTGAACCGCGTGGCTACCGGTGCCTACACCATCGAGTATCCTGATTTTGTTCCCGACGCACCGCATCTCTATCCCGCTACTTTGCCAAAAGCTGCTGTGATCCATAACTCGCCGTGGCAGCAGGAGATCAACACTGCTGTGCCGCACATCATGCTTTTCGCCGACAAGGCGATGAACAAGCTTTCCAATGGCGATATACTGGGCGTTTTCGACAGCCAGGGCACCTGCCATGGCCAGGCCGAATATGGCACAGAAGGCGTATTTAGTCTGATAGCCATGGGACACAACGACCAGTTGCGAGATGAAAGGGCAGGTTTTGAAACCGGCGAGAAGATGTTTGTGCGCAAATACAATGCAGCCACAGGAGAGCAGCAGGCGGTAACCTTTATTTATAATACCGACTTCCCCTCAAGCGATGGATTGTTTGCCGCCAACGGAGCTTCGCAGGTTATCGACATCATCGAAACTGCAACCAATGTGAACGACGACCTGAGCGTGGGCAACGTTACGATTTATCCCAACCCGGCCAGCAGCGAGCTGAACATCAAAGCAGACCGCAACATCCAAAAGGTGGAATTGCTCAGCAGCACCGGCCAGATCATCATGAGCCAGCGCTACGATGCCACTCAGATCCGTTTGGATGTGTCGCAGTACAAAGCCGGCATTTACATCGTTTCCATCACCCAATCCACCGGCGAGGTCATCATGCGTCGGGTTACGATTTATTAGTACAATTTTATTAATGAATAAAAAAAAGGCTGCCTCGCACGAGGCAGCCTTTTTTGTTGGTCGGGCTTAACGGCACTTACGCATGTTTTGTTACTACAAAGCAAAGCTTATACCCACTGCGATTATCAATCCTCCCGGGCGCAGCAATCGCAAAACATTTTTTGATGTTGAGCTTAGTCTCACGCTGTCATCGTGTAGCTCATAATAATCATTGGTAAGCAAGGGAACAGCATAACCCGCTTCAATAAAAAATTTGTTGCGCTGGCCAAGTTTCCAGGCATAGCCTCCCGCAAAAAATACATTGCCCACCGGCTTTAAATCCATTATTACATTTTAGTAGCCGCCTTTTAAATAAAACTGATACCACCCTTTTGGATAAAACTTCAGATTTAAAGCCCATTTTGATCCCCAGGTGCTCAGGCCGATACCGGCTCCCAGCGAAATTTTTCGGTTAATACAACATCCAGTTGCGGCCCCTAAATTCCTATCATATTATTTATTCCGGTGCTAAAACCCAGGTAGGCGGCGGGCGCCTGAAAGGGAGCCGGCTCTTTCTTTTCGGAATCCATAAAAGGGTTTGTTTCCGATTGAGCGTAGCTTGTAGCAACCAGGATACACGCGGCAACAATCATCATTAGCTTTTTCATAGTCTTAATTTTTGATTAAAAAATTTAGCTTGGCGAAAATAGGTAATTTCTTAAAAAATGCCAAAGAACAGACATGGCTAATGAAGGAAAAATCGTAATGTTTATGAGTTTAAATCGCATTTTAAAGGGAGGGCGCATATCACAACGAAAAAGGCCACCTTTGGAGGCAGCCTTTTTTGTTGGATGGACATCAACAGCGTTTACATTTATTGGCAAACCGGGAAAGTTATTGTCCCGGAATTTTCCTTCAGCTACTCTTTTTTCTTAACGATCAGTCCCAGCTCGTCAAGTTGCGCTTGTGCGATAGGTGCCGGTGCGTCGATCATGACATCTCTGCCGGCGTTGTTTTTCGGAAAAGCGATATAGTCGCGGATGCTGTCGCTGCCGCCGAAGAGCGACACCAGACGGTCGAAGCCCAGCGCAATGCCGCCGTGGGGAGGCGCGCCATATTCGAAAGCATTCATCAGGAAGCCAAATTGTGTCTGTGCCAGCTCCGGCGTAAAGCCGAGAATTTCAAACATTTTCTGTTGCAGCTCTTTGTTGTGGATACGAATGGAACCGCCGCCGATCTCCACGCCATTTATCACCAGGTCGTAAGCATTGGCGCGCACCGCTCCGGGATCGCTTTGCAGCAGGGCAATATCTTCGGGCTTGGGTGCCGTAAAAGGATGGTGCATGGCATAATAACGCTCGGTCTCTTCGTCCCATTCCAGCAATGGAAAGTCTATAACCCATAGCGGACGGAACATATCAGGATTGCGAAGTTCCAGCCTGTCGGCCATCTCCAGGCGCAGGCTGCCCAGCGCTTTGCGCGTCTGGTTGGTGCTGCCGGCCAGGATCAGCATCAGGTCGCCGGGCTGTGCACCGAAATGCTGCGCCCATGTTTTCAGATCATCATTAGTATAAAATTTATCTACCGACGACTTCAGCGTTCCATCTTCATTAAAACGCACATACACTAAACCCTTGCTGCCGATCTGTGGTTTTTTAACAAAGTCCGTCAGCTCGTCGAGTTGCTTGCGGGTATATCCGGCAGCACCTTTTACGTTGATGCCCGCCACAATTTCAGCCTGATCGAAAACCGGGAAGCCATGGTTTTTTACTTTATCAGTAATTTCTTTAAAAACCATATCAAAACGCAGGTCGGGCTTGTCGGAGCCGTACAATTTCATGGCATCAGAATAGGTCATGCGCGGGATGGCTGTGTTAAAATCGAACTCTTTGATGGTTCTGAAAAGGTGGCGCACCATGCCCTCGAAGGTGTTGAGGATATCTTCTTGCGTCACAAACGACATCTCGCAGTCGATCTGCGTAAACTCCGGCTGACGGTCGGCGCGCAGGTCTTCGTCGCGGAAGCATTTCACGATTTGATAATATCTATCCAGTCCCGCCACCATGAGCAGTTGCTTAAAAGTTTGTGGTGACTGTGGCAGGGCGTAAAATTCGCCGGGATTCATGCGTGAGGGCACCACAAAGTCGCGCGCTCCTTCGGGGGTAGAAACGATGAGCACAGGAGTTTCTACTTCGACAAACTGCTGTGCATCCAGATACTTGCGTGTTTCGGCAGCCATGCGGTGGCGCAGCAGCAGGTTTTGTTTCACGGTGTTGCGTCGCAGGTCGAGGTAGCGGTATTTCATGCGCAGCTCCTCGCCGCCGTCGGTCTGGTCTTCGATGGTGAAAGGCGGCACTTTGGAAGCGTTGAGCAACTTGAGCGTGCTGACGCGTATCTCTATGTCGCCGGTGGCGAGTTTGGGGTTTTTCGATATCCGTTCGATGACTTCGCCGCCGGCTTCTATCACATATTCGCGCCCCAGCGTGCCGGCCAGCTCCAGGATGGCAGCATCAGTAATGCCCTGCTCCATCACCAGTTGCGTGATGCCGTATCGGTCGCGCAGGTCGATCCATACCAGGCCGCCTTTGTCTCTTACCCGTTGTACCCATCCCGTAAGGCGCACCGCTTCGCCCAGGTTTTTCATACTTAATTCGCCGCAGGTATTTGTTCGTAGCATAATTGATCGTCGTTTAAAAAATTTGTCGGCGAAAGTAGTAAAAAAGCTGGTAGCCGTGCTGCTTTTCGCAATAGCGCAACCCTGCAATTTTCTTTAGGCTTTCGCCAAATATCGCTGCACGTTTCTATATTTTTCTACTTTTGGTCATTCATTTAATAAAAAAAATTGCAGCTATGAACAAAGAAAAAGCAAAAGGAATCGAAGTGCGTACCATCACCCACTACACCTACATGATTTTTTCGTCGCGGGCGGAGGAATCAGAGTACAAAGCCGTGATCATGATTTCTGCCCAGACAGGGTTTTTGGGTTACATCAACTTTGTGGCCGACGGCAACAAACTTCCCAAGGCGGTGAAGATGCATAATCTTTACTATTTTTATTATCACATGCAGGATATGCCCGCTATTGTGGACATGCTGCGCAACGAAGGCCCTGTGTATATTTTTTACCAGGATGACGGCAACCACATGTGCCGCATCTCCACTACCATGGAGCCGGTGGGCGAAGGGGAGATGCACCATCCGTAAGGTTATTTGGTATTCCTCCATAAAGACGATTGTTTCATGACAAAAAACCAAATTCCAAATTTCAATTGACAAATAAATTCCAAAATCCAAATTCATTGTTGTCCGGTAAACATAATCTCCTTTAAATAGATTCTTCACTCCACTGCGTTTCGTTCAGAATGACAAGGCATTAGGGTTTTTAGGAGGGCAAGTCGGCGGCGGAGCCGCCGACTTGCCCTCCCTCCTCCAATCCATCGCAAGCCCTTGTCATTCTGAGACTTCACCCAAAAATTTTGGACATAATGAGATAATGACATTGGAGAATAGATTTCTCCCGGCAACACTTCGCTTCGCTGCGTGTTTTGGTCGAAATGACAGTGTCCACGGGTTTATTGGGGGTAGGGGAATCGGGCGCAAAGCGCCCGATTCCCCTACCCCTCGACCCGCGCCGGCCTTGTCATTTCGACCGAAGGGAGAAATCTCATATCCAGATGCTTGCGGAAACCTGTCATTGGTAGCGTAGTGAAGAATCTATTGTTTTTAACCGGACACCAGTGATCCAAATTCCAAATTTAGTTGATCATCTCCTTGGTTTAGCCGCTTATTGAGCTGGCTGCGGTGGCTGATCTGGCTTCGACACGGTGGCTGAGCTTGTCGAAGCCAGCGTAGCCACCGTGTCGAAGCCAGCTTGTCGGAATCTGTCGAAACCTCCGTTGGTTGAGCTTGTCGAAACCTGGTGATGCGTTTTTAAAATTGGAATTTACTTGTGATTGTTTACTCCGACTACCGGCGGTTGGAATTTCATGGCGATGTGTCCCCATTGATCCAAAGGCAAACACTATTCAGCGTAAGCCAATCTTTTGATTTCCTGTCGTCGGCATCATAAAATGCTGCTTTCGCGAAATAATTAAACCCTAAGGGAGTTTATTTTGTTTGCTTAGCCTTTGCCGGGGCAATGTAGCCACAGGCGAAAATATTACCTTTGCCAAAAAATTAAGTAAATTATCCCATTATGAAACGAGTACTGATTATTGTTTTGATTGTTTGCGCGGGTTTTCAGAGTTTCGGTCAGCCTGTGAGTGAGAGCACACGAAAGAAAGTGAGCGCTGTATTCGATGTCTTCAACGATTTTTATCTGGATGTTCCCGATTCGATCGACAACAAGTTTTTTAATCTGGGGGTAAATTTCGACATGCTTTACGACTTTCAGATTGCCGAGAGCAATTTCAGCTTTGCCATCGGGGCGGGCATAGGCTCTCACAATTTCTACAGCAATGCTTTTGTGGTAGAAGACAGCCTGAACGTGTCGGCGCTTTATCCTATCAAAAGCCTTCATCCAGGTACCAGCTACAAGAAAAATAAAATTAGCTACACCTACTTCGACGTGCCGCTCGAATTCAGACTGCGCACCAAAAAGAACTTCAGGGCAGCTGTGGGATTCAAGGTTGGTTTCCTCATCGACAACCACAGCAAATATCGTGGCGACGACTATATCTTTGGCACCACCGACAAAATCCATGTAAAGTTTAAAGATGTGCCCAACATCGAAAAGTTGAGATACGGCGTTACGGCAAGAGTAGGCTGGAAATTTATCAACCTCATGGGGTTCTATTCGCTCACCGATCTTTTTACCAAAGACAAAGGCCCCGAAACCTATCCTATTTCGATAGGTATTTCGCTGATGCCATTTTAATTTGTGCAGGTGCTAATGACGAAATTGGTAAGCGAAAACGACGATTAACAAAGAATTGGTTTTAAAATTGAATTCGCTTTGCCACCATTTTTAAAAAAAAAGCCACTTGTTTATTTGTTCACTTTCCGTTCGTATCGCTGCAACACCAGCCTGTAGGGGAGTATGCCGCGGGCTTTGGCACTGATCACCAGGAGCGAATCCAGCGCTTCGGTGCGAATTAGCGCGGAGGCAATGCCGGCTTCGGCTATAACTGGATTATAGCCCAACACCTTACCGGTGCCTTCTACCGTGAATTCAACCAGCACATTTGCATCATAAACTATATTGCCCCTGCTATCGGTAACGCAGGCATTTACAAAAAAGAGATCGGGATAATTTTCGTTAATAGCGATGCCTTCCAGATCAGCTTTTAGCCGGATGCGCGCGGCAGTTGCGGCAACGGCAACTTCATGGCGCGCGGCCTCCATGCCGTCGATATAACCAATGGCGGTGAGATTTGCGGTTCCGACAGGCACATTTTCAAAATGAAAAGGGGGAAATGCAAGCGTAGCAAATACAGAATCTTTAGTGGCGGTTTGTCGTGCAAGAACATGCTCCTCCGCCAACAACTCCACTTCCTCACAATTGCTGAACACTGTGACTTCGCGCGACGAAAGCTGATTGTTATAGCTGGCAATGAAAACCATAGGTCCGGAAGCCACAGGCGCAGGAACTTGCTCCTGCGGTGGCCGCTGGCTTTGATAGAAATACCAGGAAAACTTAGGAACCCGGAAAATATCGGCGATGCCCGATGCTTCCAGATCATCGGCATAGCCGCGGTTGTAGTCGAACATGAGCCAGTTGGCATGGCCGATGGTGCCAATGCCTCTTCGGTTGGATGCTGCGGCTTGGGAGAAGTTGAGCGCCTGTTGCAACAATCGTTGCTCGCCGCTGTCGCGCAACTGCCTGCTGTTGCGCTCGTCGGCTTTCAGGCCGTCAAAAGCTTTTTGATTGAAACCCGCATTCTGTGCGTAATACTCCCAGTCGCCATATTCGGCTACAAAAACGTTTCTGTTTCCATTTTTATAAAAATTCCAATAATCCGGCGGCTGGGCATGTTGCCGAGCGGGGATAAAAAGATCGTAGGCGGGATAGTCCGTCCAGCCGGCTGAGTAGCTATCGCCGAAAGGCAACTCCTGGTCGAGAATTTCGTTTACCGTTTGCATGTATTCGTTGGTCATCGGCGATTCGTTGAGCGACAGCTCCCAAAAAGCCACACATGCGTGGTTGCGGTCGCGGCGAATCATGTCGCGGCAATCCTGATAAGAATTTTGGATGAATACTGAATCCCCAAAAAATTGCCATCCTGGAATACAATCCATCACCAGCAGCCCAAGTGCGTCGCAGGCATCCATGAATGCCTCCGCGTGCGGATAATGCGACAGCCGCACAAAGTCGAAGCCTGCACTTTTTATTTTCACCGCATCGCGCCATTGTGCTTCGTCCGACAAAGCATAGCCCACAAAAGGATATTCCTGGTGGCGGTTGGTGCCACGCAGGAATTGTTTTTCACCATTAACAAAAAAACCATTTTCGTTTAACTCAATTTTCCGGATGCCAATGTTGAGGCTTGTCGAATCGAGCAGGCGTTCGCCGGCCATCAGCTCCACCAGCAATCGGTAAAGCTGCGGCTGCTGTGGTGACCACAACTGCGGATCATCCACCACCAGCTCCTGCTGCAACGTCACGGTGCTGTCCGGTTGCACAAGCGCTTCATCTGAGCGGAAATAAAATATTTGTCCATCGGAGGAAATAAGGGTGGCCAGCAAGCGAACCTTTTCTGTAGAGCCACTTACGTTTTTTGCCTGCACGCGCAGCACACCCTGCGCCTGCTCAGCGCTTACTTCATCAAAATGCACCAGCACTCCGCCGCCGGCTACCTCATCAGCAGCAACAGCATCGGTGATAAAAATTTTGCCGGTGGTAATGAGATAGACATTGCGATAGATGCCGCCATAATAATTGAAGTCGAGATCGGCAAGCGGTTTACCCGGCGGAACCTGTGCATTATCGGTATTATCCACCCACACATCTATTTGGTTGACGGTGTCGGGCCGCAGTAGCGGAGTAGCATCCACCGTAAAAGGCAGGTAGCCGCCGCTGTGTGTCAGCACTTTTTCATTATTAATAAAAAGGGTTGCCACTTGCATTACTCCTTCAAAATAAAAAAAGAACTTCCGGTTGGCGGTATCGCTTACGCTAAATGTTTTTGTGTAATGTCCCAAGCCCTGAAATTGATCGTTGACCACCAGTGGTTCGAGGCGCATGGTGTGCGGCAGGTTGATGGTTTCCCATTCTGTAAAAGTGGTGTCGCTGGCCGCTTTGCGCGAAAATTGCCAGCCGTTGCCAAAGTTCGTAGTAGTGCGGTATATGTTTTCGTTGGCTTCGTTGCACCCTGCAAAGAATAGAGCTATTGCGAAAAGCAAAACAATTTCCCGGGGGCTGTTTTTGAAAGATCTCTTCATCTCTTCAAATTTCTACTTGTACGTGTTGGTATCAAAAAAATCGAAAGCGGGCAGCGCTTCATTGCCATTGGCGGCGTCGAAAAATGTAGCGTTGTCCCAGTGCGAGCCTTGCCCCCAGAGGGTGGAGCAGGAAGTCGAAATCCAGGCAGGCTCCCAATATACCACGCCGTGTCCGCCGCCATCACGCGTAAGTCGCACCAGGTCTGTCAGGTAATCAAGCTGCCCCTGTGGAGTAGCCGGATATTCGGCAATAAGCGCCTCTTTGCCCAGAATATTTCCGGCGGCATCGGCATCGAGCATGGTGTGAGGATAAGCAGTTTCTACAATCATCACCTGCTTGCCGTAAAGCTGGCGCAACGAATCCAACGCTTGCGGAATTTCCTGAAACTTGTAGGTTGACCATTTTGGATAATACGACAAACCAATCCATTCAAAATCTGCCAGCCCGCTATCTGTGGCTTCGCGCATCCACCAAAAAGCATTTTCGGGCTGCGCAAGATGAATCATCTTTCGGATGTTGTTTCCGCTGGTTTTATTAAAATCATCCACTGCCGCTATTCCTTTATTTAATAAAAAAATATTCCGCTTCCAGTTGATGCTGTTGGTGATCATGTCGTCAGCGGGTTGTATGATTTCGATGTTCACCTCGTTGCCAATCTGCACCATGAGCGGAACCAATCCTGCCTTATCAAGCTTTTGAAGTGTGTTGTAGGTATATTTGTAAAGCGAGTCCGCCAATATCTCCAGGCTGCCTGTGTGTTGCCAGGCGGCGGGGATCACTTGGTGCTGCGGGTCGGCCCAGGTATCGGAGTAATGAAAATCGAGCAACACTGCCATGTTGTTTTCTTTGGCGCGCTGCATGGTTTTTTTCACGTCATCATAACCTGACCACACGCTGTGGGGCGAGTGCCACAGACGCACGCGCACCAGGTTGCAGCCTTCCTGGGCAAAGAGCATAAAAGGATCGATTGCCTTGCCGTTTTGCTGATAAACTCCGCCACAAGATTCCATTTCGTTTACGTACGATAAATCGGCACCATAGTAAAAAGCTGTGTCGTTCTGCTTAGGCTGAGGCTGCCGGCAGCCGGCAAAAAAAAGGAATAATGCTGCCGCGATAAAAATTTTAGTCTTCATATTTCAAAAACTTTTGGGTAATGACTTTGGCTTCTTTTGTAACGATTTTTAAGAAATAAATGCCAGAGGGGAAATCGGCAACATCCATTTTTACAGTTTGTGATGGAAAAAAGGAATTGCTTTTTAATAGTTTCCCAAAAGCATCGTAAACAGTAATGCTGCTGATCTCCTCTTCACTTTGCACCCAAAGAGCATCAGTGGCGGGATTAGGAAAGATTTCGAATTGGTATCGTTGCCATTCCGCGACAGCGGTACCGCCAATAGCATTGCAGCTACTCCATACAAAAGCCATCAGTGCAGCGGTATCGGTAACAACATAACGCCGGTGGTTGCCCCAATACAAAGCACATTCGGCGGGCACGGTTTCGCGTGAAGCGTCGAGCCAGTTGTTGTTGTTGCGAAAAATATAAGCGCCCTGGCTGCGGGCGGGAAGGGTGGTTTGGTAGCTAAAAATGTTGTCGCCCGCCGATTGCATGGGGACAAGTTGCCAGGGCTGGCCGGTAAAGTCGCCGGTAACGAAAACGCCATGACTTGTATTCACCCCGGTCATGTCCACCTTAAAAGTTACGGCCACCGGGTCGAGCGCTGCAGGTTTTATTTCATAATCATAATCCATAAAGCCGATTCCTTGGTGCAGTTGGTGATCAAAATCGAAAAAGGCAGCATTTTCCCAACTGGAGCCGCACTCCGTCGAAACCCATGCCGGCTCCCAATAAATCACGGCGCTGCCACCTTTCTCTTTCACCAGCCACGATAGCTCAGTGAGGAAGTCGCGCTGATTTTCAGGCGATGGCTGCCCGCCATAGCAAGGCAGCAGGTTGTCGACGCCCAAAAGGTTATTGTCATTGTCGTCCCACTCGAGTGTGAAAGGATAAGCCGTTTCTACAATCATCACTTCCTTGCTGTAGGTTTGCCGAAGCTCCGCCACTGCCTCTGCAGCTTCTCTTACGCTCATCACCGACCAACCGGGATAATACGAGAAGCCGATGATATCGAAATCATCCAGCCCGTTTTCTGCAGCATCAGCAAACCACCAAAGCGCATTTTCGGGCTGCGCAATATGAATCACAGTTTTTATAAAAGCCGCCGCCAGCGCATTGATATCGGCGACAGCCTGTTGCGCCCGTTGCAGCAAGAGCACGTTGCGTGGCCAATCATTTGGATAGAGCGGCTCGTCGGGCTTTAGCAGAATGTTGCCGTTTATTTCGTTGCCAAGCTGCACCATTTCCGGCAGCAAGCCTTGCTGGTGAAGTTGGTAAAGTGTGTTGTAGGTGTAATTGTATAACGAATCGGCCAGTACCTCCAAATCATCAATCTGCTGCCAGGCTGCCGGGCGGAGCTGTGCGCCGGGATCGGCCCAGGTATCGGAATAATGGAAGTCGAGCAACACCTGCATGCCGGCGGCTTTGGCGCGCCCTATCGACACCTTCACATCCGCCAGCGAGCTGTAATTGTTGGCCGCGGGCGTGTGCCACAACCGGAAGCGCGCGATCTTAGCGCCGTGCTCCCCAAAAATAACGAAAGGGTCATTGGCAGCACCATCTTCATAATAAATTGCGCCACAATCCTCCATCTCATTTACAAAAGAAAGATCAGCGCCGGTACAGAAGGTTTGGGTGGCGGCGGGCAGAATTATTAACGTGAGTATTGCCGTCAAGCAAAAAGTCAGGCGACGGATGAGATGCGATGTTTTATTCATAAGATTCAAATTATCCGCAGTCTGAAGACCTGGGTTAGTGATCAGGTAGCAACAAAGAGCCAAAAAAAATTATTTGGCCAAAGCCTGAATGTTTTTGACTTCACTAATCCTGCCCTTCGGAGCGGGGTCAGATAGCCCGGCCGGAAACCCGCGGGCTTTAGCCCGCAATTTTTTTAGAATAATCAATGCATCTCGATGCTGTGGATCATGTAAAACAGATGCTGCAGGTGTTTGGTGATTTCGGTGATGTATTCGGTAGCGGCGCGCACCGAGCCGGGAACAGCAAAGAGCAGCGTGTTGCCGTTAGCGCCGGCCACGGCTCTGCTGGTGAGGGCGGAAGGTTTTTCGACGCCATATTTCCAACGTATCATCTCCATGATGCCGGGGATGGGTTTTTTGATGAAATCGTTCATCACTTCCGGCGTGATGTCGCGCGGCCCGATACCAGTGCCGCCGGTTGTTATGATGAGATCGGTGGCAGACAAGACGCCGTTGAGCAGCTCGCGAAGCTGCATTTCGCTATCGGGAATCACCACATTTTCAATTTCCAGTCGCCAGTTTATTTTATAAAAATAATCTTGCAAAGCTGCCGACACTGCCGGGCCGCTTTTGTCGGTGTAGATGCCGCGGCTGGCGCGGTCGCTCAGCGTAATTACCAGCGCTTTGAAAACTCTGGGTGTGTGTTGCATCACGTCGCCGGGATGAAGCTCGCCGGGATGAACTACACGGCAAAAGATGCCTTCGCGCGGCATCACATAATTGCCCGGCTCGCGAAACTCGTCGTGAAAAGGCTTGCCCTTTTGCACTACCTCCAACACTACCTCATCTTTAATAAAACGATCAAACATCCGTATGTCGGCGACAGAGGAGGTCTCGAAAAGAATGTTCTCGGCAAACTGTCCTGGCGAAAGCGGTCGTGCGCCGGTGATATCGTAAAAACGCTTTGCGTGTGCCACGTCGAACATACTCACGGGACGGATGCTCCCTGCGTGCACGTCGCCGGCAACACCGTCGGGTTCCAGGATCAATTTTTCGACCTGTACTTTCCGTCCGCGCTCTCCGGCTGCGTTGGTGGCCAATATTTTTATGGTTTGCATTATGAAATTAATTTTATCAGTGAAAATATTGTGTGAATAATCAAGCGACAAAGATAACGGAAACAAGAAGTTGTTGGGTGCTGTGAGGGTTCGATATTCAGTAATCAATCTTAAATCGCCATTTTCTTTTTTTAATCTTTTCAGCTATCTTTAGCCTGAATAATTCATCATTTGCTGAAATGGAACGCTGATCTATCAGTTGCCGGACAGGTGACACGGATACCCCGCCTTATGCGGGGGATTTTTGTCTTTATCTGTGTAAATCTGCAACATCCGCGTTTGTTGCTGATCCTGTCGAAGTATCCGTGTTCCACAAAAGTTTATGAATAAAGCAGGTTAGTTGGAAATCCGGCTATATCGCAACGTAGATTTTATTACATCCTTCCGATTTCTCCCGGCTTTTTCTATTTTTGTAATCTTTAAAAAACAAACAATACTTATGCATTCACAATCGTCATCATCACCAGCGGCACGTGCTGCCGACAACATACGGGTTTTATCAGCGGCCATGGTCGAACAGGCCAAATCAGGACACCCCGGCGGCGCCATGGGCGGAGCCGATTTTACAGAAATATTATTTGCTGAATTTTTACGATTCGATCCCTCGGATCCTTACTGGCCTGAGCGCGACCGGTTTTTTCTGGATCCCGGCCACATGTCGCCGATGCTTTACGCCACGCTGGCCATGTATGGACATTTCAGCCTGGACGACCTGAAAAACTTTAGGCAGTGGGGAAGCCCTACACCGGGACATCCCGAGCGCGACCTGAGCCGTGGCATCGAAAATACCAGTGGGCCGTTGGGGCAGGGACACACCTTTGCCGTAGGTGCTGCCATCGCCGAGCGCTTTCTGGCTGCCCGGTTTGGCGAATGGAGCGCACACAAAACTTTTGCCTACATCTCCGACGGCGGCATACAGGAAGAGATTTCGCAAGGCGCCGGGCGTATCGCCGGCCATCTGGGGCTGAGCAATCTTATCCTGTTTTATGATGCTAATAAAATACAGCTTTCTACACCCATTGCTGACGCCACCTCCGAAGATACCGCTGCCAAGTACCGCGCCTGGAACTGGCGGGTGATAGAGATAAACGGCAACGACGCCGGCCAGATTCGCCAGGCGCTGACGCAGGCAACAGCCGAAACGAAAAAGCCCGTGATCATCATCGGTAACACGCTGATGGGAAAAGGCATCGTGGACAAAGACAACCAACCTTTCGACAACCGCTCCGACGTGCACGGCCAGCCCATCAGCGCCGCCGGAGGAAGCATCAAAGTCACCATCCGCAATCTGGGCGGCGACCCTGAAAATCCATTTGTCATCTTTGACGATGTAAAACAGTATTATCAAAAAATAAAAGAACAAAAAATAGCTGCCGCTAAAAAACGCAAAGAAGAGAAGCAGCAATGGGAAAAGCAAAATCCCGTGCTGGCAAAGCAGTTGGCCGACTTCCTGGCCGGAAACCTCCCGGAGCTGGAAACCGAAAAAATAGAGCAGCCACAAAATATTGCTACACGCGCTGCTTCCGGCAACGTGCTTAAATATCTCTCCGGGCGCATCCCCAACCTGGTGGTGGCTTCTGCCGATCTGTCGAACAGCGACAAGACCGATGCTTTTCTGAAACAAACCACCGCTTTCCAACCAGGCGATTTTTCGGGATCGTTTCTGCAGGCCGGTGTGTCGGAGCTTACCATGGCAGCCATCGCCGCTGGTATGGCATTGCATGGCGGAATTGTGCCGGCGTGTGCCACCTTCCTGGTTTTTTCGGATTATATGAAGCCTGCCATCCGGCTGGCAGCGCTCATGGAGCTACAGGTGATCTACATCTTTACGCACGACGCTTTCAGAGTAGGCGAAGACGGCCCCACCCACCAACCGGTAGAACACGAGGCACAACTGCGGTTGCTGGAGCAGATGCGCAATCACAGCCACCACCGTGCTTTTCTGGCGCTGCGTCCTGCCGATGGCGACGAGACCACCATCGCCTGGAAGCTTGCCCTCGAAAATACAAACAGCCCTACTGCACTTATCCTTTCACGACAAAATATTCCGGAAATTGTGCTGCCCAAAGGTGCCGACAGAAAACAATTGGCAGCGCTTGCTGCACGTGGCGCTTACATAATACGCGGTAACTACGACAAGCCCGACCTCATCATGCTGGGCAATGGCTCGGAAGTGTCGCTGCTGGCGGAGACGGCGCAAAAGCTCGAAACAGACCAAAACCTGAAAGTACGGGTAGTTTCTATTCCGTCGGCGGGGTTATATATGGATCAGCCCGAAAGCTATCGGCATGAGTTGCTCACCCCCGGCATTCCGCTGCTGGCACTTACCGCCGGACTGCCTGCTGCATTGCCCGTAACGGAAAACGCCCACACCCGCATCCTGGGCATGTCTCAATTTGGATATTCGGCACCGGCAAAGGTGCTCGACCAGAAGTTTGGCTTCACCGTGGAAAATGTATTTGCGCAAGCGATGGATTTGCTTGAGTAAACGAGTTGCCGATAGGAGAGTGAAGTTTAAACGCACTTCACTACGGCAATAAATGACAAGACTGGAAAACAAGAGAGGGGGGGCGGGATCGGGCGCGAAGCGCCCGATCCCGCCCCCCTACAATTCATTGAAAGCCATTGTCATTCTGAGCGTAGCGAAGAATCTATTATTTTTAACCGGACAACAAAGAAAACAAATAACGACATTTCACAAAACGTACACT
>Ga0265295_1004235_pt1 | contig 19515 bp, 18 predicted proteins | sample Munlansysbiofilm_FD_192503 | JGI IMG/M metagenome (GOLD analysis project Ga0265295, IMG submission 192503) | Leachate microbial communities from a municipal landfill in Southern Ontario, Canada - Methane capture system biofilm | ecosystem: Engineered > Solid waste > Landfill > Unclassified ... | reverse complement strand
CCGGCGGCTTCTCCCACTCCTTCCAGGCCTACCTGCGGGCGGACAGCCGCGACACGGTCCGGCCGATCCTCTGGCTGCACGTCAAGGTGCTCTCCTCCTTCCTCGAGGAGGCCCTGGCCCTGGTCAACGAGGTGCTCACCTCGGTGGATTTCTCCGATGCGCACCGCATCGACGAGATCGTCCAGCGCGAGTACGCCTGGGCCGAGCACTCGGCCCACAGCGACGGCTATTCGCTGGCCGCGACCAACGCCTTTGCCCACCTGAGCCAAGCCGGCCGGTACCACGAATACGTGCACGGCATCCACGCCTACCTGCATCTCAAGCACTTGGCCGGTCACTATGAGCCGGAGGAGGCGCACCTGCTCGCCGCCCTGGAACAGATCCGCGACCACCTCTTCCGCCGCCGGGGGCTGACCGTGGCCATCACCGCCGAGGCTGCCGACATCGAGCGATTCCGCGCGCTCGGCGCGGCCACGGTGAACAGCCTCGCCGACCTGGCAGTCACGCCCGCGCAGCCGGAGTTCCGCCTCGGCTGCCGGACCCGGGCCTGCACCACCTCGGCGGATGTGGTCTACAACGTCCAGACCTGCACCCTTTTCCCGCAGGCGGAGGCCTACAACGGCCGCTTCGAGGTGCTCCGCACCTGGCTGTCACGCGACTATCTGTGGAACACGGTGCGCCAGAAAAACGGGGCCTACGGCTGCTTCATCCAGTTCAACCACCTGAGCGGCAACTTCGGCATGGTCAGCTACCGCGACCCGCAGGTGCGCCGGACCTACGAGGCCTACGAGGCCCTGCCGGCGGTCATCGGGGGAATGGAGGTGGGCGGGGAGTTGCTCGACCAGCTGGTCATCGGCGCCTACGGCAGTTGCGTACCGCACCTGGGGCCGGCCGCCAGGGGCGCGGCCGCCCGCAACGATTACCTCTGCGGCATCACCCCGGCCTTCCGCCGGCAGCGGCTGGCCGAGCTGCTGGCCACCACCGCCGAAGATCTCCGCGAGTTCGCGCCGCTGTTTGCGGAATTGCAGCGCAGCCGCTGCCGCACCACACTCGGCAGTGCCAGCCGGATCGAGCAGGACCGGAATCTGTTCGAGCAGATAACGGAGTTGTGAACGGGAGTGCTCAGCCCTTGCGCGGAGTGGACAGCCTCTCCACCACCCGGCTGTAGTACTCCCCGTCTTCGCCGAGTTGGAGGGACCGCCCCAGGCGTCCCTCAAGCCGGGTCTTCAGGCAGCTGATGCGCCGCAACTGCCGGATTTTGTCGCGCTCGTCCGTGCAGTGGGGCAGCACATCCTCGATACGGGCGATCTCCTGGTGCAGGGCCACTTCCTCGGGCACATACCCCGCATTCTTGAGCAGCCGGTAGGCCATGCGCAGGTCGGCGGGCACGCCCGCCATGTCGTCCGGCGGCAGCGGCTTGTTCTTCCAGTGGCTCAGGTCGGGCAGGGTCCCCTCGGTAATCGCCTGCTGGATCTTGCGCTCGGCTATGGCCTGGATGAATGAGAACATCACACCCTCCCGGGTATCTGATTGCTTTTGCCTTCCAGGTCCGGGTATCATCGACGCCACGGTCCGCAGCACCCCATTCCCCATCGCCCGACACAAGGAGGCCCCCCTATGAAAACAGCCGTGCTTACCCTCGCCCTCACCCTCCTGGTCGGCTGGTGCCCGGTCCGGGCGGAGACCCTGCCCTGGGAAACCAAACTTCCCTTCAAGGAAGCAACCATCACCTACCGACTGGAGGGCACGGAACAAGGCCTGGAAAAGGTTTTCGTGAAAGATTACGGGATGATACGGGCAAACCACCGCACTTCAAACACCACCGTCATGGGGCGGAACACGACCACCGAAACCATCGTGATCACCGATGCGGACTGGGTGACAACCTATGATCTCGCCAAGCGGACCGGCAGTCGGGTCACCAACCCCGGCAAACTATACCGGGAAGAATACACCAGGCTGAGCGACAGTGAAAAGAAGAATGTCGAGCAGAACGCCCAACAACTCGGCGGCGCCATGATGGGCCAATTCGGCGGCTCGGTCAAGCAGAGCAGGACCAAAATCCTCGGTTACGATGCTGACGTCACTTCGGTGGGCAACATGTCCACGGTCTATCTGCTGCGCGGTACCGATCTGCCTTTGCGCTCCGAAATGTCCATAATGGGACTGCGCAGTACGGTGGAGGCCACAGCCATCGACACCACCACGCCGGTGCCCGCCTCGGCCTTTGCCCCGCCGGCGGGCATCAGCGCCACGGTGGATCAGGAGGGCGAGGAAATGATGGCCCTGACCGTGCGCCAGATGATGGCCACCCTGAAGAGCCCGGAAGGGGTCGAATCGCTGAAGCAGCAGGCCGGCGGCCTGCTGCCCGCCGGCCTGCCGCAGTCCCTGGAAAAGGGCATCCCTGCCTCCAAGGAGGAGCAGGAACAGATGCGTCAGGAGATGGAGCAGGGGCTGGAGATGCTCAAACAGATGCTGCCGCAGAAGTGACGGCGCGAGCCGGCAGGACCACAAAAAAGCCCCCGGAGCGGACCTCGCTCCGGGGGCTTTTTTGTCACCCTTTCTGCAGCACCGTGTCGCGGAGAAAGTCGCGGTCGTTCTTCTCCGGGTAGTCGAGGATGTAGTGCAGACCGCGCGACTCCTTGCGCCGGCTGGCGCTCTGCACGATCAGGTCCGCCACCACCGCCAGGTTACGCAGTTCCACCAGATCCGGGGTGAGCAGGTAGTCGTAGAAGTGGTCCTTGATCTCCTGGAGCATCCAAGCGAGGCGGTTCTGCATGAGTTCAAGCCGTTTGGTCCGGCGGACAATGCCCACGTAGTTCCACATGAGTTGGCGCACCTGGTCCCAGTTGTGCTTGACCAGCACCGACTCGTCGAGCACCGCGGCCCCGCCGGTGCGCCAGTCGTCGACCGGCAGGCGCGCCAGACCACGGACCTCACCGATGTGCTCCTGCAGCCAGAGCGCCCCCCGGTGGGCGAAGACCACGGCCTCGAGCAGCGAGTTGCTGGCCAGCCGGTTGGCGCCGTGCAGCCCGGTACAGGCCGTTTCGCCAAAGGCGAGCAGGTTGCCGAGGGAGGTCCGGCCCCATTCGTCCACCAGCACGCCGCCGCACATGTAATGGGCCGCCGGTACCACCGGGATGGGTTTGATGGTCAGGTCCACGCCGTACTGCTTGCAGGTCTGGTAGATATTGGGGAACCGCTCCATGAGGAAGCGGGCGGGTTTGTGGGTGATGTCGAGGAACACGCAGTCCGCGCCGCTCGCCTTCATCTCCGCGTCGATGCCCCGGGCCACCGCATCGCGGGTGGCCAGGTCGCCGCGCGGGTCGTACTTCGTCATGAAGGCTTCGCCCTGCTGGTTGATGAGCACCCCGCCCTCGCCGCGGACCGCCTCGGAGATGAGGAAATTTTTCGCCTCGCGGTTGAAGAAGCAGGTCGGGTGGAACTGGATAAACTCCAGATTGGCCACCCGGGCTCCGGCCCGGTAGGCCATGGCCACGCCGTCGCCGGTGGCGATGTCCGGGTTGGTAGTGTACAGGTAGACCTTGCCGCACCCGCCGGTGCAAAGCACGGTCACTCCGGCCAGGCGCGTTTCCACCTCGCCGGTGATGCGGTTGAGCACATAGGCGCCCAGGCAACGGTCGCCCTCCCGCCGCTCACGGCCACGCGCCTTGGACTCGATGAGCAGGTCGATGGCCAGGTGATTTTCCAGCACCTCGATGTTCGGATCCAGGGCAATCTGCGCCAGCAGGGCACGCTCGATTTCCTTGCCGGTGAGGTCGGAGGCGTGCGCCACCCGGCGGGTCGAGTGACCGCCCTCCATGCCGAGGTCAAACTCCTCACCGTGCAACCCCTTCTGGAAGCGCACACCGAAGTCGACCAGTTCACGGACCCGCGCCGGTCCCTCGGTGGTGACGATGCGAACGATATCCTCGTTGCACAGGCCGTCGCCGGAAACGAGGGTATCGGCCACATGGGCCTCGACGGAATCCTCCACCGACAGGACCGCCGCCACCCCGCCTTGGGCCAGGTTGGTTGCCGAGTCCGCCTTCTTTTTCTTGGTGATCAGCGTCACCCGGGAAAACCGGGCCACCTTCAACGCAAAAGAAAGCCCTGAAACGCCGCTGCCGATGATGAGAACATCGCTGTATGCCGTCATACCTGTGCCCCGAGAGGATCATGTTTCACGTGAAACATGGGGAAAGTGAGTGACAAACGAGAGAACAGTTCACTGAAAAGCGGGAGTATAGTATACTCGGCCAATGTTTCATCAAGAAAGAGTTCGCAGGAGTACTTTGTTTTGAATGCAAAAATTGTGGCCCTGGCCAACCAGAAAGGTGGCGTCGGCAAGACGACCACCGCCCTCAATCTTGCCGCCGTGCTCGCCGCCAAGGGGAAAAAAGTCCTGCTCGTCGACTCCGACCCGCAGGGCAACGCCTCCAGCGGCGTCGGCGTGTTCAGGACGAGCGAGGACCGGAACATCTACAGTTGCTACACCGGCACCAAGGAGGCCGCAGACTGCATCCTGCCCACCGGGCAGAAGAACCTCTTCATCCTGCCCGCCTCCATCGACCTTGTCGGGGTCGAGGTGGAACTGATCAATCAGGAGCAGCGAGAGAAGCGTCTCAAGCATGTCCTCCGGCCACTGCGCGAGTCGTACCACTACATCCTCATCGACTGCCCGCCGTCGCTCGGCCTGCTTACCATCAACAGCCTGACTGCGGCCGACTCGGTCCTTATTCCCATGCAGTGCGAGTACTTTGCCCTGGAAGGGTTGGCCCAGCTGATCCAGACCATCCGCAAGGTGAAGAAGACCCTCAACCACGGCCTGTTCATCGAGGGGCTGCTGCTGACTATGTACGACCGCAGGAACCGGTTGACCCACTCGGTGGCCAGTGAGATCCAGAACCATTTCAACGACCAGGTGTACAAGACAGTGATCCCGCGTAACGTACGTCTCAGCGAAAGCCCGAGCCATGGGCAGACCATCATCGAATACGACGCGAATTGCAGCGGTGCCAAGGCCTACCGGCAGTTGGGCGGCGAATTCCTCAAACGGGCGCGGGCGGAGGCCTGACATGAGCACAAAAAACGTGTTGGGCCGAGGCGTGGGGGCGCTCCTCCCGGAGGATGTTACGGAGGCTGAAGAAAAATTTTTCCTCTGCGATATTGATAAGATATCTGCAAACCCGCACCAGCCGCGCAGTTATTTCGACGAGGACAAGCTCCAGCAACTGGCCGACTCGATCCGGGAAAAGGGGGTGATCCAGCCACTGCTGGTCACCAAGGGCAAGGGGAACCGCTACACCCTGGTCGCCGGCGAACGCCGCCTGCGCGCCGCCACTCTGGCCGGGTTGGACGAGGTGCCCGTGGTGCTCATGGAACAGGGCTCGGCCAACGAGAGCCTGGAATTGGCCCTCATCGAGAACATCCAACGCCACGACCTCAACCCCATCGAGGAGGCCACCGCCTATGCGCGCCTGATGGACGAGTTCCACCTCACCCAGGAGGAGGTGGCGCGCAAGGTGGGTCGTCAACGTTCGACCGTCACCAATGTTCTTCGGCTGCTCGCCCTGCCGCCCGCCCTGCAGGAGGATGTCGCCCGCAGCCGGATCAGCGAGGGTCATGCCCGCGTGCTCCTGCGCCTCAAGGATCAGCCCGAGCGGCTGCAGGAGGTGCGCGACCGCATCGTCAACGAGGAGTTGTCGGTGCGCGCGGTGGAACGACTGTGCACGCAGAAACAGCCGCAGCCGCGGCCGGTGCGCAGTGAAACAGCGCCCGCCGCCGCGGCCGGAGAACTCCCACCCGCTTATTGCGCCGCCGTGGTCAACCAGTTGACCAACCGCCTGAACGCCAAGGTGCGGCTCGTCCAGCAAGGAGCCCGCGGCCGGTTGGAGATCGAGTACTACTCAAGCGACGACCTCGACCGGCTCATCGGCCTGCTCAGCCCGTGAAGCACAAACCTGCGGCCGGACAGACACCCTCACCGCACGGGCGGCGACCGGCCCGCCGGTACACGGTGCGCCGGGCCCCTCTTTTCCTCCTCCTGTTCTTCCTGCTTCTCCTGCTGATCGGCATCGCGGTCGACGAACCGGCGCGGGTGCTCGAGCAGGCGCGCACCGTCTGCCTGGAGTGCATCGGCGTCGGCTGACCATGGAACGTGTGCGGAAAGGCGTGCAGGCCCTGTGGGTGTTCCTGACCAACGGCTTCTGGGGTTTCCCGTTCACCGGCACCCTCTACCAGGGTCCGCTGAAGGTGCTCTGTTCGCCGGGGCTCAACTGTTATTCCTGCCCGGCGGCCACAACCTTCTGTCCCATCGGCAGCCTGCAGCAGTTGCTGCTCGGTGTGCGCCTCTCCCTGCAGAGCGGCCAGTTGCTGGTCGGTACCTATGTGCTCGGCTGCCTGGGGCTGCTCGGCACGGTATTCGGCCGGTTCATCTGCGGCTGGGCCTGCCCCTTCGGGCTGCTCCAGGAACTGCTGTACGCCATCCCCACCCGCAAATACCGTCTGCCGCCGGTCCTGCGGTTTGGCAAATACCTCTGCCTGGTTCTGCTCGTCATCGTCCTGCCGCTCACTCTGGTCGACAGTTTCGGCCTCGGTCGCCCCTGGTTCTGCAAGGCCGTCTGCCCGGCCGGCACGCTCGAGGCCGGTATCCCCATGCTGCTGCTCATGCCGGAGTTGCGCACGCTCACCGGCTGGCTGTTCGCAGGCAAACTGGCGGTGCTCGCGGCGGTGCTCCTCTGGAGCGTGCCGGTGTCACGGCCGTTCTGCCGGACCCTCTGTCCGTTGGGCGCCTTTTATGGGCTGTTCAACCGGGTCAGCCTGATTAGGTTGAAATTTTCGGCGGATGCCTGTACTAAATGTGGCGCCTGCCATGCCGTCTGCCCGGTGGGCATCCGCTTCAACGAGACGCCGGAGAGCAGCGAGTGCATCCGCTGCCTGAAGTGCATGACCCAGGCCTGCGAGTTCAACGCGATCTCCCTGGACCTGGCCGGCCTGACCCTGTCCGGCGGACCGACTCTCCCCGAAAAACGCAGCCCGCGAACCACTGCCCCATGAACCGAACACAGACCCTTCTGACCGTGGTTGCCTGGTGCTGCCTGGTGTTTGCACCGGCCGCTGCCCTGGCGGAAATGGTGGCCATCGCCGGCGAGGACGTGAACATGCGCTCCGGACCGGGCACCAAAAACGAAGTGCTCTGGAAGATGGGTACCGGCTTCCCGCTGGAGGTGGTCAAGCGCTCCGCTGACTGGCTGCAGGTGAAAGACTTCGAGGGCAGCACCGGCTGGGTGCAGAAAAACACCGTCAACACCACCCAGCATGTGGTGGTCCGGGCCAACAAGGGCACGGACAACACCATCAACGTGCGCAGCGAGCCCAGCCGCAAGGCCGGAGTCGTGGCCCAGGCAAAGTACGGGGTTGTCTTTAAAAAACTGGCCAAGAAAGGTGATTGGGTGCAGGTGGAGCACGGCGAGGGCGTCATCGGTTGGATCGAAAGCAGCCTGCTGTGGGGGTTCTAATCCCATGGATGAGGCGCCCTACAGTCCGGAGGCAACGGCCCGGTGGAACCCGACCGGGACTGCCGGACAGGAACCGCAGCGATCCTCTCCGGACCCGGTCGGCCAGCGTTGCGCCTGCGTCGCCGGTGGTCCAACCCTGATGCCGGACAAGCGGCTCATCAAACTGCGCTTCGAACAGGCGGCCGCAACCTACGAGCAGCAGGCCCAGGTCCAACTGCTGGTAGCGGACCGGCTGCTTGCCCTGCTCGCCTCCGCCACGCCCGGGACAAAACCGGCGCGCATCCTGGAGATCGGCTGTTGCACCGGGCTGCTCACTGAAAAAATTATCGACCGGTTCCCCGCTCTCGCCCATCTCACCGTGAGCGATCTGGTCGACGCCTTCGAGCAGTGCGTGAGCCGCAAAACCGACCGCCTGTCCGACCGGGTCCTGTTCCTGGCGGGCGACATCGAGAAGGTTGAACTGCCCGCTCGCTACGACCTGATCATCAGCTCCTCGACCCTGCAGTGGGTCCACGACCTGCCCAGCCTCTGCCGTAAACTGGCCGGCCACCTCAATCCGGGCGGTACCCTGGCCCTGGCCCTATACGGTCGGGAGAATCTGCGCGAGATCCGGACGGTGACCGGCCTTGGCCTGCGCTATATGGACCTGGAGCAGCTGATGGCCGTGGTCGGTGAAGAATTCGAGTTGCTCGCGGCAGAGCAGTCACGCGAGACCCTCTGGTTTCCTGACCCCATTTCCGTGCTCCACCATCTGCGCGCCACCGGCGTGAACGCGGTCGGCCAGCGCCCGTGGACGCGCCGCCAGTTGAACGGTTTCCTCGCGGAGTACGGGCAGCGCTTTTCCGGCCCGCGCGGGGTGCGCCTCACCTATCACCCGATGTACATCGTCGCCCGGCCCCGTCCGTAAACGTCCACCTTTCAACGCGCCCGGCGCCCAGGAGTGCAGGACCCCATTATGACCGTCCCTCAGTACACCATCGCCGTGGGCGGCATCGACACCGATGCCGGCAAATCCGTGGTCACCGGCCTGCTGGCCCGCCACCTGCTCTGCCAGGGCAGGGCCGTGACCACCCTGAAACTCGTGCAGACCGGCTGTACCGGCATGGCCGAAGATATTGTCCAGCACCGGCGGCTCATGGGCCAAGCCCTGACCGATTGGGACCGGGACGGGACCACCTGTCCGTACGTGTTCCCCTTCCCGGCCTCGCCCCTGCTGGCGGCCCGCCTGGCGGGCGCAGAGATCGATACCGCCGTGCTCGACCGCTCCATCGAGACCCTGCGTCAGCGGCACGAGTGGCTGCTGGTCGAGGCAGCCGGCGGCCTGCTGGTACCCCTGCAGGAGCACCTCGTGCTGCTCGATTACCTGGCCACGAAACAGCTGCCCCTAATCCTCGTCACCTCACCGCGGCTGGGCTCCATCAACCACACCCGCCTCAGCCTGGAGGCGCTCCGCGCACGCGCTGTCCCCCTGGTCGGTCTGGTGTACAACCTGCACGGTGACCACCCGCGGGAGATCGTCCAGGACACCCTGGTCGAGTGCCGCAAGGCCCTTGCCGACTACGGTTTCGCCCCCAACCTGGTCATCCTCCCGGACCTTGCCGAGAGCTCCGCGGCCGCCTGGCCCGTTCTGGTGAACGCCGCACGCTCCCTCTGCGCCTGAAGTTGCACCGCCGACTCCCCTCACGCCCCGCAGTCCGGGAAAAGGGTTGCATCGGCACCGGTGATGGTGTAAAAATTCTGCCTTCCTGCACCGCCAAAAACTCTGTCGGGGCGTAGCGCAGCCTGGTTAGCGCGCCTGCCTTGGGAGCAGGAGGTCGAGTGTTCGAATCACTCCGCCCCGACCATTCCCCACCTCTCTTCCCGCCGTTCTTCCCTTTCCTCCTTGCCCGTGGCGAGACCGCCCCGGAGACACACCGGCCGGGTTCCTCAGTAGCCGTTGCGGCTGCACATCTCCGCTACGCTTTTGCGGATTTTCGGTCGCAACCGGTCGTCGTCTGCCGGGTACCCCAGGGTGATAACCAGACCGATTCGGCGGGACGTTGGGATGCTCAGCAACTCCCTGATCACCGCCTCGTCGAACCAGCCGAGCATGCAGGTGCCCAGCCCCAGGTCCGCTGCCTGCAGACAGAAATGGGCCGCGGCGATACCGATGTCGATGAGCGGGAAGTCGCGGTCCTTGAGGCGCCCGCCGATCTGGGTGATCACCTTCGGCTTCTCCACGACGAGCACGGCAAGTACCGGTGCCTGCGGAGCGAACCGGTTGAAGCTGACCAGGCGGCTGAAAGTGGCGCGGGCAACCCGGTCCCTGAGCGCGGAATCGGTGACGAGGATCAGGCGCCAGGGCTGGGAGTTGCTCGCCGAGGGCGAAAGCCGCACCGCCTCGACGAGACGATCGAGCGTTTCCTCCGGTACCGGCCGGTTGGCATACTTCCTGACACTTTGCCTGACAGTGATCAGTTGAGAAAAGTCCATGGGGCTCCTGGCAGAGGGCCGGGGATGCAGACCGGGGAATGAGGACAGGACGGCGGGGAAAAGGTGGCCCACAGCTGTCCCGGTGGCGAGGGGACGCTGTCCGGACCGGACAGGATACGATCAGACCGTGAGCAGGTCGCGAACCTCGCCGCAGCGTTCGCGGTTGTCGCGCAGCCACCCGTACCAGCGACTGAACTGCTCGTCGCTCGCGGGTACGCCGGTCTCGCGCCAGCGCAGCGGGATCTCGGCCGGTGAGTCTTGGTGCTGCGTCACCGGCTCGGAGGTCTCGTCCTGACAGCGATGCGCCATCAGGTCTGCCAGTTGCACCACCCGGACGAGCAGGTCGTCAGCGTCCACCTGCTCAGCCAGGTGGTGACCCGTGGCCGCGGCCACCAGGGTGTCCGGAAACTGCCACTGACCGAGCAGTCGTCCGCCCACGGTGGCGTGATCGAAGCCAAAGGTCAGCCGTTCATCGGCCAAGTCCGCTTCGCCGGTGCAGTGGTTCAGCCAGCGGCCGTCCAGATAGTCGTCGCCGAAGGTCTGCAGCAGCACCAGCTTGCCGAGGTCGTGCAGCAGCCCGGCCATGAACGAGGCGCCGAGCGGCAAACCCAGGTCTCGGGCCAGGTGGTTGGCCACCATGGCACTGAGAAAGGCATGCTCCCAGAACCGCTCGACCTCGGCCGCACTGCCGGAACCGAGGTCACTGAAGGTGTTGAGCATGGCCTTGACCAGGGCGATGGACTGCACCCGGTTGAAGCCGAGCACCATGATCGCCGCCTGAATCGAGTCCACCCGCCGGGGCCGGCCGAACAGCGCCGAGTTGGCCAGTTTGAGCACGGTGGCGCACAGGGACTGGTCGGGCAAGAGGGCCTCCATCAGGTCGCCGGCCGAACTCTCCGGATCGCCGGTGACGCGCAGGATCTGTGCCACCGTGGCCGGCAGGACGGGAAAGGTGTCCATCTGCCTGCGCATCACCGCCATGCTGTGCTCGTTCATCACCATCTCGCGCTCTCTTTTTGTTCTCAGCAGTGGCGTGCCAACCAGTGCCGTCGTCCGCCGCGACCAGCGGGCCGGGTTGGCAAGGCCGGTCAAATGTGCTATGCATGCCGGCAACCGGACCCGCCGGGACATCGATACCCATCCGCGAACCGAGGAGCAGCCAGCCCATGACCATTGACCGTGCCCGCCTGAAAAAAATCGACAACGCCCAGGATCAGACCTGTTTCGGCTGCGGCGCGACCAACCCGATCGGCCTGCATATGGAGTTTCAGAGCGACGGCAGCCGGCTCTGTTCCTTCGTGACCGTGCCCGCGGCCATGGCCGGCTGGGACCGGACCGTGCACGGCGGCATCCTCAGCACCATGCTCGACGAGGTCATGGGCTGGACCGCCATCCATCTGCTCAAGAAGATCGCCGTCACCCGGACCATCACCGTGGACTTCCTCAAGCCGGTATACGTGGGCCGGGAACTCGCCGTCATCGGCACCATCGCCGAGCGGCCGTCCGATCGCCAGGTGGTGGTGCACGGCGAGGTGCACATGGGGGACACCCTCTGCACCCGCGCCCGCGGCGATTTCGCCACCCTGTCCGCCCAAAGCGCGGTCCGCCTCGGCGTGATGAGCGGCGACTACCTGGAGCGGTTTTTGCCCATCCTTGAGCGCACCGACGACTGACCGGCGGCCGCGGCCCACGCCCTTAGGAACGGAACAACTGCTCCGCCAGGTCGGCCACGGTGCGCACCGGCACCACCTGCATCCCCTGCGCCGCCTTGCCGGTGAGCTGGCGGCTGGCCGATTCGGGCATGAGGAAGGTGCCGAAGCCGAGCCGACCCGCCTCGCGCAACCGCATCTCCATCTGGCCCACGGCCCGCACCTCGCCGGCCAGGCCGACCTCGCCGCAGACCACGGTGGCCGGGTCGATGGGCTTCTCGAAGAAGCTCGACAACAGCGCAGCGACCACGCCCAGGTCCAGGGCCGGCTCGACGATGCGGATGCCGCCGGCGATGTTGAGGAAGATGTCGTGGTCGAACAGGGTGACCCCGAGCTTCTTCTCGAGCACCGCGGTGAGCAGGGCCAGCCGCTGCGGGTCGGCGCCGATGGCTGTGCGCCGAGCCGTGCCCAGGCTCGAACGGCTGACCAGGGCCTGCACCTCGACGAGGATGGGCCGGGTGCCCTCGACGCTCGGCAGCACCACCGAACCCGGCACGTTCACCGGCCGCTCGGCCAGGAACAGGGCCGAGGGGTTGTCCACGCCGACCAGGCCGCGCTCCTGCATCTCGAACACGCCGATCTCGTTGGTCGAGCCGAAGCGGTTCTTGACCGTGCGCAGGATGCGGAACACCTGGCCGCGGTCGCCCTCGAAATAGAGTACCGTGTCCACCATGTGCTCAAGCACCCGCGGCCCGGCGATGGCGCCGTCCTTGGTCACGTGGCCGACGAGCAGGATCGGCAGGTGGGTCGACTTGGCCAGTTGGAGCAGGCGGGCGGTGGCCTCGCGCACCTGGGTCACCGAGCCCGGCGCCGAGCCCACCTCCTCAGTGAACACGGTCTGGATCGAGTCCACGGCCAGCAGGGCCGGCCGCAGTTGCCGGGCGAGGTCGATCACCGCCTCGACGCAGTTCTCGGTGGAGACGAAGATGTCCCGTTCGCCGATGGAGAGCCGACCGGCGCGCATGCGGATCTGGCGCACCGACTCCTCGCCGGTCACGTAGAGCACCTGGTGCTGCCGGGCGGCCAGCGAGCTGAGCAACTGCAGGATCAGGGTGGACTTGCCGATGCCCGGATCGCCGCCGATCAGGACCAGCGAGCCGGGGACGATGCCGCCGCCCAGGACCCGGTCCATCTCGGCGATACCGGAAACGAGCCGCTCGCCCTCCTCCACGCCGTCGGCCTCGACCAGCGGCTGGGCCGTGGCCGCGGGCCGGCCGGAGCGGGCCGCGGCCACCTGCCGCTCCTCGGTGAGGCTGTCCCAGGCGCCACAGTCCGGGCAGCGGCCCAGCCATTTGCGGCTGGCATAGCCGCACTGGCCGCAGATGAATTGGGTGGTTTCCTTTTTGGCAGGCTGCATCGATGTCCGCATCGGGGAAAAGGAGGAAGTTCAGCGGCCGGACCGATAATCGCCGGCCCGGGCCGCGGGCTCAATCGGCCCTGGTTTTCCCATGGAAATGTTTGCAGGGCTTGGAGTATAATATCTTTTATACCGTGCGGCCTGCCGCCGCGCAAGGGCAGCGCCGCCAACCGCACCCGCGCCCGGGCGGCAGCGCCCGGAGACTTCACAGAAAATCCTATGCACTACGTTGCCACCAAAATCTGCCGGGCCAGCGAGATCGGCTACAACGGCAATCTGTTCGGCGGAGCCATGCTCTCCTGGCTCGACGAGGCCGGCGCCGCCTTTGCCGGCTACCTCTGCCGCACGCCGAACATGGTCACCCTGAAGATGGACGAGGTCCGCTTCCGGCGGCCAGTGAAAATCAGCCACCACGTCCGCATCTACGCCCGCATCCATCACCTCGGCACCAGTTCCCTGACCATCAATGTCGAAGCCCGACGCTTCGATTTCACCAAGAAACTGGAAGAGATCGTCTGCTCGACGCGCATAGTCTACGTGAAGATCGACGATGCGGGCCGGGCCGTTCCCATCGAAGACCATCTGCGCGCACACATGCAGGACGACTCGCTGGGCGACCTCATGCAGCGACTCTAGCCGCTGTCCTGCCCGTTCCGCACCCGCCCTAACCCTCACTGGAGTCTGCATGTACACACCCACCAGTCTGCCCGCCAACAAGACCAAGCTGGTCTGCACCATCGGTCCGGCCACCGATTCGCCGGAAATGCTCGAAAAAATGCTGCTCGCAGGCATGAACATCGCCCGGCTCAACTTCTCCCACGGCGACTTCCGCGCGCACGGCGAGGTCATCCGCCGCATCCGCGAGGCTGCCCGCGCCACCCAGCGGCCAGTAACGATCATGGCCGATCTGCCCGGCCCGAAGATCCGCATCGGCACCCTGGCCGAGGAACCGGTGGAACTGACCGTGGGCAGCCGTTTCACCCTGACCAGCCGTCAGCTGATTGGCAACGGGGAACTGGTCTCGGTGAGCCTGCCCGAACTGCCGCGGGTGGTCAAAGCGGACGATGTCCTCTTCATCAACGACGGTCTCATCCAGGTGCGGGTCGAGACGGTCGAAGAGGACATGGTGCATACCCGGGTAATGGTCGGCGGCACCCTGCGCTCGAAAAAGGGACTGAACCTGCCGGGCATCGACCTGGGCATCTCTGCCTTCACCGCCCACGACCGGGCCTGCATGGAGTTCGCCCTAGAGCACGGGGTCGACGCCATCAGCCAGTCTTTTGTCAACAACGCCGCGGACATTCATGCGGTGCGCAAGGCCGCCGCGACCATGGGTCATCAGCCGTTCATCATCGCCAAGGTCGAACGGGCGTCCATCCTCAACCGGATCGACGAGGTGCTCGAGGCTGCGGACGGGCTCATGGTCGCCCGCGGCGACCTCGGCGTGGAGATCCCCATCGAGGAGATCGCCATCCTCCAGAAGCGGATCATGGCCCGCGCCAACCTGTTCGGCAAGCCGGTGATCACCGCCACCCAGATGCTCGAGTCCATGGCCAAGAACCGGAGGCCGACGCGGGCCGAGGCCACCGACGTGGCCAACGCCATTCTCGACGGCACCGACTGCGTGATGCTCTCGGAAGAGTCGGCCATGGGCCAGTACCCGGTGGAGGCGGCGCAGATGCTCGTGCTGATCGCCGTGGCCACCGAACCCCACCGCACCACCCACAACTACAGGAAGATGCCGGAGCAGCCCATTTTCAACCAGATCAGCGAGGTGGACTACATCGCCTCGAGCGTCAACAGCATCGTCAACCAGACCGACAGCGTTGCCGCCATCCTCGCCCCCTCGGACAGCGGCCTGACCGCCCGACGGCTGGCCCGCTACCGGCTGCCCACCTGGATCCTGGCGGTCAGTTCAAACAAGAAGACCTGCCGGGAACTGCTTTTCTCCTACGGTGTGTTTCCCATCTACGAGTTCAACCATCCGCACGACTGGACCGATTTCGCCCGCGACTACGTGCTCAAGTATGGGCTCAAGGGCGGCTGCATCATTCAGACCGAGGGACCGTCCCCGGAAAACCCACACCGCAACCACAAGATGGAGATCATCGACCTGCGGGAAATCTGCTGAATCGCTCCTGGCTGCGCCAGTCACCCGCGGGTGACTGGAAAACCAAAGAAGAACGATTCCTGTTTGCTTAATCGAAAAAATCGAGCTAAGGATCAGTGGTACCCAACGTGTAAACAGCTGCCACCCGGCAGTTTTTTTTCTTCCCTTTCATGTAGCGGGGTTCACCCCACGGAGGCAGGATGTTGGATTTCAGAAAAGGCGTAGATATCCTGGCGTCGGTTGGCGGCATTGCCACCATCGACGAAGCGCGGCAGCTGTTCGCCCGACGGCTCGACGGAGAACATCGCGCCCGGCTGGGCACGATCACCAACGAGGAGGCGTTGCTCAAAATCGCCAACGCCATCGCCATGTGCGACCCGGAACGGATCTTCGTTCTCACTGGAAGCGAGGAGGACTGTGCGGCGGTGCGGGCCATGAGTCTGGACAAGGGCGAGGAAGCGAAGCTCGCCATGCCCAACCACACCATCCATTTCGACCTGCCCGAGGATCAGGGCCGCATGGTCGACCAGACCTTCTATATCGCCAACCCCGACGAGCAGGTCTCGTCGCTCGCCAAGAAGGAGCTGCGCGACCAATCGCACGCCTACGTGCGCGAGCACATGCGCGGCATCATGCGCGGCATGACCATGTTCGTCGGCTTCTACAGCCGCGGCCCGGTGGGGGCCAAGGCCGCCATCCCGGCCATCGAGATCTCCAGCTCCACCTACGTGCTCCACTCGGCCGAACTCCTCTACCGCAACTGCTTCACCGATTTCGATGCCGAGGTGGCCCGTCGCGGCGAATTCTTCACCAATGTCCACTCCCAGGGAACCAACCGGTCCGAGGACATCCCCAAGGCTCGCATCTACATGGACCGCAGTTGGCAAACCACCTTCTCCACCTTCTGCACCTACGCCGGCAATACACTGTTGATGAAGAAGGGCAATCACCGCTTCGCCTCGGACACGGCCATCTACCGGCACCACGGCGAGGAGCTGTCCGAGCATATGTTCATCACCGGCATGACCGGCCTGGACGGCCGCAAGACCTACTTCGCCGGCGCCGCCCCCTCGGGCTGCGGCAAGACCACCACCGCCATGGTCGGTAGCGACTTCATTGGCGACGACCTCGCCCAGATGTGGATCGGCGACGACGGCACCCTGCGGGCGGTCAACCCGGAGATCGGCATCTTCGGCATCATAGAGGACGTCAACCAGGAAGGCGATCCCTACCTGATGCAGTGCCTGCGCCAGCCGGGAACCGAAGTCATCTTCTCCAACGTGCTCGTCGATCCCCAGGGCAAGCCGCGCTGGAAGGGCGACGGTGAACCGGTGCCGGAGAAGGGCGTCAACTTCCAGGGAAACTGGACTCGGGAGATGACCGGTGTACCGATGTCGCATCCCAATTCGCGCTGCACCCTGAAATGCGAGGCCGTCGGTAACCACAACCAAACGGCCAACGCCGACCCGGCCGGCCTGATCATCGAGGTGATTACCTATTCCGGCCGGGATAACAACACCATGCCGCCCATCTGGGTGGCAGGGACTCCGGACGCCGGTGTGGCCATCGGCGCCTCCATCGTCTCCAAGGCGACCGCAGCCGAGATCGGCGCCAGCGGCGTCAACCGCCAGCCTTGGGCGAACACCCCCTTCGTCGCCTGCCAGCTCACCGACTATCTACAGGCCCAGCTCGATTTCTACAACAACCCCCGCCTGACCCGCAGACCGGTCATGGCCGGCCTCAACTACTTCCTCACCCACGAGGAACGGGGCAGTAGCGGCAAGGGGCTGCTCGGCGAGAAGCGCGACGTACACGTCTGGCTCGGCTGGCTGGAGCTGTACGCCCACGGTGACGTCCAGGGTATCGCTACACCCATCGGCCTGCTCCCGAAATACGCGGATCTCAAAGAGCTGTTCACGGGCAAGATCGACAAGGAGTACCCGGAGTCGCTCTACACCATGCAGTTCTCTCTGTACATCGACAACATCATCGCCCGCATCGACCTCCAGGAGGCGGCCTGGCGCAAGGAGCAGGGCGCCTCGGCGCGGCTGTTCGCCATCTACGAGGAACAGAAGGCCGCCCTGCTGAAGTTGAAGGCGGCCAAGGGCTCGATCGTCAAACCGCAGGATCTTTGATCGCGCCTTTTCTCCCTGTGCCTTCGCCCCCGGCAGGTTCCTGCCGGGGGTTTTCTGTTCGCGGTCGACCGCAACGGAGCGCGCACAAAAAAACCGGAGTGGTCCCAGGGGGACACTCCGGTTTTTTTGTTTGCCCGCGTGCGGCGCGGGATCGCGCCTTCAGCCTTTGCAGAGCGTCAGCACCCGCTCGCGGATCGCCTCCGTACCCAGGCCCTGGTGGGGGATCTGCTCGCTGAGACCACCCTGGCCGTCCTTCCAACTGCCCATGAAGCCGAATTTCGGGGCGTAGCCGCGCTCGAGCAGCCAGCTGCCGAAGCGGCTGCCCAGGCCGGTCTTGACGTTCTGGGACTCGACCACCAGCACCATCGGGCTGGTGCCCAGGGTGGCGAGCATGGTTTCGTCGACCACGTTCAGCACCGGTTTATTGACCAAGCCGATCTCCATCCCTTCCTCACGGAGCATCTCGACCACGTGCAGGCAGCGGTAGAGCATCTCGCCGTAGCTGACGATCCAGCCGTCGCGGCCGGGCCGGATGACCTCGTCCGTATCCGGGGTGAAGGTGTAGCCCTCGCCGAAGTACCGGTTGCCCTGGTCATCGAGGATGAAGGGCGTGCCCGAACGGGTGGAGTAGACGAAGCGCAGCCCCGGATCAGGGAACACCCGGCGCAGCATTGCCTCCAGCTGCAGGGCATCGGCCGGGAAGTAGAGCCGGGTACGGTCGTGCTCGGCCAGGCCGTTGTCGGCGAAGAAGTTGTTGATGCCGAAGTGGCAGGTGTTGTCCGCCATGTCGTCGATGCCGGAATGGGAGAAGTGGGCGAGCACGTTGGCCTGGTTGAGCCGGGCCATGGTGATCTCGGAGATGACCATCTCCTGGAAGGCGGCGAAGGTGCCGAAGATGCCCTGCCGTCCGGGCTGGGAGCCGAAGCCCGCAGCCACGGAGAAGTTGTTGCGCTCCATGATGCCAGCGTGCACGTACACCTCCGGGCAGTTCTTGCGGATATGGTGCAGGCCGCAGGAGCCCTCCAGGTCAGAATCGACCACCAGCACCCGGTGGGTGGGCTCGTCCAACTCCCTGATCAGGTCGCTGACGATGCGGCCGAACTCGTCCCGGTTCTTGGCGAACTCCGGGGTGCTGCCGCGGTACACGGTCTTGGCGGCCTTGGCCGGCGGCTGGCGGAGCAGGGCAACGGCCGCCTCGTGGCCGCGGCCGGCGAGATAGTCGATGGCCATGGCCACCGGGATGACGTCGTGGCCCTTGGGCAACCCCTCGATGCCCGGCACACCCACGGCCATCTTGCGCTTGATGACCACGGCCGCCGGCCCGGGGGTGATGATCGCCGTGCGCACGGCGGTGAACAAGGCGTCCAGGTCCTCGCCGTCGCAGGTCTGCACGGCCAGGCCGTGGCCGGCCAGGGTGCGGGCCAGGTCGTAGCCGGGCATGTAGTCGGTGGGGTGGCCCGCGATGGTCACGTTGTTGTCGTCAAGCAGGAGTTTGACGGGCAGCTGCCGGGCCACCGCGTAGCGAGCCGCCTCGGCGTCGTTGCCCTCCTGCTGGGCGCCGTCACTGCCGAACAGAAAAACCGTGCGGCCGGCGTTTGCCTCGGCCACACCGTTCACATGGCTCCACAGGTGGCCGAGCCGGCCGGAGCTGAAGAAGATGCCGTCCGCGTCGCTGCGCTCGGGGTGGCCGTAGTAGCCCTTGCCGAATTCCCGGTAGTGGAGCAGGGATTCGGCCGGTTTGTAGCCGTTGAGCACGGTCATGATGTACTGCAGGGCCACGCGATGGCCGGCCTCGTCGAAGTAGACCGGGTGGCAGGTGTCGGCCCCCTTCATAAAGCCGTCGGCGATGAGCACCTCGGGGACGATGTCAAAGGCGCCGCCGGTGTGGCCGCCCAACCCTTTGGTATTCGCCAGGGCGGTGAAGAAGACGATGCTGTCGCGCACCAGGCTGATGTTTTTTTGCAGGGTGGCGCGCTGCTCCGCGTCCAGCCCGGTTTGATCGACGAACAGGCGCAGCGGCCGGTAGGCCGACAAATCAAATGGAAAGTTCATGGGCAGATCCCGGATGGTGAATGGTGGACAGCGGCGCGGCGGACCGCCGGACGTCGCCGGATGGAGGTGTAAGGTAGTGCACAGATAACAGAATCACCAGAATCCGCAAGGATCAACTTGCGCGCCCTGCGGCTTACCGGTACAAAGGGTGTTTCGGCCG
>Ga0265295_1004233_pt1 | contig 19523 bp, 22 predicted proteins | sample Munlansysbiofilm_FD_192503 | JGI IMG/M metagenome (GOLD analysis project Ga0265295, IMG submission 192503) | Leachate microbial communities from a municipal landfill in Southern Ontario, Canada - Methane capture system biofilm | ecosystem: Engineered > Solid waste > Landfill > Unclassified ... | reverse complement strand
TCAGATAATCGTAGCAACTACAGAGGTGTAGGAGGAGAACCGAATGAAGTATATGGATACGTATGCCGAGCAGTATCACGATTGTGCGTGGATCCCGTTCGAGGAACTGGAGTCGTTCATGGAAGAAGCGTTGGTGCATGCCGGGGTTCCCGCTGCCGACGCAAAGATCATAGGTGATGTCCTCATTGAGAGTGACAAGCGTGGCATCGACAGCCATGGTATCGGAAGACTCAAGCCGATCTACATCGACCGCATCGACATGGGCATCATGAATCCTGTAACCGAAATTGAGGTCCTCAAGGACAAGGATGCAACTGCAGTCCTGGATGCTCACAATGGTATGGGCCATGTCGCTGGACACAAGGCGATGGAAATGGCCATTGAGAAAGCAAAGAAGTATGGTCTTGGCATGGTTGTGGTACGCAACTCCAACCACTACGGCATCGCCGGTTACTTCGCTACCATGGCTACCAAGGCTGGTATGCTGGGCATCACCGGAACCAATGCAAGGCCCTCCATCGCTCCCACCCACGGGGTGGAGAACATGCTGGGAACCAACCCCCTCACCTTTGGCTTCCCCACTGATGAGGAGTTCCCCTTCGTGCTCGACTGTGCAACCAGCGTAACCCAGCGTGGAAAGATCGAGGTATACGGTAGGGCGGGAAAAGAGCTTCCTGCAGGCTGGGTACTCGATCATGAGGGAAAGACCCGCACCGATACGCAGCAGGTACTGGTAGATCTCACTACCGGAAAGGCTGCTCTTACCCCGCTCGGCGGCATCGGCGAAATGACCGGAGGTTACAAGGGCTTTGGCTATGCAACCGTCGTGGAAATTCTCTCTGCCGCTCTGCAGGACGGTTCCTGGATGAAGGCTCTCAACGGCTTTGACGAGGACCACAAGGCTATTCCGTATCCGCTTGGGCACTTCTTCATCGCCATCGACCCTGAGCACTTCATGGGTCTGGATACCTTCAAGCGCATCGCAGGCACCATCTGCCGCGAACTGAGGGAGAGCAAGAAGGCTCCGGGCGAAGATTACATTTTCACCGCAGGAGAGAAGGAACACCTGGCGTACCAGTTCCGTAAGGAACATGGATGCCCCGTCCCCCCGTCCTTGCAGAAGGTTATGGTCACCCTCCGTGACCGTTACAAGATGAACTACAGCTGGGATTTTGAGAAGAAATAAGCGAAAGGAGCTACGATAATGCAAGACGATTTGACCAAGCGTGCGCTTGAGTATCACATGATGGACGGTGTTCCGGGCAAGGTCTCGGTGGTCCCCTCCAAGCCCTGCCAGACGGCAGCCGATCTGGGCCTTGCGTACACCCCTGGTGTTGCAAAGCCGGTGCTTGCCATCGCCGACAACCCTGAGGATGCCTACAAGTACACCTCCAAGGGGAATCTGGTGGCAGTCATTTCCAACGGGACAGCCATCCTCGGTCTTGGCGACCGCGGGGCCTTGGCCAGCAAGCCTGTCATGGAAGGCAAGGGCGTCCTCTTCAAGAGATTCGCCGACATCGATGTATTTGACATCGAACTCGATGAGAAGGATCCGGACAAGATCATCGAGATAGTCAAGGCGATGACCCCGACCTTCGGTGGTGTCAACCTTGAGGACATCAAGGGTCCTGAGTGCTTCAAGATCGAGCAGGAGTTGATCAAGCAGTGCAACATCCCCATCTTCCATGACGACCAGCATGGTACTGCCATCATTGCCACAGCAGGCTTGATGAACAGCGCTGAGATCGTGGGCAAGAAGCTTGAGGACATCAAGGTGGTGGTCAATGGGGCCGGTGCTGCCGGTATCTCCTGTGCCAAGATGTTTGTGGCTGCTGGGGTGAAGCGCGAGCACATCATCATGGCAGACAGCAAGGGTGTCATCTACCAGGGCAGAACTGCTGGCATGACTCCTGAGAAAGAGGAGTTCGCCACCGCTGACAAGGCTCGCACCCTCGCAGAAGCCTTGGTTGGTGCCGATGTCCTGATGGGCCTCTCCGTTGCCGATTGTGTGACTCCTGAGATGCTTCTCTCCATGGCAAAGGACCCGGTGGTCTTCGCCATGTCAAACCCGAACCCTGAGATTGGCTACGAGCTGGCAATGGCCACCCGCAGCGACCTGATCATGGCTACGGGAAGAAGCGACTATCCCAACCAGATCAACAACGTCCTTGGCTTCCCCTTCATCTTCCGTGGGGCTCTTGATGTCCGTTCGGTCATCATCAGCGAAGGCATGAAGATGGCAGCTGCAAAGGCTCTTGCTGCCCTGGCCAAGGAACCGGTTCCTGCTTCGGTGGAGAAAGCCTATGGTGGGCAGAAGTTCAGCTTTGGCCGCAACTATATCGTTCCCAAGCCGTTCGACCCCCGTGTCATCGAATGGGAAGCTGTTGCTGTAGCAAAGGCTGCCTGTGAGGAAGGCCTTGCCCAGAAGCCCATCACCGATTGGGATGCATATCGTGCTTCCTTGGTGAAGCGGATGGAGAAGTACTGGAACTAGGAATTTTGCCGCGTTCAACACAGAGTCGTCCCGAAAGGGGCGACTCTATTCTTGTCTTGGATGCTTGTGTTCTTGTACGATGGGAACGGGAGTACCTACCATGCAGATCATTACCTGTACCGAAGAACACCTGCATCAAATGTTGACCATCCTCAATGAGGTGATAGAGCATACCACCAGCAACTATGACTACGAGCCGAAAAGCAAGGAAGAGTTGCGCACGTGGCTGAAGGAGAAGCAGGAGTGTGGGTATCCCGTGCTCGGGATACTCGATGAATATGGCTTTCTGGCAGGCTTTGCAACCTATGGCCCCTGGCGGCTCAAGAAAGGCTACCGGTTCACCTACGAGCACTCCATCTATGTAGCGAAAGAGCAACGACGGAAAGGGTACGCCAAGGTCTTGCTTTCCGAGCTTATCAACTATGCCCGCTCATCAGGCGGCCATTGTCTGCTCGCAGTCATTGATGCCGATAACAGTGCTTCCATAGCCCTCCATGAGGGGTTTGGTTTCAGCAAGTGCGGGCATCTGCGGGAAGTCGGATACAAGTTTGACCGCTATCTGGATCTGGTGCTCTACCAATTGCTGCTGAAATCGGAGAGAGACTGACGTTTCGGATTGTTGGGATCTGAGGAGAAAAAGGAAACCTGCCAGGCGGCAGGCTTCCGTGTCTCTGTTATTCGATGCCGAGCATCTGTTTGAGCTGTTCCTTGGCTTGGCTCAGGATGTTGGTGTACTGCTCATCCAACTGGGCAAGCTGTTTGTCCAAGAGTTTCATGAACTCCGGATCCTGCTCGGGACGGAGGGTGAAGTTCGGGCCGTACTGTTTGCGCAGCTGTGCTTGTTTCTGTTCCAGATGAGGTGCGAACTGTTGCTTCATCCTCTCTACCAAATCATCCTGGCTCTCCAGATACTGACTGAAGAAGCCTTCCAATTGGCTGATGAGTTCTCCTGCCTGAGCATTGCCTTCGGCAACGATGAGGCCCAGCTGGACAACTTTTGCAAACCCTTCCTTGAACGCAGCAGAGCGCGGCAAGGAGAGGTTGGAGAGCAGGGTGAGGGCCATACCTTCCTTGACCAACTGTTTGTCCTCGCCCTCATACTGAGCATATTTCTGCTCGGTTGCTTCTTTTGTTGCATCTATGTCGTTGAGAAAGGTTGCAGCAAGTTGCCTTCCTTCCTTGACCTTGAGGTCATGCTTGATCTTAACCGGGTCGACTTGGAGCGCTTCGGTCTTCTCCAGCGCCAATTCCCATGCTGATTTGATAATTGCCATTTCTCACTCCTGTTGACTTTCTCAAAGATAGTATAGTTCCCCGTCTTGGACAAGTCTTGGTTTGGTGGTAGGCTCGACCTATGGAACTGGAATTGATGATCATCTACATCTTTGACCTCTTTGGTACCTTCATCTTTGCCATAACAGGAGCTGTGAAAGGGGTACGCCTGAAACTCGACATCCTGGGCGTGGTGGTCTTTGCTGCCACCGTTGGTTGTGGTGGGGGCATGTTCCGCGACATGTTGCTCGGGGCAACCCCTGTCGCTGCCTTTACCAACAGTTCATACATACTCATCTGTGTGGGTACCGGATTGGCTGTATTCTTCCTCGCTCCCAAGTTTGTGGGACGATGGCGGGTCATCCTCTTTGCTGACTCTCTGGGGCTTGGCGTCTTCACTGCTCTTGGGGTGGCCAAGGGAGCCATGTATGGCATCGGGCCGGTAGGCCAGTTGCTCTGTGGTGTCTTTTCGGCAGTTGGGGGAGGGGTGGTCCGCGATATCATGAGCCGATCGGTCCCTACCGTACTCACCACCGACTTCTATGCAACCGCATCCCTCTTGGGTGGAATCCTCTACCTTCTGCTGGAACTGACTAGCCTCGGACTATTTGCCAAATTCATGATTGTAAGCGTCGCAGTGTTCATCATCCGCCTCGTTGCGATCAAGTATCGTTTCCATCTGCCGGTTGCCGACACTGCATTGCCGGTGGATGACTACCTGAATCTCCAGAAATAATCGGAAGGCCTTATGCACTCATATCCCGTATACTATGAACAGCCGTATCTCACCAGTTTGGAGGCAACCGTTGTCTCCCTCACTGATAAGGGAGTCATTCTCGACAAGACCATCTGTTACCCGGAAGGGGGAGGACAGAGTGGAGATCGGGGAACGATAGGGGGGTGCATTCTGGTGGACACCACCAAGGACGATGCGCATACCATATACCACCACGTCCAGGATCCGACCTTCAAGGAAGGGGAGACGGTCCTCATTGAGTTGGACTGGAACTACCGCTACCGCTATATGCAGATGCATACCGCCCAGCATATGGCAAGTGGTTTGCTCTTCTCTCGCTTTGGCATCCAGACCGTGAGCGTTCACCAGGGCCAGAGCATCCTTACCATAGAGACGGATGCCCAGCAGATCTCTCTGGAGACATGCCATGCATTGGAAGACCTGGTCAATGAACAAGTTCTCTCTTCCCATGCGGTGCACTACGAGGTGCACACCCAAGCTTCTGCGCAGCAGCTCGGCTTGAGAAGGTCAATCAAGGTAGAGGGAGATGGCGTGCGCTTGGTGGTGGTAGAGGACGTGGACACCATCGCCTGTGGTGGCTTGCACGTAGCCAATACCCGTGAGATTGGACTCTTCCACTATGCAGGGCAGGAGAAGATACGTTCTCATGTCAGGCTTATCTTCACCGTCGGAGAGACTGCAAAAGAGATGATCCGAACGACTGAAGCAGTAACCGGGGAATTGGTAACCCTCTTCTCCGCTCCCTTGGAGGAGTTGGTGAGTGTTGCCACCCAGGCAGTTGCCCAGGCTGCATCTGACAAACGGGACCTTCAGAAGGCGCAAGAGCGTATTGCGGCTCTGGAGTTGGATAGGCGTGTGCAAACGGCAGCCATGAAGGACGGGGTTCCCGTCCTCGTCTGGGATGTAGATGGTGATCTTTCCCTCAAGGATATCGGCCTTTCCGTGCTGGCCTATCCCGATCTGGCCCTCTGTGCTGCAAAGCAAGATGGACAGCGGGTCCTCTGGCTTATCGGGCTGCAGGGACGAGCAGGGGAACTGGTTGATTTCTCTCATGCCAAGCAAGCCTTGCTTGCCACCATCAATGCGAAGGGTGGTGGAAAGCCTCCTCTTTATCAGGGTGCGGGAAGTGGGGACAGCTCGCATTTGTTTGCTGCATTCCAGAGGTTGTTCGCATGAAAAAGCCTCATTGGGTGGATGCCCTCTTTTCCAAGAAAAGCTATCTGCGTGAAGATGGCTCGTTTCATGTACGAAAGCTGCTCTTTCGCACGTTCATCGCCATGCTCTTCATCTTTACCCTCTATTTCATCGGGTATCGCATCTACAGCGGCTTGGGTTTGGACCAGAATGTGGTTGTGCAAACCTTCATCGAGGATTTTGGGGTATTGGGTGTAGCCATCTACGTCTTCATCGTAGACCTGTTTGTGCTCCCGCTCTCGGTGGATCTGATGTGGCCCTTTGTGTTGGAATGGCATCCTCTCATGATCATCGCCGTCATGGGAACTGCCAGTGTGGCAGGTGCGTTTTGCGCCTATCTCTTCGGCAGGTTGGTCGGTCTGATCCCGGTCTTTCGCAAATGGGTGCTCAAACAGTCAGGAACCCACACCGAAACCATGATCACCAAGTATGGCATCTGGGCAATTGTCATCAGCGGCCTGACGCCCCTGCCATTTTCCACCATATGTACAGTGGCAGGCATCGTGGAACTGAAAGTCCACCATGTCCTGCTCTCCTCACTGATTCGCTACGTGCGTATGGGTATCTACTATCTCATCTTTGCAGGTCTGATCGTTATCGGCTGAGTACAGCCTTCACCTCATCAATGACCAAGCGGGTACGAAGGGCAGCATCGCCTGTATAGTCACGGGCATCAAGGGTGGTTTCAATCTCTGCTTCTGAGAGGAAGGAACGTACCTGGGGGTCCTGCTTGAGCATATCCTTGAGCGTATTGGGTTGCCCGTCTTGTACTTCGGCCCAAGCCTTGAGACTGTGCTCTCTGATAAGCTCATGCATCTCCTGACGGTTTGCACCGCGCTTGCCCAGCTCCATGAGCAGGCGTTCGCTGGCAGCAAAGATGCCGTAGGAAGCAAGGTTGCGCTCGATGCCCTTGCTGTGGACCTGCATGCCCTTCACCACCTTCAAAGCGGTGGTGAGGATCTCATCGGTAGTCAAAAAGAGGTCGGGGAGAATCATGCGGCGGTTTGCACTGTCGTCAAGGGTTCGCTCAAGAAGTGTTGAAGCGGCGTTCTGCCACAGTGCAGAAACCTGTCCTTCCACATAGCGGCACAGGCTATCAATCTTTTCGCTGTTGATCGGATTCCGTTTGAAAGGCATTGCAGAAGATCCGACCTGCTTGCTGCCAAAGGGCTCGCTCCACTCCCCGATGGGAGGAGTCTGCAAGAGACGAAAGTCGAAGAAGAACTTGGAAAGCGTGCAGCACAGCGAAGAAATCGCCTGGGCAATACGCAGATCCTGCTTTCTCGTGTAGATCTGGGTGGCTGCCGTATAGGCCTTGATACCCAAGCTATCCATTACCTTCTGTTCCAGCTCTCTGGCAGTGAACGGTGTTCCCTTGAGCAGCTCCGTGTAACTGGCGCTGGTTCCCACTGCACCCTTCATTCCCTTACCGCGGACTGAGTCGTGTACAGCAATCAAGTTCAGCAGGTCTTCTTTCAAGTCCTGGGCTGTTTGGGCGAACCGATAGCCGACCGTGGTAGGCTCGGCCGGCTGGATGTGTGTGAATGCCATGCAGGGGGTCTCGGCATAGGTTTCCATCTTGGAAACGAAGGCAGAAAGCAGTTCTTCAGTTTGCTTGATGAGCAGGCCGAGTGCCTCTTTCAGGCGAAGGGCATCCATGTTGTCCAGGATATCCATGCTGGTTGCTCCCAAGTGGATGATGGGGGCGGCGGTGGGGCACTGTTCAGCAAACGTCTTGATTTCGGCCATCAGGTCGTGATGAATTTCTGCTTCGATGGCCATTGCACGATCGATATCTACAGCACTCTCATGGGCTTTCAGCTCAGTAAGCTGTTGCTCGGTAACCAAGCCAGCTTCCTTTTGGGCAGAAGCAAGGGCTACCCAGACACGTCTGAGTAATCTACGCTTGTGTGTCTCACTAAAAAGAAAGCGCATAGGCTCACTGCCATAGCGCCACGTAAGGGGTGAGATGTAGGTGTCATGGGTAAAACTTTGCATACAGGCCTCCGCTTACCCATGACTGTACCTTCTAAGGCAAGGCTGCGTCAATTGACGTAACGGATTGTCTCCCAAGCCTTGTTGTACATCTCCAGATTGGCACCCAGATCATCCTTCAGCTCATAGTTGGTGAGCATATCAACCGTGTAGAACGGGGTGGTGGTGCGATACTTCTCCGCTTCGGTATTCACCGAGGCAGGGAAGTGGAAACGATCGAGGAATTGGGCATAGTTTTCCGGCTTGTGGATGTAGTTGATGAACTCGAGAGCAAGCTCGTAGTTGCGTGCTCCCTTGGGGATGCTCATCGAGTCGATGTACATCGGTCCCCCATCCTCAGGCAGGAAGAAATCAACATCCTTCCACTGCTCCTCAGGAAGTTCCTCAAAGATGCCCTCGGCATATCCGTGAGCAACCCAGTACTCTCCAGAGGCAAACGACTTGGCAAAGCCCTCAGCATCGAACTTGACAAGATTCGGCTTCCACTTGCTGTTGACCAGAACCCTTGCTTCCTCAAGCTCTTTGGCACTTGTGGTGTTGACCGAGTAGCCAAGGTAGGAGAGCGCGTCACCCATGACCTCGCGCATGTCATCCATCATGACCATGCGGCCTGCAAGGCGGGTATCACCGAAGATGTTCCAGGTTTTCTCATACTCCTTTACCATCTTCGTATTGACGGCAATGCCGGTGGCTCCGATGTAGTAGGGAACTGAGTATTCCATATTCGGATCGTAGTATGCCTTCTCTCTTGCAAGGTCAGTGATGTATTGCAGGTTGGGCATCTTTGAAGTGTCGATTTTCTCCAGCATTCCCAGGTTCCTCATGATAGAGACATAGTCACCTGAGGGGAAAATGACGTCATAGCCGGCATCCCCGCTGGCCATCAGCTTGGCGAACATCTCCTCGTTGGAAGCGAAGTAGTCGAGCACCACGTCTACCCCATACTCTTTCTCAAACGACTCGATGACCGAATCGGGAGTATAGTACGACCAGTTGTAGACATACAGTTTTTTGCTGCCGGTGGTGTTCTTCGCATCGGCATCAGAGCTCTTGGAGCAGCCGAGGAAGAGGAATGAGGCCAGAACAACCAGGCCCAGGGCCAGGATGAAATGCTTGGTGGTAGGTTTGCTCATGGCGAAACCTCCTGTGAAAATGGTATCTGCCCGTCCAGGTCAACATACGCCATTCCCTGGATCGGTGGTAGAAATGAAGCCTTGGAGCAAAGGCACAGCATGAGATTCTAGGCTGGAGTGGAGAGGAGAAGATTGGATTGTACGTTCGTCGTGGTGTGCATCTATATCTCCTGTTGAATCAGCCCCATAATTGGGTATTTCGGGGTGTGAGTCAATCACTTGAAGGGTGAAAACAATAAAATGGCAAGATTTTTTTTGCCTGCCTTTTGGTGTTGCCTAAACTCTAGATATTTCCGATACTTGCGTGAAAACAACCATGAATATACAGCACTATACACAGCAGGAAACCAACCTGCACACCCACAGTTATTTTTGTGGGCACGGAACAGGGACTATCGCCGAATATGTTGTTGAAGCGCAGAAGCAGGGACTGCATCTGCTTGGCTTCAGCGAGCACTGTCCCGTTGCAGACAACCGCTGGAGTCGAAGTCGTATGGCGCTTGAGCAGATGAGCATCTACGAAGCGGATATTGCCAGAGCAAAGGAAGACACCCCCCTTTCCCTTCTTACCGGTTATGAGTGTGATTACCTATCCCAGTATCGTTCCTATTACCAAGAACTTGGGGAACGTGTTGATTACCTGATCTGCTCTGTCCATGACCTCTCGTTTGATCTTGAGAAGGAGTATTCGATCTTCTGGAATACCCTTACCAAAGAGGATTTGCATCTGTATGCAGACCTATACTGCCAGGCACTCTCATCGGGTCTCTTTCTCTTTGGCGCTCACCCCGATGTCTTTGCCTACAACTATCATAGGTGGGACAGTGAGGCTGAAGCGTGCAGCAGAGCCATCATTGAGTGTGCCGTTGCCATGGATGTTCCTCTGGAGATCAACGCAAACGGTATGCGCAAGCGAAAGGTCGATACCCCCCTTGGGCAACGCTACTCCTATCCCATCTCAGAGTTCTGGCAGATAGCGCGAACCTATCCGCTGAAGGTGGTCACCAACAGTGATGCCCATGCTCCCTTTGAAGTGAATGCAGGGAGGAAGGAGTGCTTCAGCTTTGCATCTGATTCCGGCCTCTCCTTTGTATCATACCAGATGAAGGCGGGCAGGCTTTCCATCGGCTCCTGATGCGGATGAAAAAAAACGAGCAGAGGCTGTTGCCCCTCTGCTCAAAAGAGCTCCCTGATGGAGTGGTTACACGAGGTTTTGAGACTTGAGGAAGTCAGCGGCAACCTGTTCCACTGCCTTTCCTTCCACATCCACCAGGTAATTGAGCTCGGTCATGGTAGCGTCATCGAGCTTGCCTGCAAGCAGATTCAATACATCCTTGAGTTCGGGGTGCTTGTCCAATACCTCCTGGCGCACGATAGGTGCTGCATAGTAGGGAGGGAAGAAGCCAAGGTCATCGGTGAGGATCTTGAGGTTGTACTGCTTGATAGGGCCGTCGGTGGCGAAGGCGTCAGTGACATCCATGTCACCTCTTCCGATCGCCTGGTACTTCAAGGAAGCATTGAGTTTCATCGGGTCTCCCTTGAAGGAGAGTCCATACAGATCAACCAATCCATCGAAACCGTCTTGGCGGTCGAAGAATTCGTGTTCAGCGCCGAACACCAATTCGCCTGCGTAGGGGATCAGGTCACTGTAGGTCTCAACGCCATAGGTTTCATAGACTTCAGGAGTAACGGCAAGGGTGTAGGTATTGTTGAAACCGAACGGTGCAAGCCAGGCGATGTCAAACTGTTTGGCAAACTCATCCTTAACGATCTGGTAGGACGCCTCAGCATCGTTGATCACATCCATCTTCAGGTGGGCAGTGAGTCCGGTGCCGGTATATTCTGGATAGACATCGATCTGGTTGTTCTTGATCGCGTTGAAGTTGACAAACGTACCGCCGAGGTTCAGTTTGCGGTTGACCTTCAGATCGGTATGGGCTTCCACCAGCTGGGCGAGCATTTCGCCGATGACGATGTTTTCTCCGAAGTCTTTGCTTCCGATGGTAATCGTATCATTCTTGGCACAGCCGGTGAAAACAAGAGCGAACGTGGCAAGCAGCAGTGCTGCGATGGTTGTGAATTTTTTCTTGTGCATATTGGTAGGTCTCCTTATCGTGTGTGTTTGATCAGTCGTTTTTCTGCCTTGCCCATCAGATAGTCAAAGAGCAGGGCGATGAGCACCACTGGGATGGCTCCCAGCAGAATGCGTTCCATATTCCGTTGCTGGATACCGCGGTAGATGATGTATCCCAAGCCTCCCGAGCCGATGAGCACGCCCATGACGGCAATGGAGAGGGAGTTGACCAGTGCAACCTTGAAACCTGAGAAGATCATCGGAATGGAGAGAGGTATCTCTACCTTCATCAATCGTTGTGCTCTGCTCATGCCCATGCCACGTGCTGCATCGATGATATGCGGTGGCAACTGGGTAAGGCTGGTGTAGGTGTTGCGGATGATGGGTAGCAGTGCATACAGCACCAGCGCTACACCCATGGTCAGGTCTCCGAGTCCGAAGATGATCATCAACAGGGCAAGCAGGGCCAGTGAGGGAATGGTCTGGATGATCTCAGCAATGCTGATGATCACAGACCCGAGTTTTCTTCTCCAATAGGAGATGACCCCGAGTGCAATTCCGAGTATTGCTGCAAAGAACATGGAAACCGCAACAATGGTAAGATGTTCTGCAATGGCATTCAAAAGTTCGTTCATGCATTCCTCCTCAGCCCACGCGGGGTTATGAGTGTTTGCACCAGGCCGATGAGGGAACTGAACGCAAAGGCCAGGATGGCGGAGGGGATGGCCCCTGCCAGGATATAGTCGGTGTTGTAGGTAGCCAGCCCAGTCCAGATCCAATCTCCCAAACCACCTGCGCCGATCATGCCGGCAAGGGTTGCCCAGCTGACAATGTAGACTGCGCTGATGCGGATTCCGCTGACGATGGCGGGCAGAGCGAGCGGAAGCTCGACTTTGAACAGGACCTGACGCTTGGTCATGCCGATACCTTTTGCTGCATCCTTATAGGAAGGAAGCACCTCAATGATGCCGGTATAGGTATTGCGCAGGATAGGCAGGATCGAATAGATAGAAAGCACCGCAAGGGCTGGGAGAGTCCCGATGCCCATGAGAATGAGGGCAAAGCCAAGCATCACCAGACCGGGGATGGTCTGTACGGTGCCTGCAAGAGCCAACACCACGGAAGCCGCTTTCTTGTGTCGGGTGAGCAGGACGCCCAAGGGAATGGCGATGAGGATGCCGATTCCCACTGAAACCAGAACCAGGGCTATATGCTGTCCAAGACTGGCGAGCATAGCCTGGGAGTTGTTGGAAAAAAAGGTAATCAAATTCATGCCGACAAGTCCCCCCAGAGGGCCTCGCCCATAGCCTTTGCCGTACTGGTTCGGGTGATGATGCCGGCAACCGTTCTGTTGTCATTGAGTACAACCACGTAGTTGGAAGAGGAAGAGAGCAACTTGTCCAGTGCATTCTTCGCATCGTCCTTGCGTCCCACCGTCATTGTCTCACTGTTGATCAACTCTGCAATTGACCGGCCTGCCTTGCCTCTGGCCTTGATATCCTCGATGGAGAGGGTTCCGAGGTAAGTATCATCGTCATCGATGACCACCAGGCTGTTGATATCGCGTTTGCTCATCAGCTCAATGGACTCGAGGGTCTTGGCACTCTTATAGACCTTGTACACCTTCTTCTTCATGAACTCTTCGGCAAGCAGGGGTGCAACAGGACCTTCTTCGTTCATATGTTTTCCCATGAAGTTCTTGATCACCTTGCTGGCAGGGTTCTGCAGCATCTCCTCGGGACTGGCCATCTGTACGATGTGCCCACCATCCATGAAGATGATGGTATCGGCAAGCCTGAGAGCTTCGTCCATATCATGGGTGACGAAGACAATGGTCTTCTTCAGCTTCTTCTGGATGCGTTTCACTTCTTCCTGCAGGCTGTCCCGGGTCACCGGGTCCAAAGCACCGAAGGGTTCATCCATCAGGATGACGGGAGGGGAGGCTGCAAGGGCGTGCAGCACCCCGATTCTCTGCTGCTGTCCGCCAGAGAGCTCACTTGGGTACTTGTGTGCATTCTCTTCATAAGGCATATCGACCAGTGCAAGCAACTCATGCACGATGCGGTCACACTCCTCTTTGGAGTACTTGAGCAACTTGGGCACTACGCAGATATTCTGTTCCACCGTCATATTCGGGAACAGCCCGATCTGCTGGATGACATATCCGATCTTCCGCCGCAGTTCAACGGGATTTTGTGTGGTGACATCCTCACCGTCAATGAATACAGTCCCCGGTTTGGGTTCTATGAGTCGGTTGATGGTCCTCAGGGTAGTGGTTTTTCCACACCCACTGGGGCCGATCAACACGACAAATTCGCCGGTTTTGATGGTAAAGCTTAGGTCATGAAGTATGGTTTTAGACCCGTAGCGTTTGGTTACGTTCTTGAATTCAATCATTTCTTCTTGTGCTCCTCGTGTAGTTTTGTACAGAAAATACGTCTCAGGTTTAGACAACCTAATAGTAATATATAAGTTGTCAGTTTGGCAACCCGATGCAAAAAATGTCCTAGAATCAATTCTTGACAAGCAATTATTGTCCTTAATCGATGTTTATGTACTAAAAGTGATGACAATTCTGTTTACAAAAAGTAAGAAAAAGCCCTGTCCGGATGGGCAGGGCTGGGAGCTTCGACTAGATTGTATGTGTTATTCACCGCACTCGTCGTGGTGTTCATGCTCATGGCAGACACTGCCGGTCGATTCCAAGTTTCCTGCAAGATACTCTTCAACTACCTTGGTGCTGTCTCCTTGGGCTCCGAGAATAACCTCAATGTTGTGGCCATTGAAGATATCCACAGCACCACCACCCATACCGCCGCTGATGATGGTATTCACTCCAATCTCATGGAGGAAATTGGGAAGGAAGCCCGGCCGGTGACCCGGATTCGGGATACTCTCGCTTGCAATGATTTTCCCGTTTTCGGTTTCAAAGACTTCAAACGTCTCACAATGACCGAAGTGTCCACATACCATCTTGTGCTCACATGCTACTGCTACTTTCAACATACCTTACTTCCTCATTTCTATGGTTTTGCAAAGCTCCTCGATATCGGAGCCATTGTAGGATTCGATGCTTCCGTTGTCGCAGGCCTCACTGAGTGAGCGGTCGATCGGAAGTTTTGCCAGTACTGCAAGCTGGTGTGCCCCAGCGATGGCTTCAATGTGGCTTTCGCCGAAAATCTGATACTTCTTGCCATTGTCCGGGCAGAGAAAGTAGGAAAAATTCTCCACCAGGCCAATGATCGGCACTTGCATCTTTGCAGCCATATTCACTGCTTTTTCAACCACCATGGAAACCAGCTCCTGGGGGGAGGTCACCATGACAATACCGTCCACGTTCAGGGATTGGAAGACAGTCAAAGGGACATCCCCAGTCCCGGGGGGCATGTCGACGAAGAGATAGTCCAAATGTTTCCAGTCGACGTCAGTGTAGAAGAGCTTAACGGTGTTTGCAATCAAAGGTCCGCGCCAGATGATCGGCTCGCTTTCGTCGTCAAGCAGCATGTTGGTCGAGATGATCTTGATACCGCTCTTGCTGGTTGCCGGCTCGATCCTGCCTTCCTCTCCGGTTGCCTTGCTGTGGATCCCGAATGCCTTGGGAATGGAGGCCCCGGTGATGTCGGCATCCAGAATGCCCACCTCGTACCCCTTCTTGCGCATTGCGGTTGCCAAGAGACTGGTAACCGAAGATTTTCCGACACCACCCTTGCCGCTTACGATGGCTATGACTTTCCCAATGGTGCTGCCGTTTTTCAACTCAGCCTTCATGTCCTGTTTCGTGTGTTCTTGCATGATTACTCTTCCTTGTTCACATGGTCAGTACATCCCCACCAGAGAGGTAGGCGATGTGCTCATTCATGTTTTTCTTCAGATAAAGGTAGTTCTCCTCTCCTGTGCAATGGCAGGTATAATACCGTGCCTTCGTAGCAAGCAGGATTGCGGCGATAGCATCAAGTACCTCCGGTTTCTCCGGTTCCCCGGTACGATGGTTGTAGAGGTGGAAACCCCCGATGACATGGGTGGGGGGCTTGCACCAGTGCTCGGTGGCACTTTTTACGATATTGACGATGCCGCGATGGGAGCAACCGGAGATCAGAAGCCTCGTTTCCCCCTCCTCAATCAGCAGGTACTGCTCATGGGTGAAGGTGTCAGGCAGATAGGCATCTCCTTCCTTCCTGCGAAGGCTCTTGTTGCCGGTAGGAACGAATTCAGTACCTTCTACTCTGGAAATGAGAGATATTCCTTCAGCAATTGGGGTGATTGCACCGGTATGGATGATCCTGTTGCTGCCCAAGAGTTCCTCATCAAGGCCGATGTAGTGGTACTCGCCATCCGCTCGCTGGGAGTAGTAGGGGCCGAAGGCTTCCTTGCGGATATACAGTGGAGCATGGTCATTGAGTGAGAGGAAAGTCTTCAGTCCTCCTGCATGGTCGTAGTGCCCATGCGAGAGGATTGCAAGATCAACCTTGCCAAGGTCGATGCCAAGAGTCTTGGCATTCTCTGCAAAGAGGTTGCTTGCGCCGGTATCGAAGAGGATGTTTTTGGTTCCCGTCTCGATAAGCAGGCTCAACCCATGTTCACAGGCGATTCCAGGATGTGTACTGGTGTTTTCCAACAAGCTGGTGATGTTCATTTTTTCATGGTCTCCTTAACCAGGCGCAGTGTCGCAGAATAGATGGCCTTTACCGCATCAGCACTGCTCGATGAGATCTGATCCAGCGTTCGTCCTTGATTGAGTGCCCGTACAGCCTCTCGGTCGTAGGGAATCTTTCCCAAGAAGGGAATGCCCTCCTTGAAACAGTATACCTCTATCTCTGCGCTCTTTTGCTCATGCATATCGTATTTGTTGACGATTACGGCTACCGGAACCTGCAGCTGCTTGGCACTGGTTATCACTCGTTTCAGGTCGGATATCCCACTGACCGAAGGTTCGGCGACCATGAGCGCAAGGTCGACACCACTCAGTGATGCAATGACAGGACACCCGATACCTGGACTGCCGTCCAGTATGGCGACTTCGTTGGGACCGGAAGCCTGCTTGAGCTGCTTCTTCACCTGGGTGACCAGCTTGCCGGTTGTCCCGCTGCCCATGATCAGGGTTGCTGTGCTGAAGTGCTCATCTCCCCGTTCAAGCAAGCGAAGATCCCCCACCTTCGAGTCTACAAAGCTGATGGCTTCCTGTGGGCAGGCGTAGGCGCAAGCTCGGCATCCTTCACAAGCAATGGGGATGACATGGTAGTGGGGTTCGGCTTTGATAGCGTCAAATCGACAAGCCTGTCTGCATGCATCACAGCTGATGCACTTCTCTGTATCGATGAATGCTTTCTTCAGCCCCAGATAATCCTGTTTCTGTTCTGTTTCGAAACTGCCCATGACTAGATGCAGGTTTGGTGCATCGACATCACAATCGGCATACGCCTTGGCCTGTGAGAGATGGATGAAGGCACTTGCAACGGTAGTCTTGCCTGTTCCGCCCTTACCGCTGAGAATGAGTATCTGATGCATCAGCTGCCTCCTTGCGTAGTGTTTCAAGCAGACCGGAGAAGAATGAACGATAGGTATCGCTCTCCTCGCTGGCTATGAGTCCTTCACTGGTCAACGTTGCCAGCGTATGGTCGTAGGGCAGGGATCCTGCAATGGCAAGACCATGGGATAGGGCGTACTCCTCACTGGGGTTTTCGGCTCCTTCCACCGTTTTGTTGAGCAACACGGCACAGGGCTTTCTCAAGATCTGGACCAGTTCATGGACCATGGCCAGATTATGCGCTCCAAAACGGGTGGGCTCGGCCACCAACAAGCAGAAGTCTGCACCCGAGATTGCCTCTGTTACCAGGCATCCGCTACCCGGCGGGCTGTCGATAACCACCAAGCCGGTGTGCTCTTCTCTCAAAAGTGCCTTGATGAGGGGGACAGCTTCACTCTGACCGATGTCGAGAATCCCATCTTCGAACGTAATCGCCCCATGTCTGCCGTGGCGTACAATACCCAGTGGTTGTGCTACCTCAGAGAGGGCATGCCTCGGACACAATGTCGTGCAAAGACCGCAACTGTGGCAGACCTCGTTGAAGATCAAGAGCTCCTTGCCGATGAGGGCCAGGGCATTGAAAGCACACGCCTCGGTGCAGATGCGGCATCCATCGCACAAGCTCTGGTCCACAACAGGCTTGGGGGTGGCGACCACCCGTTCGGATAGAATGGTTGGTTTGAAAAACAGGTGGCCATTGGGCTCCTCTACATCACAATCGATGTAGGTTGCCTTCTGCGCAACTGCAGCAAGATTCACGGAGAGCAGGGTCTTGCCTGTCCCTCCCTTGCCGCTGAGCACCGCCACCGTCAGATCAGTGCCCATGGTGGAATCCCGGATGCACTTCTTGCAGGGGTGCCAGCTTTCCTTCCTGCAGGGCGGAAATGTTGTCAGCGACACTCAAATTCAAAGCTTTGAGCATCCCAACTTTTGCGGCTTGGAGCACTTTCGCAGCATTCTCGCCAAGGCGGAATGTGATAAGTGTTTCAATGTGCTGGTCGACCAAGTCCTGAGCTGCCTGGATACCAGCTCCTCCTGCACTCTCTGCGGCAAGGTTTGTCATAAACGTACTGCTCTCAGTTTCTGTGTTGTAGAGGCAGTAGTAGGGTGCCCTGCCAAACGATACGCAGGTTGCGCTGTCCAGGCTGTTCGCCTCTGCCGGAATTGCTATGATCATAGGTGTTGTTCTCCTTCTTGCATTGCCTCAATGCGTTCTCTTCTTCTGCATCCCCGACCGCAGCCGTGGCCGTGCGGCCCGCCATGATCGTTCAGTTGATACTCACCACCTTCGATGAGCAGGGGTTTCCCCTCAACCAAGGAGTGTGCCAGCTTCTTGCGGGCACTGTCATAGATACCCTGGACCGTGGATCGTGCCACACCCATCTGGGTGCTGCACTCCTGTTGGGTCATCCCTTCGTAGTCAATGAGGCGAAAGGCCTCATATTCATCCACGGTCATGAGTATCGGCTCCAATTCTCCTGCTCCAACCCCGAGTGGGCCGAAACGGCTTGTCTGGGGCAGAGAGCAGACATGTCTCCACTTAATGGGTCGCGGCATGTGCTTTCCTTTACTGCTGGGTATGTTCCTGGGCGAGCAGGTTCTCTACCTGTTTCAGCTCTTCTTCAAGCATCTGCTTGCGTGCCTGGAGCGATTGCTGGCCGCTTATCGGCTGAAAAGCACCAAATCCACTTCTCCAACCTCGGCCCATTCCGTACCCATATCCCATTCTATAACCGGGCTGCCGAGTGCAGAAGCCCATTCCTCGTCCTGTCAAAGGGCCGTACCCCATAGGACCTGTTCCGTCTCTTCTTGGCATAGTGTGCCTCCTGTGATATAGATTGTTATTGGCATATGTCAGTAACTACTTTGACTATACCCATGTTATTGGCATATGTCAATAACTAGCTGATAATTTATTCTCCTTTTTTCTTTCTCCTCTCTGCTCTTCGTATGCTTCCAAAGAGGAAAGAGGTCCGGCAGTGGACCATCGCCTGTCATACAAAACAAGGCCCACCGAAATCGGCAGGCCTTGGAATATGAATAGTTCTGGGTTACAGGATGATGATCTGCTCGCGCTCCGGTCCAACGGAGATGTACTTGATTGGACAGCCGACAAGCTCTCCCAGACGTTTGCAGTATGCCTGGGCCTTCGGTGGGAGGTCATCCCACTTCCTGGCTTCGGTAGTCGGGCTCATCCAACCATCGAACTCCTCGTAGATGGGCTCTGCAATCTCCTGTTGTGCGGTTTCCGGCAGATAGGTGATGATTTCGCCGTTCACCCGGTAAGCGGTGCAGACCTTGATCTTCTCAAAGGTGTCCAGCACATCGAGCTTGGTCAGGGCAAGGGCGGTGAAGCCGTTGATCCAGCAGGAGAAATCGGCAGCCACGGCATCGAACCAGCCGCAGCGGCGGGGACGACCGGTGGTTGCACCGTACTCACCGCCGATGGCCCTGAGCTTCTCTGCCGTCTCATCGTTGAGTTCGGTCATGAACGGGCCGCCTCCCACACTGGTGGAGTAGACCTTGGTGACACCGATAACCTCATCAATTCTTCTGGGTCCCAATCCGCTTCCGACTGCAGCACCACCGCTGGTGGGACTGCTGCTGGTGGTATAGGGGTAGATGCCCCAGTCCAGGTCGCGCATGACACCCAGCTGGCCTTCGAGCAGGATCTTGCGATTCTCCTCATAGGCTTGGCGGACAACCGGAAGGGAGTCGATGATCATGTGGCCGAATTGTTCTTTCCACTTGGTGCAAAGCTCCATCAGCTCGTCAACCGTATACTCGGGAAGCCCGAAGTAGGCGAGTTCACGGTTCTTCTGCGGCAGTGCCATCTCGATGCGGTTTCTCAGCCGGTCGAAGTCAAGCAGGTCTGCAGCCCTGATGCCCGAGCGGGTGGCCTTGTCGCTGTATGCCGGACCGATACCGCGCTTGGTGGTGCCGATCTGCATCTTTGAACTCTTGGCTCCTTCCTGTGCGCCGTCAAGCGCACGATGGTAGGGCATGATCAGGTGGGCACGCACATCCACAAAGAGGTTGTTCACCTCCACCCCTTTCTCGGTGGTCGCCGCAACCTCCTC
>Ga0265295_1004232_pt1 | contig 19525 bp, 30 predicted proteins | sample Munlansysbiofilm_FD_192503 | JGI IMG/M metagenome (GOLD analysis project Ga0265295, IMG submission 192503) | Leachate microbial communities from a municipal landfill in Southern Ontario, Canada - Methane capture system biofilm | ecosystem: Engineered > Solid waste > Landfill > Unclassified ... | reverse complement strand
GATTCCTCCATCCCCGTCACGGACGGGATTGAAGAGCCCGAAGTCTGTCGCGCTGTCTGGCGCTGTATGACACATATCAATATGACACCCGAAGAACTTCGCGCAACCGTCTTGGCTACGATGTTCAAGCTGGAAGCCCTGGGCGTGTATCGCGGGGACTGGACTTACGATTGCCTGAAAGCCACCATGGAAAAGAAGGTGGAAAAGAAGGGGGAAAGAATATGAGCATGAACTACGATTCCGAAGGGTACTGTTCGACCACGGGCATACACAAAAGGCTAGGCATTCGGCGGAACTTCCGCCCGACCATAGATACTCCCGTCACCCCAGAGGAGGCCGCGCTTGTTACAAAGACCGAGGAGGAGCGGACAGAAAAGGAGCGCCTGATTGCGGCATGCTTTAACCGTGCCCCGGCAACGGAGCAAAGCCCATACGGTGGACACCGGATTGTTCCTCACAGCCACGAAGAAATCCGGTGTATTAACTGTGGGGCATATTTTCCTCAAGACGACATTAACTGAACCTCCTCATACCTGTAGCCGTCATCGCTTAACCTAAAAAAAATGCACCCAGGATGCCAGCACAATGGAAGCCTGACAGAGCCTGGGTGTCTCACTCTTTAATCCGCAGTATCGGCAAAGCCTTAACTCAACGGATTTTTTAAAAGTACAACATGAAAAGGTCATCATGTCAAGGAGGGGTCATGGTTCTGCTCAAGGAATTTAAAAAATTTTTTGAAGAAATGAAAGCCTCGGAATGGCAAACTCGGCAAGTGGCTGAAGAATCCTTGGCAAAAATAAAGAAAGCAACAAGAGCCTACAAAATAAACGCAACGGGGGATGTTTGCACCGGGGATCAGGTTCTTTTTCCCTTGAGAATATGGGAAAAACAGGCAATTAACCGTTATGGAAAAATGGCTAATGTGGTGACAGGTTATGAGCTGATTGAGGCGAAGGTTGTCAAAGAAAGCTACGGAGAAGAAAAACAGCAGCACACCTTCATCCTTCTTTTGTCTGATGGAGCAAAGAAGCTTATAAAGGGCAGAAATCTTTACGGATGCGGCGTATGGAGAAAAGAATGGAAAGATGAATCTTTGAGGAGGGCAACCCTTGAGGAAAAACATAACCGTGGGTATTTGGCAAGAAAAGCTCGGTCTGCAAGGCTCAATAAAAAGTCTTTTTTTTATTAAAGGAGAAAACTATGCCCCGAATCATAAAAAATTTTATAAAAATAGGGATTCTTTGGAAAAAACAATCCGCAGGGCATGGGAAATTGGGGCCTTTGACCATCGCAAGCAAATTGAATTTTTATTAAAGAGCGAAGATTGAAAGGAGAAAAGATGGGTGCAAAAATAAGTGGTTATGAATTTAAAAAATTTTATGAAGATCCTATAGCATGGCCTGATGGTTGTTGGCACGAAGAAGCAGTTCTTAAAATCAATGGGGAAAAAATGGATCTTAATATAGATTTTATCAAAGATACTGATGAAATAGAATTTATCGAAGGTGTTGTTTATACAGAGGATGACGTTGTTTCGATAGGTACTTTAGAAGAATCTTTTTTGAAATGGCGTAATGCTCAAGACACTGTATTTGTTCTTGTGCAAGTTGATAAAAATTTGCTTGATTCTGTTTCTGCGGCCATCCGGAATGCTGGAGGAACAATTTTATAGTTTTTTTGGTATAAAAACAATTTTTAAAAAAGGATTTTGTAGTATGGATATAAAAAAAATAATGGAAGAAAATGGTTGGAGTGTGGATCACGTTGCTGAAATATGCGGTGTCCTTCCACCTACTGTTTATGGGTGGAGAGCAGGAAAAAATATTCCTGGGTCCGCACAGAAACATATAAATTTAAAAATTAAATCAGCCAAAAAAAACGAGGTGAAACTGGATAATTACGGAAAATGGTTTGTAAAAAATGCAAAGACCGTATTCGGTTCTCCGCTTCTCCCGGATTGGCTCGAACTGTTAAAAAATAACAATGCCGCCCTGCATGATGATCTGACCAATCCTGTTGTGAGGCTCAGAAGCAAAATATCCCTGGAAGAGCGAATGAAATTGTTTGGAAGCCCAGATACACCAAAGCAGTTTTATTCAGGAGAACGAGGACCTGAAGGCTACCCGATACCGTCAGAAGAATATCTAATTAAAATAAGGAATTCCTATGGTCAATATAAAGAAACAAGAGTCATAAGCTTGAAGCCGACAAGAGGGTTTGATCGAGAAAATAAAATGATTGAACAGATAAACAAAGTAGGTTTGGAAATAACTGAAATGTTGGAAAAAGCTTTTTTTGAAATCGTCTGAAAAACGGTGACATTCGGTAAACCGCGTTTTTCATATATTTGAATTAACCAATAACAGAGAAGGAAATCGACATGGATAGTCTGACAGCAAAGATCACTAGGCTGTTAAAGCATCCCGTGACCAAAAGGCTCCTAATAGCAATACCTTTGGCTGTCGGTATTGGATTAATAAGGTCATGGCTAGGGTTTGAGCAATCCGCTCTAATCGGTCTTATGTCCGGTATTGCTGCCTATTTTATAGCAGATGGTATATTCCTTGATCCGATCGAGCGCAAGAATAAACTTAAAAGCGGTGTAGAGTTTATTAAGGAAAACGTCACGGCAGTGGTGAAATATTGCTTGTTACTCTCTGTCATAGCGTTCTTCTTTGGTGCTCATAAAAAGCCATCAGACCCTATAATCTCTCAAATACAACAAATGGTAGAAATATTCGGGCTGCTTCTCGTTCTTATATACCCTATGTTTATGGGCCTTTATAGAGCCATTGTTAATGTGGGACTTTATAGAGCCATTGTTAATGTGGGACTTTATAGAGCCATTGTTAATGTGGGAAGAGTTATATCTGGAATCGCGGTATATTCAGTGGTTCTTTGGATGATAGGCCAATATGGTATATATATTAAGGAGTGGATAATGACAAATCCAAATGAAGCTTTAGTAGCAGGAGTCTCTTTTCTTTTATTGTGGTTCATTTTGAAAATTTCCTTCAAGATAAGCAACTAAATTTGATCGAAATACCGTCAGAAGAATATCTAATTAAAATAAGGAATTCCTATGGGCAATATAAAGAAACAAGAGTCATAAGCTTGAAGCCGACAAGAGGGTTTGATCGAGAAAATAAAATGATTGAACAGATAAACAAAGTAGGTTTGGAAATAACTGAAATGTTGGAAAAAGCTTTTTTTGAAATCGTCTGAAAAGAGGAAAAAATGGGAAAGATTGCCCCTGTTCGTGCATTGACAGATCCCCGGTTGCTTGGGATTCCAGAACTTTGTGAAAAATACTATCCAGAAATAGCTCCTGTTTCCTTGGGGCTGGAAATATCCCTTTTATTTGAGGCAAAAAAAATATTTAAAAATGATTCAGATACAGAAGAAAAATTGCGCCGTATTCAGCATGGTTCACGCTTCTTTCTCTGGTGAGGGTCGAAGATAAGGACTCTGAAGATGCAATTTTTGAAAAAATGCAACGCTATGGTGATTTTTCAAACGCACTCAGGTTTTTCTTTATTGGAAGAGATCAGAAGAACTTAGAAATGCCTTGCCCTTTTTGTAACAGAGGCTTGATTTATAATACGATATGTGTCACCTGACAGGATTGTTCAAAGTGAAAATTAAAAAGAAGGATAATAAAGAAATTATTTGTCACTTTGATAAAAAATCATTGCTTTTTGCTATTCAATTTGATAATGTGTTTTTTAAGTAACACTTCAATAAAACATAAATAAAGAGAGAGGATGCTATGAAAAAAGTATTTCTGGTTGAGGAGCAGGAAAGGTATGAAGCTGAAGGTATCCCCGTTGAATATGCTCCTTCCGTCAAAGGTATTGCAGATGCGCTTGTAAGTGGCGGTACAATGTGGCCCTTTGATTTAGTCGCTTGTCATGGAGGCAATTTTGAAATGATTGAAGAAGAATTACTTGAAAGGGGCTATGAGCTTCGGGAAGTGGAAAAAGAAAACTGGCAAGCTTTCCGGATTTCTCCGGAAAGAAAATTTATGATTAAAACGGAAGGATTTATTCAGGAAATTATCAGACTTGCTCCATTTGTGTATGACTGGACGATGGTATGGGGCGGTGAAACAAGCTCTGATTATGCAACAAATGGCAAAGGGACATGGCACTTGCTCCCTACGGAAGAAACCAGAGCTGAAGCCAAAGCTTATGAAGATGAAGTTTTGACTGCCATTGGAGAGGCAGAGGTGTTTAAAAATCAGGCTTTAAGCTACCTGGAAAAAGGGCTTCAATTTTTTAAAAATTGGCCTGAAAGTGATTGTTTAAATATTGAAAATTTTGATCTTGCTAAAGGATCTTTCATGGCTGCGCTTGAAGCCTTGAAAGCTGCTTCAGATTTGGAAAATAATTACGGCGACAACCCAACTTTTGGTCCTTTGGTTGAATTTTGGGAATCTTTAGCGGAAAGCTTGGAGCTTCATGAAATACGGGTACGCCGTGGAGGAAATTGGGATAACGATATCGGTACAAATAATTGTTTCATTTCATATGATAATGCTATTGAGTGGATTAACGAATGTGCGGAAGAATGTTGGCCTGGAATTGATCTTGAGGATATAGAGCCGTTCCCGGTTAGGGGCTAAGAAAGGACAGGAATAACCATGGCACGATTTAGCAAGGCAAAGTTAATTGAACAATTATATAGCATGAATAAAAACATTAAAGAAGGTTTTGATAATAGCAACGGCTGGGCGCAATTAAGGCCGCAAGTCGGTAGCGATAAGAGAACTGATGAATTGATTGAGAGAGCCGTGGAATATGGCCGTTGGTGTGCTATTCAGTCTCTTATCCAAGAATTGGAAAACGGGAAGATTTGAGGAGGACTAAAGAACTATGGCAGAGCAGCTGGAAAACTACAGAAAAGCGAAAAATGGATATTGGCGAAATCATAAAAGAAAAAGAAAGGTGTGTTGCCATGTGCGAGCTTGGAGTAACTACGATGACGCTCAGGGGTTTCGAGATTGTGAGGTTCATAGATAAATACGAAAAACGTTGTTCCCTTCAGGTGTCCGGGAAAGCTTATTATTTGCGAGAAGAAAAATCGTCTGCATGTGTCTGTTTGGGGGTTGAAGATCCCACGTCCATGATTTTTGCCAGCAAAGCGGCAGAGCATGGCATTCAGACCGATCAGGAAACAGGATGGGTGCCGTATCCTCTCCCTGCGGATGTTCAGATGACAGCAAGAATGTTACCTTGATCGGGGCCATGTCAAAGTCTTGATCGCCCATTTGCAGGCATGGCTTGATACGGGATCAATTGAGCTAAAAAATTAAAAAAAATGGATTGGTAGCCATGAGCAGGAGAGGCGGTAGGCATCGAAGAACGATAGATTTAAAATGTTCTCAATGTTTTAAAAAAAATATGTGGGATTGGAAAGCTTCAGGAAGACCCCCACATATGGTATGCTGGAAAAATATTAAGGTGGAAATATCGAAAAGAGGTGCCGCTATTTGCGTCTGTCAAAATTGCGGACACCGCTGGTACTCTTCAGCGATGAAAGCTTTGGGTGAAAGATATCAATGATTTCATTTTCTATTCCCAGGTACGTTCCTCAAATTATTGACCTCGCTTGAACAAATACCGCAAAAAATTTTATCACTTTCGTGATCCCCTGAAATAGAAAAAAGGATGTAGTTGCAGTGCGGATACCGTTTTCTTAGGCAATCTCCGCAAATCCAAAATTTATTTTTTCCGGAAAGCTCAGAAATAAAAAAATATATTTTTGGGGCTTTTATTTTCATTTTACTTTTCATAAATTTTCAATTTTTATTTTCAGCTTGCACACCACAAAACCTTATTTAAAAAATCAATCTGAAGGCTTCTGAGAGGCTTTCAGATCAACGCTTTTTTTAAGGTTTTCATAATTCATACTCAAATACGCACTCGTTACTTTAAGCGACTTGTACTTTTCCAAGTACATTTTAATCTCTACCCACTTCATCCCTTCCTGTTCCCGCATACTGACTATTTCCTCCGACAGCCTTAAAAGCCGGGATCTTTTCAGTGATTTATTTTTGTTTCTCAAGTGGGCCTTGATCTGGTCCTTTCGGAGTTTATCGATTTCTTCCAATTCTTCCAAATTTTCAAGTTTTGTTCGTTTTCCTGCATTTAAAATGGAATCTCGGATTTTTTGGATTGATAAAACAAAAGCTACTAAAAGTTGCTCTCCTTGTTCCAGCTCACTAATTTCGCTGCTAAGCTTTGCTGCATCTTCTAAGATTTTGTTTTGCACAGAGTCAGATGCCCTGGCAAACCAAAAAATCATATTTTTTCTCTGATTCTTGTCTAGTTTTGTATGCAAAAAAATATTGTCAGTTTGCATTTAAACTCCTTTCTGCTTCATCTATTACCGAAAATCGGCCTGAACCTCCCCATGGCTAAAGCCAGGGGGTTCTAACAGCAAGGGCTGCATCTCTTCGTGACTCTCGCCTTGCGGCTACAGCATCCACGACCTCGATACATTCCGATCTGTCTTTGACGGACGAACAGCTCTGTCTCCGGATACCGAAGCTCGAAGGCACAAGCCTCCGATTTGCTGTTTCACTAACCCTTGACATCGCCCGTCGCAGCAGCGGTTCCGCAGCCGACCAGTCTTTATTCGCCTGATGGATGCCAAGGGTGTTGTTGCTACAATGTTTTGCCAGAAATGCCGAAAAAAGATCCCTTTGAGCCGTTACACCACAACTGCAAATATGATGACGCTGACGAAGGGATTTTTTCTTGATGGTGCCGCAGATACAGGTTTGAGAAAGTCTGGTTGTGTGGGTATTTATCAGCTCAACACCACCGCCAGCATTTGCAGCTTTGCGGGTTATTTCACTGACAAACATTCCTGGACCACGCACGGAAACACTGCGGCCATAGTTTTTCTGGAAGGACTTATAGGATAATTTTTCCGTTTTTACATTGTTTCCAATACGCAAAATTTTGTTGCACAGCTCTCCATGCTGCTTTTTTCTGGTTGCAGCAAGTTTTCTTTGACATTCAGCAATCTGTTTTTGACGTTTTTTGTATCGGTTTGAGCGGTGCCATTTCCGTGAGCCTTTTTTTACTGTTCCATCCTCATTGTAGTTATCGGGATTGGTTGCCCTGCGGCTTCTGTCCTGGGCTCGCTGTTTGCGTCTGATTTCTTTCCATGGCTGGACGACTTCATCACAAAATTGCGTGAGAACGGCATCTTTTGTGCCGACAATGGCAATGGTTGAAGGGCCAATATCCAGACCGCATATATCCTCTGAAATTTCATTTTTTTTCTTTTGGTGGGGTTTCCCCTCAAGGACAAGTTGAACAAACCAGCAGGCTTTACCTTTGATGGTCCGTTTTACAAGACGCAGATATTTAACCCTGCATGAAAGGGCATGGGCCTCGACACCATGTTTATCCTTCAGATCAAACCTTGGTGCCATATCAAGACCGTTCCAGAGAACACGCCCTTTCCGCCATCGAATACCTGAAGCATTGCTTTTGCCTTCAATGGAGGTGAACCAGCCTTCTCTTTTGAAACGGGGTCTTCCCCGTCCACCAAAGGCATATTCCTTAACGGCGTTAAACGCTCTTGAGGCTGTCTTCTGGATTGTGAATGAATCAAGGTGATCCCCAATCCAGCAGGCTTTACAGGTTTTGCCTGCAAAGCTGTGAAGGCTGTATTCATTAAAATCATATTTTTCACGACACTCATTGAACCGGGCATTTCTTTCTTTACCCTTGAGCATTTTGCGTGCAGCCTGAAACATCTTTGATTCACGCATGAGATCCAGCCTGCGCAAGGACTCACGCAAGCAAGCGTTGTACAGGTTCCTCCCCGCTCCTAAGCGCACATCAAGCACTGCCTCTTCATGGAGTGTTGTTATCAGAGGTATCTCATGTGTGAAAGTTTCAGTCATCGGTTCTTCTGTTCCTCGATGTACTGTTTAATTATTGAAAGAGGCGCACCTCCTACCGTTGCAACAAAATAACTGTTTGTCCAGAGAGTTGGCAGGCGTGACTTTATTGTTGAAAATTCCTTGCGTAGTATCCTTGATGAATAACCTTTAAGCTGTTTCACCAACCTGTGGATGCCATATTGGGGATCAACTTCTATCAGCAGATGCACATGATCCGGCATAATTTCCAATTCAATGACCTTAGATTGACGCTCAGAAGCAACTTGATTTATAAGGTCTTTGAGACGAGCAGCAACGGCTCCTGTCAATACTTGTCTTCTATATTTTGAACACCATATTACATGGTATTTACAGGAGTATACGACATTATTATTGTTTTTATATTTCATGACTGATATTATATATCAAGAGCCTGTATATTTCAATATAAATCAATTCAAAACCGTCGCCTTATATCCCCATGGCTAAAGCCAGGGGCTTTACGGCGACATTCGGTAAAGATCCTGGCTTTTGTCATGGGAAGGTTCAGGTTGTTGCTTTCTGGGGGCAGGGATAATTTTTTTTGATTTTTTCTTTTTAGGCTCATTTTTGAACGAATTATTTTTAAAATTAAATAGTTCAAGTCTCGCAATAGTTCTTCTTAAAAAATATAATTTTTTGTCTGGTTCTTGTTCTTGTCCAATTTTTATTTTTTTTTCAATTTCCTGCTTGAGAAGCATAAAAAAATTGGAAACGGACGTTTGTATTTGAGTTTCTAACGAGTTTTCAGTCAAAAAATTATTTTGATCCTGATTCTTCTCAAAAATATTTAATAACAATTCTCGGTATTCCAACAAAAGATAATCCTTTATAAAATCAATATTTTTTAACCTATAAAATGATTCCGTACTCAAACGAGAATCTTTCATGGAAACATCTATTTCTCTTTTAGTCTCTGCTTTCATTAAATTTAGTGCATATGATATATTTGCAATTTCTTTATCTATGCTCTCAATATAAATTCCTTCCATGCTTGTGCAATCCTCGAAGAAATAGTTCGATTTATCAGTATCGTTAGAGTCTTTAGGCTTTTCCTGGAGTTTCGTTTTTATATTTTTCCTCATAGGTTTTATTAGGGAATTTAAAAGCAATAATAAAATAAAAAATAAAATAACAGTAACTACAATTGGATCTGATAGGATTTGTGAGTCAATGAAGAAGTCTTCTGGTATGGGTTCAGATTTTTGTATTATTTCTGCTTTTATTTTTTCTATTTCTTTTTGAAGGGCTGCTATTTTTTCAGAAATATGAGTGTTTAGTCTCATACATCCCCCTATATTTAATAAAAAAGATGAAAATTCAAGACTTTAACTTTCACCTTGCACACCACAAAACCGCTCGAATCGGAGCAATAGATTGTTGCTGTACCGTCTTCAAAAAATTCCGGGATAACAGTATTCTCCCAGGTTGAAAGCTCCCTACAGGCATCCATAACCTCTTGCTCTGTTGCTTCAGTGTCTTGAGGATTGGCAGCACCGTTGAGAATTTTGGTGATTAGTGTTTTTAAATTGTTTTTTTTCACGGGTGATTCCTTTCAATTATTTTCTTTTTTCAAAATAATAATCAATTTCCTCAATATCTTTTTCATTTAAATATGTTTTGTTTTTAATCTGTTCCCATTCCTCTTGGGCAAGGCCCATGGATTCTACCAGGTCTTTGATGGAATAACCGTTACTGGCATGAGCAAATCCTAACAATTGCATTTCAGCCAATTCTAGCTGGTGAAGAGCAGGGCCAGTTTTAGGAGCCTGTGCTTTATTGGGTTTAATTGATTGAGAGAGGTTATCAATAGCACTTCTTTTTTTTTCCATATCATGGAGAAATGTGTGGGTATCAATGGTAGTGCTATACCCCATAATTTCCTTGATGATGGATAAATCCACATTGGCTTCCAAAAGATGGCTGGCAAAGGTATGGCGGAATGTGCGGGCCGAGGCGCGTTTCAAAAGCCGGGATTTTCTCACGGCCATTTTGATGGCCTTCTGCACATGGGTTTCGTGGAGGTGGTATCTTCGCAGCTCCCCCGTATCCGGAACAAAGGTCAGCTCTTTGGACGGAAAAACCCACTGCCAGACAAGCTCCTTTGCCGCACCGGGGTATTTGCGCTCAATGGCGGAAGGCAGAAAAACCCCTGCGTAGTCTGCGGCAAGATCTTGTTCATGTTTTTCCACAATATAGCGAAAATGATTTTCCAACTCTCTTTTGAGATTTTTTGGCATGGGGATGATGCGTTTTTTCTTCCTTGTTTCATTATAAATAGTGAGAATCATGGCATCAAAGTTGAGATCATTCACCCTCAGTTTTATACATTCGGAAAGCATCAGGCCGCAGCAATAAAGAACCTTCAGTATCAGATCATATGGATAATCAAGGTTGCTCAGAACGATCTTCACCTCTTCTATGGAAAGCACCACAGGAACAGGGGGGTTACTTTTTACCCGCATCACCCCCTCCAAAGTCCCGAATTCTCTATGAAGCACATTGCGGAAAAAAAAGAGCAGGGCGTTGTATGCCTGATTATGGGACGAAGCCCCCACCTTTCTTTCCACTGCAAGGTGAGTGAGAAAGAGTTTCACATCTTCTACATCCAACATTCCCGGTGGCTTATGGAGGGTAAAATACCGGAGTTTTTCAGCCCAGAGGATGTAGAACTTTAGGGTTTTGGGAGAATACTGCCTTTCCTTGATTTCATTGCTGAGGGATAATAGGGCCTGATCCCATGATGAATGGGCTTCAGTGTCGGGAGAAGACTTCATATTTTATTTTTCCTTCTGTATAAGGCCATCGGATTAATCAAATCCTTTCGATTAGCGTATCCAAAAAAAGAAATAAGTTTTTTTCAGCTTCTGAGTATTCGTATTCCATTTTTTCTGCTCCCTTTTTAAAAAATGATATAAAACTTATAATCTTTTAATCCCCTGTATATAAAAATTAAAAAATAAATGGGACTTGAAGCCTTTCTATTTCTTCTGATGGCATAACAGGAGAAGAAAAATCAAGTTCTTGGATGAAGCAAAGGCCAACTTCCGAGGCTGAGAAATAATAAAGCAGATATGCTTTTTCCTCTTTAAGATTCCGAAAACAAATCTGAATTTTTCTGTTTTCTGTGATTAGGGCAATTTTTTCTGCGGTTTCCAGATCAAAAAAAACACCTTCGGGAAAATCAGCAGAACAAAGTTCAGAAATTTGTTGCTTGGCACCCACCAAAAACCTTAAAGACCCGTATTTGTTTTCTAATGTTAATGTTTTAATCATTTCTCCCCCTGTCTTGGTCCTTTTTTTAAATATAAAAATTCATAAAAGAAGAAAAAAATATCTTCCCATCCAGGTTGTCAGCCATAAAGCGGCATGAGAAGCCCTTCGCCGCCCTCAAACTTGAAAAACAACCCGCTTGTAGGCACTTGAGACGGAATCGAGACAACGGCCACCTTGATACCTGGCAAATTTTTCAATTTTTCTAAATATTCAATATCAAAATTAAAACAATTTATTTCTACGAAATAGGTAGCAGGGCAAGAGCCTTTTCCCTGGCAATCAGGACAATCAATTTCTTCCGGGTTATCAATGATTTTTAATTTTTTAATATCTTCTGAAAAAATAATTGTTTTTCCTGAACAGAGCTTGCAACGCTGGCTGTATGAGTTGTATTCAGTCTGAAAATCAACTGTTCCTTTGCCTTTGCACTCAGGGCATTTAAATATTTTTATTTTTTTTGCCCCCATGCATTGAGAACAGGTGTTTTGATGGTTTTGTAGATCAGGAATTTCTATCATGTCAGCTTCAGGGACCGGGGCAGGCCACGATGCAGAAAGAAAATTAAATATTTTTTTGGGTGGTGCTGCTAATTTTTCAATATTTTTATTTTTAAAGCGGACCATAATGCTTCCGTCAGTTTCGATCCTCTCTTCCTCAAACCTGTAGGGCTTTTCGTGGTTTTTTCCGCAGAAGCTTTGCATTTTTAATCCTTTTTCAAATATTTAATGTTTTTTCGGTTGAGAATTGGTAGGCATGGGTTTTTTTCGAAACAATCCCGTCATAATAATTCTGAACCTCCCCATGGCTAAAGCCAGGGGCTTTACGGCGACATTCGGTAAAATTCCTTAAAAATCTTGGCGTTATTTGTCCGGTGTTCGCTTTGTTTTTATTTATATTATACCCTGTATGTTATTTTGTCAATACTATATCTTTAATCTTGTTTTTAAAAAACACTTTTTTCTAAAAATATATTTCCAATATAATTTTTAATTATTAAAAAATAAAAAACCCCAAGGCTGCGAACCAAGGGGTTTCAATTTTTTTATTGGTGGTTGCCGTTGTAGGCATTTTTTTAAATTTTTATTTTTTCGACCAAAACTTTAGGGGGCCGCTTCAATAATTTAAGCTGACCCGCTGATGTGATTCTATAGACGAGAAGAGTCTGGTCTGTTGTGAGAACAGTTACATACTCAAGGTCGTCTGTTTTCCACAACTGAGGCTCCCCCTCGATCCTTATTTTCTCCTTTTCCTTCAATCCTTTTTGCAATGCGGCTATCATTGCTCTGGTCCCTGGCAAGTCCTCTGATATATCGTCTGCAATGCCAATAAATATAGCCTCCTTATTTTCATCGTCTTTTTTTTCTATTTGATTGACCATTGTTTTTCCACCTCTTCAATCGATATTGGCTCCCAATTTAAATCTAATTCTGCGCCGCACTCCATGACTTCTACCAAGCTGATATACCCGATCTCTGCAAAGTCTGTATTGCCGTTTAAGATTGCAAGGCCAAAAGCCTGATGCTGTTCTTCTTCCATGTCTTTTTCCATAATCCAGTTTTCACAGGGCTTTCCAGAGAACCATCGTCCATTTTATAAATCCCATTCTTAAAAAAAATCCGAATTATATTTTTTGGTAAAAACCATATATCTTTAATCTTATATTGTCAATGTAATTTTTTGGGAAAAGCCACTGTGGAAAATGCTCGGCCGATTTGTCTTGACAATGTTATAACAAAAGTTGCAATATAAATAACAATGACACCTATTGAAAAGGAAACTTAAAGTGAAAACACAGGTCAGAAAAATTGGAAACAGCTTGGGGAGTATTATTCCCGCTACTTTGATTCGGCAATTAAGACTCAAAGAAGGATCTGAAATTTTTGTCAGAGAAGAGGGGGGGAAAATTATTTTTGAACCTGTTCAAAACTTAAAAACCTTTTTGCCCTTCAGTGAAAAGGAAATACTTAAAGGATTGAATGCACATACCGCACATGCGGATGCATTGGCAGATCTTTCAGAAAAAGAAATGGGTGAGTGATGTCCCTACGGTATATTCCACAAAGAAACGATATTGTCTGGCTTGATTTTGACCCAACCAAGGGCCGTGAAATCGGAAAATATAGACCAGCCTTGGTTTTATCAAGCAAAGAATATAACAAGCAAACGGGTCTTATGATTTGTTGCCCGATAAGCACAAGTATTCGTGGTGGCATCGCTGAGATCCCGGTGAGCAATTTAGAAAAGCCCTCTGTTGTAGCTGCAAGCATTATACAAACCTTGTCCTGGAAAGACAGAAATGCCAAAAAAATTGCAACAGCAGAAGATGGTGTTTTAAAAAATACATTGGCTTGTCTGATTCCGCTTATGGGAGCCGATATTTTCTTTAAATCAAAAAGTTAAAAACTGACCATCAAGAAAGGTTTTATATTATGCAAATCAATATTTCGGAGATTCCACCTGAAAACGAAAAAATAAAAAATTCGCTTGCGGAAATCAAAGAGAAAAAAGAAAGACTTGAAAAGAAAATAATGCTCTATTATTATTCAGGATTATGCGGATTGTCGGTAATCATTATAGTCGCTTTAATTTTTATTTATCTGTGGGATAGAGATATAGTTGATTCTGGATATTTACTGCTTGGCTTGATTCCTCTTGTCATTTTTGGCATCTTATTTGTAATTTTTATATTGTTAAGTGATAAATATAACCAAGAATTGCATGATGTATGTAAAAAAGAAACGGACCTCAGCTTCGCAAACATACCGACCTTGGAAACTCTTAACAAAGAAATTGTCTCTTTAAATTCAATTGATGCCATAGTTCCGAATGAAATAAAGGTGTATTTGGAAAACGTATATGGTCAAGGGCGCAATCTTTTGTGTTGTGAAGTAGATATGCTATGCCACCTTATTCGCAGAGTAAAGGAATCGCATCGCTATAAAATGGTTATCAAAAACGTAGTAGAAAACCTGAACGATTAAAGTTGTAGGAACAAGAAAAATGCAGAAACTAGGTTTAAAATCCGTGCTTTTTTTCTTGTTCTTTCATTTTCTAAAAAGAAGAAAAAAGAAAAGCCTTGGGCTGAACCCAAAGGCTTCACGAAAAATTTAATATTTTTTCCAGAAAATACTTTCTTTAAATTTTTATTTTTTTCCCAACCTTCTCTTCGCTTTTCCAACGATGGCTCTCATAAGCATCAACCAAAACAATCCTGTCGTCCGACATGCGCCGGATATGAGGCGAGACTATTACCGGAGAAAGCGTGAGGTCGTCTGTATTTAACTTTCGTCCTTCGCCCTGCTCCTTACCCTTGTTATCCATCACTTCTCTGTCCACGCTCAAGGTGGCGTAGGTCCAGGCACGAACGGGGAGGGTCTTGCCTTTCCTCTTTTTCTTCTTTCCCGGTTTTTCCTCTGAAGAAGGGGATTCAAAGGCAGGACCGAGCTTTAGATGCTTAGTTGTCACACCATCTTTTTTCCCCGCACTTTCGATGTAGTAGCTTGCTGCAAAAACAAACTGCAATACCTTCAGGGCTTTTTGATTCTCTCCCTTTGTGAAAAGCCGTCTCTCCGGGAATCCATCTAAATCTCCATACATTTCTGTATCCAGAAGCTTTCCGGTCTTTGCAAGGTCAGCATTGATTTTAAACTGGTCCGCTTTTATCGAAAAAACAAAAATCCCATCGGGCTTGAAAAGGCACACAAAAAAATATCGAAGCTCTCCCTTTGCATCTTTGGTTTGATACGCAAGAATGCACCCTATATTTTCTAAAAGTGTCGAGCTTGAGGCTATGCTGTCAGTCTCTATCAAAAAAGTGTTACCAGACCATGAGGAAGGAGGGTTTTCTGGGATAAATGTCAGGCGCACGGTTTCCAAAAATGAAGCTGTTTCTTTTTTTGCCACATAGACCGTGCGGTTTGGCTGGCTTTGCCAGAATGTATATCCAGCAGCAATGTTTTCTAAGCCTGATCCCATCCAGGAAAGGTCGTAGCCGCTTTTCATTATCACTTCCGCTACCTTGTTCATCATCAAAGGAGAGGAAAGTGGTGCAGGAAATATTTCCGGATTGTATTTTTTGAATTCTTTGAAAAATCCTGAAATTGGTTTCCAGGTGAAATCTGATCCCATTTTTTAGCTTTCTTGAGTTTCTTCTAAATACTGGTATTCACCTCGCTCAACCTGTCTTATTTTGCCAAGCTTTTTTAGTCTGAAAACGATGTTTCTTAAAATCTTGTCTTCCAGAGGAAGCTTTTCTTTCAATTCTTTAAAAGAAACAGTCCTGTCTTTATTTTTTTTATAAAAATCAATGACTAAATCTGTTTTTTTAAGCTGTGTTTGGTTTTTCTTTTTAATCCCTTTAGCTTTTTGCGTTACAACGGAGCTTGCCTGTGCGATTCGTTGGTTAATTTCAAAAACCTGTTTCTCTATTCTGTCTAACCTATCAAGCAAAATACTTAAATCTAAAACAATCTCATTTTTTTTTGCCATGGAACCCTCTTTTTTTATTGGTTTGCGGCATTGTATAGATACCAGACTGTATTGTAGGTCCATTCTTTTTAACGGTGAACTGATTGTTGGTGATGCTGAAGCGGTCGTTCACGCCCTTTTTGCGGGAAGTCGGATATTGGGTACGACCCGCAAAGAAGTTTTTAAACGCTTCGCCAAGCTGGATAATGGTCATCTGCGGAGCGCATTTGGTGACTTCCTTCATCCATGGGAAATCCGTATGCTTGATAGCGTTCAAGTCCCGGCGCAGGGACATCTGGGAGGGGTTGGGAAGGCTTGGGTCTTCTCCCTGATTAAGAATGACCACCTCCACTTCTTTGGCTTCGCAGATGGCAAAAATTAGTTCTGCGCCAAAGCGGAGCAGACGGTCTTTGTGGGTGAGAACCAAGCGACCCACACTGCCTTCAAGGATAGCAAGGAATAACGCTTCTATCCTTCATCCGGGATACTTGCAAAATCCTTTCACCTTCGTTGGTTTTAGAAAGAACTATTTCTAAATTTTTTAAAACAGCTTTTTCAGGATTCGGAAAATAAAATTCTGATACCCCTGAAAAAGACTTTTCAGAAGAAAGCTGGTCTATATCTCGCCTTGTCCAAAGACTCGGATCTTTGTTTTCTTGGCTATAAGTATTAAATGCATGGCTGACGCTTAGGCCGCTCAAAACTTCAATGCTATTACTTTTCCCGAATACTTCTTGATATAGCGCACTATCTTTTATAAAAAAATCACCATCATATTCATCGTAACAAAAAATCAATGGTTCAAAGAAAATTTTCTCGTCTGCTTTTACTCGATCCCTGCAATCTTCAAAATAAAGAATAAAGGCATTTTTGATTCTTGAAAATATAAAATTTTTTAAAACATCTCTGGTATCCATAAAGATGACCCTTTCATAAATATTTTTTTAAAAACAATGGACGTTCCTCGAAGTCTATTTCTTTTGGATCAAAACCTGGACGCTTTGCATACTCGAACTCAAACATCAAAACCTGAAGACCCTCAAAAGTTAAATTCACGCTACCGTCCAAATTCATGTAACCCAAAGCTATCCAACGATGGATCATTCTCGGGTCTAAATTCAATTTGCCACCCAAAATCTGAATGGTCTTTTCCGCTGTCAACCAACGGGCCTTTAATCTCCTTCGGGCTTTTTGGATTTCTTCTTTCAGAGCTTCCTTCTCCTTCCGGGAAAATAAACGCTTTGGTCTATGTTGTTGCAAACCAATTAAAATCTTCTCCGATGAAAGATGCTCGTGCCGCTGGGGATTCACCAACGACTGCCAAAGAACTTTTTCTATGTATGCAACTTGGCTTTCTCTGACCGACAAGACGACCCCCTTAATGTAATTAAGCTCTTCCAAAGCCCTATTTCTATAATATACTTCTTTTAAAAAAGAAGCAAAACATCAAAAAAATCTTTCTAATTAAAAAAACAAAATTTGATCAGGAAACAGTGTCAAAAATTACGGTATAGTATAGTTATATAGGACTGTAAAAATCCGCATCCAAGAAAATGACTCATGACATGCTACGGCAGTATCTTCAATCAAAAAAAAACTTTACAAAGGAATTGGGTGTCAAGGTGTATAAAAACAAGTGTCAAAACGACCTGTTTTTTAGTTGTTTTTTTGTGGAGGATTATGATACATTTTTTGACACTTTTATTTAGGTTAAAATTTTGGTTTTATTTTAAAAATGTTTTTTATAAATTTTTCGCTTTTGACTGTCAAAATAACTGTCAAATTTGCAGAATATGATATATTATACAAACATAGATAAACGTAATTTTTATTTTTTATCTATAAAAACAACTTATTTTTGACAGTATTTTTTGTCCGATTTTTCAGACAGACTCTTTGAAAATCGTTTATCCGATACAACTTCTATCTCTATTTTTTGTTAGCCCTGATGAAAAAAGCTGTTTTTTTATGGCAAAAAAATGCCTGTTTTTGGGTTGTTTTGTGCCGTTTTCTGCATGTTTTTTGCCTAAAAACCGCCTTTTTTCGGGCTATTTTGTGTCAGTTTTTTTTAAAACTTTGGCATAAAATAACCTGTTTTTAGGCTGTTTCATGGCTGTTTTATGGTTATTCCATGGCTGTTTTTTGGCAAAACAGCAGTTATTAAATTTTTATTTTATGGCCGTGAAAGAAGCCTGAGGGGCCTTCTGGGCAGCGGATAACCGGGGGCCGAAATTCCGCTCCAGGAAAGCACCGGAACAATTCTACTTCATCCCGAAATCCGCCCTTTCCGGAAAAGGCATTTACCCAAGAATTTCCGGAAAGATCGGAGAAGGAGACCTCGGCAGAATCCAGAGGCTGTGCTTTCACCTGGACGAACTATTCTCAAAGCGCAGCCTTTCAAACAACAGCCAGAAGAAACGCAGTCTGACAAAGACCATCCGCAGAAAGGAATAAAATGGATCAGGTTCTTGGGGTGCTTCTTGTTTTTGTGATTCTTTGGGTGCTTATCAAGGCACTTGATGAAGTTTTTTCGGAAAGAGATAAAGGGAAGAAAGCTGAGGTTAAACTTGCAAAATTTCTTGAAAGGCATTTTGATTCTACTGAATATTATATTTTCCAAGATGTTACCGTTCCTGCTTTTAAGGAAAGAACTACCCAGATAGACATTGTAATAATTTCGGTTTTCGGTATTTTTGTGATTGAAAACAAATATTTTTCCGGTACAATTTTTGGTAAAAAAGAAGAACCTTATTGGATTCAGGTATTTAATAAGGAAAAATATTTTAAATTTAAAAATCCGATCCATCAAAATTTTGGACATATTAAAGCTCTTCAAAATCTGCTTAATATCCCATTCGAGAATTTCTTTTCGGTAGTTGTTTTTTCTGGATCGGCAAAATTTGGTGATTATATTGATGATGTGGTTTCTCCGGGCGAAAGTCTCTTTCTCATTAAAGAAAAAACGAAAGTTATATTTTCACATGAAGAAGTTGCAGCCTTTGTTTCTAGGCTTAAATCGGAACGCATGGAGCCTGGGTTTGAAACGGATAAAAAACACATTGAGACTATTAGGAATCGTCCTGAGTGTCTTTTATGTGGATCTTCTATGGTGCTGAGGGTGACAAATAAAGGGTCGAAGAGAGGAAGGGAATTTTGGGGATGTTCAAGATTTCCTCATTGCAAAGGATTAAAGGAGAAAAAATAAAAAAGCCTTGCATTTTTTTTGATAAGGCATTATTCTAAAACCCAGAGTTGCCTTCCAGAAATCTTAAAAAGGATTTTTATGATGAAAAATTTCGTGTTGGGTATCAAATCAATGTATATTGATATTTTTGATTTTTTTGGATTTTGGCTGCTTGATGATGCTGCTCACGTTATGGCTGTTTTTACATTTTTGGGTCTTGTTGCTGCCTGTATTTATGTTGCGAAAGAAAAATTGCCCTGGTTTCAGGAATATAAAAAAGAAACGGCTGCTGATGTGATGGAAAAACTAAGAAAAAAGGAAGAATATGATATTGAATTTATAGATTGGAGTACAGATAGTAGAGGATTTGTGACCTATGATGATAATGTTACAATCATAAAGAAGCGCAAAAAATAAGGGTTAACAACAATAAAAAAATATAAAAGAGGCCATCCAAATTCTTTGTGGCCTCTTTTATATTTTTGTGCGTTATGCGTATCTTTTTAAGATAATTTTGAACTGTTTTTGTTTTTTAAAAAATCATTGAGTTTTAAGAATTTAGCGAATTTGATTTATTGCTTGTTGTGCTTTCGGATTTGTATCTTTCTCTGTTTCTTCTTTTTTATCCACGTTTACAGTTCTTTCCTTGTTCGTTA
>Ga0265295_1004231_pt1 | contig 19526 bp, 16 predicted proteins | sample Munlansysbiofilm_FD_192503 | JGI IMG/M metagenome (GOLD analysis project Ga0265295, IMG submission 192503) | Leachate microbial communities from a municipal landfill in Southern Ontario, Canada - Methane capture system biofilm | ecosystem: Engineered > Solid waste > Landfill > Unclassified ... | reverse complement strand
AATATCTTTCCCCAGGTCATGGGAACATAATCGACTCCATCCTCAAGTGCGACTGCCGGGGTGATACGCTTGGTATCAATACCGAATACGCGCTCAACCACCACTCCGTACGTGAAGTAGCCTACTACCAACAACAGCAATGACAGCAAGAAACTAGCCATAATTCCTCCTTAAGCCTGTACACACAGGGTTCTCCCTGCTTTGCAGAATTCTGAAGCACTCTAGCAGAAAGAAGGAGACTGCGTGGGTATGCATGCATGAAATGTCAAATCTCATACATGAATGGAAGCTGGAGGAATCGTAGAGTGGTTATACGAGATGGAGGAACTGTTTCAAGGCTGTTGTACAGCTCCTGCTTACCGGTACCAAGGTGTCGCACCCCGTCATCTTGAGCCGATAGGTTGAGTTTACCCACAGCTCCACTGACTCGATACAGTCAAGGTTCACGAGGTAAGAACGGTGGCAGGAAAAGAAGCGTGAGGAAGGGAGGATCTCCTGCAACTCATGCATGCTGTACGTGGTGGTGAAGAGCCCGTCCTTGGTCATTACCTTGCACGACCGTCCAGACGCTTCTGCATAGATGATCTCATCGGTACGAATCGGGATGATCTTATCCCCTTGATAGAGGGCTATACGGGAGACTGGGCTTGGCTGGTTACCCTGCTGTAGGGATGAGATGAGCCTAAGCAGACGCTCTTGCCCATCCTGGGGATGAGCATCATCAAGCTGCGTATGGATTCGCCCCAGGACCATATCAAGCCGCTCCTTGCGTACCGGCTTGAGAATGTAGTCGATGGCGTGCAGTTCAAACGCTTTCACCGCATAGGAGTCAAAAGCGGTGACAAAGACAACAAGTGGGTAGTAGCGATTGGCGAGAAACATCTCCGCTGTCTCGATACCGGTCAAAGCCGGCATCTGGATATCGAGAAATACGATGTCCGGCCGCAATTTCATTGCGGCTTTGAAGGCATCCAAGCCATTCTCCGCCTCTCCCACCACCAGCAGGGAAGGGTCGACGGCAAGCAGCCGTTTCAGCTCCCGTCTGGCGGGTGCTTCATCATCGGCGATCAGGACACGGTGTTGCATGGAATTCTCAGCCATACGTTTGTCCCCTCCCCGACCTTGGATTCAATTTTCAGGCCATACTCATTTCCATACAGATTGATGAGTCGCTGATGCACGTTGTCCAACCCATGGGACTCACCGAAGATGTTGGCAAGCAAGGCTTCATCCATCCCCACCCCATTGTCAGCGATGCAGATGGAAGCTTCGTCCGGAGCAATCGTTGCTGTGATGACGACACATCCGGGGTGCAGGCTTTTCTGCAACCCATGCTTCACCGCGTTCTCCACCAAGGGTTGGAGAATGAGCGGAGGAATGAGAAAGGAGGTATCACCTTCTATCTCATACTGCACGGAAATCTTATCACCGAAACGGGCTTGCTCGATCGCCATATAGGCATTGATGTTCTCGAACTCCGACTCCAAGGTGATGAACTCCTTGGCAAGTTGCAAGCGACTACGATAGTAATCACTGAGATTCATCAGCAGGTCTTTGGCTTTTTCCTGGTCCTCACTGATGAGTGAGGAGATGGTGTTCATAGCGTTGAAGAGAAAATGCGGGTTGATCTGGCTTTGCAAGGCTCTGAGGCGAGCCTTGCTCAAAAGCTGCTCCCGCTTGTCCAGCTGGCTCAGCTCAATTTGGAGAGACAAAAGGCTTGCCAAGCCCTTTGCAACCTCAATATCCACTTCGCTGATGGCATTCTCCCGCTCGCGATAGAGTTTCAACGCGCCTATGGGGGTATCTGCTATGAGCAAGGGAACGATGACTGCCGACTTGAGTGAGCAGTCGGCGTGGGAGCATTCGATCTCCTCTTTGGATTGTGCTACTTGCACCGTTCCTTCGAAGATTGCAGTTCGTGTCATTTTAGTCTGAATCGGCATGCCCGGTTTATGGTGGTCTTCTCCGATACCTACATGAGCAAGAATCTTCTCACGGTCGGTGAAGGCAACCGCAGCAATGGAGAGTTCCTTCTCGATCACCTGAGCTGTCTTGAGAGCCTGCTCCTCGTTGTAGCCTTTGCGGAAGAACAGGAGCGTGGTTCCGGCTATTTCCAGGATTTTCTGCGACTGTCTGGCCGCAATTTTTTCTTCTTCACGCAAGAGGGTTTCGCTGATGGCGACAAACATGCCGATGCCCAAGGCATTGCCAACGATCATGGGAATGCCGATGAGCGTTACCAGTTGTACGGCCTGTGCATAGGGTTTTGCAACCAAGAGGATGATGATCATCTGCAATATTTCTGCTGCAGCTCCGCTGACCATGCCAAAGAGCCATTTCTGCTTTGACTTGAGAAAATACCGATGCAAGACAGCGGCAAGGCATCCTTCCACGATGGTAGAGAGCATGCAGGCAAGCGAGGTGAAACCCCCGATGTCGATGGCCCAGCGGTGGATACCTGCAAGCAAGGCAGAGGCAACCCCCACCACGGGGCCTCCGATGAGGCCTCCGACAAACACCCCGACAATGCGGGAGTTGGCAAGTGCTCCTTGGACAGGGATGCCAGTATAGGTGCCAAGAATTCCCATGCCCCCAAAGTAGGCAATGAGCAGAAGATAGCTATAGTATTTCTTGTGTGCTTGCAGGACAATCTTGCGAAACAGGCGCACCCTGAAGAGGATGAGGGCAAAGACTACGATCAAGCCGCCTTGACTGATCAGGCTGAGCAATAGTCCCCATTCACCATCGGTAATCCACATAATGGGGTAAGTCTATCCCTGCACAGAAGCAAAATCAAGAAGTATGTCGCTTGACAGCAGATGCAGGCTGCCGTACAACAAAACCCGTTGGGGGCATGCTATGCAAGAAGCAACAAGCAGGAAGAAACAAAATCTTTACCGGTTCATGGGAGTCAGTTCAGTCTTTGCAGCACTCATGCTTTCTGTTGCCGACTATCTATTGGAATTCCATAAGGAGTATGGGCTCTCCTCTTCCATTGTAGAACCTGCATGGCTGGAGATGGCCCCTTGGAGGTTCTCACTCTCCATCTACCTCTGCATGTTTATGATACCCTTCTACCTCTTGGGTTTCTGGTTGCTCTACAAGGTAGTGAGCAAGACCAACAAGACCTTGGCACTCATCCTCTTTATTCTGTTCTCCTATGGGGTGGTGATGGGATCTCCGTTCATCCATGGGGTGATGGGGCTCAACTCGGTTATCTAGGCCTTTTTGTTCGACAACGGAGTGAGCCACGAGCTGTTGGTGAACCTGATTGAGGGAACCCTCTTTCCCACCATCTTGCCAGTCTTTCTCGTCCACTACCTGATTACCTGGGTAGCAGCTCCTCTCTTGCTGTTCTTTCACATCATCCGTGACAAGTCAGTTTTCAGACGATGGACAGCATTTCTCAACCCGTTTGTGTTTCTGCTTATTGGTGTTGTGGGACTGAAGCTTTACCCCCAGCTGTTTGCCTATCTGGCTCCGGGCGCGATCAACAAGGGCAATGCTGCCATGTTTGCCTTGGTGGCAATCAGGATGTGGAATGGTGAGAGCAAAAATTCAAAACTTGCATGACATTGAATACGGTATCACAGGTGTCCTCATAGCTGATTTCTTTTGCATTGACTGTGCAGATGAAACAAATGTACTGAGCCAAGTCTGATTCTCGGATGGTTTTGAACTACGAAAGGATTCTATCTCCCAATCTAAAGCCCCCGATGTTTCTGACACCTATATCTGTAGATAGGAATCCTTGACAGCCCGTTCCATTGCATCAAGCTCTTCATCCGTCAGAAAGTCAAAATGTGATGACCTTTTTCTCGCAGATAGTTTGCCATTGCCCTGCAAGCACAACTGTATGAAAAGATCGATCAATCTGTCTGGCATATCGATGATATCCTGAATCGCATTCTTGGTTGCATCATAGCTGGCAAGAAAGTCCAGTTCTTGGACAAGCTCCCCTTCGATCGTTTCTCGGATAAACTCGGACATCGCCTCTGCCTGGGCTGTCATATCCATCCAGGAGTACCAGATGGCACTCTCGTTCTCTACCGTCATGCGCCCCATCTCATCCAGCTGATAGTCAACAACCTGTAGTAGGGGTTTGGAAAAGGCCTCCAACGATCTATCATACTCTTCTGGAGACTTCAGCATGACAGCTGATATGGGAAACATGAGTCCTTGTGGCACCATCTGCTGCAGTGAAAGGATATTATGGATCAGAAATCGATGGATTCGTCCGTTTCCATCCTCAAATGGATGCAGAAAAACAAAGCCATAGGCTATCACCGCAGCGTGGATGACTGGAGGAACCTCACCGACTTTCATTTTTTCATGGCAAGCAAGCAAGCCCTCCATCAGACATGGCAAATCCTCAGGTTTTGGGCAGACATAATGGATAAGCTCTTTCTGATATGCCACCGTCTGACCAACATAGTTTTGGCTCGCGCGATAGTCGCTATCGGCAAAACGCGGGTCAACAATCCGGTTCTGCAGCTCGATTAGCCTGCTTTTTTCACAAAAGTCCTCTTGTTCTGCAAGCTCAAGGGATGCAATGAATTTCTCTGTACGGGAAGCATTGCTTTTTACACGTTCAATCTCAAATGAGGATTTTGTTTCTTTGTTGTAGAGGTAGCTCAGTGCTCGGCGAAGCAACTGTGGAGGATAGTCTGCGACGATTTCCTCACACCGTGTTCGCAAAACTGTGGAATCCAATTCCAAGAGCTTCTCAGTCTTCCTGACTACAGGGCAAAAGGTTCTAGGGCCAAGAAGATTGTTCACAACGCGATGACGGGGAGATCGTTCTCCATTCTTGATAGTGTAATAATCGTTGATTTCCAACGCGTCAACATAATTTCCAGTGGTCATGTCGCCGATAGGCAGTTGCTTTTCTGTCAGGAACTCATAGAAAAACCAAATCCTCCGGGCATACTTCCCGGTTGGCTTGGAGGAAATATACTCTATGAGTACCTCAGAACCTACCTTTTCAAAGATTCTTGCCAACAATGCAAGGTTAACCCCATCATATTTCAGCGCGAACTCGAGATGGTCGCCTATCGTTTCCCCAGGCCAATATGGGCTCCTGAACACTTCTTCGACAAAACCATCCTGTATCATTGAAGAGTGCATTCCTGAAGAGGAAACCATCGATTGGTGCCAATTGGGTATGCCTACGATTCCGAGTTTTTCAAGAAGATATGCGTATCCCGCCGGTCGATGATCAGAAACGTGTATTCCCATAGCAAAACCTCATAAAAGTTGTTTTATATTGAAAATATAGTTACCCAAGACGGATAAGTCAACAAAAAGTATTATAATTCAATATAATACTGCTATTTTAATTACATACAAAAGCAAAATGATTATTTCACACAGGCTGTCTGAAAAATGCATAGAGTACTGCAAATTCGATTACCAAACGGTATTCAATTTCAGAATTGGTACTCACTGCCCGGTCTTTGCTGAAGAGATTCTGTCACCCTTCCACGTACAGTTGTATCGGGGATACTGCATCCATTAGGTTCATCCGCATGCAATATCTGTCTTCCCTGACCAATCGTTGCACCAGTTGCCGTACATAGTTATTACCGCCAGGCAGCAACCCTCTCCCGTGCATTCTCCACTAGGTTCTGGGCGTACAGCGAAATGTCAAACGAGTGGTAGACGCCCTTGGGCATGATTGCATCGGAGGCAAGCTTTGGTAGTTTTCCTTCTACAGTGGAACAGGTCACCACCGAGCGATTGAGATCCAGTGTAGCATCAGCAAATCCAGGCAAAAGAATCAGGTTCCCTGCTTGGTCAAGCATTACAGAACCCAAATTGTCTTCTGCATGAGCAGGTTCCTCACCCCGTGTCCAGCTGATCGGATTGATGACCAACGCATTCTTCTGCACCAGAAGATTTGGCTCGGTTACTCCACGGGCTTCCGTATTGTAGGAGATGATGACACCAGTATCGTCAGCTCCTTCTGCAAACTTCAGGAATGGGTGTGCCGCAAGATAGTCAGGCGTGATGGAACAGCCGATGCAATACGCAGCAACCATTCGTGCATACACATCCGGGTGTGACTCCATATAGGTAGCGAGCAACAGTCGCAGGACATCAGCACCTTGGGAGTGTCCGACAAGGATAAACGGCTTACCATTGTTGTAGTGCTGGATGTAATAGTCGAAGGAAGCAAGAGCATCTTCCAAGGGAGCTTGCGCCAGCAGTGCATCCCGCTCTGCAAAAGGCAGTGAAAGTATGGAAATTGCATCACCTTGCCGGTAAAGCGGAGCATACACAGCTCCTACCTGTTCAAAGAGACGTGCCCCAAGCATATAGACCATGCCCGCTGCACTGCGCAGCTGTGCATCATCACGTACCGAATACAGGGGTGCTGAGGCATCGGGACGAACATATACCGTAGGATAGAGGTAAAATACATCAACTTCCGAAGTTCCGGTTTGAGGAAGCGAGAGCCATTGTGTTGGATCTGCATACACATTGTGCTCTGCCTTTTGTGTTGAAGCACACCCCACCATACTTGCAAGCGCAACGGACAGCAAGAGAAAGGGAACCAATCGTTTCATGCCAATCACCTCTGGAACTCAGTGTATGGCTGTGCTCTCTCACTTGGCAAGGATGAGAACCTTCCCCTATTCCATTCTTTTGGAAAATAATCTAAGAGTTTTAGCGATACTACCCATGAGAAACCATGGAGCTCTGTATGCACTCCCGTCTTGTTCAAATGCTGAACAGCTTTCCCTCGGGTATATGCGTTTCCAGGAAGAACCGGAACGCCTTCTCCCCTGCTCCCCTGAACATGAGGCTGTTGATGGGCTCCTGGATGAACTGGATCTGCAAATCCACTTCCCGGGCAAGATTGGAAAGTCCTCTGCACGTCTGGCGGATGGTCTGGGCCATGAACGGGAACAACTTCCAGTTGTTCCCCCCAAGCATGATCTTGCTCGGATTCATGATATCGAACAACTCGGCGAGTACCTCACCAATCTTCTCTGCAGAGTAGAGAACACGATCGGCAACTGCTGGCTCTTTTTCCACCCGCTCCAACACATGTTCCGAGTACGCCAATGAACCGATCTGGCGCAAGAGAGGATACTCATCCAAGTCACGGGCGATTGCCGCCAAGGGAACCACCGTGCGCATACAGCCGATGTTCCCGCATTTGCTGCACTTGCGGTCGACACCATTCAGTTTCAGATGCCCAAGCTCTCCTGCAAACCCATGGGAACCGCAGTAGAGTTTGCCGTGGATGATGACCCCAAGGCCGATGCCTTGGGTGAAGAAGACAAAGAGTTCGTTCGAGTCCTCATTGCGCAACAGATCCTGCTGGCTGAACACCGCAAGGTTGGCATCGTTCTCGATGAGAATCGGAAGTTCATGAAAGACGGAGCGCAAATGCATCGTAAGGTTGACCCGCTCAAGCAGAGGGTTGGACGCTTGGAGCAGGATGCCTGTCTGTTCATTGTAGACGGCCGACACCCCAACACTCAGGCAGTACAGCCTTCCTGAAAAATCTGAGACCAGTGTCTCATAACAGGTACGGATGGCCTCCATCAGATGCTCGAGACTGATGTTCTCCTCCAGCTTGCAGGTATGATACCGCTTCACCGTATTGGAGAGATCGACAAGGGCCATCGCAATGTATTCGGTATGGTGCATATCCAGCACCAGCGAGTAGGCATAGTCGGGGACAAACTCAATCGCCTGGGCTTTGCGACCACCAGTGGCAATGGACTTGTCCACATAGCGAGCCAGCCCAGCATCAACAAGCTGGTTGCAGATGCTTGATACGGAAGCAAACGTCAATTCCACCTCATAGGCCAACTGTCGCTTGATCATCGGGCTGTTTGCCCTCAGTGAGGTATATACCTTCAAGAGATTCGACAACCGCACATCGGTGGTTGTTGCTACCGTCATCATACTACTCCCTTCTTGTCCCAGAGCATAACAAACCAACTGGTCATACGCAAGTTCAGAGGCCCAGCAACTGAGCCGCAGTACCGTAGAAAATGGCCTCCAAATCCTCTTCCCGCACATTCAGGAACCGGAATATCCTGTGTTGTTCCTCAAGGTACGGCATCGAAAAACCACGGGGAAGCCAGGAGGAGTCAGTGGCAAACATGATTCGGGAAGGCCCTACTGTTTCCAGGAACTTGCGGATCACATCCTCAAGCGTCAGCTGATAGGGCATCCAACGAATCCACTGGTTGCTCCCCGAGGTATCGACATACACATTGGGCCGTGTCCAGCAGAGCTGCAGCAAGTCTCCCATATGGGTACAGCCAAAGTGCGGCACCACAAAGTTCACCCCAGGAAAATCGAGGGAGATTTTCGCCAGACGCAGCGGGCTGATGTTGGTTGCCACCGGGATCCCTCCGGCTGCGCCCAACAGTCCGAAATGCATGAGCACCGGCACATCATAGGCCTGGCAGACCTCCCACAGGGGATAGTACTTCTTGTCATCAATCGGAGTGTCTATCTCCGGGGTAAGCAGCTTATAGCCCTTGAGCCCGAGATCACGGAAGGCATGCTCCAGCTGGTCGGCAGAATCAGGGGCATCGGGGCTCTGGTGGGCAAAGCCCACAAAGCGGTCAGGGGCGGCCCCAACTATCTTTGCCAAGCGCTCGTTGCCTCCTCCCGAGACCCAGACAATCTTCTCCACACCCTTCTCATCGAGGTCTTTCAAATAGCGCTGAACCATCTGCTGGTCATCCAACGCTTCCTCAGGCTTGGGGAAGTTGAACGCCTGGCGCCAAATTTCAGAGTAGTTTCTGCTGCTTGTCTGGGAAAACTGTACTTTCTTCTCAGCAGGATAGTCAGGAAACCACTCCCCCTGTACCGGGAAATGACAATGGAAATCTAATATCTTCAAATTCTGAATCATAGATAGCTACTCCTTACTCTTTCACACCGGTCAGGGCTATGCCCTGCACGATCTGTCGTTGGAAGATGAGGAAGACGATGAATACTGGCAGCGTAGCAACGCTGGCTCCGGTCATGACCATCTCCCACTGTGTCTGGAACTCTCCGTTGAAGAATGAGAGGCCGATGGGCAAGGTATACCGTTCAATCTTGTTGACTACGATCAAGGGCCACAGGAAGGCATTCCAGTTGCCGATGAAGGTAAATATGGCCAAAGCGGAGAGAGCGGGTTTGACCAAAGGAATGGCAATCTGGGAGAAAATCCTGAACTCAGGAAGGCCGTCGATACGTCCTGCATCCAACAGGTCGTTGGGAACCCCTTCAAAGAAGGACTTCATCAGGAAGGTACCGAATCCACTCATAAGACCGGGAAACAGGATACCCCAGTAGGTATCGAGCCAGTTGAAGTTGTTGGACATGATGAACCAGGGGATGACCAGCATCTCGGTGGGAATCATCATGGTCGAAAGGATGAGCAGGAAGATGAGCTTCTTGCCCCTGAATTCATACTTGCTCAACGTGAAACCTACCAGCGAGTCAAAAAACAGCACCGAAAGGGTTACGACCAAGCCAACGATCATTGAGTTGGAGAACCAGAAGGGGAAATTCCCGCTGGAAAGCAGCCTGAGATAGTTCTTGAAGGAAGGATTATCTGGAATGAGGGAGAGGCTGTAGACCTCTGCCCCACTCTTGAGCGAGGTGGCAAGCATCCAGATGAACGGGAACAGCATGGCAAGGCCGAAGAGAAACAGCAACACATGTCGTAAGGTTGTCTGAAGAAGTTTCTTATTTCTCATCGCGGGTCACCACCATCTGAATAAGGGTTACGATCAGGATCAAGGTGAAGAGCACCACCGTCATTGCTGCGGCATACCCCATCTTGAAACTCTTGAACGCGTTGTCGTAGATATACAGTACCAAAGGCTTGGTGGAGTTGAGCGGACCACCCTCCCCTTGGTAAGTCATGTTCATGACCTGGGTGAAGATTCTCAGGTACCTGATCGTCCCGGTAATCAGCAGGAAGACCACTGTAGGCTTGAGCTGGGGAAGCGTAATGCGCAGCAACACCTGGCCTTCATTCGCCCCATCAATGCGCGCCGCCTCGAACAAGGACGGAGAAATTGCCTTGATGCCGGCAAGGAAGATGATCATCTGAAAGCCAAGGTCCGCCCAGATTGTCGTTGCCAAAATAGAAGGCAGAGCTTGGGTCTTGCTGGAAAGAAAGGCCAAGGTGGGAAGTCCCAACGAAGAAAGCAGGTTGTTGAACACCCCGATGGGAACCGGCTGGTAGAGCCAGCGCCATACCCAGGCGACTGCTACCATGCTGGTGATGTAGGGAATGAAGTACATCGCCTTGTACAGACCATCGCCTGTTTTCACGCGATCGATCTGATAGGCAAGCACGAACCCAAGCAAGAGGCTGATGGGCAAACCCCATACCACGTACTTGATCGTGTTTTTCAAGGTGATCCAGAACACAGAGTCACCAAAAAGCTCCCGATAATTCTTCAGGCCAACCAAGTTCATCTCGGTCGACACGATATCCCAGTCGGTAAACGAGAGATAGAATGCGAAGAGCGTCGGATAAAACCGGATAACAACATAGAACAGAATCGGAACAGCAAGAAAGATATACGCCCAGAACTGCTTGTTCCGTTCAACTGAAAATTTGGGACGACTAGCCATGGTTCACCTCACTCAACACATACAGAGAATGCCTTCCTGGTAGCAATCTTCACCGATAGCCACCGGGAAGGCAACACTCAATGCTTATTTTGCATAGTAGGCATCGATCACCTTCTGCTCTTCAGCAGCAGCCTGATCAACAGCCTGTTTCGGACTCTTTCCATTCAGGACAACTTCGTCATACGCGTTGATCCAAACCATTCTCTGTGCGTTCTCGTCGAGGAACTTGGTAGCCTGAGCATATTCCAAGCCTCTGATGAACGGACCATAGGTAGGATCGTTCTTGAACTCGTCCTTCAGAGCCAAGGCCTTCTTGGCGGGAAGCTCGCCGATTGCCGGCAGCCACATAGCCATGACCTCATCGCTGGTGAGGAATTCGAGGAACTTGATCGAAGCCTCAAGCTCCTTGCCCTGGGTGGTGCTGGTGATACCATTTGCCCAGAAGGAAGCGAAGTTCGACTTCACACCGTTCATTTCGGGAAGCTCAGCAACACCATAGTGCAAGGTATCCTTGAGCTTGTTGAAGTTGCCAAGTCTGAACGAACCGTCAATGGTGATACCCATCTTGCCAGCGCTGAATGCGGTGACGTCATCGGTCATGTACTGGGGAATACCAACCTTATGAACAGTTTCCAAATCGGTGAACCACTTCAGTGCATCATACCCTGCCTGGCTGTTGTAGGTGACCTTGGAGGAGTCAGCATTGTAGGGAGTGCCACCGAACTGGCGCACCAGGACTTCACGTACGACATGGTGCATCTGTCCGCGCAGTTCAAGGGACATACCGGCCTGGAGGTAATTGCCACTCTTGTCGGTCTTGGCAATCTTCTTGGCGAAGGCAACCATCTCATCCATGGTCTTGGGAGGTACTTCAGGGTCAAGACCTGCTGCTTTGAAGAGGTCCTTGTTCCAGAAGAGAGCAAGGGAGCGGACAGCGGTCGGAAGTGCATAGTACTTTCCGTCGAACTTTGCTGCTTCCACCAAGGGGAAGAACTCATTCTCAATGCGGGCGTTCGGGAACACACTCTCAGGAAGCGGCTGCAGATAGCCACTATCGATGTACAGGGGCAACCATCCATAGAACAGGTTGATCACGTTCGGGCCCTGTCCGGAAGGAACAGAAGACGCTACCTTGGTGTTGTAGTTCTCATACGGGAAGGTCTGCTGGGTGACCTTGATGTCGGGGTTGCGTTCCTCGAACATCACGATCAACTTGTCCATCAGGTCTTTCTTCGTCTCATAGAAATACTGCCAGTACACAATCTCGGTCACGTCCTGTTTTGCTGTGTCAGCTTTCACTTCCTGGCCACCTGCTGCAAATACAAACGGCAACACCATCAACAGCATCAGTACAACCAACATACTCTTTTTCATCATTTCCTCCTTTTGGATTGATGAGGGATGTCATCCCTAGGTTTGTTATTTCTGATAAGGCGCGCAAGCTATCCGAAACGCTTGGCTCGCCTTGTCAAAGCGATCATCATCGAGATCCGGATAGGCAAACTGGAGCTTTGGCTCCGTACCACTGGCTCGTGCGTAGAGGAGCTCTCCTCCCCGCAGCCGATACGCAAGTATATCCGCATCCTCTTCACATACCATACGTTCGATGTCTTGGGCAAACACTTCCTCCAAGAGAGAGCGAACCTCTTCGAACAGAGAAGAACCTTCATACCAGAACTGGGTGGCAACCGGCTTCACCACAACCTTGCGCATTCCAATCCTGTGAAAGGAGGACAGCAATGCGCTCTGGTAGGTAGCAATGGCAGCCAAGGCGGTTGCCAGGCCATTGCCCGAATAGAGAATCCGACTCCCAACCGTTACAGGAAACACCACATGCCCGCTATCCTCTGCACCACAGAGCAGGGAATCCTCGACAAGCCAGCGGTCTCCCACGCCCTTTTGCCGTACCGTCAGATCCGGATACATACGTTTCAGGGTTTGCATCGTGTGCGGGTCGCTTTCGATGGTGAGCGAGGCCACCGATTCAGCTCGTCCTTGCAGCCGCTTGATCAGCAGAACCAACAGTTCATCGCCTGCAAGCACCTGCAGTTCCCTGCTTCCCGGTTCCAGGACCAGCACTATCGCACGGTCTCCGTCCCCATCGACTGCAATGCCGAACTGAAGCCTATCATCCAGGGATTGCCTCTCCACCATCCGCTGTGCAAGCGCAAGGGGATACGGTCCTTCCCGCTTGATTGCGTGAAGCCCATCCAGATGTGCAGCTCCACACCCGTTGTTGATATTTCCCTCAGAGAGCTCTGCATTGAGTGCTTCTACTGAGAGGCCCAGCCTTCCAAAGAGCTCCTGATACCACCCCGATACTGCCCCATGGGCACAATCGAGAGTCAGCGAACAAGAAGCCAAATGCTTTTTCTCCGCCTCTGATAGGTCCAAAACCACACACTCGGTGAGTAGTTCCAATCCTCTTTCACACACTGGAGGTAGTGCGTTGGGTGGAACCTGAAAGGTTTCTCCCAACGAATAAGCCACCTGCAAGGCCTGGGAGGAGAGTGCATACTCACCCATCGGTCCTTGGGGGTAGAGCTTCTTCCCTTCTACAAAGAACTTCAGTCCATTGTACGTCGCCGGGTTGTGGCTCGCCGTAAGCATGATACCCGGAATCTGCTGGTCCAGGCTGTAGGCAGCTACTGCCGGTGTCGGGACCACTCCCAAGTAGTCAACTGTCCATCCTGCAGCTGCGAGTGCTCCAAGTATCGAAGGAAGCAGAGGATGACCTGCAACGGCATCCCTGCCATCTTCACCTAGGCAGACGCGAAGCTCAACCGGATGAAGAACCGTTTTTACCTGCTCCAAAAAGGCTCGCACCAGCACAAAGCAGAACATGGGAGTCAGCAGAGCATCCGTACGATACCGCACCAGACTTTCGACAGGAGTCACGATCTCATTAAAAGAAACGAGACCTCGCATCCCGTCGGTTCCCGGAAACTTGATCGTTGATACCCGTACTATGGAAGCAACCTGCTCCAAAGAGCAATGTTTCAGGAGCGAGATGGCTTTGTCGACATCTACAGCAGAGTCTTGGTCGGGTGTACGGATCAAGGAGAGAAACGTTTCGACGAGGTCTGCAGGAAGAGACTCTTCCTGCAACATCTGTTCCAACGAGCGTTGCTCGAGATTTGATCCGCACAAACCCACCATACCCTTCAACTCCCTCAGCTCAACAGGGCTTTTGCCGCAGCAAGATTGTCTTCCACAAAAGAACGACGGCTGGGGGCTACGACATGCTCACCGGGGTTCCACTCACTGAACCAGTAACCGATGCGCCCGTCGGAGTTGTGGCTGAGCATCAGGTGCTCCCATGCCTGTTCAATCGTCTCAGAACTCTTGTGCTTCTGATCGCAGGCGATCAAGGCATCACGTACTTCCACGGTTGCATCCCAGATGGGCTTGGCAGCGCCTTCGGTGAAGGTCTCAATCTTGGTATTGCCCAGATAGTCGGGCAAGGAAATCTCAATGTCGCTGGGCATCGAAGCCATGGTTTCGCTGATGAATGCAGGCTGGATGCAATCGAGCTTGGAGAGCTTGGAGAGGAATTCATCCATGACAGCAAAAGTACCTTCAAATCCGCTATTGAACTTGTCGATGAAGATGGTCTCACCGTCGCGTTTGAACAGGAGCAACCCACCGGGATGGTCCTTGGCAAACTGCTTGACGCCTTCAATGACGGTGTCTACGGGCACTTGGCCTTTCATCATCAGCTTGAGGAAACGTGCAGGGGTGTTCGGCAGTTGGTAGACAGCAGGGACGGCAACCAAGGATCCACCTTTCTGGAGTCTCACCTTGAACGGTACATACGGGTCATGGGTCAAGCCACCGGCCTTCAGTCCTTTCTCAATCTGGGAGGCAAGGGCAACGAACCACTTGATTCCTTCTTCCTCAAGGACTTCACCCATTTCTTCGCTGTACGCAAACTCTGGGGGAAGGAAACCGTCGGTTTCTACTCCGAGTACTGCACGGTCGATGTCCATGCCTTTGCGCATCTGGCGGCTGAACTCCTCCTTGCGCAGAAGCTGCGGGATCGGGTGGGTATAGGTATAGGTACCCAGCTCAAAGTTCTTGTTGGCATTTGCCTTTATCTGCTCAAGCAATTCCGGGGCATCGTGCTTGAGAAGTTCTGTGGTGAATCCTGAAAGAAAGCAGTTTGCTTTCAGGTTGTATTTCTCAAAGAGGTTAACGAGGGGTTTATACCCTTCTTCGATGATGCGCCTCTCATCACCAACCTCTATCTCACATCGTTGCACGTTGAAATTGAATGCAAATCCCAGCTGTATCATACCGTCTCCTTGTTATTTTATAACTTATTATAATTCGTTTAATAATAATGTCAAATTATTTCTTTCCTTTTTTCCTGATTTTGTCTACTCCTAGTATCTAATTATATTATTTAGAAATAATTTCATAACCGCTGAATATCTTCAAGAATCGCGGATGCAATCATAGCCATGAGAGCAGTTCCTCACCCATCAATTACACTTGACAGCAAGAAAGAAAGGCATCACAATTCCTATTGTTGCATGCAACAATATGGAGGATTGCAATGGCAAAGACCATTCTTGTCACCGGAGGCGGAAGAGGCATCGGACGGGGCATCTGCCTTACCCTCGCTGCAAACGGTTTTTCCGTACTCATCAACTATGCGGGGAATGAGGAAGCCGCCAACGAAACGCTGAGATTGTGCAGGGAAGTTGCTTCGTCTACAGAGCAGCACTTTGCTACCATCAAGGCGGATATCTCAGATTCCCTTGCGCGGGCATCCCTTATTGAGCAAGCATTCCAAGCCACCGGTTCTCTGGACGGCTTGGTGAACAACGCTGGCGTTGCTCCGCTTGAGCGTGCAGACATTCTGGATATGCGTGAGGAGTCTTTCGACCGGTTGATGCACATCAATCTGCGAGGACCTGTCCTGCTTACCCAACAGATTGCAAAGCGGTGGAAGGACAAAGGCGAGCTGCAAGGAAAGATGATCATCTTCATCAGTTCGGTTTCGGCCAGCATGATCTCTACCAACCGTGCAGAGTACTGCATCAGCAAGGCAGGGCTTGGCATGGCTGCATCACTCTTTGCTGCGCGCCTAGCAGAAGAGGGTGCCTTGGTCTACGAGATTCGCCCAGGAATCATCAAGACCGACATGACCTCTGCTGTACAAGAAAAGTATGACACCCTGCTCGGGCAAGGTATCGTCCCCCAGATGCGTTGGGGTCTTCCCGAAGATATCGGAAGAACTGTCAATGCACTCCTGCAGGGAGGCCTTCCCTTCTCCACCGGGACGGTCATCCCGGTCGATGGCGGGCTGGCCATCCCCCGCTTATAGGAGGTGGAGTCCCGCTTGGTACTCTTTCCAGACGCGCTCAAACCAGAAGGACTCTGAGGGAACGGCTCTGCACTGGTCAAAACGGTGACAGAGCCTTCCTGTTTCATCAACATAGAGGACCTGCATCACCTGACGAAGGGAGATCATCTCCTCCTTGATACGGTACTGGCTTGCAAGGAGGTGTGCTTCCTTGCCCTCGCTGTCCACTACCAGATACGAACCCCTGCTTCCCCCACCGCTTTTCAGGTAGTGGTCGATTGCAGACAGATACCAGACCTGGGCTATCATCATATGTCTCAGCCGAAGGGCTTTGGCCAGAAGGGCCGGACACACTTGCAAAGACTTCGTGTACTCAGACTGTTGCACCCGGGCTTCCAGCAAGGCTTTTTCCACCAATTCCACACGGCGTATCGGGCCGGCATAACTGGACATCCGTTTCTGGAGGGTGCCAAGTTCAGCATCCAGATGCTGCTTGATCTGCCCGATTGGGAGGAACGGGGTATCTGCTGTCCATGTGCGTATTGTATTGACCAGCTCAGTTACGTCTTGCGTTGCCAAGGCGAGCATCTGTTCAACTGTCCTGCCAGGCTTTCCTGCAGAGTCAGCGATGCGAAGCGCTGCACGCAAGGCTCCCACTTGGCCGGCATTCAAAGCACTTCCACCGGGTCTGCTCACCCCATGGCTGCCATTCACCTCGCCGATTGGGTAGAGCCCCTTGATATTGGTAGATTCCCACCAGATATCGGCATAGAGGCCTCCATTGTTGTGCTGTGCGCACACATCGATCTCAAGCAGTTCATGTTCCAAGTCGATGCCATGCTTGGTATACAGCCCGATAGCAGCCGGATTAAGCAGCTGCAACCGCTCAAACGGGGTATCGGCCCATGCCTTGGAAGCATCGAGATATCCCAGTGCGGTGGGATGAACACAACGTCTGGAGAAGGGGGCCCAACTGCGATCACCACTGCTGTTGCAGGAAAAATCCAGAAAGACCCGCCGGCCCTTCACTTGCGTCTCATGATACACCAGAAGATCGATCAAGGACGAACCATGGTCGGGAACCTTTGCAGCATCAAAAGGCCACTGATAGCCCTTGAGGAACACCGCATTGGTCAACTCCTCCCAGTTCTGGAAATAGGGAGTAAGGAACTCAACAGGGTTGTGACCCCGGACGTCGGTAGAGACATAGCGGGGAAGCACCTGCTGGTAGCTGCCTGAGAGGTTCCAGCGGAACTTGGTGCTGGCAATGCCGAACTGCGACTCAGTAAGGTTCACCGCCTCGGCCCCAATTTCCAGAGCAAGCCCGATGCTGCCCACATGCACTCGGGGGTAGACACTGGCGGCATAGAAGCCGGCAGGACCACCAGTCCCCAGCACCACATGCTCGGAGAGGATGACCTCAAGGCCGCGGTGCACACACGCTGCATCATCCCTGCGAAGCACCACAGCCCCGATCATGCGCTTCTGATCATCGACGAGGAGACGCACCACATCGGTGCGGTCCCACATCGTGATACCGCTTCTTTGTACTTCGGCGGAAAGCGAACGCACCATCTCACGCGATGTGTAGGGTCCGAGACTGGTCCCTCGATTGCTGGGATCGTGGTCGGTCTTGTATCCTGTATAGCCTCCATAGCGGTTGCTGGGAAAGTTCACACCTAGGGATACGAGGTTGTAGAATGCACGCAAAGAATTCTGCGCTTCTATGAACGCAATGTCACCGTGTACAGATCCTCCCTGTATATAAGACTCAACCATTGCATAGGGGGAGTCGGGGATGGGACTTGCATCGCTGAGGCGGTAATAGGTCTGCTTGTCGCTACCGGTATTGCGGCTGGTGCCGCCCTTGCTGTTGTCGGTGACAATAAGAATGTCATCAAGACCAAGGCGTTTGAGATGGACTGCACACGATAGCGATGCGGCACCGCTTCCGATGATCAGGGCCTTGCACTGGTGGACCTCAAGGTTCAGATCCTGTACGGGTAACTGCATCATTCAGATAGTTTCTCCTGCAATATAGGTCCCCTCCAGTGCCTTCTGAATCGGTGCTTGCTCGCGATCGATAATACAGGAACTCAGCCAAAGGCCGGCTTCCTTCCCCAACTTGCGCAGTGAGAACTCGATGGTGTCGATGGTCTGGTCCATCAGCTGGAGCATCGGGGAGTTGTCGAAGCCGGATAGGGAGAAGCGCTCGGGAATTTTCCAATTCTGGTGCAAGGCTGCCTGGTACAGCGAGACGGCCATCAGGTCGTTGAAACAGAGCACTCCGTTGTAGGCACGTTCCTTGAGGGCGGGGATGACCTTGGTCTTCAATTCGGTAAGCGAATCGACCATGATCATGTCTTCCTCCGGATTGAAGGAAATCTGACGCCTTCTGCATGCCTCAAGCACACCCTGCTCACGCAGGGCACTGACTGAGGGCAATTGGGAAAAGCCAATGAAGCAGGGCTTAAGATCCTCCCCGTGTTTTGCATACATGGCTCCAACAAGCTTGTCCATACCGCTGAGATTGTCCACCAACACATAGTTTTGTTCGGGATGTGAGCGGTTGAGCATCAGAAAAGGAACACCGCGGTCTTCCAGAAGTTCTTCCATCATCTGGGAGGGTTTGGTAAAGGCGAAGATGCATCCGTCTATGTCGCCAAGTTTCTTGGTGTCAAAGACGGATACATTTCCATCGTTGAGGCTGGTGATGATATTGATTCGGGTCTCCCCAAAACCTTCCTGGATTCCTTCCAGCAGTTCGGCGACATCGTAGAAGAGGTGGATGTAGCTGAACTTTGCCCGGGGAAGAAAGAGACGAATGGTGATGATGGCCCTACCCTTCTGCTTCTTGATCGTCCGCTTCTGGTAGTGCATCTGTTCGGCCGTACGAAGAATGAGCTCCCGCTTCTCCTCACTGATCAGTGAGGAGTTGTTGAGAACCCGCGAGACGGTACTGGGGGAGATATCCAGTTCCTGTGCGATGTCGTAGACCGTGACTTTCTTTGCCATTATTGCCTCTTTCAGCTCTTTGGGGGGTAGATGATGCAACCTACCTCCTCTTGCTTCACCATGAGTTTCGAACAGCCGGAACACAACTTACAATAGTCCACCTCTTGGCCAAGGGCAAGGTGCTTGGGAAACAAGGGATCTGCAAGGGTCTGCCTTCCCCAGCCTACGAAGTCGGCATACCCGAGAGCAAGGTTGCGCTCAGACGCGGCCACAGCATCTTCCTGAAGCACTGAATAGGCTGAACCGAAGATCATCATCCGATCCCCAACCAGTGCCTTTGCCCTACGGGCATAGCGGAACTGGTGGAGGTAAAACCACTTGGAAGTGGAGGTCGGACGGGTGATCTCGCTGGTCACCCCGGGAATTCCTGCCGATACATTGACGTAATCCATGCCAAGGTCGGCCATCAAGGTGATGACACGGTCCATCTCTGCAAGGTCCTCCACAGCATCGTCTGCAGCAGCGGTTCCGCAGCCGCCCTTGATACCTTCCCAGTAGGAGATGCGGCTGCCAAGGATGAAATCCTTATTCTGCAAGCGAGCCTTTATCTGAGGAATCGATTCACGCAGGAAACGGGTGCGGTTCTCGA
>Ga0265295_1004230_pt1 | contig 19529 bp, 11 predicted proteins | sample Munlansysbiofilm_FD_192503 | JGI IMG/M metagenome (GOLD analysis project Ga0265295, IMG submission 192503) | Leachate microbial communities from a municipal landfill in Southern Ontario, Canada - Methane capture system biofilm | ecosystem: Engineered > Solid waste > Landfill > Unclassified ... | reverse complement strand
TTGGTATAGGGGCTTAGGTGATTAAAGTCGTATCCCCAGCAATAGGGTGGGTGCGGGCAAGTTTGGTTGTACCAAGGGTTATTGGCAGTGGGCTGTCCCCATTCCCCAGCATTCTCATTAAAATACATCTGCACAAATGGCGATTGGCCAAAGGAGTGGTTAAGTACCATATCGATAATAACTGCAATACCTCTTTTATGGCATTCGTCAATAAACTGCTTGTAGTTATTAATGGTACCATAAGCCTTATCGGGTGCAAAGTAAAAACTTGGGTTGTAGCCCCAGCTATCGTTCCCCTCAAACTCGTTTATTGGCATAAGCTCAATGGCGTTTACGCCAAGGGTCTCAAGATAATCGAGTTTCTCCATTACCGTTTTAATATCATCATCTATTACAAAATCGCGGATGTGTAGCTCATAAATAATTAAATCGGATTTGGCAGGAGGAGTGTACTCTTCTGCTTCCCATGTATAATTATTTGCATCTATTTGGAATACTGAGGCAATACCCGATGTTTTTCCATCGGGGTACTGAATTAGGTTAGGATAATTGGTACTGCTGATATACTTATCGTTCCATGGGTCGCTAATTTTATTGGTGTAAGGGTCAGCAATTTTCAGCTCACCATCAATCCAGTATTGGTATATATACTCCTTGCTTGGATCGAGATCAGTAAGGGTAACCCAATAATTTGTTCCATCGGGTGTTCTATTCATAAAGCAATCCTCATCAAGCAGCCAGTTGCTAAAGTCGCCTATGGCAAAAACAAATTCTTTATTAGCAGAAGGGTCATTCAGAACGAGGGTTACCTCATTTGTTCCAGTAAAATTTATCCCGGGTAAAAGGTTTTCGGGCAAATCGGCAACAGGAATAGTTCCGCGTACAAAGAAATAAACAGAATCTGCAGCCTGATTGCTACCATCACTTGCAATGGCCTTTATCCATTGAAGGCCATAGCTGTCTACTGAATAAGAGTATGAAACTTCGTTTTCGGTAGTAGAAGTAACCTCTATATTATTTACAAAAAGCGTTAAGTTTGTAGCTGAATTAGCGCTTGCATTGATGCTGATAGTTGATTCATAATCAAAAAAGGGATTCTCGTGGGTAGGGGAGTTTATTTGTACCGTTAATCCATCCTCTACTACATTTACAAATAGATCATCAGTTTGAAGTGAACCTGTGCCTGCCCTGAAAACAAAACACATCTGAACAATTATTTTGTCAGTAGGAACATTATAAAACTCTCTTACTGATGGGGCAATAGTTAGGGTGTATATATTTGTTGATACCCTAGTTAATTTTGGTTGAGTTGAATTATTGCCCCAGGTTCCAATTACATATTGCCAAGTGGAGTTTCCCTCAACTTTAACCCCTGTGTGTGCATAAATATCTCCGGTGTATCCGGCCAGGTTGCCATTACCTTGCGTTGCATCAAAGGTAATAACCACCTCGTCGGTAGCTGTAGGTAAAAGTGGTTGCGAGGATATTTGTGCATTTGAAACGGCCATGCAAAGCAGTAGCCCAATAAATAGGATGGTATGTTTTTTCATTTAAAAAAAATGATTACAATGTTTTTAAATTTGCTAAATACCTGTATTTTACGAAATGCAAAGTATTTATGTTTTAGTAAAAAAGGAAAAAAGCCCGACCTGAATCGGGCTTTTTTTGAAAAATTCTTGAATTAATTACTTCTTAATAAAACGTCTGCTTTCACCATTAATGGTAATAATGTAAACCCCAGCACTTAGGTTCGATGTTGGAACAACCATACTATCTTGTGCAATATTGCTTAAATTCATAACTTGCTGACCAAGAATATTAACAATCTGAATGTTGTTAATTCGGGTTCCGCTTGTAATATTTAAGTCGCCCGAAGTTGGGTTAGGGTACATGCTAAATTGCATGGTTTGAGTGCTAACGCTAACAGGACCAACTATTACCTTAACTGAAGCTTTAAGGTTATAACCATTGAAGTAGGTAATGCCTTCGTAGTTAATAGTTATTGTACCATCAATAATAACTTCACCTTCAGTATCGGAAGTAAAGCCTTCAGTATCCCAAATAACAGGTAAGTCAACTATTTCGTCTGTAAGGTTACCGGGAGTTCCCATTGTTACCGAAACTACAGCTGGAAGACCAAGATTTTCTACAGTAGTACCAACAGGTACGCTAATGTCAGCTAATGCAGCAACCTGACCTAAGTTATGGAAATAGTTTTCGCCCCATATAGCGTTATAAATATTATCCTTTTCAATAGCAGTAACTGTATATTTTCTATTTAGTTTTCCATCAGGATCACCTGGGGTTTCGGCTAAATCCCAATTACCATTCTTGCGGAATTTAAAGGAAATCTCTTGATCAACTCTAAACTGAGCAGGAGAAGTTAAAGTGTAAAAACCATCTTCATCTGCATCGGTAAGTTGCCACTCTGGTGCTACTAAATCACCCTGAAAACTATTAAAACTACCAACAACTTCAAGAATATCGGTACCAGGAATAAAGTTGATATTATCGATTTCATCGTTCATGTCAACATTAAAAAGAATAGGTATATCGCCAGGAGCAAGAATAGTGTAAGTAATTTGACCTGTTATTTCGCCACCTTCGGCAACAGTAAAGGCTCTATTTGGGCCCTCGATAAGCCAACCACCGCCTACTCCGTCTACTACACCCCATTCCCATGAGCCAACCTCAACTGGAAGGGTTTTTGTCCAAACACCTTCTCCTTGGCTTATCATATCAACTTCTGCCCAACCATTCATTGAACCTTTAATTTTTATAAGCGCGAGGGTAGCGGCTTCGTCGGTAACAGTAAAGGTTACGTCAAAAGTGCTACCAGGAGCAGGAATGTTATAGGTAATAGTTCCTGTAACTTCAGTTCCCGTTACAGTAAATTCTGGATTTGAGCCATCAATAAGCCAGGCAACTTGGTTTCCTTCAGCATCACCTTGGTAACAACCCCATGCATAAGTACCTTCTGCAACAGCTGTATAAGTGTAAGTCCAAGTGGTCCCATCTTGAACCATTTGGTGACCTGCCCATTCGTCGGCAGCACCTTTAACCCAAATATTGTCATTGGCAGGGTTTAAATTGGTAACCGTAATGGTTACATCGGCCTGCGCAAAACCAAGTAATGGAAATAGTATTGCTATTGCCATTGTGGTTAAACCTTTTAGTAAATTTCTTTTCATTTTCTTGTAGTTTTTAGTTAAACAATAGTTATTCAAAAAAATATTTATTAAGGAATATATGGAACAATTGAATATGAGTAATTGTTGTGGGTTAAATTCACAGTTACCGTATAAACACCAGTAGGCATACCAGCTGTACTAAACTGATCATTGTTTGTGCGCCCGAAACGAATATTCCCATCAATCTGACTGTAAGTATAGTCCCAACTGTTATTTAAGCGGATATAAAACAATTTTTCTCCAATAAGGTTAACATTACCCTGCCATATATAAGGGGCAATTTCAGTTAAATTTGTTTGTGTAGCAGAGCTTCCTGTTGCAGGTCCAATTAGACCAAGTATTGTGGGAACTACTGTAACAACTTTGGTTGTTAGGTTTGCTGATATTAAGTTCATCTTGTTCGGATCAATATTTGGAGCTGAGGGTGCTCCAATTTCAAGAAGATTTGAGGTTTCATTAACACCCAACGTAAGCCCTTCATTCTGAATTAAGCTAAAAAAAATATTACCCTCTGTTAAATAAGTGTTAGCTGCAAAAATCATTGTTGAACCACATTTGTACATTGGATAACCATTAATTGCATCGGGGCCAAACATTGTTGAACTCCCGAAGAGAAAAAGACTTTCGTATTTAGTAGTGTCAATTATAACACGTTGAGAGGGTGCCATAATCATTAGGTCTCCAATTGAAGCCCTAACTGTCCATTTTATGGCATTTAAACTGTAGCCTTCCTCGGCAATTTGGGTGAAAATTTCTTTTTTTGGTATGCTAACCGATGATTCTCCCTGTACGGCATCGAAACTGTAAATAGGGTTTGTAAAAGTTCCATTTTCAATGTCGAATAGCACTGCTACCTCAGGTAAATTAGTCGATTGAGTAACTGTAATGGGTTCCCATTTAAACTCTTGATTTTTGAATTCAGGTTCAGGAAAAAAGGTAGTGTCGAGAGTTATTACCCATTGGTTTTGTGGCGAAATTAGAGAAAACGGCGACAAACCCTCGGCGAACCGTTTTATGCTAATATTATAAATGGGAGAATTTTTAATAATATCCCCGTTTGTCGCTTTTACAAGCCATTTTAAATTTACGATTTGCCCTGCAGCAATTCCGGAAGTTTCAAGAAAGTTTTCAATTTGCTGATGAGTTAACGTTACTTTTGTGTCGAGACCTATATTTTCCGAAGGCAAAGTGAATATAGGTTCTGTAAGCGTTTCTTCATTTAGATAAAATTCTAATATATAAGTTATTGACTTACTTATTCCAGGCTTAGAAGCTTCCCAATTAAAAGTTGCTTCTGTTAAGGTAGCTCCAGAGTTTAGTACTAGCAAACTATTGTTGCTTGGTGACTGAAGTGTAAAGTCGCTAATGGCTTCACCCAATATGTCAAAATCATCTGTATCGTCGGTGCATCCTGCAAAAACGAATATTGAAAGTAGAATTACAATAAATCTATTCATGGTATTCTATGTTATTTTAAGTCAATCAGAATTTTTGTAAACTCTTCGCTTTTCAGCGTTTTTAGCTGGTTGTGGAAGTAATAAATTAGTTTATTTACCTTTTGCCCTTCCGAAAGATTTGATAAATCCAGATGTTCGTTCGGCAACAAGGTAACCTTGTGCTCAGGGATATTCCCATTCATTGTTTTTGTTGCAGAAAATACCATTTCGGGACCAGCAGGAGTATTGTCAACATAAGGCCTAATTGTTAAAAGAAGATTCCCAGTATAAGCAGCAAACGTTGCATCATCAGCAATTTTCTGATTAAAATAAATGGTAATAATATCATTAGCCGAAACAGTTGCAGGAAATGTACGACCCAGATCTTCAATAAATGTTAGCGATTTAAAAACCAGTTCTTGGTCTTCTGTTTTCATATCAGGATCGCCATACCCACCACCATCCTTTGGTTTGCAAAGGAAGCCCATGCTTCTTAAATCGCTTGGGTTAAGTTTAAACATAATTGTTGGGGTGAATACGTATTGATAAGTGTTATCTCCAATTTTTTCCATTTTCAGATAGGGGTTGGAGTTTTTCCAAGCTTGATCGCCTAAACCATTCAGGGGCTGAACATCATCAGCTCCGGGAAACATATCTGGTAATCCACTGGGTTGATCAGTTTTATCAGTCCAAACCCACAGATATATATCCTCTACGCCCCACTGTTCGTACTCGGGGCAAGTGAATTTAACCGTTAGGGTTATCTCGTCGGTAGCGGTTGGCTCTTCGGGTATTGTTGAAACTATTAGCGAACCACAAATCTGACTGTAACCAGAGTAACTGAATAGGGCTATAATTGAGGCAAATATTAATCTTTTCATATTTAAAGTAATTTATTATCTACGGTTTAGATATTTCGTAGTTATAATAGATAGCATCTATATACTTGTCGTCAACCTTTTGTTTTTTAGTTTCACTTATAACTAATTTTGCAGGAGACATCATGAGTTCAGAAAAGCTAGAAAAATTTAGAGAGAGAGTATCCAGTTGTAAAATTAAGTAAAGTTTCGAGGGATGATCTGGATTGTTTAAATCCCATGTTCCACTTAATGGCCAATTCACATATGCATTACCTTTTACTAACGTAAAACTCTTATCACTGTTTAAGGTGATTGAAAGATCTGTGTAAGAATTATCAGGAAAAACATTCGTAATATCTAATTCTCGTGCATAGAGTGGGTAGCCTTTTAGTGTAGCCTCAACATCAACTTGGATTACTCTGTTTACATTCCATGTTCCAACCATAAGCTCTACCTTATCGAATGGATCACCCACAGGTTTTAATTCCTCGGGTTTGCAAGAATAAAGTAGGCTAAATGCTAGAGTGAAAATGCTTATGTAAATGAGGATTTTTTTCATTATTATATTTTTTAATTGTTTTAGCAACCTCCTTCAGGGTTAGCTATAAACCCCGGATTATTTGCAATTTCTGATTGTGGAAATTGAAGCACTGAACCAGGACAATTCCATGGGGCACCTCTTATAATTACTTCCTCTCTGACCAAAGCACCAATACGTTTAAGATCTTGTCCTAAATGCCCTTCGAAAATAAATTCGAGTTTTCTTTGGTTTCTAGCTTCAATAATTAATGCGTTTGCTGTTGTAGGAGCAACCCTATTCCCGGAGCCATAGGCTCTATCGAAAATATCTTGAATGTCTTGAATGGCAATGTTAATCTCACTTTTATTCTCTGCAGCAGACTCTGCTCTTATCAACTTCAACTCAGTAATAGTAATTATAGGTACGCTTAATTGATCATTGCCATTGAATTTTTTGGATATGTTAAATCCTTCTTTTTTACCATACCATGCAATTGCCCTTAAATCAATAGGATCGGAGGTGCCAGTTAGGTATGCGTTTTGAGTCATCTTCATGTAAGGAACTGCTAAATCAGAGCGCATATTCCCAGAGAATTCTCCGCCACGGTTCACGAAAATTGTTTCGCCTGCTTGATTAACGGTAATAGTTACAGACCTAAAAACAGCCTCATTAGAGCCTAATTTCGAGTATCTATCCATAAATTCAATGGGGAGCGTTACCGTATCATCTTCAACTTCGTATTCAGCAGTTAAGCTGCTAAATTCATATGGACTATTCTCAATTACATCGTTTGCGTAAGTAAAGGCGTTTTCAAAGTCGTTCATCTGAAAATAAACTCTAGCAAGCAATGCTTTAGCAGCCCATTTTGTAGGATATGCTCCATGTGGGTCATATTCATTATCAGTTTCTTCAGGTAGTAGTTCTACGGCATCTTCAAGTTCGCTGATTATAAACAGATAAGTTCCACCAACAGTTTCTCGTATTGATCCCTCTGGTTTTGATTTTATTTTAATAGGAATACCTAAGTGGCTATTGTCTGGTGTATAGCCATAGGGTTGTGCAAAAAGCCTAAGGGTTTCAAAATGTGCCAATGCTCTAACAAACCTTGCTTCGCCTTCCATTCTATCACGGTCGATTTGTTTGTCAACTAAATCAAGATTTTCCAATACGTTATTGGCACGGTATATTGCAATGTAAGGCTCTGAATAAAGACCACCGATAATGCCTTCAAAAATTGAAGATGCCCGATTATATATAACAAACCAATCTCCATCCAATTCTGAACCAAGGATGTTGTTTGTCATTAACTCTGAAATTATTTGGGTTCTTCCTCCAAGAAAACTACCACTGAATAGCACGGTATATGTTGAATTTAAAAGCATACGAACATCTTCTTGAGTATTCAGCGCATCTTCCTTTAAAAGTACACCCTCTGGTTTAATATCCAAAAAATCAGTACATGAGCCTAGTATTAAACTGATGGTTAGAAATATTGATATAAAAATATTCTTTGTTCTCATTATGTAATGATATTTAGCGTTAAAAACTTAGGTCGAGACCAAACGTAAATACTTGCTCCTGCGGAGGAGTTAAGTAGGTGATATTGGAACTCATGTTTCTATCTGCAACATTTTCAAAATCACGAGCGATTTCTGGATCACCATGGAAACGTGTCCAGGTTAGCAGGTTGCTTGCAGATATGTATAGCCTTGCACTCTTTGCCATTATCCTTTTAGCAATATCTTGGGGTAGATTATAACCCAGCGATATATTCCTCAATCTAAGGTACGATGCATCGTATAAAAACATGGTTGAATTATATTGCCATTCGCCTGGTAAACCGGGGTAGTTTGATGGATTAAGCGTTAGCTTTGGGTAACTTGCAATATCGCCGGGTTGTTGCCAACGATCAGCAATTTCTTGCCTAAGTTGCCAGTCGGTAATCACTCCAAGCTGCCTTTTACCTGAGTTGTCGTAGATATTACCTCCAATGGTAAATACGAACATAAAACTAAAGTCAAAACCTTTATACTGAAAGGTGTTGGAAATACCTCCTATTGCATCGGGTATAACCGAACCCACAACTACCCTATTGTCCAACGAGAATACTTTAGTTTCGTAACCCTCCTTATCAAGCCAAATGGGGAGGCCATCAGCAGGATCTACCCTCGAAAAACGAACTAAATAATTAGAGCCAATGGGTTTACCAATTACAATTCGAGTATCGTTTGTGCCACCACCAACAGCATCGGGCGAAAGGTCGCCAATACTTAGTACCTCATTATGGTTTCGGGCTATATTCAGGCTTGTTATCCACTTTAGCTCACCAACAAGGTTGTTTGACTTAAGGTTAAACTCAAAACCTCTGTTAAGAACTTCACCCACATTATCCCAGTATGAACCAAACCCTGTGGAAGGAGCATTTGAACGTTGAATGATAACATCCTTCGTAATTTTGTTGTAGTAGGCTATCTCGCCTGTAATACGATTTTTGAAAAAACCGAACTCAAGTCCTATATCAAAGTTGTTTAATGTTTCCCAACGAAGGTTCGGGTTCTCAAGGTTTGTAGGGTATATAATAGGGTAATTATTATAATACTCATTGCTTTCTATCCCAGAGTATGTTCCAAACCATGCATAGTTAGCAAAATTTGCATTACCTGTAATCCCATAGCTAGCTCTTAGGCGAAGGGTGCTTAGCGTTTCATTTCCCTTTAAAAAATCTTCATCAGATATCCTCCAGGCGCCCGATACTGCAGGAAAAAAACCGTAGCGATAGTTAGGGCCAAATCGGGATGATGCATCAGTACGGGCAAGTACTTGGAAAACATACTTATCTTTGAAAACATAGTGAATCCTGCTAAAAAAACTCACAAAGGACCATTCTTGAGGGGTGTCTTTTGTTCTGGTTTCTTGATATGCAACGTTGTCATCGCTATGAGGAGTATTATCCCAGTAGGGACCTAGCACATCAATTGCTTCGTAATACCTTGCTGTTGTTGATGATTTTTGAGCTTCAGCTCCCCCCATAAATGTGAACCTGTGAGTATCATTAATATTAAGATCATAGTTAATAACGATATTCCCGGTAAGGTTATTCACATAGCGAGGCCACATTTTTGCAACACCACTGTGGCTAGATGCAATATATTCTTGGGGCTCATAACGATGCTCGGCAAAATCCATATAGTCGTATCCGCCACTTGCCGAAACCGAAAAGTTATCAAATGGTGTAATAATCACCGCTAGGTTATTAATGGCACGGTTCTCAAAATTTCTCCACAGCATCAAATCTTGTCTCATTAAAGGATTACCTCCATTTGCTGAGGAGTTATATCTAAAATAGGTTCCATCCTCATTATAAACTGGGTAAAATGGAAGTGCTGTAGACATGGCAGCACCAGTACCACCTTCCCAGGCTGCTCCAACGCGATGGTTTACACCGTATGTGTAGGATGAGGAGAGCGTAAATTTGATTATATCAGAAAAGTCAGTATCAAGATTTAATCTACCACTTACTCTTTGGTACTTATTGTTTTTTAAATACGATTGATTATCGCTAAAGGTACCTCCAAAGTATGTGTTGAGCCAATCTCCGGATTTTCCAAAAGAGAGATTGTAATCTTGCTTAAATCCTGTTTGGGTTACTAAATCCCACCAATTTGTGTTAATTGTTTTAGCCTGTTCAAATGCTGCTGCACGTTCTTCAGGTGGACTATCTGCTGATGTAAAATTGGGTAACCAAACGGCTCCAGTGCCGCCATCGTTCTCCCATGCTTCTTGCCTTAGTTGAAGATATTCATGGCCAGAAACAAATTCGGGTACATATGCAGGTCTTACAACACCTGTTCGAACAGAGAAGTTTATGCTGGGAGTTTTGCTCTTACCCCTTTTGGTGGTTATAAGAATTACGCCATTTGCCCCGCGAGAGCCATAAATACCAGCAGAACCAGCATCTTTCAGAATTTCTACAGATTCAATATCGTTAGGATTAATGGTTACCAAAGGATTATTGTTCATTGCACCGCTGTTGCCTCTAAGAAAATAATCCTGAGTAATAGCTACGCCATCAACAACATAAAGCGGATCACCACCAGCGCTAATTGACCCTACACCCCTTATTCGAATAACTGAACCAGAACCAGCAATTCCGGAACCGGTGATTACTTGAACACCGCTAGCTTGTCCTTGTAATGCACTCTCAAACGAGGGTGTGGGAACAGCCATTAGCTCTTTTGTTTCAACCTTAGTTATGGCTCCGGTAACATCTCTTTTCCTTTGTACACCATATCCAACAACTACAACTTCTTCAAGAGTTTCAGTTGCTTCTTTAAGTTGGATATTGATGATAGAAGATTTCCCATCAACTAAAATTTCTTGGGTATTATATCCGATAAAAGAGAATACAAGGGTTGAGTTTTTTTCAACACTAATAGAATAGTTGCCCATTGCATCCGTAGCTATACCTATTGTAGTTCCCTTAGAGAAAATTGATACACCAGGGAGTGGGGAGTTATCTCGGGCATCGGTTACCCGACCAGTAACAGCAATTTGTTGCGCAAAGGCATTTACACCTATTATAAATAGGAATAAGAGCAACATCTGCAATTTTAACACTATGTAACCCTGCTTCATGATATTTTTTTAAAATGATTTGATGATATACACTTATGGCTACTTAATTCCTTTCAAAATCATCACAATTTAAGCATTTTTTAACAGTAAATCAATGGATACCAATTAATATATGCCTAAAAATCAACGCAATCGTTATCACAATCGAGTGCGCAATCGATTGTAATTTTTTCGGCAATTTAAACTAATGTTCTAAAAATGGGCTGTTGTAGTAACAAAACATTAAATTGCTTGTTCAATAGCTGCATTTTATCTATTTTCGTATGGAAAAAAACGTACCTGCCACTAATATTGTATTATCATGAAATCATCGAATGTAACAATAAAGGACATTGCTAAACTATTGAGCATTAGTCCATCAACCGTATCGCGGGCACTAAAAGACCATCCGGATATTAGCCAGACAACCAAAGATCAGGTTAATAGTTTAGCTAAGGAGTTGAACTATAGGCCAAACCCTATAGCGCTAAGTTTACGGAACAGGCGCAGCAATGTAATTGGTGTGGTAATCCCTGAGATTGTGCATTACTTTTTTTCATCGGTTATTAGTGGTATCGAAAAGGTTGCGGGCGAGCATGGTTACAGTGTAATGGTTAGCCAGTCTGACGAAAAGTATGAGAGGGAGAAAGAGGTGTGCACCACTTTTCAGCATAGCATCATAGATGGTATCTTAATCTCTATTTCAAAGGAAACTAACGATTTTGCCCATTTGCAAAAGTTTGAGGATGAGGGAATACCCATTGTTTTCTTTGATAGAATGATTGAGGAGTTTGAATCTGATCGCGTAATCATAAACGACTATGAGGGGGCTTTTCAGGCAACTGAGTATTTAATTGTTGAGGGTCGGAGGCGCATAGTACATTTTGCAGGTCCCAAAAATAGACTTATTAGCCAAAATAGGCTAAAGGGATACCTCGAAGCTCACAAAAAAAACGGAGTGGTTATAGATGAATCATTGGTTATTTATTGCGATGAGTTTGATAAAGCTCTTATTGAAACGCAGAAAATAATCGATAGTGGATTAAAGTTTGACGCTATTTTTACTGTAAACGATTTTACAGCAGCAGGAGTACTTAAAACCTTACAAAAGAATGGAATAAAGGTTCCAACCGATGTTTCTGTAATTGGTTTTGGAAACGACTATATAGCCGAAATGATTGAGCCAACGCTAACCACAGTATCTCAGCCCGGTTTTACCATGGGCGAGAGGGCAATGGAAATGCTAATAAATAGGATTAAAAACGAAAAGAATGATCCTATCCATACTGATGTTCTACCTACCAAACTAGTACTTCGAAATTCCACTAAACCAAGGTAATATTTGCAGTTATTTACAATATTTTTAAAAATAAATAAAATATTTTTAGTCTTTTCGTAATCGATTGAAATGGCTATTAAGTGCTAATTGTCTTGCATATAATAGCCTTTTTGTATTCTAAAAATTTGGGATAATACGATTTTCGTCTTACATTTGACTGGCTACTTATTTATCCTTTCTCAATCATTCCAATTTCTGGAAGTGATTTTTTATTGCATAAACTTACTAAATAAACTACTGTCATGACCAAACGTCCCCGTTTATCATTTTGGCAGATATGGAACATGAGCTTTGGGTTCTTGGGCATTCAATTTGGGTTTGCCCTGCAAAATGCCAACGTTAGCCGTATCTTCGAAACCCTTGGTGCTAATATAGATGATATTCCTATCCTTTGGATAGCTGCTCCTATTACAGGGCTTATCGTTCAGCCAATTATTGGCCACATGAGCGATAACACCTGGGGACGATTTGGCCGCCGAAGGCCTTTCTTCCTGGTGGGAGCCATTTTAGCCTCTCTTGCATTAATTGTGATGCCAAATTCCCCTGTATTGTGGGTGGCTGCTGGGATGCTTTGGATACTGGATGCATCCATCAATGTTTCAATGGAGCCTTTTAGAGCTTTTGTTGGCGATATGCTTCCTAGTGAGCAACGCACAAAAGGTTTTGCTATGCAAAGTTTTTTTATTGGAACAGGTGCTGTAGTTGCTTCAGCTTTACCTTATATTTTGACAGAGTGGTTCAATATAGCCAATACTGCCCCAGAGGGGCAAATTCCCCCTTCGGTAAAATGGTCGTTTTACCTAGGTGCAATTGCTTTTTTTACTGCTGTGTTATGGACTATAATTAAAACTAAAGAGTACTCACCTAAAGAGTTAAAGACATTTGAGAAGGCAGAACAAGCAGAGGTTAAGGAGAAAACAGGTTCAGAATCCATTATAACCCAGAAAGAGTTTTCTGGCGGTTTCTTTTTTAAGCAAAGCGTCCTCTGGCTAATTGCTGGATTAGTTCTAACGATAGGAGTTTGGTATTTCAAACTCGACGCTAAACTTTTTATTGTTACAGTTGGAGTTTTGGCTTTTGGTTTTGTTCAACTTGTTGTGGGGTTACTCAAAAATGCCAAAAGAAATAACGGTGGTTTAGTTGTTGTTATGAACGACCTGTTTAACATGCCTAAAACTATGGTTCAGTTGGCAGTGGTTCAGTTTTTTAGTTGGTTTGCCCTTTTTGCCATGTGGATTTACACTACTGCAGCCGTAACCAAGCATATTTATGGTACTACTGATGCCACTTCTGAACTTTTTAATGAGGGGGCAAACTGGGTGGGTATTTGCTTTGCAACCTATAATGGTTTTGCTGCCATAGTTGCATTTTTATTACCCGTAATTGCCAAACATACAAGCCGGAAAATCACCCATGCTATTTCTTTAGTAGCAGGTGGTATAGGATTGATTTCAATATATTTTGTGAACACCCCTAATATGTTATTGGTTTCAATGCTGGGGGTAGGTTTAGCTTGGGCAAGTATCCTTTCCATGCCATATGCTATTTTAACAGGTTCTTTACCTTCAAATAAAATGGGAACCTACATGGGGATTTTTAACTTCTTTATTGTTATACCCCAAATACTTGCAGCAAGCCTATTGGGCTTTTTTACCAGTTCAATTTTTGGCGGCGAAGCAATTTATTCACTCATGCTAGGTGGTGCTTCAATGATTATTGCTGCAATTATGGTCTTTTTTGTTACTGATAAAGACGATGTTGTAGCACTCAAATAGTTCTTTAAAAATTATTGACGCTTCAATCAGTGTCGATTTTAATAAGAATTTTTTTACGATAAATAATATGAAACATCCATGTTAATAGCGTTAACAGACTGGAGTTCCTTTGAAAATTAAAAAAACAGACAGATGAATCCATACCTTAAGCACGATGAGTGGTGTATAATTGAAGAGGGTTTTAATCCTGAGAATACGCGTGCATCGGAGAGTATTTTTAGTATCGGAAATGGTGCAACAGGGCAACGTGCCAATTTTGAGGAGAGTTTCAGCGGTTCAACGCTGCAGGGGAGTTACGTTGCTGGAGTTTACTACCCAGATAAAACTCGAGTGGGCTGGTGGAAGAATGGGTATCCAGAGTACTTTGCCAAGGTTATAAACTCAACAAACTGGATAGGCATTGATATAGAAGTAGATGGCGAAGCGCTAGATTTAGCCAAATGCAGTGTTGATGAATTTCGCCGTGTGCTCAACATGCGAGAAGGATACCTTGAGAGATCTTTTATTTGCGAGATGCCTTCAGGTATAAAGGTGGCGGTTTCAGCAAAACGCTTCCTCAGCATTGTAAACTCAGAGCTAGGTGCAATTCGTTATAGCATTAAACCCCTTAATGCAGCTGCAAGTGTAAAGTTTCAGCCATACCTTGATGCCGATATAGGCAATGAGGATTCGAATTATGGCGAAAAATTTTGGGATATTATTGAAGCGAATGCTTCATCAACAGAAGCATACATTGTAACCAGAACCAAAAAACTCGATTTTCACGTTGGCCATGCTATGCAATTTTCGTTTTACATCAACGGGCAATTGCAAAAAGCGGATGCAACACCCATAAATCGCGAAAAATATGTAGGTTCTTCGTTTGATGTAAAGGCTAACGCAGGCGATGAACTTGTAATATATAAGTATGGTGCAGTTATATCGAGCTTAAACCATGATAAGGGGACCTTTGTTAAAGTACTTAAAGGTTTATTAAATAGTGCTTTGGGCAAAGGTTTTAATCAGATGCTAGAGGAGCAAGCCAATGCATGGGCAGAAGTATGGTCGCACAGCGACATCACCATTGAGGGTGATATTGCAGCACAGCAAGCCATTCGTTTTAATATTTTTCATCTTAGCCAAACCTATACCGGCGAGGATGAGCGATTGAATATTGGTCCTAAAGGCTTTACTGGTGAGAAATATGGAGGCTCAACTTATTGGGATACTGAGGCCTATTGCTTACCATTCTATATGATTACGCATGGGCAAAAAGTTGCCCGCCAGCTTTTGATTTATAGATACAAGCACCTTGAGAAGGCCATTGAAAATGCCGAGAAATTGGGCTTTAGCGATGGAGCAGCCCTATTCCCAATGGTTACAATGAATGGGGAGGAGTGCCATAATGAGTGGGAGATAACCTTTGAGGAAATACACCGGAATGGTGCAATTGCCTTTGCTATTTTCAATTACGTTCGCTATACCAACGATAAGGGTTATCTGGCTGACTTTGGGCTAGAACTACTCATTGCCGTTGCTCGATTCTGGGCACAAAGGGTAAACTTTTCGGAAGTCAAGGGTAAATATGTTATGCTTGGAGTAACCGGTCCTAACGAGTACGAAAACAATGTTAACAACAATTGGTACACAAACCTAATTGCTACCTGGTGTATGGAGTACACCGATGAGGTAGTAAGCTACGTTAAGGAAACCGAACCCGAGAAGTACAGGGTTTTGGTTAGCAAAATTTCTTTCGATGAGAAGAAGGAGATTGCTAAATGGAGAGACATAAGGGAGAGGATGTTTTTTCCTGTAGATGATAAACTAGGCATATTCCTTCAGCAAGAGGGATACATGGATAAGGAGCAGATTCTTGTTAAAGACCTAGACCCAAAACATAGGCCCATTAATCAGAAGTGGAGTTGGGATCGCATTCTACGTTCATGCTTTATTAAACAAGCCGATGTGCTTCAGGGTTTGTATTTTTTGGAGGATAGATTTGATATTGAAACTATTCGAAGGAATTTTGAGTTCTATGAGGCGCGCACTGTTCATGAATCGTCATTATCACCCTGTGTCCATTCCGTTCAGGCCTCATTAATTGGAAATATTGACAAAGCCTATGAACTTTATTTGCGGACTGCACGTTTAGATTTAGACGATTATAATAGCGAGGTGAAGGAGGGATTGCATATTACCAGCATGGCCGGAACATGGATTTCGATTGTGGAAGGTTTTGGAGGAATGCGTGTTAGGGACAATAAATTAGTATTTAACCCATTAATTCCAAAGCAATGGAAATCGTATAGTTTTAAGGTATGGTTCAGGGAGAATTTGCTAAAGGTGAATGTTAATGGCAAGTTCATTACAATTACAAATGAGGAGGGACCTTCAATTTCTGTTATTGTAAAAGATGTAATCCAGACCATAGGCTCAAAATCGAATATTAAAGTAACAAAATAAAGAGAGAAACTATTTGGAATAAATGCAACCAAAATGACACATAAACAGGGTTTGTTCAAGCACATTTTTACCAATAAAGAAGATATCATTTTAAGGGATTATCTTGCTCTTGAGCGAACAAAATTGGCCAACGAGCGAACTTTATTGTCTTATACAAGAACATCGCTCTACATGGTTTTGGGTGGAATTGCGTTTCTTCAACTCCAAGATTTTTCCCAATTACGATGGATTGGATATGTAGCTATATTTCTTAGCGTAATTTTTGGTATTTTTGGCATACTAAGGTATCTGCAAATCAGAATCCGAATTGGTCTATACTATAATCAGAAAAAGAATGAACCAACAGTATCCGAGGATTAGAATTTGCTGATATACTAATGGTTTTAATGTTTGTTTGAACCTAACTACTAACTACTATGAAAAGATTTCCTTCCGGTGTACTAACCGGTAAACAAGTACAAGAGGTTTTTGCAACTGCAAAAGCTGAGGGGTGGGCAATACCTGCCGTTAACGTAACTGGTACCGATACCATAAATGCTGTTCTTGAAACAGCGCGCGAGGTGGGCTCACCTGTAATCATCCAATTTTCAAACGGAGGTGCTTCTTTTTATGCTGGTAAAGGCCTATCCAATGATGGGCAAAATTCTGCAATTTTAGGTGCAATATCAGGTGCCAAACACGTTCACTTGATGGCAAAGGCATATGGAGTGCCTGTAATTATGCATACCGACCACGCTGCAAAAAAACTCCTACCTTGGATTGATGGCTTGCTTGATGCTGGTGAGAAGCATTTCAAAGAAACGGGCGTTCCGCTATACAGCTCCCATATGCTCGATTTATCCGAAGAAAGTTTAAAGGAGAATATCGAAATATCTGCAAAATATCTTCAAAGGATGTCGAAAATTGGTATGACACTCGAGATTGAATTAGGCGTTACAGGTGGCGAAGAGGATGGTGTTGACAATACCAGTGTTGATAATTCAAAACTTTATACTCGACCCGAAGAGGTAGCTTATGCGTACGAGGAGCTATCGAAGATTAGTCCAAATTTTACCATTGCCGCATCTTTTGGTAATGTACATGGGGTTTATAAACCCGGAAACGTTGTACTAAGTCCTAAAATATTAAGGGACTCACAGGAGTATATTCAAAAAAAGTTCAAAACTGAAAATAAGCCGGTTAACTTCGTATTTCATGGTGGTAGCGGTTCGGAGAGGGAGAAGATTGAAGAGGCCATAGGCTATGGAGTTATAAAGATGAATTTGGATACCGATTTACAGTGGGCATTTTGGGATGGTGTTCGTAAGTATTCTGCCGAGAAGTTCGATTTTTTGCAAGGACAAATCGGAAATCCCGAGGGTGATGATAAACCCAATAAAAAGTACTATGATCCTCGTGCATGGCTTCGTAAGGGAGAAGAAAGCATCATGAAAAGACTTAAAATTTCATTCGAAGATTTAAACTGTATAAACAGAGGTTAATAATATTGATAAACCCTTCTGAGTTAATTATTATTGGGCTTAGAAGGGTTTAATATTTTTAGTAGCATGAAAGGATTCCTTATAACCATTTTACTGTTCTTGTCAATGTTCATAGCCAGCGCACAAAATACAATTAAGGTTGAACCGCCAAATTGGTGGGTTGGAATGAAAAATCCTGATTTGCAACTTATGGTTTACGCTAAGGATATTGGCCGTGCTGTTAAAATTGAAATGGATTATCCGGGTGTTGCTTTGGTTAGTATTGATAGAACAGACAACCCAAATTACCTATTCCTAAACCTTAGGATAAATGAAACTGCTCAATCGGGCAATTTCGATATATCATTCTGGTACTCAGAATCGGAATCTAGTGTCTATAAGTATTACCTAAACCAAAGGCGTGAGGGTTCAGCCCAACGCAAAGGGTTCGACTCTTCGGATGTTATGTATTTGCTCTTCCCCGATAGATTTTCCAATGGCGATGATATAAACGATACCTTTGAGGGAATGCCTGATAAGTTCGATCGCAAGGATCTGTATGCTCGTCATGGAGGTGATATCCAAGGGATAATTAATCATTTAGATTATATCAAAAACTTGGGCATGACCGCCATCTGGATAAATCCTGTACTGGAGAGTAATCAGCCTTGGCAATCGTACCACCAGTATGCCATAACCGACTTTTATAATGTGGATAGGCGCTTTGGTAGTAACGAACTTTATCAGCAGCTGGTTGACAAAGCACACAGCAAAGGGTTGAAGATTATTAAGGATATGATTTTTAACCATTGTGGCAATAACCACTGGTGGGTTAGTGATTTGCCATCAGCCGATTGGTTAAACCAATGGCCTGAGTTTACCCGAACAAACTATCGTATTCCTGCCATGTTCGATCCGCATGCATCGGAAGCCGACAAGAAACTTATGGCCGATGGTTGGTTCGATAAGCACATGCCCGACCTTAATCAGCGCAATCCGTATTTGGCAAAATATTTTATCCAAAACAGTATTTGGTGGGTTGAGTACGCAAACCTCGATGGAATTAGAATGGACACTCACCCTTATCCCGATAAAGACTTTATGGCAACGTGGACCCGCTCGGTGATGGAGGAGTATCCAAACTTTAATATTGTTGCCGAAACGTGGGTAAACTATCCTGCTTGGGTTGCCTATTGGCAAATGGGAGCGCTCAATAGGGATGGATTTGATTCTGGAATTCCTACGGTTATGGATTTTCCGCTTTGCTATGCGATTAACAAGGCTTTTGATGAGAGCGATGGCTGGGATATTGGCTTGCATAGGCTTTACGAAATTCTTGCTCATGATTTTCTTTATACCGATTTAAATAACATTCTAATATTTGCCGATAACCACGATGTTTCGAGGTTTATGAAGAGTAAGGATTTGGCAATTGGCCGATACAAACTCGGAATGGCATTTTTGCTTACAACGCGTGGCATTCCGCAAATATACTATGGCACAGAAGTACTCATGGATGGCGATGATGCCAACGGGCATGGCGTTTTACGACAGGAGTTTTCGGGAGGATGGCCCGACCATAAACGCTCGGCATTTACACCCCAAGGAAGAACAAAAAAGGAGAACGAGGCTTGGAACTATATGAGCACTTTGCTAAACTGGCGTAAAACAGCAACAGCCGTCCACAACGGCAAATTGGTTCAGTTTATTCCTGAAAACGAGGTTTACGTCTATTTCCGTCAGAATGAAGAGCAAACTGTAATGGTGATTCTTCATAATGGATATCAACCAAAAGTGCTTAGAACCGAAAGGTTTAACGAAATACTTCGAGACTTTTCAAGCGGAGTTGATATAATCGCAGAGAAAGAACTGGTTGACCTACAAAGGATTCA
>Ga0265295_1004229_pt1 | contig 19533 bp, 19 predicted proteins | sample Munlansysbiofilm_FD_192503 | JGI IMG/M metagenome (GOLD analysis project Ga0265295, IMG submission 192503) | Leachate microbial communities from a municipal landfill in Southern Ontario, Canada - Methane capture system biofilm | ecosystem: Engineered > Solid waste > Landfill > Unclassified ... | reverse complement strand
CCGACACCCTGGCCTTTGATGAGGCAGTGAAGGTCGCAACGGATTTTGCCTCATTGAACAATGATACACTGGTGATTGTAACCGCAGACCACGAATGCGGAGGGCTGGTCTTGCAGCCGGAGAATCTGGATGTGTATGAGGCAGGAGGCATCAATCCCCTGTTTGCTTCTGGGACTACAAAGACCCAGGGACCCAGATACGATTTCATAACGGAGATGGAGGAGGCCACCCATACAGCAGTGGATGTTCCCATCATGGCCTCGGGCCCGGGGGCAGAAAAGGTCAGCAAAGGCGTGATAGACAATACCCGGATCTTTGAGATAATGAAAGAGGCCTTCGGATTCTAGGCCTCTTTATCATTTTAAAGCAAAATCGCCATCAAAAAAGGGCCTAATGCGGGGTACGGGATTCGAACCCGCGAACTCCTGCGAGACAGGATCTTAAGCTCGGCTCGAAGCTGTGCTTCTCGCCTCGCTCGCATGATATCGATTTTTGCTGACTAGACTAGTTCAGGCATCGTAGTCTAGTCTTAAGACTGCCTCGTGAGGTCTTAAGATGAAGCAGAAGTTAGAGGTATCATGGGGCGTACCAAACACCGACAACAAGCTACGGCAATTCAAGCGATACTTGAGAGATAAAGGCGCTAGGCCAAGCACAGTTGATGATTATCTTGCAAGGGTCAAAAAGTATTTTGAGTTCTGCGGTAATAAAGATCCATCACTTGAATTGGCCCAAGAATACCGAGACCATCTACTAGACCGCAATTTATCTAACTCCTCTGTTGCCAACTATTCATATGCAATTAAAAATTTCCATAAGATGCTGGGGCAAGACATAAAATTCCCTCATCTCAAGCGTGCTAACGAAATTCCTTACTTCTTTACATCCTTTGAGGTAAACAAAATATTTGATAACATAAATAATATTAAGCACCTAGCTATGTTTAAAACGGCGTTTTATGCCTGCCTTCGCGCATCTGAGCTATGTAATCTTGATGTTGAAGACCTCAACCTTGATAAACTAGCATTAGTGGTTCGAAATGGCAAAGGTGGCAAGACCTCTATATGCTATCTCTCCGAAGAAGCTGTCGAAACTCTCAGGGAGTACTTGGCAGTTAGGCCAGACTTCGAGATTGAAGGCAAAAAGCCGCTATTTTATTCTGACTATGGATCACGATTTAATCGCAAAGAGATCTATCGCTTAGTTATCCATTACAAAGAAACTGCTGGCATTAATAAGCCAGGCGGTGCACATGTTCTATTCCGGCATACCCCTGCATCCTTGATGGTCCAGAATGGCTGCGATTTGCTGACTATCCAGCAAGTAATGCGGCACAATCACATAACAACTACGATGCGATACCTGCATCTGGCCGACGATATCAAGCGATCCAAGTACGATCGGTTCCTCAAGCTATAGGCAAAAGTGCCCATACCCGATAAATACCTTTTGTACCCATATCTTTTAGCAAGATGCGACTTGCAGTTCTTATATCTTTCAATTTACTCCATCAAACTACGGGAGCTATACAACTCGGCTTCCATTATGCATTGGGTCTGGCCGCAATGAGTCTGCTACGAGGAGTGGCGGCAATCAATGAGCCCGGTGGCGCACAGGTCCTATTTCGGCATACCCCTGCATCAATCATGGTTCTGAATGGCTGCGATCTATTGACAATCCAACATATCCTGCGCCATAGCGATATAAAGACAACAATGAGATACCTGCACCTAGCCGATGAATCAAAACGCGAGAGGTATGATCAATTTTTAAAGCTGTAACTAGCAAAGATATACAACAAATTTTTCTCAATCTTGCGCAGTATTTGGATAGATGCAAAAAATAATTATCATTTAAATGGCTAGGATTTTTTATTTTTGTTTTTCCTGTGCCTTATGACAAAATCAAGTAATGCAGTAATTATAGCACCAATGATCATCCCTAGGATAGTTACTTTGGGCAAAAATAACTGGACCCAGAAAGCATCCACTTGTTGATTGATAGGACTATTAGGACCAATCGTCACCGGGCTGTTCATCCCTTGTGTCTCTATTATTGAACTATTTGGGCCATAAGTTGCTTTGAGATTGATATTTTCCTGAGGAACGTCTACTTTTACATCATTCCAAAAGTAATTGTAGCCATTAATGTCTAATCTATTATCTCCGCATGTGAGAATACCACAGCCTAAACTTTCAGGATAACTCTCACATGTACCTCCAGTAATAGTGCCAAAAATGTGTTGCTCTTCTCCAAATATTCTAACTATTTCCCTTATTACACTTCTATCATATGGCCATCTAATCAAACTGACATTTTGATTTGTCGCAACATCTACTAGAACTCCGGGTTGATTAATATGAATATCGTTCCCTTTACAATCCACCCAAATCAAATCAGTTAAATAATCTATGAATACATCACTGGATTTTGCAGAGACATTCGGGAGTAACAACAAGGATAGAATTACGACATGGAGAAGTATAATTGGCAGCTTCATGGTGTCATTATTTATTTTTTTCATATATAGGTATTTGTATCAGAATCCTAGTGCCTAAATAGCTACGCAGTTAGCATAATATATCTATAGAGTCTGCCGGGCTATCAAGCTCTTCTCATGACTAAAGAATTGCCATGTGTTTCCCATCCGCTTCGACTCCCGAATAACTATAAATGCCTTCGTATAAGGCTCTCCGGTCAAAGATCCGTTTAACCTGCATGGCATGAAACGGCTTACCTTCCTTTGTTGTATAGCCCTCGGCATTCTGCATATCCGAAATCTTCCTCAAGGAAGCATCAGGTCTTGCAGTGCGTAACTCAAAGGCCCTCTTAACTGTGCCGGCCTTCTCTTCATCCAAGGTAAGGGCTTTATCTCCTCGTTCTGCCTTGTACCCGATTGGTGCCTTGCCTCCTGCATAACCACCCTGGCGGGCCTTAGTTCTGCGCCCACTTGAAAGGCTGGACGTAATCAAGGACTTCTCGAACTCAGCAAAAGCCGCTACCGTCGTTAAAAGAAGCTTCTGGGTAGGGTCTTCCCAACGGCCTGGTTCTGCAATGCTCACAAGCTCTGCACCCAGCTTTTTGATCTCCTTCATTAGCCACAGGCTCAGCATAGTATCCCGCGCAAGTCTATCCAGCCTGGTCACAATAACCTGTTTGATGTCTTCTGCCTTCAAAGCCTTAAGTAAAGCATGCAGGATCGTGGATTATAGGCATCATACCGGCTTATTTTCTTCATTATTCAACCGATTTGTCTTCTTCAAGAATTGTCCAAAAGAGAAAAGAGCTTTGTCCAGCTTCCGGTCTTTGTAACGTGCATGTTCTTCATTATAAAAGTGCAGATACTCACTGATGTACTTCAATTGTTTTTCTTCGTTGCTCTTGGGAATCTCTTTTATCACTCCAGTCTTTAAGTAAACCATCGCTCGATAAACATGCTGGTCAAAAATTGGGTACTTGTCTGGGTTCAAAATGTGTAGTGTAAAAATCTTCCAGATCATGCCTTTGCCGTTTAGCTCGTTCGTAAGAAATTTGTCTGCGTCTTCTGGCGTATTCAACTGAAGGCTTCGAAAATGATCAAGGTCACCAATTAAAGATTCTACAAACGGATTTTCCCCCTCCTCTATCGCCTTACGGGTTATTGACATGGCTTTCCAAGCGAAAAGGACTCTAACTGATTCTGGTGTCAGCGGTTGGTCGATAAATTGCCGATAGGTCGGTTCATATTTATCATTATACCATTTAGCCCAGAATTCCACAAAGTCTGCGGGGGTAGCTTCCTGCTTTTTGATAATATAATATATCATTACATTCTCAAGCTCCGTGCCCACTCAATTCCAGAACTCCGCCATTATTTAGTCCTGATCTCCCCTTTGGCTTCTGCGTAATCGTATAAAACTTTTATCCAATTTGACCCCGTCAAAAAGGGGATCTCTCGGAGATAATCTCTTTATGCCCTCTTTCCAATAGATCATTAGAGAAGTTAAATATCATGACTGCTTCATCATCAATTCAAAGTTGCCGCTCAAAAGGGATGGTTGTGGTCATGAAGATCATTTTAAGCAGAAAAGGTTTTGATTCCGCTTACGGAGGTTATCCCAGTCCGATTCTCCCTAATGGAAAAATGTTTTCCTTGCCAATTCCTTCAGAGGATTCATTGAGATATTCTGATCTTAGAATCGGCGATTTAACCTATTATGATCTTATGAAGGATCTTAAACAGAAAATAAGGCTTGGTGACGGTTATTGGCATGATCTCGAAAAAGAAACAAGATGCCATTTGGACCCCGACATCTATGAAAATACTATCAATAGAGAGCCCAGCTGGAAACCATGTTTCGGCCAAATAGACGCTGCACAGAGCCATCTTGAGAATCAACGAATTGGCGAAAATGATTTGTTTCTGTTTTTCGGTTGGTTCCAGAAAACAAAAAATAGCAATGGCAAATTGAAATTTGATTACCGCGAAAGAGACCTGCATGCTATTTTTGGCTATTTTCAGATCGGCGAGATAATAAAAGTAGATTACGGGTTCGAAGTGCCAAAATGGATGGCATACCATCCGCATACCGATGAGAACAGAAGAAATAACAGATCGAACACCATCTATATAGCAAGAACAAACTCAAGCTGGAATAGATCGCTTCCAGGCGCAGGAAGATTCGAGTTCAACAAGAATCTTGTTCTTACTAAGGAAGGGCTCTCGCGTTCAAAATGGCGTCTTCCATATTTCTTTAAGGAAGCTGAAATAAGTTATCATAAAAAGGATTCCTGGAAAAATGATTACTTCCAATCGGCAGCTATCGGACAGGAATTTGTGATAAAAGATAATGATCTGGTTGAAGTGTGGGCCAAGGGCATAATTGATAGATCACAAATCAATTGCTGAATCGCCCAATGGCCAATATCTTTCAGCGCCGAACTATGCTAAGGCATTAAAGCAGATATTGTGGCAGTAATCTTAATTAGGAACAAACTATGAAGGTGATTGATGAGAGATCTTCAAGATCCATATAGGTCTGTTGATAAAATCATAAATATCTTAAAATACCGAGGTCGAGCAGACTTGGCTCATTTATTGAGCGGTTCATATTATATAATCAATGAAAGCGATAGCTATGGGTCATATTTGTACTCGACTTTGAGTACCGGTGAGATTTATGCTTCATTACCTGTCTACGAAAAATTAAACGCTTTATCCGATGTAGATAGAGATGTAATTCTAAATGCTTTTCTTGCCCTCTATCCAATAAAGGAACGTTCGGTCGAAATAAGAAACATAGAATTTTATCTAGATCCTGATTTGGAAATTCCTCTAGAATTGAATCATCCAGAGGGATTGGATAAAATAGACTTTGAATATATTCGAGAACAAATGAAGAAATGTAACGAAAAGATAGCATCAGACGATTATGATGGTGCGATAACTAATGCAAGGACTCTTTTGGAGAATATTTGCTTTTATATCATAGAAAGTAACGATTCAGAATACAAACCAGATGGTGATCTACCAAAATTATATAAAGAAACGATAAAAATATTAGAATTAGGGAGAAATAGTCAAAGCGAAGAGATATTTAAGCAAATACTCTCAGGATGTACATCAACTGTATTTGGATTATCCCGAGTTAGAAATGCACTTGGGGATGCCCATGGCAGGCCTTCAAAAAACTATTTGAAACCTACTAAACCTCAAGCCATTTTAGTCGTCGAAATCTCAAAAGCTGTATCAGAATTCTTATACGCAACATACCAAGAAAAGAACACAAAGAAAGCCATAGAACCTCTATGATTATATTGTTCATAATATCATTGAGCAGAGCAAAAGAAGCAGGGATAGATGGATGGGAATTGGATCGACTAGTTTATGGCACACAGATAATTCCAAGAAGTCTCAACGAATAGTTGACTACTGAATGTTTCAATCAGATCAGATGTATAGATCGTGGCACTCCAGGGGCTGAGCATCCTTTTTCTAATCGCATTCAATGTTTGGACCTACATCGGCGTTATCAGGGAGATCCTTGCCTTTTTGGTCCTTCTGGCGCTGCCAAACGAGTCAATTCTTGATCGACCTTGGCAACGATACCTAGAGCTTGCTGATACGATTCTTCGCCCATCATATCCGAAACCTCACCTAGCGAAAATCCGGCATTCAGCAGGCTCATATATTCCTGAAGAATGCCTATCTCGGTATCATCTAAGGTCTCCATTGCCTGCACTAGCGGTTCTATGCCGCTTCGTGGCCTTTCAAGCACTGCAATGCGCCCCTTCAAATTATTTAAACTCCTCAAAATATATCACCTTAACATTGATCTAAATTTTGGCCAAGGTCACTTGTTTCGCTCCAAAGCATCAAGGCGCTGCTTGATCGCGTTTATCTCCTCTTCTTCCAAAAAGAGTCGATGGGCATTGGTCCAAGAATTCGCCAGCGAAGCAAATCTGCCAGCGTGCATAACTGGATCCTCGCACATCAAAATCTTGTTAAGCATCCGGGTTATAGCTTTCTTCAAGTCCTCAGGCGTTGATATCTTCACCCAGCCTGATCCTTGTTTCTTAGTAGTCATTTTAATCTCTCAATATTGGTTCTTTCAAAAATAAGGGATGTACTCGTCCCATGGTTCTGCCTCGGCTTCGATCTCTTCCCGACAGTCTCAATGCCCACAATCCGGCAATAAAGCGGTATGGAAAGCTCTTTAGTGTCAATTCGTAATACTGCCCCAATAAGGGCTTTCAAGTTATCATTATGAGTCATAATTATTTCCTGAAATTATATGATGATTTGTATTCTTGTTAGCATCCGGTCGGGCTTCGTAGCCTACGGCGCGCCCCTCCACAAGTGAAGGCGCGCCTCCGGCTCCTCCGCCCTTCCCCCCTGCGACGTTTGCGAAGAAAAATGATAGAAAGGCGCAGTCTTGGTTCTCGTATCTGATTTTTGGCCAACTATCCAACTATGGCCAACTTTGCTCCAACTTTCAATATTCAATATGTAGCGCCGTTGTCCAACTAAAACAACTTGAAATTGAATTTTTAAATATATCAGCTAATCCAAAAACCGCGTTATATAATATAATATATAGTTGTATTAGTTGTATAACAGTTATAGTTAGTGGTTTTGGAAAGTTGGAGAAAAGTTGTCTCCAACTTTTTTCAAAGCCACTCATGCTACTAATAACGTTTTTTGCCAATTTCAAGAAGTTGTGCCATCAGCAAACTTCTCGTAGGCTTCCTGCTTTAAAGATACAATTTCCAGGCTACTTCCATCTTCGAAAGACGGGATTTCATAGCGCTTTTCATCGCCCTTTCCGCCAGACCCATGAACGAGCATACCAGGTACTTTATCGGTTAGTCCTTTGCCGTCCCTTTTACCTTCCAACATCTTCCGGATGGCCTCAGAAGTGTATTGACCACCGTTTGGCTTTAGGTATTCTTTAACGATATCGTTAATGGAGAGTGGACCCTTTCCGACCATCCAGCCAACAAGTCTCTGCTCAGCCTTTGTAAGCTTCGTTGCTAGCCCGGTCTTCCCTTGTTCGTAAAGGGCTTTGGCATCCTCGAAGTCCTTAAGGCTTGCCAAGATCTCATCGTCGAATATCTCCGACCTTTGCATGAATCTCAAGGCAGCAAACCCCTTTATGAGATCCAAGAACCGCGGCAGATTTCGTCGGTCGCCTGCACCCTTCCAAACAATATAATCTGAATAGGGTATGATAACTTTAAACAATTTCTTCTTAACCTCATTGATGATTGCCCGGCAGACTTTAACATCATCATCTTCGGGTAGCGCCACATCGCCATATTTTGCCCTCTCAAGTTGCTGTTTGGTTACTGCCTCATCCTGGTCAACAGAATCATCGACATCAAGCCCGAACAGCCTGTTTAAGAGCTCATCCCCATAAGGATTCTCCACGGACGTAAGCCACCATGCTATCCGTCCAGGTATTTCCAGTTCCGCGTAGCCTTCTCGGGTAACCGTTCTATGCCGAGTTGGCTGCTGGAAGTTGCTCATGGCCCTTTTAAGAGTATCTTCCAGGTCAGCATTTATCCTGATGTCATCGCTGAATATCACGGTGCCAGGCTTCAAATCAGGATAATAGTACATTGACTTAGCTGATAAGCTGCCTTCCAGCTTGTAGCCGACATCTGGGATCAAGTGGAACATAGCTTTGGCGGCATGAGTTTTTCCCTTGCCCGATGCACCACTGAGCTTTGGCTGTAAACCTTCAGAATTCAAGACGCTTTGATTGGCAATCGACAACAAAAGGACTTCGCCGATCTGAACATCGCCGACGTGAAGCCTACTATAAACGTTCAGAATGTACTCAACAGGATCTCCATTTTGCAGGATATCTAGGGCCTCCGACTTTATGACAGGGTCTTCAATTTCGGCCAGGTTATCCAATTGCTTGAGCCTGCGGTCCAGCGATTTAATATATCGCTCATCGATCTTTTTTTCGCCACAAGCCTCATTGAGCTTTTTTTCGATGTCGGCGCGCTCAGCCTGGATTCGTTGTAGCTCCTCAGTCATTTCTGAGTCTGCTACCATCATAGACTCGGCCATTTAGACCGCCTCTGATGGCTGATGCTTGACCATACCGAAGCCGATTATACTATCGATTCTGGCGACCAGGGTTCGACCATCTCGCATTTGAATGAGAAAATAGTCAGAATTGACTTCAATGAGCTTGCCAGTGATTGGCTTATCCATAAAGCTGAGGTTCCAGATTATTATTTTTCCCAGAAACTTTTCTAATTGCTCAGAAGAGCAAAACTTATTTATTGTATTTTTATTATTTTTCATATATTTCTATCCGTCGGGGTGTCGCTGCACCCAACACGAATCACCTCCTTTGATTGTCTTCGACTTTCTTCATATTTTCACTACCTTCAAAATATCGCGTTCGGCAATATGCTCAATGCTATCCGATATGAGCATCCTGGCAACGTCGCTCATTGTAAGTCGGTTTTTTGTTGCTATTTCTCTGATGATTTCTTTATCGCTTTTGGGGACCATCACACCTAACAGTTGGAATTCTTTGCTTTCTCTCATATAATTCTCCTTAATCATTATAAGGGTTTTAAAGTTATTTTACGTCTTATAAAATATTTAAATAATATAAATCATACTAGTATATATACTTTTTGGTCCTTAGAGCCTAAGCCTTATGATTAAAAAAGTTGTATATAATAGCCTTATCTGATTTTTTAAATCCTTGTCCTAAATTTAGGCCAGAGTCGCTATTAGTCAACTAGCTCTTCTTTTGATTCTGACGCGCAAGCCAGGGGCACAATATTCCCAGATCGATCAATTCAGATTCTTCGGGCGGTTTGTAGTCAACTTCCTTGCCATCTATCATGATCTGCTCATTAAAAATGCTTATCAAATCCTCCATACATTTATCTCAAAATGTTTAGTATGTTGCCAAGATCTCGCGGGCCTTGACTATCTTGTTCTCTATGTCTTTTAGCTTAGGCCCGTATTCATCTGTAATTCGATCTTGCTTAGCAAGTTCGTTTTGAACTTCTTTTGTGAGTTCAGCATCCAGTTTAGATTTCGCGCCACGCCGAACTGATCTAAGTGTTGCGGCTTCCACGGCGTTTTTTGCATTATCTAGGATCTTTGCGAGTCTGTGCTTCTCCTTGACAAGGCCATCTAATGTAGGCTTACCGTTCGTGAGAGCCAAAAAAGCTTCGATATTCCCGGTGATGCTGGCTAGGTTCTTTTCTGCAGCCTCGAAATGAGACATGAGCTGTTCTGCTTCGGGAGCAAACACTGCTATTAGCCCTTTGCTAGTTTTTTGTGGCTTTATATAGCCAAACAGCTCGGACTGAATTGCTTTCAATTCTTCGATCGCCTTCAAATAGCGTGCTGCTAGCCTGCTCTCACTGGTAGAAATGTTCCTCTCAGACCAATATTGAATAAATTCTTCCGGTCTCATAATAATCTCCGTGATTGTTTAGTGAGGAGAGCTTGCGTGCGGCGCAATTGCCTCTTAGCTTCGGCTTTGCTGGTTGAGGGCGCTGAATTTAGCTTCACTTGGATTCGTTCAAGCTCAATAGCGGTTTTATCGGCAGGTGCTTCTTCCTTTGTGATCTTTCCAGAGAGCGTTTCCTGTAACTGTGCCAAAGCATCTTCTTTGGAAATCATATTTCCGCGATCTTCTGGTGGGATATAGCGTCCAGAAAGCTTCATCTGTGTTTCCTGCAATCGCAGACGCGCTAGCTCGAGGTCAGATAAGTCAAAGCCGCCATTCATTTTCATGGCATCTGGGATTTTGAATTTATTTTTTCTCATATTATTGTCTCCTTATTGTTGGCTGGGTACGACGACCAGACAGCTCCCATCAAAAATCATGTCGATTGAGTTGAAATCTGCCCAGACCTTGGCAATACAGCGAGGGATGGTTATCTGAGCAGCTTTGTTCTCCGCAGATTTGCTTAATTTTCTCTTAAATATTAAATTCATTTTAAACGCTCCTTAAAACAGTCTCAGATAGCTGGGACCTTCACCCAAACGGGGTAAAGGACCAGGCAATCCGATAGGTAATACATGACAGGTGACTAACAATTAAAACGTTAATCATATAAAAAAGAAAAAAATAAAGTTTTACGATATATTTAAGGTACATCAGGATCTGCTTGATACATCAAATAGTCTTATCTGAAAAACTCCATCCCATAAGTTCGGGGAAAGATAGCACTGAAAGCAGCCAACTCATTCCTCCCAGGATATCAGCTCAGATAATCATTCAGAATGAATCACCCGGAAAGTTCTTTAACATGCCGTTCTTTATGCATCTATGAATGTTATGGATAATGGAAAGACTATCTGGGGATTGTGTCATTGACGTTATTATTAGTTTGTCATTTTGACTCAGGTAAATATAATCAGGGGTATGATGGTGCCAACTGAATCGGTTTTAGCAAGCCTTGAATGCATTAATGGTAAGATGCTGATAAATAAAGAATCTGTTAGGATAGAAATATATAAGCAAAAGATGTTTACCTTGCCCCCTCCAAAATGGGATAGTTCAAAAATAAGCAAGACATATAATATTTCCAGAAAAAATATCACAAAAGCTGAATTGGCGAAATTTCTAGGCACTCGACAATTTCATGTGTACTTTCCAGATGCAGGACTTGGTGGATTTGTTAATTTATTTATTAGCGATGCACAGGTAGCACAAGCCGAAGAAATGGTAAGGATGTTGACAAGGATCGAAACATCTACGACTCAATTAAAATGCCCAAAGTGCGGGGAAGAAGATAACGGGAAGTTTTGTTCACAGTGCGGATCTCCTCTTTCCCAAATAGATGCCTTGGCAAAAAGTGAACAATTAACCGACATGCTTGAACATTCTGATGATGACTCGTCACTTATAGATGAGTTTCAGAATAAGCAACCAAACTGCACTGAGAACAATATATCATTTGAACTAACCAGTAATACTATTTGGAAAGATAAGGGCAACGCTATTGATAATTTAGACGAGATTAACAGATCCATCGAGACAGATCCTCAAGATGCGGGTGCGTGGAGAAAAAAAGGTATTACTCTCCACAAACAAGGAAAGTTTAATGAAGCAGTTACAGCTTATGGAAAGGCAATCCAGATTAATCCACTAGATTCTAGCTCTTGGGGCGGAAAAGGCGCTGTTCTCGATGATTTGGGTCAATATGATCAAGCTATCAAGGCTTATGATCAGGCCATAGAGATAAATCCTCAAGATGCAGATTCTTTTGCCAACAAAGGATTAAATCTCTACCACTATCAGGGCAAATATGATGAGGCCATAGTAGCACTTGACATGGCCATAAAAATTAATCCGCAATTAGCGGGTGCCTGGAACATAAAAGGCGGGGTTCTAACTGGCCGAGGCAATTATGGTGAAGCAATAGAGGCTTACGATAAGGCCATTGAGCTAGACCCTTTAAATGCATCTATCTGGAACAATAGAGGTGCTGCTTTTGTTGGCGAGGGCAATTATGATGAAGCTATTCGGGCTTTTAATAGAGCCATTGAGATAGATCCACAAAATGCATATTATTGGAATGCTAAGTGTACTGCTCTCTTTAAACAGACCAAGTATGATGAAGCTCTAGACGCAGTCAATAAGGCAACTGAGCTAGATCCTAATTTCAAAGCGGCTCAAACGACCAAAACATTAATACTGCGAAAGCTAGGAAATTTCAATACGGAAGAAGCAGTTGATTGTTTTGGCAAAGGAGTCTCCTTCCATCAGCAAGGCAAGTACGATGAGGCTATCCTAGCGTATAACAAAGCTATTGAGCTAGATCCTACTTTAGCACCAGAGGTTCAGAAAGCAAAAAATTTATTATTAGATGCCCAGGAAAATTCGAAGATTGAAACAATTTCGGAAACCAATAAACATAATGTGATTGAATTTGATACATGTCCTGCTTGCAGGATGGGACGATTGATAGTAACAGATAGAAAAAAGCTATTAGGACTAATGACTCAACACGATGTTACCTGTAATAGATGCTATTCAAAATTGCCGGATACAAAGGAGTTCATGAGAAAGTGGGAGGCTCATAAAAACATAGCTAGAGATACATGGCTAGCTGATATCAGACGTGGTCAGGGATTACCTATTGAACACAATCCTCCGATCATGCTTAAGAGGAACGAAACTGCAATAATCACGCTAGGTGATATATCTCTATTTGAGAACAGGAGTGTGCGTACTGGGAATTATAGCAGTTCTCGCGTCAGAGTAGCCAAAGGTGTATCAATTGGAGGCGGAACGTTTCGATCTAAATCTCATGAAGTGCTTACTGAAATTGATAGAGGCACACTGACACTCACAAACCGGAGGATCGTATTTTTAGGAGGATCACATAGCTCTGACATATTACTTAAGAAAATCATATCTATTGAGCCATATAGGGATGGAATAGTAATTGGAAAGGAAGGCAGGGCAAGAACACAGACATTTAAAGGTATTAATAAGACTTATCTCAATATAACAGTTGAAAGTAGATCTTTTCAAGTTCCCATTGAAGGAGTGATTTTCAATGGCATGGTAGAAGCATTGATGAACTGACTTTTTTTGGATTGACATAAGTAGATACAACGCATTTATTAACAAGGAATCCATTAACAACCATCATGAGCAGAATTGCCACTGCATTAGCAGCATGGTTCACATTATTATATGCAATTCCTGCACTAGTCTTGGGAGTTTTAGCTCTCTTTTTTGGTGCCGCCTCGATCTGGCTTCTAATGGATTCAGAATATGGATCTTTCTTTTTGGGATCAGTAATAACTATTATTTTGGCATTAGCGTCTTATAGGTTATCCCCCTATTACAAAAAGCAAAGATAAAATATTAATTTTGGGATTTATACGCTAAATTTAAGCATTTCTGAGTGTCTCGCTGGAGTGAACCCCTCCGAGTGGACAATGAGTTAAACCCCTATGAACAAGCCGCTCATGCAAGAAGGATGCAGACCAAAGTATTTATTTTGTATGTGTTTAGCTCCTCTAAATAGCTCGATAGATATTGGTTTTGATCAATAAAGAGCATGACGAAAGGAATCTATGCCAAAACGAAAAACGATATCAATAGCGCAAATTAACTAGGTCTTGCTATCATGCAATCGAGCGCAGATAAGCAATTATTCTGATGAGCAGATCCTGGAAACCGAAGATTAGGATGTTTCTGGAATCCGGCTAACCTGGGGGTGCGCGGCCCGAAGCATACCCCGTCCTTTCCCATGAAAAACAGACTTAAGATGTCGATAGATCTTGTTTTTTATTTGCCTCGTATGTGCCATTGTCCTGAGGCACATGGGCGTTTAGGGCGGGGTGGCCGCGCGCAGTTTGATTTTCGGCAACTACTCATTGTTCAATTTGCCGTCATCTCCATCAGTGTCATGGTTCCACTGTATCCTAGTTCCCGTGCTTTGGCATAAGCTGCTTTTGCTTCAGAATCACGATGCAGCACCCTAAGAACTTCTGCTTTGTTGTACCAGGCATTGTAGTCTTTTGGATCTTGCTTTATGGCAGCATCATAGTATTTGATGGCTACAGCATATTCTCCGGCGTTGCGGTGGGTGTTACCCATGCCCACCATGCTAACACTGTATGCTTGATCAATACCGATTGCTTTATTGTAAGAGTTGATGGCTTCGTCGTACTTTCCTAAGAGATCGAGAGTATTACCTCTATTTCTCAAGTAAAGAGCATCCTTTGGATCTATTTCGATAGCTTTGTTAAAGGCATCTATAGCCTCATCGTATTTTCCCAACTTATTTAGAGCATTGCCTTTATTGTTCCATGCTCCTGCATCTTTAGGATCACGCTCAATGACTTTCTCATAAGCTTTAATGGCTCCTTCGTAATCTCCTTGGTTATTCAGAGAATAGCCCTTACCAAACCATGCACGTGCATCCGTGGGATCTATGTCGATAGCATGATTATAAGCTTCCAAAGCATCGTTGTACTGTCCCAGGTGTTCAAGAGCTATGCCTTTATTTCTCCAAACATACTCGATTGATGAATTTAATTTAATTATCTCATCATATGCCTGGACTGCGCCGCCGTATTCTCCCAAATTGAAGTATGAATCTGCTTTCTCGATCCAAGCGGGCAAATACTCAGGATCAATACTAATTGCCTCATCATAGCATTTAATAGGCTCTTTGTCCAAACCCAAATACTTCATATCATTGCCTTTGAAGTACCATGCCTGAGCAGCATACGTAGATCGAGGAGCCAGCTCAATTACCTTATCAAACGCTTTTATGCTTTCGTTGATATTTTTCAAAGTTTTTGTTTTCATTCCCCAATCCCCAAGAATTTGACCTTTACTCAGCCATGCTGCGCAATTTGACTGATTTTTTCCAATTATTGTGTCGCTTACTTTATTGGCCTCATCGTACTTGCCAACCCCCCAAAGAGTACCCACTTTCATCATCAAAGCATATTCATTCAATTCTTGGGATTGATTCAATCCAATTGCCTTGTCGAGTGCCTTATTAGCTTCATCGTACTTGCCCGTCATAGCAAGAACACTGCCCTTCAATAACCAAGCAAGTCCGTTTGATTGATTCAATCCTATGGCTTTATCTATGGTCTTTACGAACTCTCTCGTATTGCCCATTGCCTGAAGAGCAATACTCTTTCTTAACCATATTGTATCGTTTTTAGGATCAAGCTCTATGGATTTGTTATAAGCTTCAATTGCTTCATTATAGCTCTTCGAATTAAAAAGACCCTCTCCTTTGTTATACCAATAAACAGGATCCAGCTTGATGGCATCTTCATAAGCCCTAAGAGTCTTGTTGAGTTCTACTTCACTTGTGTCCGGCGGTATTATCACCGCTTCATCAATGGCTGTTCCATTTTTTGATAACACAACATTTGCTTTATGCCCGTCGATATCGATCGATTTGAGGTCCAGTTCGTAGCCTTCTTCCAACTTCAGAGGAGTTCCACTAGTGAAGATTAATCCATCAGAATCGTTCTTGATCACCTGAGATGAATTGGTATCTGATACCTGCCAAATTCGATCTACAGTAGCTAAATTTGAATCAGCTCCTCTAAATGCATTTTTGAAATGAACGTTGATCACTTCAACGCCTTTGGCATCACCAATGTCCTTAATGAACGTATAATTGGATGACCCATTAAAGTTGGATGTTTTTTGATCTGTATTCGGATCACTTGCAGTTATATTACCGTCGATAATCTCATCAGGTGAGATGTCTTGGGGAGACGCAATCCCCCATGGAATCAGCATCATTAACATGATCAAAATAGGTACTATCTTCATGATCTTCGCTCCATGTGCAATCATATGCAATACAACACTAAAAACATTTTGATGGTGGAGTGAACCCCTCATAGTAGACAGGTTAAGCAGCGGTATTAAAGCAACCTCCAGGATGTGAATTCATCCTTGATAGCCATTCAGGGACTATTGAGGAGATAAATTTAAATTAATGGGATCCTGAAGAGGCCATAGTGGCATAGGGATTTAGATTTCATCCAACTTTACAACTACGCCCAACTTTCCTACAACTTCGCAAAATCAATATTAAGAGTCTTTGTCCAACTAAAACAACTTAATTTTGGAATTTTGCTATACGAGCACCTACCGAAAAAAATCGTGCTATATATTATAATATATAGTTGTATTAGTTGGATGAAGTCTATAGTTATTGGTTTTAAGAAGTTGGACAAAAGTTGGACCCAACTTTTCAAGACTGCTCACTAGCTACTAATAACGGTTATTAAAAGTTGGAATATTAATCAAGTAATGAGCGAAGTAAATATTAAAGAAAAAAGGAGGAATGACCCATGCTGTACTATAGGAGCATTCTATCTTAAAGCCACTGGTTGTGTTTCTTTAATATAGTACCTGAATGCAGTCTCTCCAACCTTTAATTCCATAGTCATAGGCATGCCAATACCTAAGCCTAACGTAACCTCCATGCTTTTCTCAATTGTACGCCTTATTCTCATAAGTCTATTTAGATCGAAATGAGGATCAGCGAATTCGCCTTTCTGCACTATACAATCCACATGCTGGGTTCCTCTTACTTCATTATTTAAAGAAACGATATCGAACGATCCTCCGGATAATAAAAACTTCCCGATTTGATCTAAGGCCTTGGCATGCTCTAGGGCAATCATTAATTTCTTGCCATCAACTTGCAGCTCGCAAGGTAGGCTTATATCTGGCATTTCTCTGTCCATAATGAGTTCTGGCTTCAGCAATCTATATCGGAAATTTCCTCTGCCAGATAAACCACGCAATACACCTAAACAATCTTGACTATGCATTATTCTCCAATCAGGATCTTCATCGATTCCCGAATAATCCCCGCCATCATTTGACTCGATGTATAGCCGTAGGTTCTTCTTGCCCGGAAGTCTATCACTTGATATCGACGATATCATTTGAATTAGCCTCTTTGTATTTGGGAGGCCAATCTTACCCAGATCAAAATACTTTTCAAATGATTCCTTTGGCAAAAATGCTTCCGCCGCAAGATATCCAATCATATCAGTAGCTACAGCATGCACCCCGCCTGCTTCAAACTCAAGCCTTAGGTCATTGGAAGCTGGTACTAAGCTCATAAGAAACGTCTTAAACAGGTCTGCCTTGATTATGCAGCTATCGGCTGGTATTTGGTCTGGACCGAGACTTTTGGTCTCGATCTCTTTTAGCTTGGCGGTAATTCTCTCAGCGACGGCCAGCATCTCGACTAAATTTTCCGGGCGCTGGCTGGTTTCTATGCCTTGCAGCAGCTTTAGATTGTCTTCCTGTTTCTTCCTAAACGTCTCCAGGAGTTCATCAGCGTCTTTAGGGGTTTCCTGATCGGATGGCACAATTTCGCGCATGATAGCAGCTACTTTTGGGTTACTTCCCGCTTCAATTTGAGTTTCAATTTTTTCCATGATCTTTTCCTGCGTTTCTGATGGCAGGGAAGCGATCTTGGAAGCAGCACTAACTGTAATATCTGCTGACTCTACTCTTCTTGCGAGCTCTGGAATACCTTTTGTGGCTACTTTTTTTGCAAAGGATACTGTTTGGTGAGAAATACCCATGTCTTCAGCGGCTTTCTCGGCTGAACGACCACCTTCACCTTGGCCTAAATCTTGACCAAGGTCAGTCCTGGCTCCCATGTTTTCTTTTGCTTTTTCGCTGTATACGGCCTCTAGCTTTACGGCCAGCATAGCACGCTGAGATTCATTGAGGTTCCGCCGTCCCCGCTGGTTCTTGATGATCCAGATCTTTGCTTCGGCCCGATTGGAAAGCTCAAGCTCTCTAGTCTCGAAAGGAAGCTTCAGATCAGTACAGATCTGATAGCGATGATGCCCATCAAGCAGGATATTATGGTCTTTCCATACGACCAATCTGTCGCGGCAACCATACAGAGAAAGATTCTCTTTGAGCGCTTCGAACTCCCCCAGTGAGAGGGGGGGTATTAAGTTCTTGAACTCGGGATCTATCTGCAGCATGGGCATTTCTTGGCAGGTTGCCTCTGTCCCGGACTCCGATTCACGCCTTGGCGTTTCCTGCTCTATTGCAGTGACGTCAGGTTCTGCTTCACGCCCTGGTGCCTGGCCGACTGCCACAGGTTCAAAGCGTAGTGTGTCGACTTCTCCAGCCATTTAAGCCACCTCAATTAGGACGCTATTCTGATTCGATACACGAAAGGCGCTATTGGCCAATTCATAATTTGATCCATCCAACATGTTTCCACGATCCGATGGCATTTGTTTTGCCAACGATACCATATAGGATATTTATTCTATAAAAGAATATTTATTGGTTATTCTTTTTACTTCAAAATAATAACCATTTATTGTAAAACCCGAATTTTTATAAGCGATTAAGCATAGCGAAATCTATTTAGTAAACAAACTGAATCTAAGACAAAAATGTTGACTAAAACGCAGGTCAAGGTCATACTAATTCTACTTGATAATCAGGGTCATGCAGGATGGGAATTGGCTGAGTACCTGGAAATTGAAGATAGCAACTTGAATCCTATTTTAAAAAATTTAGAAAAAATGGAAATAATATACAAAGAAAATTTAAGATTATCAAGAAAGCAACATAAGAACAAGGGTTATTACAGCGAAATCCCATATTTCCTAAGCAAGAGTCTCAATGGTTTTAGAACCCTGATTAGAGAAATTGCTGCGACTAGCCGACCTTACGATACAGGTTTTTTATTGGAAATTATTGATAATAGCAAGTATTTAAAAACTATGAAAGAACAATTCAAAGAAGAAATCAATACGATAATCAATGATGAGTTGAGCAAAGGCGATTCGCCATTTTCTGACCCATTTTTTGTCACGATTATTAAACCCGAACTTGAGGAAGAATTATTCTGCGATCTAGAACGAGACTCTGTAGAGGAAATTCAAGCGTGGCACAAGAAATTATTACGCGGTAGCCAAGAATAACGCTGCTCCGACTTCTAAATTGCGTCCAAACATGCCAAGATAATTGATCGATGTAGTTTAGATAAACGATTAACTACTTTGAAGGGAAAATGCTTTCTTTACTATTCTACTAAATTTTATCTTAATTCAATCTCTATCTACAATTAATCTACCCATTATAGCAGCGAAATCCCACTGCTTTTTGCATTATTGAAAGGGATCAAATTTAATCCCTGAGATTGATTAATCGTTTATCTAAACTGATTCTCGTATTTCTATTTTATCTGCAATATCTTTTGGCGCTTGTCCAGATGATATGGTTTGGCTGCAATATCGCCTTGCATAGCAGCTAATAGCTGGCTGAATTGGCTTTTCGAAAGATGCATCTTCTGACGAGCTTCTTTCTCAGGCATCTTACCGCCGTTTGCTGCCAGCAAGGCTCTCAAGATCTCACCGCGATCTTTCTGGGAGGGTGTTGGATCAGGTGATGCCTCAAGTCGGGCTAGACGTTGCCTATCGTATGCTATATCGCGACCAAGCCTGTCACAGTCTTCATCCTGCTGAGCCGCGATCTCCGTGATCCTGCGGTCTTGTGATTCGAC